>Ga0073928_10000656_pt1 | contig 77024 bp, 74 predicted proteins | sample PaiPotPPA55metaG_FD_76969 | JGI IMG/M metagenome (GOLD analysis project Ga0073928, IMG submission 76969) | Iron sulfur acid spring bacterial and archeal communities from Banff, Canada, to study Microbial Dark Matter (Phase II) - Paint Pots PPA... ...
GATTTCGCCGTCGAGCTCAAGAATCACGCGCAGCACGCCGTGAGTGGACGGGTGCTGGGGCCCCATATTCAGCACCATGGGTTGCCGGGCGCCTGCGGATTCAGCCGCTTTGGACTCGGCCGCCTTGGGTTCAATCGTTGTCGTCATGAGCTTCCTGCTCGCAGCTCCTCAAGCGCCGCCAGCTAGCGGTATCCCTCGACGGGATAGTCCTTGCGAAGCGGATGACCTTCCCAGTCGTCTGGCATCAGGATGCGCCGCAGATCGGGATGGCCTTCGAATTGAATGCCAAACAGGTCGAAATTCTCGCGCTCGTGCCAGTTTGCGCCGGGCCACACGGGTATCACCGAGTGCACGACTGGATCGTTCCCGGCGAGCTTAACTTTCAGCCGAATCCGGTCTTTGCGATCTAGCGAAACCAGGTGGTAATTGATTTCGAAGCGCGGCTCGAGAGGGAATTGGTCCACCGTCGTGATATCCGAGAGGAACGAAAACCTCAGAGACGGCTCCGCGGCGAGATATTCGGCGATCCGAAGCAGGTGCTGCCTCGGGACGACCACCGTCGTTTCGCCCCTGAATTCAATCACTTCAGCGACGGCCCCTCGGTCCCATTCCCTGAGTTTATGCACTACCGGATTCTTATCGAGTTCCTGAGATTCCACTATGAGTTGATTCCCGAGGGGCGGCGGTCAGCGATTCCAGTCGAGCGCGCCCTTCTTCCAGAGGAATATGTAGCCTGCCAGCAGAATTATAATGTAGAGCACCATCTCCACAAAACCAAACAACTTCAGGTCGTGGTAGACCAGCGCCCAGGGATACAGAAAGATCGCCTCAATATCGAACAAGATAAAAACCAGCGCCACCATATAGAACTGCACCGAAATAGGCTCGCGCGCGTCCCCCGTCGGACGGATGCCGCACTCGTAGGGTTGGTCTTTCTCTCTCGACCGCTTGTGCCTGCCGATCACGGCGGACAGCACGATGATCGCTCCGGCCAAACCGCAAGCCAGTATAAACATAAGCAAAAGGCCTGCGTAATTGTCGAGGTAGCTGCTCTGCATGTTGGTGACGTTGCTATAATAACGGCCCGAGAGCGCATCGGTCAAATGAACTCCCAAAATCTTATTTGCGGCGTTTTTCCCTGCGGCGCGGCGAAAAGGGCGGTGGGCGCTCCATGAGTTCCGGATTCAATACGGATGTTTCCGTCGGCGAGCGCGTCTTCCATGTTCAGACGGAGGACCGGGGGCCGGTCAAGCCGGTAATCGACACTGTTGTCTACCAGAATGGACGCGTGCTGCACCGGCGCGCTTTGAATTACGGCCCGTTTATGGATTCACCCGAGTTCAATGCCGAAGTTCTGCGGCAGCGCGTGGAAGAACATCATCGGTCCGTCATCGAGGACCTTCGCTCCGGCATTCTCGAAGCCGAAATTGCGGCTACCAACGAACGGGCCCGCAAGACTGATGGCATTCAAATCCAATTGTTGAATCCAGACTCCTGGCTCACGGCCGGAAGCGTTTCGCTGGATTTGGAAATTCTGCGGCGTGCCGATCGTCAGCCCGAATCGGGAGCGCGCGTGGAAGCCTTGATCGAAGGCGCGTTGGATGAAACGCGGCACGCGGGTACCAGCGACGAACAGGGGCGCGTGCAACTGCAGTTTCCGATGCCGCCTCTCGGGAAAGGCAACCTCGCGCTCGTGATACACGCCAAGACGGAAGCCGGCAAAGACGAAATCCGATTCGCGATGCGCTCGCGCCCGAAAGGTCCGCCGGCAGACGCGGCGCAATGACGGTCACAATCAACGGCGAGCCCCGCGACGTCCCCGAAGGCCTGACCGTTCCCGCGTTGCTCGAGCATCTGGGGATCAAGGGCGAGCGCGTCGCTATTGAGCGGAACCGCGATATTTTGCCCCGCGCCCGCTGGTCCGAAACCCAAGTCCAACCGAACGACACCTTTGAGATCGTCCACTTCGTCGGCGGCGGCTAGAAGCCGTCCGGCTCCGCGACATCATCAACGGCCCGACCCCCACTTGTCATCCCGACCGCAGTCCCGCGCGTCTTTGTCTTCCCACGCGGAGCGTGGGGCGCGGGACCGAGCGGAGGGATCTCTCTTCGCCTCGCTACGCCGTCCTTCCGAATCCCCGCGTTTTCTGCGGCGTGACGGATCTGCTTTTCGCTTTTTGAGGTTTTATCGCGGCTTTACTGCGGCTTTGCAGGGGCATTTGCCGTCATGATTTTCCGTGCCGGCTCATTGTCGCAATAGACTTGCCACTCGGCTACGCGGCCATTCTCAACGCGGGCACGCCACGCCGCCGGAATCTCCCAGAAATTCTCGCGCGCTAGTTTCCCGCTCACAGCGTAAGTGCCGCGAGCCTTGTCAAACAGCGCCACGCTATCTCCGCGGCCAAACTGCGACGTCACTTCAATTGCGTAGTCCGGAAACGACCCGAGGTAGAATTTCCAGCCTGTACGCATTTGCTCCGCGCCGCGAAATGACGTGCCGAGCCCGTCGATGAACACATGATCTGGGCTCATCAGAGCCACGATCGCGTCCACATCGTGCGCGTTGATTTTCGCCACGAAATCGAGCGCGACCTCAATGGCATTCGCTTCGCTCACAGGTCGTCACGCTCCTCGGAACGGTGTGCCATCTTCCCGCATAATCTCTCTTTGCGCGCTTTCGCTCAAGCCCTCGGAACTTCCGTCGGCACGCCGCATCGAATCGCCCCCCGCTCGGTTTCCCTCACCCCTCGCCCTCGCCCCTTGCAAATCATTCCCGCAAAGCCCGGGCTGGATCCGTGCGCGCGGCGCGCCAGGCGGGCAAAAGGCACGCTATCACCGAGACGAGCGCCATCACCGCGAATGCAGACGCAAAAGCCAGCGGGTCGCGCGGGCCCACTTTGTAAAGCATGTACCCGAGTAGCCTGGTTAGTTCCAGCGCCGCCGCCAAACCCAGGACAACGCCGCCTGCCACCAACTTCAAACCATGCGACATCACCAGCCGCAACAGATCGGATGCACGCGCGCCCAGGACCATGCGCAGCCCCAGCTCGCGCGTGCTCTGCGACACCGTGTACGACATCACTCCGTACAATCCGATGGCAGCCAGCAGCACCGCCAGTCCTCCGAAAACGCCGAGCAGTGCCACCGCGATGCGTTGAGAGGACGTCGAGCGCTCCACTTGTTCGCGCATCGTTATCACCGCGTAGTTTGGCAGTCCCGGATCCAGCGCGTGAATCTCGCGTGCCAACGCCAGCGCCAGCGTCTGCGGCGGTTGCGAAGTCCGGATATCCAGCCCCACCAGCGTCGAGAAGTTTTGCCGCAGAGGCACATAGAAGAACATCTGGGGCGTTTCGAGGAAATTGCGGTACTTCGAGAGTTGGGCGACCCCGACCACTTGCATCCACCGGCCCTTCACTTGAAGGCGCTTCCCGACGGGATCTTCCCCGTGCCAGTACTGCTTCACCATGGCTTCGTTCACGATGGCAACCAGCGGCGCGGTTTCGTCGTCGGCGCGAGTGAAATCGCGGCCAGATACCAGCGGGATTCCCATCGTGGCGAAATAGCCGGGGCTTATTTCATCGTAGTCGGCGGTAGGTTGCTGGTCCACTGGAGCTTGATAGTTGTCGACGGCGATAGGAGCGGAGGAATAGCTGCGGTAACTGAACGGAGTAATGCGCCCGTACGCAGCGGAATCCACTCCGGGAATTGTCTGGACTCGCTCCATCAAGCGGTCCTCAAAATTCCTGGCGCGCTGTGTCTCGTAACCCGCGGCCAATAAATTCACATTCGTGTTCAACACACCCTCGGTGGAAAAGCCCGGGCTGGCGGACTGAATGGCATGCAGGCTCTGAATCACAAGACCCGCTCCCACTAGCAACAGGAAACTCAGCGAGACCTGCACGATAACCAGACTCGAGCGGATCCAAACTTTTCTGCGGCCACCCACGACACCCGACGATTCGGATTTTAGCGCCGCGGCAAGATCGATCTTGCCGCTCTGGATCGCGGGAACCAGCGCGAAAAGCAGCGTCGCCACCACTCCAACGCCGGCGCTCAAGGCGAACACCCGCCAATCCAGCTCCCCTCCGAGATACATCGGCCTGCCGCGAAACGGGATCAGCCTCACGAGCAAATTACGGCACCAGTACGCCACCAGCAGGCCTCCCGCTGCCGCGACACCCGAGAGGATCAGGCCTTCCGTGAGAAGCTGCCTCAGGATTCGGCCCTGCGCTGCTCCCACAGCAACACGAACCGTCATTTCATGGCGCCGCGCAAAGGAGCGAGCCAGCAGCAGGTTGCTCACGTTCGCGCACGCGATCAGCAGCACAAAAATCACCACCGCGAGCGCGATTCCCAGCGTAGGGGCCAGCGCGCCTGCATTGTTGAAAGGGGTCTGCCACAGCGGGAACAGCTTGATGCCGCGGCCTCGGTTCGTTTCCGGATAGTCGGCTTCGAGTCGTTCGGCCACTGCGGACATCTCCTGCTGCGCCTGCGCGAGAGTCGCGCCGGGCTTCAGCCGGGCGAATCCTTCGATCCAGCCCGCGCCCCGGTCCTCAAGTTTGTACCCATCATTCTCGAATGCTTCCTGCATCGACGCGGGAGCCCAGAACTGAAACGCGTAGCCCACAAACGTCCCATAAAATCCCTGCGGCGCAACGCCGACAATCGTGTATTGCCGGCCGTCAATAGTTTCCGTCTGGCCAACGATCGCCGGATCGCCGTGGAACCGGCCCTGCCACAACTGATAACTGATCACGGTCACGGGATGGGCGTTGCGTCCCAGGTTTTCTGCGGGTTCGAATCCGCGTCCAAGAACGGGATGGACGCCGAGAGCGTCAAAGTAGTTCGCCGATACCACGCTGCCGGTAAAGCTTTCGGCGCGGTCGCCGATACCGAAGGTGCCCCCAGTGATTTTTTCCGCGATGAAGGAATCAATCAGCGTGCAGTTCCTCTGAAAATCGAGGAAATCGGGCCAGGAAACGTCGCTATAGCTGGTTGTGCCGCGCGACGTAGCCACCATCGCAAGCAGCCGCTCCTGATGCACCACAAGTGGAAACGGGCGCAGCAGCACGCCTTCGATCCAACTGAACACCGCCGCATTGGCCCCGATCCCTAACGTGAGGCAAAGGATCGCAAGGACGGAAAAACCCGGATTGCGCCGAAGCATGCGAAAGCCAAAGCGGAGGTCTTGGCCGAGGTCTCCAAACCAGTTGATACGGCGGGATTCGCGGACGCGGTCCTGGTAAGCTTCGGCACATCCGAATTCGATCCGCGCTCGTCGCGAAGCTTCCTCGCGCGAAAGCCCCGAGCCCACGAGATCATCCGCGCGGGCCTCGATGTGGCCCCGCATCTCCTCATCGAGCTCGTTCTCGAATTGCGCGCGATGCCACACGCTCCCCCAAACCGACCTCACTCTCGCAAACATGATTACCTCCCGTCTTACCGCGGCTCTGGCTTATGGCTCTTGCTTTTTCTCGTCACTCGTCACTCGCCACTCGTCACTGCTTCTCTCACTCGTGCCGCAGCGCAACCATCGGATCCACCCGCATCGCCCTCCGCGCCGGAATATAGGAGGCCAGCAGCGCCACCGCAATCATCGCGACGCCGCCAAAAACCACCGGCGCCGCACTTTTCGTCGGAAGGTCTGCAATCAAACTCGCGGCCACGCTCTTGCCCCAGAACGCCAGCGGCGCGCCCACAGCCACGCCTGCGCACACCATCCACAGCGCGTCTCGAAGCACCATTCGTATTACGTCGCTTCGAACAGCGCCGAGCGCCATGCGGACGCCAATCTCGTGCGCGCGCTGCGTCACCGTGTACGCCAGCAGCCCATAGAGACCCACCGCCGCAAGCAGCGCGCCGAGCGCGCCGAACCCTGCCGAAAGCATTGCAATCAACCGCTGCGGAACGATGGACGAATCGATCTGCTCGTTCATCGTCATGATCCGAACGATGGGAACAGTCTTCAACACAGCGGCCTCGGTTTGGCGCACCGGGTTGATCACTCCGCCGGGATCGATTCTCGTGCGGATCGCTAGCTGAGAACCAATGAAGCCCTGTTGAAGCAGGTCCGCATAGATCGTGGGGGGCGCGGATTGCTGGAGGTCGTTGTATTTAGCGTCGCCGACGACTCCGACCACCTCATAGGTCTTTTCGCCGTTCGTCAACGTGATATGGCTCAGAGTGATGTGTCTTCCGATGGGGTTTTCGTTCCCGAAGCAGTCGCGAGCCGTGGTCTCGTTAATGATTGCCACATGGGAGCCGGCCTGGTCGCGCGCTGAAAAATCGCGACCGGCGAGAAGTGGTGTGCCGTACTTCTCGAAGTAGTCCGTGGCAACATAATTGACGGAGGCCTGGGTTCGCTTTTCAGGATGGTCTGCCGCAAATGCGAAGCTCGAGGCTCCGGAGCCCTCCATTGGACTCATGTCACTGAAGGTGGCTGAGCTTACGCCGGGAATGGCGTCCAGCCGCATCGCCAGCTCTTGAGACAGCCGCGAGGATTGCGCAGCGTTATAGTCACGGCCCGCGAAATCGAGCGTGACCAGCAGCAGATTATTGCGCTCGAATCCCAGGTTCGAGTTCCGAAGATGCGCCAGATATCCCACAAACAGCCCCGCCGAGCTCACCAGCACCAGGGAGAGCGCCACCTGCGAAGTGACCAGGCCCTTGCCGAACAGCCGCCGCGACTTCGATTCTCCGATGCGCGATGCCTGTTGCAGCGCGGATGCTGGTTGCGTCTTCGAGCTGCTCATAGCTGGCGCCGCCCCGCACAGCAGTCCCGTGAGCACCGCAATCGCTAGGGTGAACAGCAGCACGTGTGCATCTGGGTTTGTAAGAGCCTCAAAATGCATCGGCGCCCCCACGACGAACCTCCCGGATGCGAAGATCCGGATCAACGCGTGAGCTGCGAAGTAGGCCACGAAGATGCCGACGGCGCACCCGACGAGCGACAGCAATAGCGATTCGGTAAGCGTTTGGCGCAGCAAGCGAGCCCGACCCGCTCCGAGACAGGCACGCACCGCCATTTCGTGCTGGCGCGATGCTCCGCGGGCCAAGAGCAGTCCTGCTAAATTCGCGCACGCAAGGAGTAGCAGCAGCCCCACAGTTGCCATCAGGACCGTCAGCGGTGTCGAAAGCATCTGGCTCAAAGGCGTAGTAACGCCGTTTCCTGCCGGCTCAATCCGCAGTTTCATTTCTCTCACGAATGGCCCCGCGTCGGGGGCATTCACCACCGTTTGGAACAGCACCGCCGTTTCCGCCCGCGCTTTGTCGATCGATACGCCGGGGTTCAACCGTGCCAGCAAGCCCAATGACCCCCATCCGAGCGAAGGACCAAGTGATGTAGGCCACCAAATGTCTTGTGGGGCTTCGTCACTAAGCCCGTAAAACCCGCGTTGCGCCACGCCGATAATGGTAAGAGGCGCGTCGTCACCAACGATGATTTTCTTGCCGATGATTCCAGGATCCAGATCGAATCGCGACTTCCAGAATGACCAGCTCATGACGGCTACTGGCGCGTGATCGCCGATGTGTACGTCGTCGGGGCCGATTAGGCGACCTGCTGCCGCCCCCACCCCGAGCGCTTGGAAGAAAGTTCCTCCTACAGCTCCGCCGAACACGGTCTGCGGCTGCAGCTGATCGCCGCGGACAGGGAAGAAGTTCATAGACCAGACGATCAGTTCCGAGAAGACATGATTGCCGTCGCGTATGGTCTGGTAAGCGTTCCACGAGAAGCCGTTGAACCCGGGTTCAGGCTCGCCGGGATAGTGGTGGAGGAGTTCGACGAGCTGTCCTGGATCGCGCACGGGGAGCGTACGCAGCAGCAGGCCATTCGTCATGGTGAAGATCGCGGTGTTGGCGCCAATGCCGAGGGCTAGGGTGAGCACGGCGACGGCGGTGAAGCCGGGCGACTTGCGCAGCATGCGCAGGCCGAAACGGAGGTCTTGCGCGAGGTCTTCGAACCAACTGATCCGGCGAGATTCGCGAACACCATCCTGGTAGGCCTCGGCGCAGCCGAATTCAATCCGCGCGCGCCGCGTGGCTTCTTCGCGCGAAAGCCCCGAGCGAACGAGATCATCTGCCCGAGCTTCGATGTGGCCCTGCATCTCCTCATCCAGCTCAGTCTCGAATTGCGCCCGATGCCACAAGCTCCACCACACCGACCGCATCCTCGCCAACATCATCCACCTCCTACGCAGAAGGTTTAAACGTAGCGCCGCGCTTCAGCGCGGCATCTTCGGTTTGTTCGCGCCTGGCTCTTCTCTAAACCCACCACTCGTTGCTGTTCTCGCATTATCCTGGGAACGCCATTCTCCTGAATGGCGGTTTTTGCTTTCCGCGAGCAGCGGCCTTCGCCGCGCCTTTCGGTTTCCCTCGCCCCTCGTCCCTGCCTTTTCAATCGGTACACTTTGCAAACGGAAATCGCTGTAACCCACTCAAAACAAAGGCCCGACGCTCTCGTCAATCGGTACAACTCTTAGGGTCACGAAAGGACCAAAAGCGAGCCCGGAAAGAGAATGAAAAGAGAAAACCATTGCTACCCCTCCTGAGGTTTGGCGCTCAACGCCGACCGGATGGCGGTCGAGATCCGGTTCCAGCTTTCGGTCTCTTCGCGAAGGCGCCGGCGGCCCGCCGTGGTCAGCCGGTAGAATTTCGCGCGGCGATTGTTTTCCGACGTCCCCCACTCGGTGTCGAGCAGGCCCTGGTGCTCGAGTCGGTGCAGCGCCGGATACAGCGCGCCTTGCTCCGTAAGCAGGGCGCCGCGCGTGATTTGTTCGATGCGCAGCAGCACGCCGTAGCCGTGCAGCGGGCCAAGCGAAACAGCTTTCAGAATCAGCAGGTCGAGTGTTCCGGGAAGAAGTTGCGCGGGCTCGGGCATTTCGGACTCCTAAACAGGTTAGGAATGTACATCAGCTTTCCTAACTTGTCTAGGGGTGTCCATTCGCCCTCGGTCCTGAGCGAAGTCGAAGGGCTTTGGGAGTGTGGCAGCTTGCTGCCGCTTTCTATTCGCTGAAGCTTGCTTCGGCGCTCTTTCGTCACTGGCATGGCGGAAGGATGCCCGTGCCCTAGACGCGTCAAAGGCCGGCGAGGAGGTGCCCCATCTTCTCGCGCTTCGTGCGCAGATACGCGCGCGAGTGGCGGCTGGTTCGCGGGCGGCAGGGAAGCAGTTTCGCGACGCGAAGACCGGATCGCTTGAGCTGCCGCGCCTTGTCGGGATTGTTCGAGAGAAGTTGCACGGCGCGCAGGCCCAGCGCCTTCAGCGCTTCGGCCGCAAATTCGTAGTCGCGCGAGTCCGCCGCGAAACCGAGCCGGCGGTTCGCTTCCACGGTGTCGAGGCCTTCGTCCTGCAATTCGTATGCTTTGATTTTGTTGATCAGGCCGATTCCGCGGCCTTCCTGCGGGAGATACAGCACAACTCCTGCGCGTTCTTTCGCGATCTTGCGCAGCGAAAATTCAAGTTGTGCGCGGCAGTCGCACCGCTCCGACGTGAAGACGTCTCCCGTCAGGCACTGGGAATGAACGCGCACAAGCGGGGCCTTGGCGCGCGCCAAGTCTCCATGCACGATTGCTACAGCTTCGTCGGCGGGGTTGGTGCCTTGAATCGCGAAAATCTTGAACTTGCCGAACGACGTGGGCAATTGCGCCTTGGCCACGACGCGCACCTTGGAGGCTTGTTTGTGCGGCTTCACGGAATTGCGTATTATAGCAGGACCGCTCCACCGCTTGTTTGTCACCGGCACGATGTAACTCCTTCCTGGCAGCGTTTCGGCCTTCGCTTTACATCCCTGGCGGCTTTGGCTAAGTTAGCGCCAGAGGCGTATTCCCGGTTCGCACTACCGGGACGCAACGATGGGCGCACTATCCGGCGTACCCGAACTCCTCCTTACGCTGCTGCTCAAGCTCTGCTGGGCGGCGGCTCTTGCGGCGTTGCTCGTCCGCTTCCGTTCTTTTCGCAAGCTGGTCTTCACCGAGAATCGCGATTCCGATCAGAAAGTAATGCTGTTGCTGTTCCTCACGCCGCCGCTGGCGCTCGGAATCATCCTGCGCATCATTGGCGGCTACCGCTTCTTCGATTTGATGCTCGAAGGTTCCTTCTTGATGGGCCTAATCGGCGGCAGGATCGTTGGCCTGCTTGGCGGATCGCTGATCAGCCTGCCGGCGTTTGGTATGCACGAATGGCTGTCGAGCCCGGTGGCAGCTCTGGTGGGACTGCTCGCGGGAGTGATTCGCGAAGTGATGCCCGAAAAAGAGGACATCTGGCACTTCGGTCCGTTTCTGTTTCTCAACATTCCGCGCTCGATATGGGACCTGATTCGCCGAGGGCAGAAAAACTGGGCGATGCTTCCGCTGTTTGCGTGCGCGGCGTTCGAAATGGGACGCATTTTGCTGGTCGACGCGCTGCCCGCGCACACGAAATGGCTGTTCGCCGAGTATCCGGTGAGCTGGGGATTGATGCCGCTGGTCGTGCTCACCTCAGTGATTTGCGTCGCGGTGCCGATCAAGATCTGGAACAACACGCGCATCGAGATGAACCTCGAACAGAACCAACAATTGCTGCTCAAGGCCCGCATGGACGCGCTCACCAGCCAGATCAATCCTCATTTCCTGTTCAACACCCTGAACACCGTATCTTCGCTGATTCGCTTCGATCCGGACATGGCCCGCGGCGTGGTGCTGAAGCTCTCGAACATTTTGCGGCGGCTGCTGCGCAAGCACGAAACGTTTGTGCCGCTGCGCGAGGAGCTCGAATTCGTCGACGACTATCTCGACATCGAAGTGATTCGCTTTGGGCGCGACAAACTCCAATTCTTCAAGCAAGTGGACGAAGCTACGCTCGACGCGTTCGTGCCCAGCATGTTTTTGCAGCCGATGATCGAAAACGCGATCAAGCACGGTCTGGCCCCCCGGCTCGAGGGCGGACAGATTCACCTTCGCACGCACCTCGAGAACGGGCGACTGTCGATCGAGATCAAGGACAACGGCATCGGGATTTCGCCCGAGCGATTGCGCGAAGTCTATGCCGGAGGAATCGGAATCAGCAACGTCAACGAGCGCTTGAGGCTGCTCTACGGCGATCAGTTCAAGATGGACATTCGCAGCGAGGAAGGGCAGGGAACCCTCATCCATATCGAGATTCCTGAACTCGCCAACGTCGAGCCGCTGGCAACCGCTTGAGTTCGTCCACTGGCGATAGGTCAAAGTGGAAGCGGCACGAGGTCGGGCTCCGCCCAGTTCGATTTAGCTTCGGGCGAGGTGATTTTCTCGCGGCTGTAATGGCGCGAGATCAGATTCTTGTCGCCAAGCGCCGCGACGATTTCGTTCACAATTCCCACCGAGTCTCGTGCGTCACGCGTTTCGCGCACGTGCAACTCGACGGCTCGAAGCCAGAACAGCGTGATCGTTTCGTGATAGCCGGTTTTTCCGTGATGCGCCGTGAATCGGAGCAGCCCATCGCGCATCTTTTGCGTCGCCGCGCTTCGATCGAATTCAAGCACGTACCAGGCGGCGACGGTTAGATGCCTTGCGTGCACGAACTCCTCGTTCTTGAACTCGCACGTTTCGAAGCGGCGAACCACTTCCTTGATTTCTGCTTCGGACCTGTACATTGGCGATTCGGGCATTATTCCTCTCCCAAAAATAAAAACGCCCGCGTCCGCGAGGCGGATACGGGCGTTTCAGATTTCTTCTTCCACAATATTACGCCGAAATGGCGTTTCGGTCGAGCTCTTTTTCAAGCAAGCTCACTCGTAGCGGAGCGCCTTCATTGGATTCACCTTCGTCGCCCGCAGGGCTGGGATGTAGCTCGCCGCCAGTGCCACGGCTGCCAGCAGCGCCGAGACACTCAGGAACGTGAGAGGGTCGGTTGGCTGCACGCCGAAGAGGAGCGTCGCCATCAGGCGCGTCAATCCAAGTGCCGCGCCGACTCCCAAAATCACGCCGATCGCCGTGAGCACGAAGCCCTGCTTCATCACGAGTGTGAGAACGTTGCCCGGTTGAGCGCCGAGCGCCATTCGCAAGCCAAATTCCTTCGAGCGTCGCGCGACGGAATACGAAATCACGCCGTAGATCCCGACGGTCGCAATGATCAGCGCGACGCCCGAAAAAAGCGTGAGCAGCAGCGTCAGGAATCGCGGCTGCGATTCGGCCTTCGACATTACCGCGTCCATCGTTTCCACCTGCGCCAACGGGACCGTTGGGTCGACGGCGTCGAGCTTACTTCGCACGGCGGAGACCAGCGACCGCGGGTCGCTCTGCCCGCGCAAGATGAGGTACGCGTTTTGCAAGTTGCCGGCCTGCGTTTGGTCGTATGGCAAGTACAGCTCCGTGCCGGCTGGCTTGGCCAGGCCGGCGTTCTTTACGTCCTCGACGATACCGATGATCGTGGACCACTCTGGCCCGTTCCCCGGCTGAACGCGCTTTCCAATGGCGCTTTCGTTTTTCCAGAATGTGCGCGCCATGGTTTCGTTGACGATCACCACCTCCGGCGTGCCCTTGCCGTCGCGTTCGTCGAACAAGCGCCCGGCCATCAGCCGGATTCCCATTGTCTTGAAATAATCCTTGCTGACGATTTGGTAGTAATCGATGTTCTCGATCGGGCCGCCTTTCACCAGCACGAAGTTTTCGATTTTCGTGTCGTTCATGTTCGGCGGACGCTGCGGCGGCAATCCGGACGCGATGGCAGCGGACTGCACGCCCGGCAAATGCGTGATCGCGTCTTCCATCCGCAGCCAGAACGCCACCAATTGGTCATTCTTCGGATATGTGGCCTGCGGAAGATTGATGTTCATCGTGATCACGTTGTCCGTGTTGGTGCCGGTGTGCACCTGTTGCAATTTCCAGAAGCCGCGTACCATCAAGCCGCACCCGATCAGCAGGACCAGAGCCATGGCGAGTTCGCCTGCCACCAGGGCGCGCCGAAAGGCCTGCGCGCCAGAGGTGGATGTCGTTGAGCCGATCGTGTCCTTCAACGAGTCTTGGAGATTTTGATAAGCAAGGGGAACGATTGGAGCGAGGCCAAAGAGCACGCCGGTCAGGAAGGTAGCGCCGATAGTGAACAGCAAGACGCGCGCGTCGATACCGATTTCCGCGGCGCGCGGCAGGCTGCCGGCGTTGGTCAGCTGAATCAATCGCAGACCGGCGTACGCGAGTGCCAGACCGAGCAACGCTCCAACCGAAGAGAGCAGCAATCCCTCGCGGATGAATTGCATCGCAAGCCGGGGAATGCCCGCGCCAAGCGCACTGCGGATCGCGATTTCGCGCTTCCGCGCTTCGGCACGCGCCAGCAGCAGGTTTGCCACATTGACGCATGCAATCAGCAGCACGAATCCAACAGCAGCGAGGAGCATGATCAGCGCGGGCCTGACGCCGCTGACCACTTCCTCCTGCAGCCCATAGCTCACCAGCGTGTGAAACTTCGGGTTGAAGTTATGCTCCTTCATCCCTTTGTGCGCGTCAGCCATGGCCGTTTCGTACGATTTAAGTTCGGCCCACGCTTGCGCGGACGTCACTCCTGGCTTCAAACGCCCGAGGAGGTAAAGATAGTGGCTGCCTCTGCCGCCAGGTTTGGCGGGATCGATCTGCAATGCCGACCACACCTCTGGCGTCGGAATCTCACCGGCAGGGAATTCGAAGCCGCGAGGCATCACGCCGATGATGGTGCACCTCTGTCCGTCCAGTTGCGTGTCGCGGCCGACGATGTTGGGATCGCCGCCGTAGACCGTCTTCCACACACCGTAGGAAATGTCTGCTACCAGCGGAGCGTTGGGCGCGTCGTCAGCTGCATTCACCACTCGGCCCATCATCGGCGACACGCCAAGCGTATCGAGCAATCCACCGCTGACATACGATGCGTTCACACGCGCTGGCTGCGTCCTGCCCGCGATATTGGCGCCTCCGTCCACCCACGCATCCAGCGACTCCCACGATTTCAGGTCGCGCCGAAGGTCGATGAACTCCGGCGGCGACGTCCAGAAGCGGTGCAGGCCTCCGTTGGGGAACGTAGGGAACTCCGTGTAGATTCGGACGAGCTCACTGGGATGCTTGTAGGGGAGCGGGCGCAGAAGAACGGCGTTTACAACGCTGAAGATGGCCGTTGTGGCGCCGATCCCCAGCATCAGGCAAACCACCGCCGCGATCGTGAAGCCGGGGTTCTTCACAAGCATGCGAATCGAGTGACGCACGTCCATCCGGAACGAATCCATCAGCGCCTCCATCTGGGAAAAGCACGGGTCCCCGAGGTTATTGTCCTATCGCAATTCGGACACCCGCAAGGGTAGTTGCTAACTACTCCATTATGAGAGTGATATGGGAGACGGGCCGCATAAGGAGCCAGTATATGCGCGATGGTGGGATCGGCGCAGCCCAGAATCGAACAGTGCTAAGTCAATTCAGGGCTCGAACTTAGGGGACGACTGGAATTTGCTTGACAGATAGGTTGCCTATACTGTAATTTCAGTATAGACAGAAATGACAGATAAGACTAAAACGCAACTCTCGCCGGTCGAGCAGAAGTTCATCCTCCACTGGGGCGAAATGGGCACCCGCTGGGGCGTGAACCGCACGGTTGCACAGGTACACGCGCTTCTTTTTATTTCGCAGCGGGCCCTTTCGGCCGAAGAGATCGCCACAACGCTCTCGGTGGCCCGGTCCAACGTCAGCACCAGTCTCCGCGAACTGCAGGGCTGGCGCATCGTGCGCGTGGCGCCTGTCCTTGGCGACCGCCGGCAGCACTTCGAATCCATCAAGGATGTTTGGGAGCTTTTCCGCATCATCGTCCAGGAGCGCAAGAAGAGGGAAGTCGACCCGACGATTGAGGTCGTACGCGAATGCGTGGCCGAAGCGACCCAAGCCGGGCCATCAGAAGCATACGCGCGGCAAAAACTCGAGGAACTCCTCGAGTTCATCGCCACGATGGACACGCTTTTCACCGAGTTTCAGCATCTATCTCCCGCTGCGGCGCGAGGCATCGCGAAACTGCGCGGCAAGATTCGAAAGCTGCTTCCAGGTTAGGCGGAGGAGGAAGGGCGGCGAGCCGCCCTTTTTTGATCGATGGCGATTTCAGTCTCTACAGAAAATACTGACGCAGGCCAGAAGCCCTCACGAGGCTGGGTCCTTTTCGACGGTGATTGCCAATTCTGCCGCCGGTGGGTTGATCGCATGGAGCCGATTCTGGCCCCTCGCGGATTCGTGTTCCTGGCGCTGCAGACGCCCTGGGTCCGAAACGTTTTTCATTTGCCGGAAGACCAGCTTCTCGGCGAGATGCGGGTGCTGTTGCGGAACGGCAAAACGCACGGCGGCGCGGATGCTATCGTCGCACTCGCGAAATATGTTTGGTGGGGTTGGCCGCTCGTCGCTCTCTCGCATATCCCGGGGGTGCGGCGCGCACTCCGCACCCTGTATCGCCGCGTTGCCGCTCGCCGGCACTGCATGAATGGCCTCTGCTCTGTGCCGCCGCAAATTCCATCTAGCCGTCGCACCAATGTCCACGGAGTCCAGGGAGGCGAACTATGACTGCGGGATGGGTCTTTCTGTGTGGTCTGGCTCTAACGATCGGCATCTCGCTGCTAGCTTTGTTTCACATCCAGGCTGCTCTGCTGCGAATTCTTATCGATCTTTGCGGCACCGAAGACCGCGCGGGATTCTGGCTGGCTTTCTCGAATATCACTCTCCTGGCCATCCCTACGATTTTTGCACTGCATCACTATCCTTCGGCGAGCCGACCTCCAGACATCGTCTTCGAAATCAGCGACCAGCTCGAGGGAGGACTGATCGGACTCGTTATATCCGTCGTGATCCTGGGAATTGTGCTGAGTCATTTCATCCTTCACGCTCAGCCGCGCGAAAAGAAGGAGGTCTTGCAAGATGAGGTTCGCTGACCTATGGAGCACCGAAGGAACGATTGACCGCGGGCCTTACGCGCTCGTAGGCCTGATCGGTTTCGCGATCAAACACAACCTCGACCGCTTGGTGGCGACGGGAGTATTTCATCGCAAGTGGAGCCTCTTCAACTACTGGATACCGCTCGACCGGGCTGTGCAGATCAACTCGCTCAATACTTCTGACCGTAGATTCCTTTTCTGGATGCTCGCGCTTTCGCTTCCTTTCATTTGGGTGGGCGTGGCGCTGACGACGCGGCGACTCCGGGCCATCGGAATGCCACTGTGGCTCGTTGCGCTGTTCTTCTTGCCCTATCTGAATCTCCTGTTCTTCATCATCCTGTGTATCTATCCATCGCAGAGCGCGGAGGATCTGGCAAAGCCGCCAAGCGCTCGGGAAAACCGCACGCTCGGCAAGATTATCCCAGACAGCACCTGGGGAAGTGCAGCGATGGCCCTCTTGATTTCGTCCGTCTTCGGCATTGCCGCGGTGCTCCTCAGCGTCAGTGGATTTCTCGCTGTATATGGTTTCGGACTGTTCGTTGCGCTGCCGTTTTGCCTCGGGCTCTGCTCGGTTCTTCTTCATGGCTATCATGGGCCGCGCAGCTTTGGGAGCTGCATGCTGGTAGCGACCCTCTCGATCACTTTGCTCGGGCTGCTCTTACTCGCGTTGGCCGTTGAAGGAGCGATTTGCTTGGTAATGGCGGCTCCGATCGGCCTGATTCTCGGCTTGATGGGCGGATTGCTCGGCTATTGGATTCAGCGAAGGCATTGGAGCGAGCTGCAAACGCAGGCCACATTCGGCGCGATGCTTCTCTTCGTGCCGTTCCTGATGGGTGCCGAAGCTCTGAAGCCGTTGCAGCCGGATCTTTTGCAAGTCAGCACGCAAATCGAGATCAACGCGCCGCCCGAGACGGTCTGGCACTTTCTCGCCTCATTCCCAACGCTTCCACCGCCCACCGAGTGGCCCTTTCGCGTGGGGATTGCCTATCCGATCCGCTCGACCCTGCAGGATTCCGGGCTTGGAGCGCGCCGCGAGTGCCAGTTCTCGAGCGGTGAGTTTGTCGAGCCGATTCACGCATGGGAGGAGAACAAGCGCCTCGTCTTTTCGATTTCAGGAGAGCCTCCTGTGATGGAAGAAATGTCTCCCTACGGCCACATCCACACGCGCCACATCGACGGCCAGTATTTTCAGGCGCAGGACGCGGAATTCGTACTTACGCAACTGCCGAACGGTCACACGCTGTTGACCGGCACTTCGCGCTATCGCAATCGAATGTGGCCGGCTGCGTATTGGCGGCTCTGGTCGGACGCAATCGTCCATCAGATTCACCTGCGCGTCTTTCAACATATCAAGGAGCTATCTGAGGCGGGCGGACCGCTGGCGACGGCGCACTAGGAATCAAGGAGTTAGGTCATGAAGGGAGGCCTTATGAACCGGCTGATTCTCCTGATATGGGCGGCGGGTGCAGTGCAACTGGTGATTCTCGCAGCGAATTTCGTGATGCCGGAGAAATTGCACTGCCGTGAGAATCTTGTGCGCGTTTCGCCGATGATTCGTCACGTGTTCATCGTGCATTGGATGTACATTCTGGGGATCCTCGCGATTTTTTCAGCTCTTTGCTTCGGGTTCGCGTCGGACCTTGCCGGCGGCAGCCGGCTCGGCCATTTTCTGAGCGCGGCGATCGCCTTGTTTTGGGTGCCACGAATTCCGATTCAATTGTTCGTCTACGACCCAGAGCTGCGCCGCCAACATCGTCTCGGCGACGTTGCGATGTTGCTCGCGATTGCTTTCGTCGTTCTAGTGTTCGGCGCCGCGGCCTTGGGCGTGAGGGTGGGCTAACGTGATGTCGCTGAGTCGCAGCGCCTTCATCGGCGCATTCGTGTGGTGCGGGTTGCTGGCCGCAGCAAGGATGCACCGGCTAGAGCTCGAGTGGATCGACTTGCTGTTCTTGTTTGCGCCGCTCGTGATCGTTCCACTTGGCTTGGAGCTGACGGGCCGAATCGACTGGGGCGTGGCGCCGTCCCTTCCGGAGCGATTCGCATGTCTGATTCAATTGCCTTGCGCCTTGCTTGTGGTGGTCTCCTTGTGCCTGGAGCGAGGGATTCTCGGTGCCGCGCTATCGGCGGTATGGCTTCTGTTCTCCGGGATGCTGGCACTCGGCGGACTCATTCGCCTCTACCGCGGCGCGTTCCGCCGCCTCGACTCGGCCTTTCCCGCGGTAGCTTTAGTATTTCTGCCAGTTGGAGCCGCGTGGCTTATTGCATCGCGTCTCGGGCTGACGCCGCTCGGTTTCCAGGAGCCGATCGTTCTCCTCACCGCCGTACATTTTCACTACGCGAGTTTTGCTGCGCCGCTTCTTGCACGCTCGTCACGACGCGCGCTGGGCGGATCGCAAATGTCCTCACTGCGTGCGACTTTGTTGAACTTGATCGCCGCCGGAGTTCTAGCGGGTCCGGCGCTGCTTGCGGCCGGTTTCGTCATCGGGCCGCGCGTCAAGCTGGCAGCGGCGCTCGTTCTCGCTACGAGCGAGATTGGCCTTGCGCTTTCGTTCGTCTTTGCCCTCCGGCGCATCTCGCAGCCAACACCACAATTCCTGATAGCGCTTGCTGCCGCATCGGTGGCGTTTGCAATGATTCTCGCGGCCCTTTGGGCCGTCGGCGAGTATCCGCTGCAGCCGTTTGTCCATCTTGCCGAAATGGCGCGGCTTCACGGGACCGCGAATGCATTCGGATTCACGCTGTGCGGGTTGTTGGGTTGGACTTTCGCTGCGAAGGTTGCCGAAGGAAGGAGCGATCAAAAATGAGAGTAGCCATCACGGGCGGTACGGGGTTTGTCGGGCGGCACCTCGCGAAGGAGTTGGTGGCTCGCGGCCACGAAGTGATCTTGATCGCGCGAGGCCTCGACCGCCGCGACCCGTCCGCTTACGAAATTCCCGGCACACGCTTTTTCGCTGCCGATCTTTCGAGCGTGGATGAACTCGCTCGCGCGTTTGCGGCATGCGGCGCCGTGGCGCACTGTGCCGGAATCAATCGCGAAATCGGCAGCCAGACGTACCAGCGTATCCATGTCGAAGGCACCCACAACGTGGTCGAAGCTGCGCGGCGAGCCGGCGTCGGTAAAATCGCGCTGCTCAGTTTTCTTCGGGCGCGCCCGAATTGCGGCTCGGGATACCATCAATCGAAATGGGCCGCAGAAGAAATCGTGCGCAATTCCGGCCTCGACTGCACGATTTTCAAGGCCGGCGTGATTTACGGGCGCGGCGATCATATGCTTGACCACTTGAGTCACGCGCTGCACACGTTCCCGATTGTCGGGCTTGTAGGTTTTGTGGACAAGCCGGTGCGGCCGCTAGCCGTCGAGGATCTTGCGGTCGTGCTCACTGCTGCGCTCACCGAAGGGCGCCTTTCGCGGCAGACCATCGCGATCATGGGGCCCGAGCAAATGCCGCTCAGCGAAGCCGTGAAACGCGTCGGCCGCGTAGTCGGTAGGCATCCGCTGTGCGTTCCGTTGCCGATTGCGCTTCATAGGCTCCTGGGCGCGGTGTTCGAAGCGACGATGAAGATTCCGCTGGTCTCCGTGGCGCAAGTGCAGATCCTCTCGGAGGGGATCGTTGACCCGTGGCCGCCATATGAAAATCTGCCCGCCGATTTGTTGCCAATGACGCCTTTCAGCGACGAGCAAATTCGGCGCGGTCTGCCCGAACCAAAACGATTCGCCACAAGAGATCTTCGATGCAGCGCGTAACAGGAACTCCCACGATTGAGCCCGAGGACGCAGCCCGCGAGTCAGGTACGAGCCGCAACTGGATTAGTTGGATTCCACTCGTCGCGCTTCCGGCGACAGCGTGTGTTTTTCGGTCACGACTGGCGCCGTGGCAGTTCATGTGGCTGCTCTCTATTGCAATTTTCGTCGGATGCAAGTGGCGGACGTGGTTCGTTGCGCGAGAGGCTCGAGCTCGCGCTGGACTTGCCCGCAGCTTGGGCTATCTCTTCCTGTGGCCGGGGATGGACGCGGACTCGTTTCTCAGCGACACCCCTCCACTACGAAAGCCAGGTGCTGTCGAATGGACTGTGGCAATTGCGAAAACCCTGGCGGGAGCTGCCTTGATCCTGCTTGTCGCAAGAAATCTCGCTGTTCTGCCGCCTTTGCTCGCCGGATGGCTCGGCATGCTCGGCCTCGTACTGTTGCTGCATTTCGGAACGTTTCACCTGCTTGCACTGCTGTGGCAATCGGCGGGAGTGAACGCCGACCCCATCATGCGCTCGCCCGTCGCATCGACATCCCTCGGCGAGTTTTGGGGTAAGCGCTGGAATATCGGCTTTCGAGAGCTTTCGTACGGTTTAGTCTTTCAGCCCGTTCGGAAGTGGCTTGGCCTCGTGCCAGCCACGCTCGCCGCGTTTTTCGCGTCGGGCCTGATCCACGACTTTGTGATTTCATTCTCGGCTCGCGGCGGTTACGGCCTGCCAACCGCCTACTTTTTGGTGCAGGGAATGGGTGTGCTGCTCGAGCGATCTGCCGCGGGACGGCGGTTCAGCCTAGGACGTGGCGCGAGCGGATGGGTGTTTGTACTGCTGTTCGCGGGTAGTCCTGCGTTCTTTCTGTTTCATCCCATTTTTGTAAGGCGAGTCATGATCCCATTCATCGCGGCAATCGGGTCGATGCTCGGCTTCCGTTGATGTTGCGAATCGCGGTTCCAGGAGGTTCCGGTGCACGAATTGACGCAGCCGATGGGACTCCGCTCAGTGGAGGCTTTTCTGAGTCTCGCACTGTGGCTGGCAGGAATCGGCCATTTCTGCGTGTTGATCGCGAGTTTTCAGGTACCGTGGAGGCTTGGATGGAAGGAAGACCTCGCGATGCTGACGCCGTTCAATCGCAAACTGATGTGGACGTACGGCGGATTCACACTGTTGACGATCGTCGCTTTCGGTGTCTTAACCCTTCTGCTGCACGACGAAATGCTCCGTGGCGATCGCGCAGCGTTGGCGCTGGCTGCGTTCATTGGAATCTACTGGACAACGCGAATCGTCGTGGATTTCACGTACTACAAGCATGAGGATTGGCCGCCAGGACGGGGCTTTGTTCTCGGTCACCTCCTCCTCACGTTCTTGTTCGTCTGCCTTGCTGGGACCTACATCGGACTCCTCGTCTGGCACGTCTTGACGAAGTAAGCGATTCGCGCGAGCAGTCTATCCCTCACCCTGGTACTGCCACAAATAGACGGGCAAAGAGTCGAGATCGAAGTACATTCGATAGTAATAGTCGGGGCCGATGGCGTAGAACGGACGGAACTTCGCCATCACTTTCCTGCCGTCGGCAGGAGCGTACCGGAACACGCCCGCTCCTTCGTCGTCGGGCACGAAGTATTTGTTGGCGTCGGCGTCATTGTCCGGCAGTTTGAAGACGGGCTCGTGGACGCCGCCATCCTGCACGAGGACGACTGGCCCGCGCACAAACGCCACGCGGCGCGGATGCTGCTCGTCTACAGCCTGCAATCGCAGGATGAGCGGGATATGAAGCTCCACGCGATCTCCCGAAGCCCAAGTTCGGTTGATCGTCGCCCATGTTCCCGGCGTGCACGTCACCTGAACCGGAGCGCCGTTTACCTTGAATGAAACGTCGTGCGCCCAGCTCGGCACGCGGAAACTCAACGGGAACGCGGCGCTTTGCGCCATCTGCAGAGTGAAAGTGGATGTCTCCGCTTCCGGGTACTTCGTCTCTTGCGTCATCTTCACGTCGCCGTATTTGCTTTTCCACGTTACCGTCGACGGAACGTAGAGGCTGACGTACAGGTGCGAATCGTCCTTGTAGTAGATCAGGTCGTGGAAAGTCGCCACGTCCTGAATGTAGGTTCCGGAGCAGCAGGTGTACGGGTTGCGGCTGAAGATCTTCACGCCACCCGCGACGCGATAGTCGGCGTAGTAAAAGTGCTGGCCGTGCCCATTGATCTGCAGTGAGGCGCCGATTCCATTGTAGAGGAGCCGCTCAGCCCAATCACCGTAGCGAGCTTCCCCCGTGAACTGCGTGAGATAACGCGAGAGCTTGAATCCGGCCCAAGAACCGCAGGGGGCCTCGAAATCATTCGGCTGAAATTCCAACGCCTTGCCGAGGCTGCCCGGCGGCATGATGCGCTCCACGGGGCCATAACCTCCCGTCGCGTAGCATTGCGTGTTCTGCAGGAAATCGTAAGCGTTCCTGATGATATTCAGATAAGTTGGATCGCCCGTTACGGCATACGCCATCGCCGCGCTGCTGAACGTGTTCACATGGCTGTATGCGTGGACGCCGCTTGCGTTTGTTGGCGAAGAGGTGTCGGCAAATTTGTTCCAGTAATCGTGATACAGCCAAACGTCGGCGAAATCCTTAAACTTAGGATTGCCGCTCGCAACGTAGGCGCGGTAGAGGTTTTCAGACACGGTGTACCACTCGAGAGGCTTGCCCGAATGCATCTCCCACGGGTGCGGGTTCGCCGGCGTTCGCGTTCGATCCAGATTCGTAATCGCCCAGTCTGTACAGCGGTCCGCCAGATCGATGGCCTCCGGGTAGTCGGCATACTCCTTCATGTCGACGAGCCCGCAGATCGGCTTTTCGTAGGGATAATGGTGCATCCGGCAGTTGCCGTCCGATCCCACTGTCTTTGCGAACTCGCTCGTGAGATACACGGCTTTATCGCGCATCGCGGTGTCGCCCGTCGCCCGATACATCCGCGCCATGCCGCTCAGCCACTGGCCGAAAACAGTGGCGCTGTCTTTCGCGCACCAACCACCCAACGGCTGGCCGGGGGAGGGAAGCGCCGCCTCCGAGCGGAATCCTTGCAGAATGTCATCATTCGAGACGTTCAGGTAGAAGTCGCGTCCATGCTGAAACTGGTCATTCCAGCGGCTGTCGCCCAGACGCACTCCGTCGTAATTGAAGGCTCGCAGCTTGTAGCGGGAGTCGACGCCCGCTGAAACGGGACTCGACGAGATTGGAGTGGCAACCATGCGCGAGCCGATCCCCGAGACGACCGTGGTAGCGGCGACGGCCTTAAGGAAATCCCTTCGAGGCATATTCATGGCGGCTCCTCAGCCGAAGATTGGATATAATATGCAATCGCGGCTCAGTCTAGCCCTCCCTTCCGACCTATGTCAATTACCCCCATAAGACTGTCGCTGGATAACGCGTTTCCGGTCAGCGTAAAATGGCTCCTCGGCTTCTCTCACGGCGGCACTTTCCCGAGGCGAACAAGCGATGACCGAAAAGTCCGATAAGAGTAGCGCACGCGACGCAATCATCCTGGCTGTTGTAGTGATAGTTGTGGCTGCTTACTGCATCGCGTTCGGGCTCCAAACGCTGGTTTCTTTTGAGGCTCACCATTGGACTCAATACAACGCCTGGATTACAGATATACCTGAGCCTCTGAACGCTCAGGCTCCTGCGGCGGGCAGCACCCAATTGAAGGCTTTCAATTATGAATTCAAGGTTCCCTGGTCGGGCAAGCAGAGGGTCAACAAAACGCTGACGTATGTCGAGTTCCGTTTTGATTCCGGGCAGGTTGTGATCCTCTACGATCCGGAAGCGCAGTTCGACACGGTGCACTCGCTCAAGGCTTCCAGCCCCCTCGAATATCAGAAACTCCAGAACGTTTTCGGCGGGCAGCCGCTCGACACGAATTATGCGTTGTATCAGGCTGTGTATGGTGCGTCGCCGGCCGCCACATCACCTTTCATGCCGATGCGCGACGCGATACGAACGAACGACCTGCTGCTGTGGAAGATTTCATTCGGATACGACGCGATGCCGGGCCTCCATTCGATCGAGTTCGGAGAGAACCGCGGGTTTCAGTTTGGCGATCCATCCACGGGCGGGGCGGTCGCGCTGCGGATCTTCGACGGCCGCGACAGTCAGTTGCGCTTCATCTTCCTCACGCAGGCCGGCTCAAGTGCGAAGATCGACCAGACCGACATCAACGCCGCCGTGCAATCGTTGCAGCCCGTTCCCATCACCGAACGATAGAATGCCGCTGTAATCGCAAGGTTGAAGGAGAAATGATGGATGACTTCCCGGAGTTCATGAAGTCTTCTGCGAACAGGATTGCAACGAGTAGCCAATCCACCCCTGGAGTAGAGGGTTACGTCTTTGACGGAGCGGATGGGAGTCAAATGGCGTTCTGGACCTGTCGCGAAAAAGCGGTTTCGGCGCCACATGCGCATGACTATGACGAATACATGCTCGTCGTACAGGGCTGCTACACCCTGATTATTGATGGCAGACGCATCCCTGTCCGAGCTGGAGACGAATATTTCGTTCCAAAAGGAGTCTGGCGCGGCGGTGAACCGGTCGCTGGTACCAGAACCATCCACGCCTTCGGCGGTCGGCGAGCCGAGAGGGCCTGTCAGTAGACGGAAAGCACCCCATTGATTTCGGTTTGTCGCTGATTGCTCATGCGCGGGCGGCCGCGCCGGTCGCGCTCAGCACCTTCTGGTAGTAGGCCTCGTATTGCGGGATCACATCGTTCGAGCAGTACCGGCGCCGCGCGTCGATGCGCGCTTGCTGACCCATGGCGCGGCCGCGATCGGGCCGCGTCAGAATCTCGAGCGCGTATTTCGCGGCGGCTTCCACGTCGCGCGGCGGCACAAGATAACCGTCGATGCCGTGCGTCACCACTTCGGGTAGGCCGCCGACGTTCGTCGCAATCACCGGCACCTCGCACGCCATCGCTTCGAGCGCCGCCAGGCCGAACGACTCAAGATCGCTAGGCAATAGGAACAGATCGGCGAGTCCGAGTTTTTCATGCACTCGGTCCTGCTTGCCGAGGAACAGCACATCCTTCTGCAATTTCTTCTTTCGCGCGATGTATTCGGCGGCACCCCGATCCGGGCCGTCGCCCATCATGACGAGCTTTGCCGGAGTCTTTTCCCGCACGAGGGCGAAAATCTCGACCACGTCCGTGATTCGCTTCACCGGACGAAAATTCGAGAGGTGCATCAGAATTGGCTCGCCATCGGGCGCCCATTTCGCGCGCAAGGCCGGATCGTCCGTGCGCTTGTAAAGATCGCAGTTGACGAAGTTCGGAATCACCTCAATTGGCCGCTTGATCTCGAACTCCTTTAGCGTCCGGTCACGCAGGTAATTTGAGATCGACGTCACGCCGTCGCTCTGCTCGATCGAAAACCGCGTGATCGGCAGGTAGCTGCGATCGCTTCCCACCAGCGTGATGTCCGTGCCATGCAGCGTCGTGATGAAAGGCAATTTCCGGGGCGCGGCCATCATGCGCGCCAAAAGAGCGCTCACCGAATGGGGAATCGCGTAGTGCACGTGAAGAAGATCGAGGCCGGCATCATCGGCCACCTCCAGCATCTTCGTCGCCAATGCGAGCGTGTACGGCGGATGGTCGAACAGCGGATAGGTCGTGACTTCCACTTCGTGAAAATAGATTCGCTCGAAGGAGCCGCTCAGGCGAATCGGCATCGCGTAGCTGATGAAATGGATCTCGTGCCCGCGCGCAGCCAATTCGATTCCCAGCTCGGTGGCTACCACGCCGGAGCCGCCATACGTTGGGTAACAGGTGATGCCAATTTTCATGAGCTTCCTCAGGGTCGTCGCCCGCGCCAATCTCCGGTTGCGCTTTGCTTGCGCCGGGACGATTTCGAATGCTAGATTCGCGCTTCGTCATTAGACGACCCAGGAGCACCTTAAGGTGCCGAGACTTTCAGGAAAAGTAGCCTTAATCACCGGCGGCGGGACCGGCATTGGCCGAGCCTGCGCCCTGCATTTGGCGAAGGAAGGCGCCCAAGTGGTCGTGACGGGCCGGCGGAACGAGCCCCTTCGAACAGTCGTGCGCGAGATCGAGGAATCAAGCGGCCAAGGGCTGGCAATCACCTGCGATGTGACGCAGCGAGGGTCGGTGGAATCGACCCTCTCCGGGGCCGTGGAGTATTTTGGCCGCCTGAACGTAGTCGTGAACAATGCAGGCGCTGTGGTGGTGGCCGACGCAGAGAATACCACCGACGCGGATTGGCATCGCGTGATCGAGGCGAATCTGACGGGAACATTTCTTGTGTCGCGCGCGGCGCTGCCGATCCTCCGGAGAGTCGGAGGCGGCTCGATCGTCAACATAGGCTCGATACTAGGCCTCGTGGCGCGCAAACAGCGCGCGGCCTACTGCGCGTCGAAATCCGGCGTCACGGGCCTGACCAAGGCGATGGCCCTCGATCACGCGCACGAGAACATTCGCGTGAACTGCATCTGCCCGACAATCGTTGAGACCGACCTGGGTAACCAATCGATTACAGCGACGCCCGACCCAGACGCCGAGCGCAGAAAGCGCGCGGCGGAAATCCCGCTCGGGCGCGTGGGCCAACCGGACGACGTCGCGCAAATGGCCGTCTACCTCGCGTCCGACGAATCCGCGTGGGTTACCGGCGCGGCGTTCCCGCTCGACGGCGGCCTCACCGCCTACTGACATGCCGCGTTCCCGCAAAGCGATCGAGCACATGGCCGTCGAGGAGCTTCGCGAGCGCCTCGAATCGAGCAACACGGCGAAGCAGTTCGGCTTCAGGCTTGGTGAAGCGGAGCCTGGACGCGTCGTCTTGCACATGCGCGTTGACGACCGCCACAAACAGGTTCATGGGGTGGTTCATGGCGGCGTTCTGGCGGCGCTTGCAGACACAGCCGGTGGCCTCGCCACGTACATGGCATGCCCTCGCGGCGCGCGCGTGGCGACCATCGAAATGAAAATCAATTATCTCGAGTCAGTGGAGGGAGGAATTGTGCGCGCGGAAGCGCGCGTCGTCCGGCTGGGAGCGCACATCGCGGTTGTCGATTGCGACGTGCGCGACGATCGCCGTTTGGTGGGAAAAGCTCTGATGACGTTCTTTGTCGGCCCCTTCAAGAGTGGCAGGAAGGCGCGCCGGTAGCGCCTTCCCAGGTCAATACCGACACCTGCCTACTGTTGCCCGTTCGTGCCGCCCTGTGCTGCTTCCTCGCCATCCTTATACAGATATTTAATGCAGTGCTTGTAAACCAGCAGGTTCGGGCTTCCGTAGCGCGTCAGCTTGATGCAGTCCCTGTCGTACCATTCAACAGTGCCGTGCAGAGTTTCTCCGTCGTTCAGCACGATGGCAACGGGCGCCCGCGACTGCATCTGCTTCACATAGTAAAAATTCTCTGCGTGCGTTTGCTCCGGGGGAGCAGGCTTCTTCCGTTGTGGCGGTCCAGCTGCCTGCGGGCCCGGCTGCGGACCACGCACGGGGTAGGGTTCTTTCACTTCGGTAAGGGTGGGACGAAATAACTTCCGGTTCACCATAATTGCTCCTTACGGATTGCGTTCCAGGATGCTACTTCTTATGACTGTGGGAGAACTCTTTCGGTTGCAAAATATTTTGAGAAAAATTTGAAGAGCCTAGCGGACCTCCAAAGACACCAACAACGCGTCGATTCCGAGCTGTCGGCCGACGTTGCGCCGCAGGCGGCTGTGGAGTCGGTCCAAACCCTGCGTCGCTCGCAAGGCCCATTCCAAATTGACCTTCTTGCCGAGAGATTCCAGTTCTCGGCGGAGGTCTGGATTTTTTGGAACACTGCTCTTGGGACTCTGGGAGATTTCGAGCAGGTCTGTAAGCAAACTATAGAACAGCTCCAGCACATTTTCAAACGATTCCTTTTCCTGCTTCGCGAGCACTGCCGTGGCCGAAAAAATCTCTCCGTATTTTTCGCCCGCAACGGCCTGCTCCAGTAGCCGCAGGACGCCCCGGCGCAGCCGCGCGGATTCCGCTAAATCGATTGAAAGCGCCACGCCGGGGCTCCCGTCCGAGAGTTGCGCCGCGAGTTTCCGTTCCGCTGGTTTCATTTGGGCGCGTTCTTTCAGGAACGACTCGATCTGAGGGACCGGCACCGGCGCAAAATGAAACTGTAAGCACCGCGAGCGGATCGTTGGCAGCAAGGAGTCCGGCGTCGGTGCGAGCAAAATCAGCGTCGCCGATTCAGGCGGCTCCTCGAGGATTTTCAGAAACAGGTCTGCATCGTTCCAGCGCATAGTGTCTGCGCCGTCGAGTATGAAGATGCGCCTTCGTCCCTGCGGCTTGAAATAGGCGGCGCGTTGAATCGCGCGCAACTGTCCCACGCGAATCATCGGCCGCGCCACCGGTGTTCGCAGCCGCACTGGGTCCGGAACCAGCAGCCACACATCGGGGTTGGTTTCGACGATCAGCGGCATGCGTTCGACCATCGCCGCGTCGGCGCTTTCGCCGCGTTCAGTGAGGCCGGCTTCAATCAGAGCTTGCGGATCCGCGAGGCGTGCGATTTTCTGGCAGGATGCGCACTCGCCGCAGAAATCGTCTTTCAGTCGCTCACAATTCGCAGCCTGCGAAAACATTCTCGCCAGAGTGAACTTCCCGATTCCGCGGGGCCCGGTAAAAAGCAAGGCGCTCGCAACGCGCTCACGCCTCAGCATCCCGCGCAGTGCGCTAACGATCCGTTCGTTGCCGAGAAATTCGCCGAATCCCATCCGGTTAGCCTTTCGCACCGAACGCAGGAAATAAGCGCGTTTCAACCGCTGCCAGAACCTCTTCGTGGATTCCTTCGGGCGTCCGCAGTGGCGCGGCACTCGATTTCTGGGGGCTTGGTGTTCGATTGACTTTGCGCAGCGCCTTATCCTCGATCTTGCGAATTCGCTCGCGCGCCACGTCTGCACACTCGATCCGCACCCAGTTCGGCTGCCGCGAAAGCTCGTCGTAAACTTCCGACGCGGCTTTGAGGTGCGCAAGGTTTGATTCCTGCAAATCGCGCCGCCGTTTCGTGTATGCGCGCGCCGCCTTTTTGCCCACCAGCCGCTGCGCCTCCTTGGGAGGCACGCGAAGATACACGACAAGATCTTCTTTGGGGAGCCCGTAGATTTCGTATTCGAGCCGCTTCAGCCATTTCAGGAATTCAGCGCGCTTTCCCGGCGCGACGCGCGCGCCTTGATGTGCCAGATTCGAGCCGATGTATCGGTCGGCCAGCACGGTCCTTCCTTGGGCCAAGGCACCTTCGAGTTCCGGTTTCGACTCGAGCCGGTCGCCCGCATAAAGCAGGGCAGAGAAGTGCGCGTCCACTGCTTCCAGCGGGCCGAAGTCGCCGTTCAGGAATTGCGCCGCCATTTTGCCGAAGAATCCCTCGTATCGAGGGAAGCTCACGCGCGTGCATTCGATTTTCTTCAGCGCCAGCGCGCGCGCGAGCATCCCCATCTGCGTGTGTTTTCCGGAGCCGTCGATTCCCTCGAGCACGATGAGTTTTCCGCGGGCAGGCATGGCGTGCCGCCCAGTCTAGCACACGGCACAGGCGAACTTTTTGAAGTGCGCTGGACAAACCGTTCGCCGGCGACACCGATATCGATTCTTTGGGTGATAGAATGTCTGCGATGGTTGAGCGAAATGAGATTGCCGCAAATGTTGAGCGCGTGCGCGAACGCATCTCGCTCGCAGCGAAAAGAGCCGGACGTCACGGTGACGAAGTCACGCTCGTCGCAGTGTCGAAAACGTTCCCGGCGGAAGCGATTCGCGCCGCTTACGACGCTGGCCTGCGCCATTTCGGCGAAAATCGTGTGCAAGAGTGGGAATCGAAGCAGCGCCTGGTCGCCGATCTCGACGCGACCTGGCACTTGATCGGCCATTTGCAGAGCAACAAAGCTCTTCGCGCGGCTTATCTGTTTCGGCGTGTTGATTCGATTGACGATCTTGCCTTGGCGAAGAGGCTCGCTGCGGCCGCCGCTGCCGAAGGAAAGAATTTGCCGGTTCTTATCGAAGTCCACCTGGGCGACGAAACGACGAAGAGCGGCGTAGCCGTAGCCGATTTGCCCGCTCTGGCGGAGGGCATCGCCCCGTTTGGGCATATCGATCTCGTTGGCCTCATGACCATCCCGCCGTTCGCCGGCGATCCCGAGCTCGCGCGTCCTTATTTTCGGAAGCTCCGCGAACTTCGCGACGACGTCAGCCGCTGCGTCGGCCGCAAGATGCCGGTGCTGTCGATGGGCATGAGCCACGACTTCGAAGTCGCCATCGAAGAGGGCGCCACCGAAATCCGCCTCGGCACGGCGCTCTTCGGTGCACGTCAGCCGAAACCTTGACGGCCGAATGTTGATCGAACTCACCGAGCAGGATGGCGGCGTCACGTTTGCGGTCCGTGTCGTCCCCCGCGCGAGCCGCGACGCGATCGAGGGCGAGCACGCTGGCGCGCTGAAAGTCCGGCTTACGGTGCCGCCCGTCGAAGATCGCGCGTACGAAGCGCTCTGTCGCGTGCTGGCCGAGCGTTTGAATGTGCCAATTCGGGCTGTTAGAATCGTCGCTGGCGAAAAAAGCCGCACAAAGCACGTGGCGATCGCTGGCGTAACGCGCCACCAAATCGCCGCGCTATGCCCCGCGCAGTCGAAAGCGAGTGACGAAACTCATGCCCGACACTAAGGCAATCCAAGCCGAGCTCCGCGCCGGCAAAATCGACGGCTGGCTCTTCTATGATCACCACCACCGCGATCCCATCGCGGCACGCGTGCTCGGCCTCGGTTCGAACGGGCTCTCCACCCGCCGCTGGTTCTACTTCATTCCGGCGAAGGGTGAGCCCCGAAAACTGGTCCACCGAATCGAACAAGGCGCGCTAGACAGCCTCGCGGGGAAAAAGCTCGTTTACGCCGGGTGGGAAGAACTCCACAAACTGTTGCCCAAGCTGCTGGCGGGCAGCAAGAGAATCGCCATGCAGTATTCGCCGGAAAATAATATTCCGTATATCGGATTGGTTGATGCGGGCACCATCGAACTGATTCGCAAACTCAAGAAGAAAGTGGTGAGCTCCGCCGACCTGGTGCAGAAATTCGAAGCGAGTTGGACTCCCGAACAGCTCGAATCGCATATCGCGGCCGGAAGGATTGTCGACCGCGTTACGCGCGAAGCATTCCAGCGCGCCGCCAGTTTGGTGCGCGATGGAAAGCCGCTCTCCGAATTCGAATTGCAGCAATGGATGGTCGAGCAGTTTCGGGCAAACGGCTTGGACACTGCGGAGCTGCCCATCGTCGCCGTCCAGCCGAACAATGGGAACCCGCACTACGAACCGACGGCCAGCGCTGCGCGGCCGATTCGCGCGGGTGATTTGCTGCTGCTCGACGTATTCACGAAGTTCAATCGCCCGGGCAGCGTCTTCTACGACATCACGTGGATGGGCTATCTCGGCGAGCGCGTGCCCGATTCATATGCGAGAATTTTCCGCATCGTCCGGCAAGCGCGGGACCGCGCGGCCGAATTCGTGATCGAATCGGTCGCGAAGGGTCGCCAGATTCACGGCTGGGAAGTGGATCGGGTGGCGCGCGAGACAATTCGCAAGGCAGGCTACGGAAAGTATTTCGTGCACCGCACCGGGCACAGCATCGGCCAGGAAGTCCACGGCAATGGCGCCAACATGGACGGCCTCGAAACGCGCGACGACCGCAAAATCGTGCCGCGCACGTGCTTCTCGATCGAACCGGGAATCTACTTGCCCGAGTTCGGCGTCCGCAGCGAGGTGAATGTCTACGTCGGCGAGAAAGAAGCGCGCGTCACCGGCGCAGTGCAGGAAGAGATTCTACCGCTATTGGCCCTGAGCTAGCCGAAGGGCTCGCCTGAGTTCTTAGAATGTTTCTCCGAGAACTGTGGACAACTCCAACGACAACCAAATAGCCTCGACGGAAGCTGCGGAAGTGTTGCAGCCTTCCGGGGCCGCATCCGAACATTCTGCGCAAGCCGCGCCTCCTGGACCCAGGACCTTCGATGACATCGCTCCGGCCATCGCGATCATCGCGTGGCTCGTTCCTGGGCTGGGTCACTTGTTGCTGCGCCGCTGGGGCCGCGCGCTCGCATTCTTCGTCGCGGTTGGGGGACTTGCGGTGACCGGTTACCTGATGCGGGGCAACGTATTCCCGCCGCGCTCGCAAGACCCGTTCGGACCGCTTGGATTCATTGCGGATGCGTCCTCGGGAGTCTTTTACCTCCTCGCGCGCTTCGTCGAGGCCTCGGGTCCGAACGTGTCGCGCGCGATCGGCGACTACGGCACGCGCTTTATTGCGGCCGCGGGAATCGTCAACGTACTTGGAATCTGTGACGCCTACGAAATCGCCACTGGGCGGAGGCGATAGATGTCTGCCCGTCTCCTGCATCTGAATCATTTTGGCGCGCTGCTGATTTTCGCGCTGTTCGTGTCGATCGCGATCGGATGCCTTGCCAGGCGGACCACCCGAGGCCGGCTGCGCTATGTGCTGTGGTCGTTTGCGATGTTCGTGATCGTAAGCATCTGCATCGCCTGGCTGATGTTCCCCATTTCGCGCTAGCCTTCTCCTTGTATCGCTCTTCGCGTGTGCCTGTTTGACGCACTTCCGCGGCAATGCTAAATTCGATTGCACGCCGAGGTAGCTCAGTTGGTAGAGCAGCCGATTCGTAATCGGCAGGTCCCCGGTTCAAGTCCGGGCCTCGGCTCCAGCAAACAGGCGTCTCAGCCGCACATGTAACGAAAGCTTCGCAGGGCGACTCTTACTAAGTGGAGGAAGTCTTTTTCATCGGGTTCGCAATCTAACCTGTTAGAGGTCATCCAGATGGCAAAGAAAAAGGGTCCGAAGAGGAAATACGGCAAAGCTGCAAGCAAGAGCGTTGAACGCGCCCTGCATCGGGAAAAGCTCGGCAAGCTTCGTTCCGGCAAAGGTGGAAAAGGCGGGAAAGTGACGTCTCGAAAGCAAGCCATCGCTATCGGCCTTTCCGAAGCACGCAAGGCGGGTGCGAAAGTGCCGTGAAAATCCAGCTAACGCCGCCGAAGCAATGGCAACTGGGGACTGTTACGTAGTCGAGAAAAGTGAAATCTTGCACCTCACATCCGTACATTACCCCGGAGGAAAGCAATGGCATCCGCTTGGAAAGGTTTCATTACCTTTGGACTGATATCGATACCCGTCAAACTCTATCCCGCGGCCCGCAGCGCCCGGGTGGGCCTTCACCAGCTTCACAGCGTGTGCAAGACTCGGCTTCGCCAGCCGCTGTTTTGCCCCACGTGCAACCGGATTGTGAACCGCTCGGAAGTGGTGAAAGGCTACGAATACGAAGACGGAAAATATGTGCTGATCGACCCCGAAGAGATCAAGAAGATAACGCCCAAATCCGCGCGCGCCATGGAAATTCTCGCATTCGTCAAACAATCCGAGATCGATCCTCTCTTTTTCGATTCGTCCTATTTCATCGTTCCCGACGATCACGGCAAGAAAGCCTACAAGCTGCTCCTGAAAACGATGGAAGACAAGGATCGCGTCGCCATCGCCAAGATCACGATGCACCAGCGCGAGTACACCACCTTCCTCCGGCCGTACGATCACGGCATCGCGCTCCACACCATGTATTTCGCCAACGAAATCCGCCAGGCGCCCGGATACGGCCAGAACGACAACGTGAAGCTCTCGCCGCAGGAAATAAAACTGGCCGATCAACTTGTCGATAATCTCTCCGAAAAATTCCAGCTCAACAAATATCACGATGAATTTGAGACGCGCCTTCGCGCCCTGATCGAATCAAAACAGAAGGGCCGCGAGATTGCTGCCGCTCCTCGCCCCGCGCGCGCTCCCGTGATCGACATCATGGCCGCGCTGAAGAAAAGCCTGGAACGCACGGAAGCCAGGAAAAGCTCGCTGGGTTCAGCGAAAGCCGCCGCAGCCCACGAAAAAAGAACGCGCCGCAAAGCCAGCTAATTTCGCACTAAGGGAATACCGCGGTTTTCTTCCCGTAGAGCAGAACGCGATTCTCTAAATGCCAGCGAACCGCGCGCGCCAGAACCACCTTTTCGAGGTCGCGCCCTTTCTGCACTAAATCCTCGATCCGATCGCGATGAGAAACGCGGACCACGTCTTGCTCGATGATTGGACCTTGATCCAGAACTTCCGTGACGTAGTGGCTGGTCGCTCCGATCAGCTTCACCCCGCGTTCGTAAGCCTGATGGTGCGGCTTGCCCCCGACGAAAGCGGGAAGGAACGAATGGTGAATATTGATCACCCGGTGCGGCGGAAAATGCTGAAGGAATTCGGGGGAAAGCACCTGCATGTATCGCGCGAGCACGATCAGGTCGATCCCGAGCATTTCCAGCAATTCGATCTGCTGTTGCTCCGCTTCTTTCTTGTTTTCCTTCGTTACCTCGATCACTTGCAGAGGAATGTGGTAAAAGTCGGTCCACTGCACAACGTCCGGATGATTGCAGATAACCATCGGGATTTCGCAGGGCAGTTCGCCCAGCCGGTGGCGGTATAGCAGGTCGGCCAGGCAGTGGTCGTAGCGCGAAACGAAGATCGCCACCTTCGGCCGGTAACTCGATTGTTCCGCCCTCCAGCGCATGTTGAAACGCTGCGCGAGCGGTTCAAAGTGCCGGGCGAACGTCCGCATATCCACCGCGAAGCCGGCAAGATCCCATTCCATTCGTACCAGCAGGAGATTGTGCTCGGCGTCGAGGTGTTCGTCGACGCGCACGATGTTGCCGTTCGAGCGATAGATGAAGTCAGCGATGGAAGCGGTGACGCCCTTTTGGTCCGGACAACTTGTCAGGAGAATACCAGTGTCTGTCACGCCGCACCTGCAAGACTCTGTAAACAGGGGCGCCAGACTATCACTCTGATCAAGCAGTCCTCAAACTATATTCATGACGAAGTTTTGGAGCAGAAAGGCCACCGAATTTGTGGAGATTGCCTCTAGGGCGAGGTCGGGGTGGGAGCCGCCGACTGGTCTTTATGACCTCGGATTTTGCGGCGAATGTCGGGCCAGAATTCCTTCACCACGATCGTGATTGTGTCGTACCCGATCTGGGAGCCCCACACGCTCGCGGTATTGCCGAGCGTCTGGTCGGCATGGGGATGATACGTGTACGTCGAGATTCCCGCCGCGATCGCGCTGCCGAAGATCTCGGAAAAGTTGAACTGGCTGTGCCCCGAATCGGTGCGCGTAACAACGATTCGGCTCATGGCATACCAGGTTCGATGCCCGAAACTCCCCTCGCCCAATTCGTAGAAACGTGGGTCCTCATGCAGGACGGACGGCAGGATCGCCGACGTCCAGAAGTTCTCAATCGTGCCGTCGGCAAAAGCGGCACCGTAGCGTTTGCCGTAACCTTCGGCGCCCTGTCCGTAACCCGGCTCGCTATTCTGTGCTTGGCTGATGCCAGCGAGAAATCCGTACCAGGGGAACTCGATATAATCGAACGAGGAGCGGGCCACGACTTTGAATTTCTGTTTCGCTGAAAGGGGAGGAATCTGGTTCGCGTTTTCGACCGTTAAGAAATTAGGCAGCGTAAAAAACAGCCGGTCGTTCGACGTGCCGGTCTTCTGCTCCTGAGTTTTCTCTTTCTGTTCCGCGCTCGTCTGTGCGGGCTGTGCCGGAGGGTTCGATTGTGGCTGCGCTGGCGGATTCGTTTGCTGTTGGGCTTGTGTTTGCTCCGGTGCCGGTGGCGTTGATTCTTGGGCGCGGACAGGAAAAACCGAGCAAACCGCTGCAATCAGAATAGCTGCACACTTGGCGCAACACATCACACGGGAGGGGCAAATCATAGAGAACAGTATCTCCAATAATCCGCGGTTCAGAGTGAAAACTCTTCGCTTTTGGTTCCATGCTTTGATTCGCCTTCTGGCGCAGGGGTTTGCCATCAGTCGCGAATTAGTTTCCTGGTGGCGTATAGGGAACCGCGCGCGAACGCATCACAAACGGGCTGACACCGAACAGTGCAAGCCGCTACTATTCTAAAAGTGCCTTTTCGCGGAACGTTGCAGGCCAGACGGGCCCGGTCTTAGCGATGAGAAGAATTTTCCTGTCCCTTTTATTTGCCGGCTCGCTCCACGCACAGAGCCGGACGGGAGAATTGCGCCTGAAAGTGATCGACCCGGCTGGTCTCGGAGTGAAAAGCGCGGTCGAGCTCGTCAGCGAAGGGAATCAATTCCAGCAAACGTTCGTGACCAACGACGCAGGTTTTGCTGTTGCAAGACGGCTCCCTTTCGGAGCTTATACCATTCATGTTCAGCAGCAGGGTTTTGCATCGTTCTCGGGATCCGTTGAGGTTCGTTCCGTGCTTCCCGCGGACTTTGTGGTGCACCTCAGCGTTGCGTCCGTGAACACGTCCGTGGTCGTCAACGACAAGGAGACGCTCGTCGATCCGCACAGTACCGGTTCGACCGACAGAATCGGCCGCGAAGCAATTGACACTCGAACCACGTCGCTGCCGGGGCGGTCCGTGCAGGACCTCGTGAATTCGCAACCCGGCTGGCTCTACGAAGGGAACGCTGTTCTGCATCCGCGCGGCTCTGAATATCAAACGCAGTTCGTGGTCGATGGGATTCCGCTCACAGACAATCGCTCGCCCGGTTTCGGCCCCGAAATCGAGGCGGACGACGCGCAGTCGATGAACATTTACACCGCCGGCATCCCGGCCGAGTACGGCAGAAAAGTGGGCGGCGTGGTGGAAATCAACACGCTGCAGGACGCGCAAGCGGGCGTTCACGGTAGGGTTGTGCTTTCTGGTGGGAGTTTCGATACAGCCGGCGCCTTTTCCGACGTGCAATACGCGTGGGGCAACAATGTTTTTGGAGTCAGCGCCGGCGGAAGCACGACGCGGCGCTACCTGAACCCGGTCGTTCCTCAAAACTACACGAACTCAGGCACCACCGGCGATTTCTCGGCGCAATACGAACGAGATTTCACACCCAGAGACCGCCTGAGCCTCACTGTGCGACACGAATTCTCGCGTTACGAAATTCCGAACGAGTACGTTCAGCAGGACCCGCATCAAGATTCGCTCGATCCTTCGCTGTCTCCCGGCTCACAGCTCCAGACCGGCGACAATTTCGAAACGATGGGAATCGTCTCCTACCAGCACATCTTTTCCCCCGATGTGGTGGCGGACCTTCGCGGAATGGTTCACGACAACTCGAACGATCTGTACTCGAACCCGTATTCGACGCCCATCATCGCGTTTCAGTCGAATTCGTTTCGCGAGGGATACTTCAAGGCGGGCGTTGACGTTCATCGCGGACGCCACGAACTCAAGTTCGGCGTCGAGTCCGACAATTTATTTCTCTACGAAAGTTTCCGCGACCAGATCACTGATCCCACGCAGTACGATCCCGGCACGCCATCAAGTTTTTCCTTTTTAGGTAGCCGTCCCGATCTTGAGCAATCGGCCTTCGCGCAGGACCTGATCCGGCTCGGCCAGTGGACCATCAGCGCAGGCCTCCGATGGGACCACTATCAACTGGTAGCGAATCAGCAGGCTTTGAGTCCGCGTCTCTCCGTCGGCCGCTACTTTCCCTCGGCTGACCTCGTTTTGCATGCTTCCTACGACCGCGTTTTTCAGACTCCGTCGTTCGAGAATATCCTTCTCTCGAGTTCAACCTCCGTGACTTCCCTCAATCAGAACGTGCTGCGGCTTCCCGTTGCGCCTTCGCGCGGCAACTATTTTGAAATTGCGGTGACGAAGGGTTTCGCGCACAAACTCAAGCTCGATGCGAACGTCTTCCGCCGTCAGTTCAACAATTTTGCCGACGACGACCAACTTCTGAACACAGGCGTCAGCTTTCCCATCGCGTTTGAGAAGGGAATTCTGTACGGCGCAGAAGGCAAGATTGAACTTCCAAACTGGGGTGGCTTCTCGGGCTTTGTCAGCTACTCCTACATCGTCGGCAGTGCGTGGTTCCCGGTCACCGGCGGGCTTTTTCTGGGCCAGAATGCAATAAGCGCGCAGACCCAGCTCACCGGCCATTTCCCGGATTCGCAGGATCAACGCAATACGCTGCGCTACCGTCTTCGCTATCAACTGACCTCGCGATTCTGGCTCGGGACGGGCCTCGAGTACGGAAGCGGTCTGCCATTTGACTTCGCGGGCACGCAGGCTGAGGCTCTGGCTGAGTACGGGCAACAAGTGGTGAATCGGATCAACTTCGCGCGTGACCGCGTTCGGCCCTCACTCGCGGTGGACGCAATGTTGGGAGCGGACATCTACAAATCGGAGCGCGTTAAGTTACAGCTCGAGGCGACGTCCAAAACCTCAACAATCGTCTGAATGTGATCGACTTCGGCGGCCTCTTTTCCGGCAACGCCATCGCACCGCCGCGCAGCTACGCCCTGCGCCTCCAAGCCGCTTTCTAGCGGCTGTCTGGTTTTGTTGACATCTGGGTCCGCATGCGATTTCTCGCTACCTTGTCATCCCGAGCGAAGCCCCGCGCGACTTTGCTTTCCCACGCGAAGCGTGGGCGCGGGACGTAGAGAGGGACCTCTCTTTCGCTTTTCCCCCAGCCATTGCGGTGTCATCCCGAATCCACGCGGCGGGGTTTCAGGGTTTGTACTTGCAAACCCTGAGTTCCAGAAAGACGGGGCGAGGGATCCGCTTTTCGCTCTAGTCGCCATTGTCGGTGTCGTGCGTCACTTCGTCGGGCTGCTGGATCCATTTCCTGATCTGCGACGCTTTCACCTTCGTTTGCACGACGGTGGCGGCATTAGGATCAATGTAGACCACCAATACCCGCAATTCCTTGTCGGATGGGTTTGCGTATACCATCGTGAGGTTGTTATCGTCGTTCGACCGCACGCGCACCAGCGGTCGCCACGTGTTTCCGATGCTTGCCTCGATGGATTCCTGCAAGGCTTCTTCAGACATTCCGCTGTCCTGGGGAAGATGATTGAAAACGGCGAGCTTCAGACCCGACGCGCCCGGGATTCGCGCAATCTTCAAGCAAACAGTAGCGAATCCAAGAAACGGTATGCGCATGTGATGCACCCCGTATTGCGTTTCGATGGTTTTCACGACGGCGTGGAACTCCGCATCATTGCCGCCGAAGCAGGGAACTGCCAGAGTGATTGCGAACACGACTGCCAGCGCTCGACGGCTCACTTGGTTTCTCCCTTCTTGCCCGCAGTATCCGGATCGATTTCCACCTTCGGTATCCCGAATTGGCCTCCCAGCTGCCTGAAATCTTCGGGATTGATCGGACCGTTGATGTCCACAAACGTGAGCTCCGTCGGCTCGGTTGCGATCACGACCAGCCCCGTGAATTTTCCGTCTTCTTTCTTGAAATATACTTCCACGTTCTGGCCTTCGTGCTTGCTGCGCACGTTGACGATTCGCGACCACAACGGTTCCTTGAGCGGTGCCCGCAACGGCGCCACATCGTCCTCAGAATATTCGCCGGCCTTTTCGAACTCGAAGCTGTGGACGTAAATCCCCTTCATGTTCGAGATGATCTTCTTGGCCCGCGCTTGATCCGGGTCTTTCGAGTCGAGGAACACGCCCGCGAATTGCAGCATGGATTGATCGAGCGTCACGTCGATGGCCTTCGACGCCTTTGCCGACAACTTCTTCAGCGCGCCGCCCGGATCCCAATCCTGCGCCGCAGCCGGCAACTGAGCGGCGAACAGCAACGCGATGATGATTCCAATTCGTTTCATGATGCCTCCGGCCCTCGGGGTTCCCACCCTCGCTTACTGTCGCGCCTGACCCGTCGAATCCAGCTCCTTCAAGCTTTGCTCCGCAATCTGCAACTTGCTCCCCGTAATTCGCAACGCGAGCATGAGCTGTTCCTTTGCTTCTTCGCCGCGTCGACGCTGCACGCCCCGTTCAAAAAGCACGCCGCTCGTTGCCAAAACAATGCACAGCGCACACGCAGCCGCCCACCGCACACCACCCATACTGGCCAGATCCAACCCGAAAAGCCTCAGCCAACTCAGAGAGCGCACCGGCTTTTCGTCGTCGACCCGTGCAGCTCGAGCGAGCACGCGCTCCGCAAACCCTGCCGGTGGGTCAACGCGCTGCAACGCTCCCTTCAGTTCATCTTCGAAACGGTTCATACGCTCACTTCTCCCCATTCTTTTCCAATCGCCTGTTCCATCTTGGCACGCAGCATCGCGTGCGCGCGGTGCAGGGTGCTCTTCACTGTGTTCAACGGAATCCCCATCGTGCTCGCGATCTCTTCCAGCGCCGCTTCTTCCTGGTATCGCAGGATCACCACCATTCGCATTTTCTCCGGCAGCGCTGCCACCATTTGTTGCAATCGCTTCGACATCATCGGATCGCTGTTCCCAAGGTCGCTGTGCCCACTGGGCTGCGACGGCTCGGGCAACTGGTCCCAACTCACCTCGGCCGCCGCGCCTTTATTCCGCCGCGCATAGTCGATCGAGCGATGGCACGCCACTCGCCGCAACCAGAACGTGACATGCGCCGGCGACTCGAGCGTTGCGAACCGCTTGAACAATTCCAGAAAAACATCCTGCGCGACCTCTTCCGCGGCTGCTGCGTTGTGCAGAAAATGATAACCAATGCTGAAGACCATCCGCTGGTGCTCGCGGACGAGGTCCTCGAAGTTCAATTTGTGAGTTGCGGGCGCCGCAGCAGCGGTCGTCACGTTAGCCTGTTATCTCGCTAGCTTGCTACCCGCTATATACGAGATTTCAGGCCTATCAGGTTGCAAAAATTACTGGTTCTGGCGGGGGGCTTGTGACGCGAAGAGCGCAGGGGAAGAAAGAAACCTTGCCGGACGGATGGCCCCAAAAAAAGAAGGCCCGCTTTTCAGCGGGCCTTCACAGGGAGAAGCCTCACGGCCAATGCGCGGATGGCCGAAGAAACTTTCCTTCGAGCGCAGTCTAGTTGAGCCTTTGAAATCAGTCAAGTACGAAACCGAGATTTTGGGGGAGCAGTTAAGGCTTTTGTTTTCCGTTAGTTGGACGGAAAAAGACGCGTTTTCCACCGACGGTCAATTTTTGTCAGTCGCCCCAATGCCGTAGAAGTCCTCTGCATTGATGGGTTTACTAGAGAGCCCCAACTGCAGGATTTGGAGTTGGTCACTGCGGTCAAACACCTTGTCGGGAAGCGCTCGCTTCACCACCAACCGCACTCCGCCGAACGCCAAGCCCGAAACCAGAGCGAACAGGCAGATCACTCCTGTCCCGATGATGGTTCCAACGATCATAGTACCGATACTCGGCTGCGTGAATTGAAACGTCGGCTCGTTCCAAGTGAGCTCTGTACCGGAATCCACCTGCCTCAGCAACGCGGTCGCTTCGTTTTGCGAGTCGGCTCCTGCGACGAACGCCAACAGCGTGAGCGAGCGTCTTGCGTACAACGGCGCCGAATTACCATCCTGTTTTGAATCGCCTTTGGCGTCGCCAACATTGACCACATTGTAGCCCTGCTGAAGCTCCGCGAGCTTCTTCGCAGCGGTTTGCGGCGTCGGGAAATCGACAACGAGGAACGTGACTTCGCGAGTCCCCAGACGGTAGCGCGCAACCTCGGCTTCCGCTCCCTGGGAAAATCCTAGCGAGTTCCCAAGCGCAACCGGAAATAGCTGATTCAAAGCCGCCGGCCCAAGCACGTACCGGTCGGATCGATCGACAAAATCCTTCCGCGGAAGGTGGTCCGTAAGAGTGGGCAGCGGACCGGTCTGCGCTTGCGGCGCAACCGTGGCGACCAATGATTTCAGATCCGCGTCGAACTTCCGCAGATCGCGGCCTCGCACATCCAGAACCAGGTTCCCACTCAGTATGAGCGCATGATCGGCTGACATTGCGGAATGCTCAGCCAAATCGGCACGCGGCATATCTTTCGTTCGCAGGTACGAATACTCGCCATAAGCGCCGCTCGGATCCTTCATCCGATACAGCGTCACGTTGAGCGTGTCCGAGCCTTTCGAGTAGCTATCCTGCTCTCCGGACGCGAGTCCGTACTCTTGCAGAGCCGCCCAGGCGTCGTCCGGCGTCCGTGGCTTCGAGCCGTCGGCGGGACGCGGCGCGAAGACGACAGGCGGACGTTCCAGGCCGCCTTTAGCACTCACACTCCAGCCCGCAAACGACGACGGCAGAATGGATTGCGCCGCCGCAGGCAGTGCCGCAAGCAATAGAACAACTGACAAAAAGACAAGGTCACGACGCATGTTTCCCCTAGATCTCTGGATTGACACTGTTCTTTAGATGCCGAAATTCTACTTTGAGTTCCCGATTGGCGCCAGTCTCCCTACCGCGTCTGGCAGCCTCTCATAAATCGGCTCGGGCCAAGCACGAGCGGCGTTCACAAATTCATTGCGGTCTCTGGGCGATCTTGATATGATAGACTAGTCAGACTAGTCTGTTTATGGAGTGGAAACGATGCGATCCAGCAAGAAGAAAACCGCCAAGAAAGAAGCCGTGTCACAGACTTGGCAGTTGCAGACGGCCAAGGCCCGGTTCAGCGAGGTGTTTCGCCGCGCGCGAGAGGAGGGTCCACAACTTGTGACCCGGCAGGGAAAGGAAGGTGTGGTCATCCTGCCTTTGGAAGATTTTGATCAACTGGTCGATCGCGCGAGGAAACCGAAGAGCCTCGTCCGGTTCTTCGCCGAGAGCCCTCTCGTGGGCCTCGAGTTGAATCTGGAGCGCGACGCGGATACGGGACGGGACGTCAAGCTATGAATGGGTTTCTGCTCGACACCAACGTGATTTCCGAGTTGGTCACGCGGCGCCCGGAACCAACCGTCAGCGAGTGGGTGGAAGGCACGGACGAAGCGTTGCTTTATTTGAGCGTATTGACTCTGGGCGAAGTTCGGAAGGGAATTGCCGGCCTCCCTCAGGCAAGACGCCGTGCGGAACTGGAGAATTGGCTCAACAAGGGCCTGCCAAGTCGCTTCGCTGGGCGCATTCTGCCGATTGACGCGGAGGTGGCCGACCGTTGGGGTCACGTGGCCGCGCAGGCGCGCTCCAAGAACATTCAGCTCCCGGTGATTGATGGGTTGCTTGCGGCCACTGCCTTGGAGCACAACTTGACGCTGGTCACCCGCAATACGAGAGATGTCGCAGGCGTCGGCGTATTGGTCCTAAATCCCTGGGAACGATTCTAAAAGGAGTGGCTGCGGGCTGGGAACGCCGGTGCAGCGGGGTTTATCCGACCCTCCAGGTGACAAAACTAGTGAGTCTGCTCGCGTCGATATCCGTAACCGCGTTACTCAGCCTTCCGCCCCACCTTTCTCGCGCGTGTCACTCCAGAAATGGATCCCGCAATTCAGGCACCTGGTCCAGAGGTTGTGACGACAACTTCTTGATTTGCTCCTCAATCGAACGCCGGATCTCAGGATCGTTGGGTGCGCGCTGTAACGCATCTGAATACGCCCGCAAAGCGTTCTCGCGGGAGCCGCGTTTCATGCAGACGTTGCCTAGCTCGATGTGCACGAAAAAGGGACTCGGATCAAGAGTCAGCGACTGCCTCAACAGTCGTTCAGCCTCTTCCAAGTCCGGCTTTTCGGCGTAGATCTTTGAGACGGCATCCGCGTATGAGGCAGGAGCCAGGATCGCACCGCAAGCGCACGTTCCTCGAAATACCAGCAAATTCCCGAAGCGGGCGCTCGGGGCAGTGTTACGAAGGGACGAACTATCCCAGAAAGGCCATGCGCCCACGAACCGAGCATTAATAAGTATGGAGCCCGAAAAAATTGGAGAGCTAAGGCGGGTTTCGTCACGCTTCGGATCGCGGCCAAGCCAATCCAAGCCGAGCGCCTTTTTCTGGGGTTCAGCGATGGGTTCGTAGGCGAGGATGGGAACTTCGCCCGATGGTTCGAGGACGCGGTGATAGTATTCAGCAATTTCCTTGCCGCGCTGCCAGAGATCAACACCCTCGTCGCTGAAGTAGAGGTATCGATTCTTCGTGCCGCCGATGATCTCGTTGAAGTACTCCCAGGGGCGCATAACAGGTAAAGCGGATACCGTGGCCGCAACCAGTGCCGCGGCCACGGCGACTCTCCAGACCTTCGAATTCGAGGAGAGCGCCAATTCCACGGCGAGGCCCCCGAAAATTGCCAGAAGAACAACGACGGGAAGCGCGTGGCGGATTCCTGCGTAGGTTGAGCCGGAAGAAAGGACAAGCAAGAAGAGGACCGCTGCAGCCAGAACGATGCCGAACCCTACGTTCCATTCCGGGGGTATGCGGCGAGCGAAAAACAAGAACAACCCGACCAACACGAGGAGACCAAGCCCAATCGGGAGCTTGAGGGCAATCATTGCAGGGAAAAAATATCTCGGACCCGTCCCGATGTACGGGCTGCCAAAGGCCCTGATCGGCTCGGCACGCCCTTCAAGACCGGCTCTAATGGTATCGGCGAAACCCCAAATATACGCGCGCGGCACCACATGAGTGGACGCCATCTCGGCTAGCACAAAACGGTATGCCGGTGAACGCACGTCGGCGATTTTGTTCGCAAGCGAACGATTGAAGACTTCGCCGCCTGTGCTGCTCTCCGCAAATCGGAATAAATAAAAACTCCACAAAACAATCAGCGCGCCAACCACAACTGCCAAGAGCTTTGCGAGTCGAAAGAGGCGGGAATTCCCGGGTCGCGGGACCGGCGCTGCGAGTGCGAGGACGGTGCCTGTCAAAACCACGAAGATCAGGAAAATTGGCGCGGAATGTTTTGTCGCCAATGCGAGTCCAAGTGCCGCGGAGCATGCGAGGAGATCCTTCCAGCCCCAATGCTGGAAGGCACAAATGGCGAGCACCGCAGTGGTGGCGGACAGCAGCGAAACGGGCAAATCCGTCATCACCACGGGCAGATGCGCGGCCACGGTCGGGTCGATCGCGAGAAAAAGCAAAGTCCCGAGCGCAATGCCCGGGCCAAAGGTTCTGCGCACCGCGAACGCCAGCAATACCAGCAGCAATCCGTTCAGCGTCCACATCGCAATCCGTGCGCGCCGCTGCACGGAATTGAAATCATTGTTGAGGTAGACGTCCTGCTCCGTGAAATCGCGCTCGTCACCCTTGTCGGTGAATGGACGAATGCTGCTCAGGTGAAAGCCCGTTGCCGAGATGAAGCTTCCCACCCACAGCTTGACGAGCGGAGGATGCTCTGGATTGATGCGAAAATCCGCATAGCGCACGTAAGAGACGCCAGCGGCGATGTGATAAGCCTCATCGATGGTGAAGCCATCCCGTCGGGTTGTTATGGCGGAACGTACGATAGCTCCGGCCACCAACAGGAGCACGACAAGGACGAAGAGTCGAAGACTCATTTCAGGAGATTCTCGACGCTCGCCCGGCGCTGGCCCGACAGAAATGCTCAAAGACCCTCCGGCCCGCTGAACGAGAACCAAGAGAAGGTGAAACGAGCCAGCATCATAATGGATGACGATTTGCGAGTCGAGAACAAGTAGAAGAATGGCAAGCTATCGCTCTTGAGACTGCCTCACCAGGATAATGTGAACTTCACTCCATCAGTGCAGTGAACGATTAACTCGCATAAGCCGAGACTGGGGGAATGCACTTTTCTGATTGCTGCGTTAGCTGGGATTTGAGGATTACTTCCGAGTGGTCCGTCGTCCGCCCGTAATCGGCGGCAATCTCCAAATAGAGCCTCACCCTGCTATCATCGCTTCCCACGGAGCAACCATGCGAAATCTGATTCTCTGTCTCTTCTTTCTGGCGTTATCAACCGCCATTGTGTCCGCCCAGCAGCAGTATGATCTCGTGCTCGAAGGCGGACGCGTGATGGATCCAGAAACCGGCATGGATGCCGTGCGCAACGTTGGCATCCGGGACGGAAAGATCGTCCGCATCTCGTCCGAGGCGCTGAGCGGACACCGTGTGCTCCACGCCAACGGGTTGGTGGTCGCTCCCGGGTTCATTGACCTGCACCAGCACGGCCAGGAGATGGAAAGCCAGCGCGTGAAAGCGCTCGACGGTGTAACCACGGCGCTGGAACTGGAAATTGGCGCGCCCGACGTCGCCCAGTTCCTGAAAGCGAAAGAAGGGCGCTCGCTCATTCATTACGGCACTGCGGCCAGCCATGTGGCTGCACGGGCTCTGGTATTCGGCGCTCCAATTCCCGCGGACGAAATTCTCCCCAAGGGCGGCCCCGCCACCGATCAGCCCGCGACAACAGAGCAGATCACGCGAATCGAGGACCGCCTGCGGGCGGAACTGGACGCAGGCGGGTTGGCCATCGGCATGGGAATTCAGTACACGCCCGGAGCCACCCGGCTGGAAGTGATCGATATGTTTCGTCTGGCCGCCGAGCGGAGAGTGCCGGTTTACACTCATGTGCGCAGCTCGAGTCGCTCCGATCCCGGGTCCTCGATCGAGTCCGTGAGTGAAGTGATCGGAGCGTCCGCGATCACAGGCGCTACCCTGCACATCGTGCACCTCAACAGCTCTTGCCTGCGCGACGCTCCGGAGTGCCTTTCGATGGTGGAAGGAGCGCGCGCCCGCGGCCTCGATGTAACCACGGAAGCCTATCCTTACATCGCGGGTATGACCTATATCAATTCCGCGCTCTTCAACCCCGGCTGGGAGGAAAAAGAGGGAGGCATCAGCTACGGCGACCTGGTTCTCCCCAACACCGGCGAGCACCTCACCGAGGAACGTTTCGAGGAGCTTCACAATTCAAGCACTCCCCGCACGGTGCTGATCTTCTCCAATTCTCAGGAGGTGATTGACAAAGTGATCCCTCACCCCCTGGTGATGATCGCCAGCGACGGCTTCCAGGGGCATCCCCGCAACGCCGGAACCTATTCTCGCGTGCTCGCCCAGTATGTTCGCGAAAAGGGGACAATCACCCTGATGGACGCGCTGCGAAAGATGAGTCTCATGCCGGCGCAGGTGCTGGAGCGTTCCACGCCCGCTGCACGGCAAAAAGGCAGACTCCAGGAGGGCGCGGACGCTGACATTGTTGTGTTTGACGCTGCAACCATCAGCGACCGCTCCACCTTCGCGAAGCCCATGGAACCAAGCGTCGGCGTGCACTATTTGGTGGTAGCAGGAACCGTTGTTGTCGACGAGGGCAAGATCGTGCCGGATGTTTTTCCGGGTCGTGCGCTGCTGGCGCCGGGAAAGCGCCCAGCATTGCACGACTAGCTGCGTCTCCCCACGCCCACGACTTCGCATCCCATGGCTGAAACGGTCACCCCTTAAGATCGAGTGGCTATATCACATTCCAGTCATGTGGCACTTTGCCCTTGCTCCATCCCGTTGTATAAAGCTCGGTACTTTGCAACCCCCGACACAATTACATGAACGCGTTTGAAAACAAATGACTGTATCAACGCCTGGTTCGAACCTCGGCCGTCATGTATTTGGAGTGGCCTCTTTGGCCGCTGGCATCGTCACGCTGGCCTGGCACGACTACAACGGCTGGCATCAACCGATTTACATTGTCTACGCTGCCGGCGCTGCCCTGATTCTCGGAGGCGCTGCGATTCAGTTCCGTCGGACCGCGAAAACTGGCGCCTCCGTCCTTTGTGCGCCTTATCTTGTCTTCGTCTTACTCACCGTGCCGCCAATTTTCTCCGCGCCGAAGATCTACAACAGCTGGGGCAACTTCTTCGAGCAGTTCTCTCTCCTCACCGGAGCGGCGATCCTTTATGGTCACTTATCGTCGGCATGGTCGCGGGAAACGCTTCATCGGGTCGGACGCATTCTTTTGGGCGTCTGTGCCGCTTCCTTTGCCCTCGAACAGGTGTTTTATCTTCATCCTACCGCCAGTCTTGTTCCGAAGTGGATTCCGCCCGGTCAGATGTTTTGGGCGGTAGCGACAACTGCTTTTTTCGCACTCGCGGCTCTGGCTCTTCTTGCGAATCGAATGGCGCTTCTCGCCACTCGCCTGCTGACAATGATGCTCGTGCTGTTTGGGCTTATCGTGTGGGTGCCCTTGGTTATCGCGGATCCCCGCAGTCATTCGAATCGGAGCGAAATCGCCGAGACCTTCTCGATTGCCGGAACCGCATGGATTCTCGCTGATCTCCTCGGCGAGGTTCGGCTTAATGACCATCGCCCGCGATGACGCGGCTCGCTACGCGGGCGTGTCCCAGCCTGCTGTCTCCAAGGATCTCACGTCCTGAAGAGGGCAAGGCTGGTACGCCATCGCGGCGAGGGACGCGAAACTCACTATCGCGCGCAGCCCGATGCCCCGGCGCCCGGGGTCGACTGGCTGCGCCGCTACAATGCATCCCCGCACGCCGGCTGAAACCGTTGCCTGGTCCCTCCCTTAATATACCTTGACACGTATATGCGCTGTGGAGTATACGATGGGTATGGAATCTGTCTTCGAAATCATTGCGGAGCCGAACCGACGAGCGATCCTGAGCCTACTGGTCTCGTCACAACAGTCGGTTGGAGAGATCGAGCGTCAACTTCGTATGCCGCAGACGACCGTGTCCAAGCACCTGCGAGTGTTGCGAGAGGCCGGTTTCGTGGAATCCACGGTGGACGCTCAGCGCCGTCTCTACCGGTTGAAACCTGAACCACTTCAGGAGGCGGATGCCTGGCTGGCTCCGTTCCGCCGGTTCTGGTCCGCTCATCTGGATGCTCTCGAACGCCACCTCGACCGCATGAATCAATCCGCACCAACGAAAAGTAAGACAAAGAAAAGACGACGCGGCCCAAACCGCGAACATCACAATGGAGAAAAGAAATGAAAATCAAAGTCACCAGCATACACGTGGACGACCAGGACAAGGCCCTGCGCTTCTATACCGACGTGCTCGGCTTTGCCAAGAAGACCGATTTCAGTCAGGGCCCATATCGCTGGCTGACCGTGGCCTCGCCCGAGGAGCCGAACGGCGTTGAGCTGCAACTGGCGCTGAACAACAACCCCGCGGCCAAAGCCTATCAGCAGGCGTTGTTTCAACAGAGCCAGCCCGCGGCCATGTTTTTCACCGACGACGTCAAAGGCGACTACGAGCGGATCAAGGCCCGCGGCGTTGAGTTCACGATGCCGCCCACCGACGTGACCGGCTCGACCATTGCGATGCTGAAGGATACCTGTGGCAACCTCATTCAGCTCACCCAACTCGCACGTTGGTAGGAGAAGAAGATGACCTATCTTGGGCAGTACGCACCGGGTCCGGCCAGCGGGGCGCACATACAAAAGGACGGAGACAAGTGGACGCTCGTTCTCGTCAGAGAGCTGCGCCACTCGCGGGAAAAAGTCTGGCAGGCGTTAACCGACCCGGCGCACCTGCGCGAGTGGGCGCCCTTCGACGCCGATGCGAGCCTGGGTACGGTTGGAGCCACGGTGAAGCTCACCACAGTGGGAGCGCCCGCGCCGCGGGTTTCCGAAACAACAGTGACGCGAGCCGACGCCCCCGAGGCGCTTGAGTACAAGTGGGGTGGCTTCGATATGCGGTGGGAACTCGAAGCTCTTGGTCAGGGCACGCGCCTCACCCTGTGGACCAATATCGGCCACCGCTTCATCGCCATGGGCGCTGCCGGGTGGCACATCTGTTTCGATGTTTTGGATCACCTTCTCAGCGGAACTCCCCTCGGCCGCATGGTTGGCCCCGACGCCATGAAGTTCGGCGGCTGGCAGCGTCTGAACGCGGAGTACTCCAAGCAGTTCGGCATCGAAACGCCAGCTGGCCGCCTCAGGCGGCTCAAGAGTCGTGAATCGATCTGGATGACAGAGTGAATAACGCGCCATCGCCGATAAATGGAAGGAGAAATGAATCATGAAAGAAGCTACCAAGCGTTCGATTTTTCGCTGGATCCACATCATCTTTGGCATTCCGATAATCGGTTACATATATGATTCGCCTTCGGACACCCCATATTACGCCACCAGTATTCGGTATTTTTTTCTTCCTGTACTGCTCCTTGCGGGATTGTGGATGTGGAAAGGCCATGTCGTTCGACGACTTCTTTCGAAGAGAATGAAAACGGGCCAAGAATTGGAGGCATGAAATCCAATGAATCCATCGGACCGTATTGACGAGCTTATAGAAGGACTCACGGACTGGCGTGGCAAAACGCTCGCCGGCCTCCGCAAGACCATCCTTGACTCCGACCCGGAGATCATCGAGGAATGGAAGTGGATGGGAAGCCCCGTGTGGTCTCACGACGGAATAATCGCGGTTTGCAACGCCCACAAGGATAAGGTGAAGCTTACCTTTGCCCACGGCGCGAGCCTCCCGGATCCCGGCAAGCTCTTCAACGCGGGCCTCAACGGCAACGTGTGGCGAGCGATCGATTTTTTCGAGGGCGACAAAATTAATGACCCTGCTTTAAGAAATCTCGTCTGTGCCGCCATTGATTACAATCAGATCAAGTTGAAGAGGAAAGCTCCTACGCGCACTCGAGCGAAGGCACATAAAAGCAAAAAGTGATCAAACGACGCGTTTTTCTCGCGCTGTCGCTCAAGATCGACCGTCGCTTCATCCCTTGAGGCGGCTCAAAATCGTGAGCAGATCTGCGCTGGCATTGTCTGTGTTCTTTTTTTGCACGGTCAACATCCTCGCCCGATACCCTCAGATCGGCGGGTTCCAAGCTGGATAAGGAACAGAACACCACGGAATCGGGTATACTTCTGCGAATTCTTACCGATGCAGTGCGCCAAGCGCTGGTAACGTCATGCTGAAGCTCGTCATTCCGCCGAATCCGAAAGCTTCCCGCCCCGGTGCCGTGAATCTCCGTCCAAGCGAATCTGTTCCGAACTTCGCGGTTGAGCGGCACCTGATCTCCGAGGGCTTTCTCGCCAATCTCAAATGTGTTCTCACGCACAAGCAGCCCAAAACCCCGGCGGACGACAAGGAAGGCGCGTTTCGCGGGCATCATTTCCGAGCAAGCTTCCTCGACAATCTGAAAGAGCAGTTCCGGCCAACGCCGAAGCTTACTGGCGAGACGGTAGCCTCGTTGAGAGGGAAGGCCGCGCCCGGAATCAAAATCGAATCGCAGTCGCTTTTTTTGTCGATCCTCATGAATATTCGCGACGCCGTCTTTCCCCCCAAGCTGCCTCCCCTGGCACTCACAAGCAAGCCGGTGGAAGTTCCTGAAATATGGAGCAGGCAAACGAAGTTTAGCGGTGCGAGGGTGGTATCTCTGCTGGTGCACGTGAGCTTGGTCGTTCTGGTGCTTACGTTCGGCTATCGGGACGTCACGAACCTCGATCCAGTCAAGCCTGTAACGGTTTTGATTGCCCCTCCTCCGGCCGGTGCTCCACCTCCGCCGCCTCCCGCGGCCGCGCCGGCGCCGGTCATGCATCGACCGGTGATCTCCAAGCGCAAATCGTTCTTCGTCCAGGGGAAGCTCACCGCTCCCACTACCATTCCGAAAGTCGTCACCACAACGCGCCGTGCCGATGACGCCGCTGCGCCTGACCTGAGCGTCGACGGCACTCCCGGAGGTGTTCCCGGGGGCGTTCTGGGAGGTGTCTTGGGCGGACAGCCCGGCGGTGTTCCCGGAGGAATTCCCGGCGGCACTGGGGTTGCTCCTCCGCCACCAACCGCCGCAACACCAAAGCCAGGTGTGATACGCGTGGGGGGCGACGTTAAGCGGCCTAAAGCGATCTATGCCCCGGCGCCGGAATATCCTGCCTTGGCGCAGCACGCTAAAATTACGGGGGTCGTCGTTCTCGACGCAGTGATTGACGAGCACGGCAACGTCGTCAACTTGCGGGCAGTCCAAGGGAATGGGCTGCTCATTAACGCGGCGCTCAGGGCCGTGGAGCGATGGAAATTCGAGCCCTCCTACCTGAACGGCATACCTGTTTCGGTCCAGATGGAAGTCGAAGTCTCGTTTCACCCCCCTTCCCACTAATCACCCCGGCGCTGAAGCCGCCGCGTCATAATATAGCCCGGTTCTAATGTAGCTCGGGTCTTCAGACCCGAGGCCTCTGACTCTTCGTGGGAGCCCGCGCATTTTTCACACCTATTGGCCCGTGACCGCAGCCACGATTCGCTGCACCATGCCGTCCATCGCCGAGCCTTGATACCAGTGCCAAACGAAGACGATATCGTGGTCCGGGTCGATCCAGATGGTATTTGACCCGTTGCCGATAGCGGCGAAGCTGGAGGCCGGTCCGCTGGGCCACTGTTTCTGCTTGGTGTTCAGCCACCACAGGTAGCCATAATCCGGACCACGCTCGCTGGGTGTCACTGCGTCCTCAAGCCATCGCGCGGAAACGATCTGGCGGTTCTTCCATTTGCCATGGTTGAGGATCAGGAGTCCAAAGCGCGCGAGATCCTCGGAGTTTATCCACAAGCCGCCGCCCCATCGCGTCCCGCCCGTGACGGATTCGATCTCGCGGCCCCCGATATCCCCATTGATATCCACCTTCGAGTTGTAATAACCCATCCATCGCCAGCTCTGCGAAGCGCCGATCGGGTCCATGATCTTCTCTTTCAGCACCTCGGGAAGCGGCTTGCCGAATACCCGCAGCAGCGAAAGTGAAAACCGGTTGATACGGACATCGTTGTATTCCCAGTATGATCCAGGTTCCTCGATGGCGCGCGGTTTCATCTCGCCCGCGCCAAACGCCTCGGCCCCTAGGAAATTGGCGTTCTTCTCCCACATCGTGCCTTCCCATTCGCTGGTCTGCTGCAAGTGGTTCTTCCAGGTGATCTTCGCGTTGTGAGGGGAATCGTAGCCGCCATCGTGAATATACTTCGCCACCGGATCGTTGACGTCTCCGATCAAACCTTGCGCCACCGCGAGGCTGCAAACAGTCGAAAGAAAACTCTTGGCCACGCTGTAGACCGGATCATTGGCCTTCGTGTCGCCGAACTCCGCCACAATATACCCGTGGCGAAGAATGATGCCGTTGGTGGCCGCGCGCTGCTTCGGCAGCGGACCGAGCGGCGTCCCGAACGTGCGCACCTGGTCCTTCTCGAAGTCCCACGTGCTTCCGTGGGCTTGCGCGTATTCAATCGCCTGCTGAAGCTTGGCGGCATCCATGCCCAGTTCAGCCGGCGATTTCTGTTGCCATTGTCCCGGAGGCGGATAATACGTGGCTGTTTTCTGCGCTGCGACCCACGGCGCAAAAGCCGCCGCCACCAACAGAAGAGCAAGCAAGGCGAGTCGAATCGATGGGAATCGGTTCATGGTCGATTAGTCTCTCATGACTCTCGCATTCGCTACATCCCGTCGTTTTAACCTCGTTGATGCGCGACACGAAACACGTGTTCTGCACGGCAATCGTCCTAAACGGATTGCGGCTACCATAAGAGAAGTGATCCACCCAATCTGGCCTCGGGTGAGCGAAGTCAGTTTACGAGGGTTTGGGATGCTGGTTCTCTTGAGGTCGTGCAAGCCGCTGTGCGCGCTAGCGCTGCTCTTCGTCGCCGGATGTTCGGGTACCGGCAAGTCATCGACGCCTCCTCCTACGGCCCCGTCCGTCACGGCTCAACCTCCTCCGGTGACGATCGTTCGGGTGGGTCGACGGGAACCCCAGTGATGACGCAATCTGCCGCAAACGGATTGGCGAACCCCGCTTCTGGCCGCACCGACCCGGACGCGAGCGCTGTCAGCATTGGCATTTCCGCAAGTCCGGGCGCTGGCGACACCGGGACGCGCGGCAAGCGGGTCCTCATCAAAGAGGCCGAAACATTACTGCTGACAGATCCGGACGGCGCGAACCGCCGCAAGATCGCCGAAAACGTCTCCGCCGCCGCTTTCTCACCCGATGCGAATTTGGTCGCCTACGCCGACAAACAGGGCGTGCACGTGTTGTCGCTGCTCGACGGACAGTCCGTCAGTTTAGCGGAGGTTGCCGAAGCGCCAGTCGATAGCGTGGAGTGGTCGCCCGACCAGAAACACGTGGCTTTCGACGTAATTGGTAGGAAGAGCTGGGATTTGTTTCTGGCTTCGTACCCTCCCGCCGGGGACGCGCCACGCAATCTCGGCCCTTGGTATGAATCCATCAGTTTTTCACCGAACGGGATATTCATCGTTCATCCGTCATTTGATCCGACGGGTTCACCCGGCCCGCCGGATTTCCTGGAAACAGTCAACGTGGAAACCGGCAAACGCGAAACGATCTACAAGGGGGCTACAACAATCTGGGTAGCTAAGTATGCGCCGGATGGATCGAGCATCGCGTTCACGATGACCGATCCGAACGACAATCTCTCGGAGAACGATTCTGGCGGCTCCGTCTGCGACTTGTGGATTCTGCACTTGGACTCGAAAAAGGCGGAGAAGATCATGCCCGGCGTTTTTGATTTCGACTGGTCGCCCGATGGAAGGTTCCTCGCCATCGGCACGGGCACGGACGTGGGTGACTACCCTCCCGACGATGGCGCTGTTTTCATCAGCTCCGCCGACGGGAAAGACCAATTCCGGCTTTCGAAAAACGCCCCTTCGTTGGGCGCAATATTTTCGCCGGACTCAAAAGAGGTAATGTTCAAGGACTTCTATGGCTCGGGCCTTGTGGTCGGCGATCTGGCGACGCGGAAGCTGATTCCACTCACTGGCTTCGGCCCCGGCGGGGTCCAATACGTGGTGTACGACTGGAAATAGGTGCTGCGGCCGGCAATTTCCCCTTCTCCGGTCTCCTTCACCATCGCCGAGAGCTTCACGCACAACAAGAGCGGCCAACTCCCGGTTAGTCGAATCACCGCACATTTGCCGTACCAGGACAGCTTGCACACAATACGGCAATTATTCGTGATCCACAGCTGCACGAGCTGGAACCTCTTCATGTGCCTATCGTGCCTATGAGCGTCAAGGCGCCCGTGGCAGCATCGATGCTGTACATCGACACGTCGTTCGTGGCGGAGTTCGTTACATAGGCGAACTTGCCGGACGGATGGATGGCGATGGACGTAGGAGCCGATCCTGCGGCTATTGTTCCTATGAACGTTAAGGCCCCAGTCATGGCGTTGATGGTGTACATCGAGACGTCGTTCGAGCCAGAATTCGTCACATAGGCGAACTTACCGGTGGGATCCACGGCCACGGAGACAGGTTCTGTTCCTGCGGCGATCGTGCCCATAGATGTTAAGGCCCCGGTCGTGGCGTTGATCGTGTACATCGAGACATCGTTCGAGCCGGAATTCGTTACATAGGCGAACTTGCCCGCAGGATCCACGGCTACGGAGGCCGGGTAAGTCTCCGCAGCAATCGTCCCTATCGACGCTAAGGCTCCGGTCGTGGGGTTCATCGTGTACATCAACACGCTGCCGGCCAATCCAGGCGTGAGGTTCTGCGTCGCCACATAGACGAACTTGCCCGCAGGATCCACGGCTACGGAGACAGGGAGTCCTGGTGTGGCGATCGCCCCTGAGGACGTTAAGGCCCCGGTCGTGGCGTCGATGGTGTACATCGCGACGTTGAATGGAATACCGGCGCCGCCAGTCACCACATAAGCGAACTTGCCCGATGGATCCACGACCATCGGCGAGGGATCGCACAGTCCCGGACAATTTCCGTTTATCGTTCCTGTGGAGGCTAAGGCCCCGGTCGTAGAGTCGATGCTGTACATCGCGATGCTGCCATTAGCGCCATCCTCATAACCCCATGGATCCCCCTCATTTGTCACGTAGGCGAACTTGCCAAAAGGTGCTACGGCGATGGACCCGGGGTAGACACCGAAACCGTTTGTTGATACCGGTAATCCTATGGACGCCAGGGCCCCAGTCGTGGGGTTAATGGTGTACATGGACACGTAGCCACCAGCGCCATCGCAGCCGCCGTCCAATACGTAGGCGAACTTTCCGGCAGGGTCCATAGCGATTGATTGCGGATCAGCTGCTCCTGTCGTTATGGTGAAGGGCAACGAGTTCGAGCTACCCCCGCCGGGTGCAGGGTTGAAGACTGTGACCGCCACTGTCCCGGCTGCGGCAATGTCGCTCGCCGAAACTTGAGCGGTAAGTCCGTTAATGCTGCCATTACTAGTGGTCGGCAGGTTGCTGCCGTTCCAGCGCACGACTGAACCCGCCACAAGATTTGACCCAACTACCGTCAACTGATTATTTGCTGAATCAATGAACTGTTCTCCTGCGATGGCGCAGTTTGGATAGAGAGTACTGATCGCCGGGGCGGGGTTAAGGCCGCTGGTGATGGAGAAGTTCATCGCATTGGAAGTTCCACCGCCGGGCGCGGGGTTGGTCACGGTCACGGCCACCGTACCGGTTGAGGCGACGCTGGAAGCAGGGATGGCCGCAGTCAACTGCATGGAGTCGACGAACGTGCTAGCCAGCGCTGCCCCGCCGAAGTTGACCATCGAAGACGCGACGAAATTCGTCCCATTGATCGTAAGCGTGAAAGCTACACCACCACCCACGACGCTGTTCGGCGAAATTGTGGTGATCGTTGGAATGGGTGGGGGGGATTGATTGTTGACTGACTGACTCGTGCCGCCTCCGCATCCCCAATCGCCGATGAGCGCGACAGTAAGCAGTGCGGCTCTCAAATGAAATCTCACGTTCGTGAATGATCTAGATCGCCGAAATGTGTGCGAATTTTGCATCTTTAAACCTCAATGCTGCGATCGCGACAGGATCGGAAAAGTCGTCAAAGTCGTCAAAGTTATTCAGGGGCGCCCCTCAAAGCTGGCATGCCGGACGACGCCGTGTATCGCCTGTGATCCGAAATGCATCGAGGCAGGCTTGTCGAATTGCAAGGTGACGTTCGCATACGGCACGTTTGGCCCGCCGCTGACGCACACCGTGAGTTGCGACGTCCCACCAGTCGGATCGAACGGTGTTATGACGTTTCCGTTGGCTGTAACACTGGCGTCACCGGTCACCTTCAAAGCAGAGCCGCTGGTAGGAGGGTTGAACTTCGGGCAGTCGGTTGTCTCGACCGTCTCAAAGGAGACAACAGCATCTTTCATTGTGATGTGGTGGGTATGCTGCGTTAGGGACGCCGCGGAGACGTTTGCAGTGGACTGTCCGAGGACTGACAACTCCATGGTCAAAGCAGCTGAGAAATCGGCCTTGCCCGAATCTCCCTTCAGGTTCAGGTCCCACGGACCGCGAACTTCCCACGCAGTCGTACCGCCGGATATGGGCGTGTAGTCGTTGATTACGCCGCCGAAGTGCCTTGGTGTCCGAGACTCAGCCAGAGCGCCAATAGCAACTGCCAGCGCGAGAACTGCAACCCCTCTTGCTTTCCATGTCTTTGTCTTCATCGTGACCTCCAAGGTTTCACCGCATGAGTGCGCCGACATTGGCGCGGGAGGGCGGCTGCTTTTAATGGCGTCCGCCCGATTTGTCCCTGTTTTGCTTCTGGATCGCGTAATCGCAGCCTTAGTCCTTCCCCTCCTCCAGCCTTATCCCCTCTTCGATGACAATCGTGCCCGGCGCCTCGCTGAGCACGGAGTATCTCTTGCCTCCGTCAAGGACGACGACGTTGTTGCTGTGTGTGCCGTCCGTATCGAAGAACGACCCCGTACAATCCGGATCGACCGTGTAGGTTCCGTTCGGCGCGGGGTAATCGGTCCAGGGTCGGATTTCACCGTTGGTGCTTCTGGTGTTGCGAATGAGGCCGCGCGTTCCATCTCCGCCGTAGAAGGCGATGCCAATCTCGGCTACGGGGCCGCCCACGACATTGTTCACGCCCGTTCTGTGCCAGGCATAGGTCCCTTTGAGGCTGGCAACGCTACAGACGCGATCGTTGGCATGAACCTTGGTCACGGCCCCTGGAATGCGGGCAAAAGTCACAAGGAGCGCGAAACCTGTCACGAGAAGAAAATACTTTCCGAATTTGCTCATTCTTGATTCTCCTTTCTTTTTCCGGCCGCAAACTCAAGTTCGTGTCTGGGACATTGGGAGCGCCCGCACGAGTGCGCCGAGAGTGGCGCGAAGCCGTTTGCGGTGCAATGGTGCCAGGGTGGTCTATCGCTGTTTTGTTTCTGATCGTCCAGCTGTATGAATTCAGGCAACTTATAGGGAAAATGCATTGGTGGCTGGTCCGGCACGCTTGCTTTCGGCCATTAGGAATTTAGTGGTAGACTCGCGCACACCCCGGGAGCTCGCAATGGAAGCCACTGCCCGAACCCGCAGGACGCGCTTCGGCGCTTTCGAGGTGGACTTGCGCTCCGGCGAGGTGCGCAAGCATGGCATTCGCCTCAAGATTCAGGATCAGCCATTCCAGGTCCTGGCGTATTTGCTGGAGCATCCAGGCGATGTGGTTACGCGCGAAGAACTCCGTCAGAAACTCTGGCCGGCCGACACCTTCATCGACTTCGATACCGGTCTGAATAGTGCTATCAAGAAGTTACGCGACGTGCTGAGCGATTCCGCCGAGGAACCCCGCTACATCGAAACGCTGCCCCGTCGCGGCTACCGCTTCATCGCTCACGTCGAAAACGGCGACCTGCCTGCTCCTGTTTCTATCGAAAAACGCCTCGCCACCGTTCCCCCCGCCGGGCCTAAGTCTGAACTTTCGAACAAACGCCGCATCATCGTGGCGGCTGGCGTTGCGGCCTCGCTCATTGTTGCCGCCCTCGTGACGTGGCGCGTTTTTTTCGCACGGCCCGTGCTGACCGGGAACGACGTCATCGTACTGGCGAGCTTCGTCAACAAGACCGGCGATCCGATATTCGACAACCTGGACAAAGCCCTCGAAGTGAAACTCACCGAGTCGCCCTTTTTGAGCCTGCTCCCGGAAGGAGCAGTCCACGAGACGCTGCGCACGATGCGCCGGGACCCGAACGAGCGAGTGACGCAGGAAACGGGCATCGAAATCTGCAAACGGCGAGGACTCAAAGCCGTGGTGGTGCCCGAGATTGCCGCCTTCGGAACCAGATACCTGATCACGCTGGAGGCGATCGATGCGCGGAACGAAAAACTCGTCGCTCGACGGCAAGAAGAAGCGGAATCCAAGGATAAGGTGGTGGCGGCCCTGGGCAAGGCAGCTTCGGAGTTGCGGAGACAATTGGGCGAAAGCCTGAATTCTCTCGAGAAATACAACACGCCGCTTGATCTGGCAACCACAAGCTCACTCGAGGCCTTGCAGGCCTACCGGACGGGGCTGACATCGTATCGTTCCGGAAAGATTCCTGAGGGCATCGCCCTCTTTGAGAGAGCCGTCGAACTGGACCCGAAGTTCTGTTCCGCTTACGTCATGCTCGGCGGCGCCTATCACGGCCTCGGGGACGAGGAAGCTTCGAGGAAGAATTTCGCGCGGGCCTTCGAGCTGAAGGATGGCCGTCTGACACAAGAAGAGAATTTTCTGGCTACCGCTACTTATTATTGGAACATAACGGGCAATCTGGACAAGGAATACGCAGTACTTGTTTTGTATCAGCAAGCGTACCCGCGCAGCGTCAACGCCGCCAACTTGTTGGGGATCAATTACGAGCAGCGCGGCAAGATGGAAGATGCGCTGCGGGAATTCGACTGGGCGATTGACCATTCGCCGGCGCCCGCCGTCTATTACTATGCGAACAAAAGCCAAGTACTCCTCAGCATGGGCCGCTTCGATGATGCCAAAAAAGTGATCGAGGAATGGCAACAGAAGGGATCTCTGTTCTCGTATCAACTGGATATGCTCTACCGGATCGCCTTTATCGAGAACGACACTGCAGCGATGGAACGCCTTGCGAAGGAATTTCCAGCCGATGATACCGGCTGGCTGCAATTGCAAATGCAGTTCGCGTTCCTTCGCGGCGACTTTGGCAAATTCCGCTCGCTCAGCGAGACGCTTGTGAACCTTCAGACCCGCGCGAGCCGGATGGAGAATGTTGGGGACGAACTTTCCACGAGGGGCCAGCTCGAGTCCTTTGTCGGGAACTATGCAGTGGCACGGAACCTCTGCCGCCATGCTGGAGAATGGAATCACGACAGCGCTGTCGCGCTCTGGCGTTGCGCCGAGGCATTCGCCGATGGCGGCGACCTAACGCGAGCGGAAGCGCTTGCAGCGAAACTGGATCGGATGGCTCCTGAGGATGCAATTCAACAGAACGTGTACCTGCCGCTGATTCGGTCGGTCATCGAGCGGCAGCGAGGAAATGCGGGTAAGGCGGCCGGCTTGCTGGCTAAAGCCAAGCCCCACGATTACAGCCTGGACATCAAGTACCAACTCGCGCAAGCCTATTTGGCTGCGGGAGATCCCGCGAAGGCCGCTGCCGAGCTTGAGGAGCTTCTGAGTCATCGCGCAGCGGGTTGGTGGCAAGTCTATGCTCCGCTGTCGCAGCTCGGCATCGCCCGGGCCCATGCCATGCAAGGAGACCTCGAGAAAAGCCGCAAGGCCTACGATGTTTTTTTCGCTACTTGGAAAGACGCGGACCCGGATATCCCGATACTCCGCCAAGCCAAAGCGGAATACAAGAAACTCAACGCAACCTCATCTGCCGCTACTTCAGCAGCAAGGAAAGGGCAATAGCCCCGTTTTTCTGGCGTCCTCGCCAATGATCGAATTATCTGAACTTTGAAGCGCGATTTGGTCCGCGCTGGCCACCGTGGCGGCTCCTTCCTTCCTCCCTCACCCCGCGCCCCTGGTCGCCGTGGCGACCCTCACCCTCCTTTCAATCGGTACACTTTGCAAACGGAAATCCGGCTAACCCAATGAAAACAAGGGGCGAAAAAATTTTCAATCGGTACACTCTAGAGCGATTTGAGCGCGGGGATTCGACGCTACTTGGGGTTGCCGCTTGGCGGCGCCACAGTCGCGGCGGGATTGTCGCCGGGGTGATTGTCGGACATGAGCTTCTGCTTGTTGTAGGAGAGGCTGCCCTGGCTTTCGAGATAGGCGGAGATGCCGCGGTAGAGGCCGTCGGCGATTCGCTGGCGCTGGTCGGTCTTGCGGAGGAGGCGCTCGTCGGACGGATTGCTGACGAACGAAATTTCCGACAGCACCGACGGCATGTTCGCGCCAATCAGAACGATGAACGGCGCCTTCTTCACGCCGCGGTTGTGCTCGTCCTGGCTCACCAGTTGCAGCCTGTGCGTGAGGGAATCCTGAATGTCGCTGGCGAGTTCCTTCGACTCTTCGATCTTTTCGTTGCGCGCGATCTTCTGAATCAAATTCTGCAGGTCGTGGAGCGACTCTTCCGAGTAGGCGTTTTCGCGCGTGGCCACCTCCATCGATTCCTGCGATGTGGCGAAATTCAAGTAGTAGGTCTCGATGCCGCGCGCGTCATGATCGCGGCTGGAATTGGCGTGAATCGAGATGAAGAGATCGGCCTTCGCTTCGTTGGCGATGGCGGTGCGCTGCTCGAGCGGGATGAACGTATCGTCCTTGCGCGTGTAAATCACTTCAGCGCCGGGCAGCTTTTGCTCGATCATGCGGCCGAGGCGCAACGCGACGTCAAGGCAGAGATCCTTTTCCATCAGGCCCTTGGGACCGATTGTCCCCGTGTCGTGGCCGCCGTGCCCGGGGTCAATCACGATGCGGCTGATTTTCAGGCCGAGCGTGCGCGTCAGCGATCGCTGGCCGTCGCGAGTTGGTTTCGCCTCGGACGGAGGCTTCAAGTCGGCGCCTGTGGTATTGAGCAAAGACTTCGCGGGCGCCGATTTCGCGTTGGCGGCGGTTTTTTGTTCTGGCGGCGCGAGGGCCGTCTTTACCGGCGCTGCGGGCGGAGCCGGGTTCGTCGAAGCGCCCGTAGAGGTGGCGAGAGAGGCGCTGTTGGCGTTCACTGCCACGGTCTCAGCAGCTTTTTCTTTTGCCGGCACGGGGACAGACGGATTATTGGGAGGCGCTACCACGCCGGCCGATCCTCCCTCGGGTGTGCCCGTTGGCAGGCCGTGCATGTCGATCACAAGGCGGTACGGATTACCCAGCAGCACCGCCGTGCAATCTTTCGCACCGCTCGCGTCGAGCACAACGCGCACGACGTCTGGCCGGTTCTGCGCGACACGAACGGATTTCAGAAGCCCCGTCTGAAATTCGAGCGATTTCTGCAGCTTGGGGCCGAGTTTCGCCCGGTGCAGATCGAAATAGATGCGGTCGGGCGCGTGCAAATGCACTGCGTCATAGCGGACGGTGTCTTCGAGCGCGACCACGATGCGGGAGTGGTCGTCGGCATTGAAGGTCTGGAGGCCCGTCACGTTGGGAGTGCGCTTGTCGGATTCGCGCGGCTCGACGACGGGTCCCTGCTGAGGGAGTTCTTCGCTAGGGGGGGTAACTGTGACGGATACGGCCTTTGGTTTTTCACGCGTGCTCGCAATCTCTTTCAGCGCCGCGCGCGCGTCATCCGCCTTATCGTTTTTCGGGTAGCGCTTCAGGAAATCCTTGAAACTGACCTCGGCGGCGTTCCCGTTGTTCTGGTCTTCCTTTTGAATTTGCGCGATCGCGAACAGCGCTTCGCCCCGGTAACGGGAGCCGGGATACTGCTTGAGCAGGAAATTATAGGTATCGATGGCGGTCTGAAAATATTTCGCGTCAAACTGGCGGCCCATCTCGCGATACAGCTCGGCTTCCGCGATCAGAGAGGGCGTCACCTCTTCGGCCTGCGTCGAAATCACGTAGACCTTGTGGTAGGCGGCGATGGTCTGCTTGTAATCGGCAAGCGCGCGGTCGCGAGGCAGATAGCCCTCGAGCATCGTGCGCATCTTGACGGCGCGCTCGAATTGATCGCGAGCCTCGGATTTGCTGTCGGCGAGAGCGGAGGGAACCGGGCACAGGGATACCGCGATGGCGATAAGCAGAACGAGCGTCTTGAACACAGGGTTTGCAAGTACAAACCCTGAGACCCTGTGCGAGCGAAGACGAATCGAAACCGAATGTCTCATTCGTTCGTGAAAACAACCCGGCCTTTCGAGTTCACTTCCTGTCGCAACGGCTTCCGCGGGGGAGTCCATTGGAGCTGGTCGTGACTCGTGCCGGGCCGAAAGTATGCGTTGGTCACCTTTTGCACGTATCGGCGCGTTTCCCAGAATGGCGGAACGCCGCCGCTGCGATCTACGGCTCCCTCGCCGGCATTGTATGCCGCAAGAGACTTGGGCACGTCACCGTTGTAACGATCGAGCAGCGTTTTCAGATACGTCGTCCCGCCCTCCACGTTCTGAGCGGGATCAAAAGGATTGCCAACACCGTAACGTTGTGCCGTCCCGGGAATCAACTGCATCAATCCCACGGCTCCCTTGCGGGAGATCGCGTACGGATTCCATCCCGACTCCGTGCTGATCACGGCCTTGACCAGCTCGGGGTCAACCTTGTGCCGCTCGGCCGCTTCATGGACAATCCGATCCAGCCGATCCGACGGCGCGGTTGAAATCGCCGAGGGAGAATGACTAATAGTACTCCCACTACGGCGTCCGATGGAATCCTGATTCACGTAGACAAGCTTCCCGTGCTCATCTACATACGATGCAATCTGGGCGCGAACCGGCATGGCGATTGCGAGCCACAGGCTCGGTACCAAGACTGCCGTGATGATCGACCGTTTGGTCATGGCCTTGGGGAAGGCAGAAACGTATTTGGGCTCAGGGTCTTTAAGAACGATCCCGAAACCAATACTTCCGAACGAAAGAACATCCTGAAGCTTCGGGATTTCGCTCCCGAACGGCGGGATTGCGTCAGCCCCGAAACACACACAGACTGACGTAAACATCTGGCGCTAAGGGGATTATAGTAATTGCTCGAGGAGGGGGTAAACGGTACTCAAGGCGCTTTCTATGGCGGATGTGTCCTTTCCGCCAGCCTCTGCCAAATCGGGCCTGCCTCCACCGGAACCACCCACGATCTTGGCGAGTTCCTGGACGATTTTGCCGGCGTGGACGCGGGGGATCAGGTCCTTCGTAACTCCTGTAATTAGAGCTACTTTGCCGTCATCGGTGGAGGCTAAGACGACTACGCCAGAGCCTAGTTTCTGGCGCAGGGTATCTACCAACTGACGCAAATTGTCACGGTCGGCTCCACTGACCTTCGCGGCGACTACGCGGATTCCGTTGATGGTACGGGCACCCTCAAGGAGAGCCGGAACTTGTCCTAAAGTGGATGAAGTGTTTAACGATTTAAGCTGCCGTTCGAGGGCCTTCGTGGCCTCAATTTGGCGCGAAATTGCTTCGATCACGCCGTCCTCCGACGTGTTCAGGAGGGCAGCGGCGTCGCGCAGGGTGGTGAGGGCGCGCTGGTACTCGGCGAGCCCGCGGTCGCCGGAGATGGCTTCGATCCGGCGGACGCCAGCGGCGGTGGATTGCTCGGAGATGATCTTGAAGACGCCGATTTCGCCGGTGCGGACGACGTGGGTGCCGCCGCAGAGTTCCTTGCTGTAAAAGCCGCGGGGCGAAGCGGCGTCGGGAATCGTGACGACGCGGACGTTGGCCTCGGGATACTTGTCGCCGAAGAAGGCGAGGGCACCGGAGGCGAGCGCGTCGTCGATGTTCATGATGTCCGTACGCATCTCGAGATTTTTCAGGATCTCGTCGTTCACTTGCTGCTCGATTTCCTTGAGTTCGCTGGGATCGACAGCGGCGAAATGTGAGAAGTCGAAGCGCAGATGGTCGGGAGCGACTAGGGAGCCGGCCTGCTTCACGTGTGTGCCGAGAATGTTGCGCAGGGCGGCGTGCATCAGGTGCGTCGCGGTGTGGTTGCGCATGTCGCGGACGCGGCGCTCGGGATCGGCGACGGTGGAGACGCGGTCGCCCACGTGCAGATCTTCTTTTGCGACGACGCGGTGCGCGATGAGCCCGCTGACGGGGTAGTAGGCGCCGCGCACTTCGGCGACTTCGAGCGATTCGGAATTATCAAAGAGCGCGCCGGTGTCCGCTACCTGGCCGCCGGATTCAGCGTAGATGGTGGTGCGGTCGAGGACGACTTCGGCTTCGGCGCCGCGGGGAATTTCGTTGACGCTGCCTTCCTTGGTGATGATGGCTTCGATGCGAGCGTCGCTGGCGCGCGTCCCGAAGTAGAAGTCCGGCTCCGTCCTGTATGTGTCGCGCAGCTTTAGATAGACGGGGCTCGCAGCTTCCTTGTGCGCGCCCTTCCAGGATGCCTTCGCCCGCGTCCGCTGTTCCTCCATCGCGTGGTCGAACCCGTCCCAATCGACTTTGACGCCTGCGTCGCGAGTGACATCTTCTACGAAATCCCGCGGGAGGCCGTAGGTGTCGTAAAGCTTGAATGCCTTCGCTCCGGGGTATGTAGGCGCAGACATCACCGCGCTCCCGTCGAGGCGCGCCCCCGGCGTTTTCGAGTCCCTGTCGGTAGCGAGAAGTGGGCGTAGATCTTCATCAAGTTTTCTCAGTCCCACGTCAACCGTTCGACCGAAGCGATTCTCTTCTTCGTCGAGGATGCGCGTGATACGGGTGTCGTGTTCTTCGAGCTCCGGGTAAGCCTCTTTCATCTCCGCACGGACCGTGCGCGACATGACTGAAAGAAAAGGCGACGGGGCTTCGAGCATGTGCGCGTGACGCAGCGCGCGGCGGATAATTTTGCGGAGGACGTAGCCCCGACCCTCGTTCGAAGGAATCACACCGTCGGAGATCAGGAATGTGGCGGCGCGGGAGTGGTCGGCAATGATGCGCAGCGAGGGCTGAATTTTTGGGTCATTCGGGTCGACGTTCGTGAGCTTCGCGGCTTCGCGAATCAGAGGCTGAAATAAATCCGTGTCGTAGATGCTGATTACGCTCTGCAAAACGGAGGAGGTGCGGTCCAGGCCCATGCCTGTGTCGACGGAAGGCTTCGGCAGGGGATTGAGCGTGCCGCTCGAGTCGCGATTGAACTGCATGAAGACGAGATTCCAGATTTCCACGTAGCGGCCACAGTCGCAGGGAAACGTGCAGGCTGCATGGCTTTGTTCGGACGCGGCCGGCCCCATGTCATAGAAGATTTCGCTGGAGGGACCACACGGACCGGTGTCGCCCATCTGCCAGAAATTGTCTTTGAGGCCGGGAATTTCCACCACCCGGTCTTTCGCCGCGCCTGTTTTGATCCAGAGCGAAGCGGCGTCATCGTCCGGCGGCAATGCCTGCCCCGGAGAGACTTCCGCGCCACCGAAGACTGTGAAATAGAGCTTCTCGAAGGGAATCCCGAACCATTTCGGCGATGTGACGAGTTCCCAGGCATAAGCAATCGCGTCTTTCTTGAAGTAGTCGCCGAAAGAAAAATTGCCGAGCATTTCGAAAAAGGTCAGATGGCGATTGGTGAAGCCGACGTTTTCGAGGTCGTTGTGCTTGCCGCCCGCGCGCACGCATTTCTGGCAGGTGGTGGCGCGGTTGTAGTCGCGCTGCTCGAGGCCGAGGAAAACGTCCTTGAACTGGTTCATCCCGGCGTTGGTGAAGAGCAGGGTAGGATCGTTCTGCGGGACGAGCGAGGAGCTGCGGACGACGCGGTGCCCGCGCTCCTCAAAGAAGCGAAGGAAGGTGCTGCGAATTCTGTTACCAGTCCAGCGGTCAGTCACGGTCGCCCTCAGACGGGATGAAACGCAACATTATCGCACAGCGACCGTGTGCTTTCGCCCCAAGAGTGTACCGATTGACGGCGATGACCGTCCTTTGCTTTGTATGAGTTGCAGCGATTTCCGTTTGCAAAGTGTACCGATTGAAAGCGCAGGAGCGAGGGGTGAGGGCGAGGGGCCAGGGGAGGCGAGGAAGCAGGGAGCCGCCACGGCGGCCAGGGGCAGGGAGGCAAGGAACGAAGATGGTTCGTCGCGGCCTGTGGTAGTAGTTTCGGTCACTTGGACGCGTTTTGTTGATTGTGCGAGGGTTGGGGGATTTTCTGCCAAACGCAGTTTCGGTCACGGTGAGGGATGAGGGGCCCGCCAGAAGACGGCGCGGCAAGCGAGGGCGAGGGTCGGCACGGCGACCAGGGGTGACGGAACCCCGTTTTTGTAAAAGTGTGGAGTCGTCTAATCGCGGCGGCGAAAATACACACCTACCCCTACCGTATATTAGAGCGACCTTCGAATTAGTGTTTTCAGTCATTTGCATCGATTTCTAATCCCCGTCTAATCGCGGTTTGCTCATTGGGACTAGCCACAGAGTCACAGAGCCCACAGAGACAAAAAGGAAATTGGGCGATCGTCTTGGTTTCACCTCCCGTTCCTCCCTTTGGGCGTGTGTCCTTATATTCGCGTCCGTAAGTACGGGCGACGAAACACATGTCCCGCGCGGCCCGAAACGTCTAAAGCTCAGGGTTTGCCCGCCGCGGCGGGCAGGCCAAGTACAAACCCTGAAACCCGGGCACACAATTCATTATTCTGATTTTAAGGATGTTTCTTTATAGCATAGTAACTGCCAATAGTCAAGACCCAGTACTAGGGAAAATGCAATTCAAAGTTGAGAGCTCAGAGTGAAGAACAAATTCACAGGCGCCCGGCCCTTCACGTATGGAGATCTAGGAGTGTCGCACCTACGGCGCTGGAGATATTTTATACATGACGTACCCCGCGCTCACGCGCGGGGCTAACTTCTGACGCGCCTACGGCGCTTCGGCACAGCCCGCGCCGGCGAAGTTGTTGGTCCCGGTTCACTGATTGAGCTGGAGCTTGCAATCAGAGTGTTCGCCAACAACAAATTCAAAACGGAAGGCCTGAGGCGCCCGGCTTAATTCGAAGTAACCGGAAGTGCCGAGAAAATCTCACCGCGGTAGCGCTCAGGACGCAGAGTCGGGAAGCCGCGACATTCGTGAATGCAGCCGCATAGTTAATAAATGAGCAATCATGAACGCGCGGTACTATGGGTGGAGTTCACCGCTCGTGCTATTCAGCTTGTGTGGGCTCCCCCTCTACAGAAAAGACATGCCCAGCCTGCAACTCTGCGTTGCCTGAGGCGGCGGCTTCGACCTGCTCGGGGGCTGAGGCAAGTACAAACCCTGAAATCCTGTGCCCTCGGTGCGGCTATGCTCTCAGCGGTGGAGGCTGGGCTCGGTCGATCACGACGCCGCGGTCGACATCCGACAAGAGCGCCGAGCGACTCGTTGTCGCAATTCTAGGCGGCTGCGCAGCCATAATCCTGGTCACCTGCGCCGTTATTCTTCTGGTTCTGCTGCACTTTCCGGTGGCAGAAACGGAGGTTTACAAGCAGTCGGTTGCGGTGGTCCAAGCATCTCGCGATGCGCAGAACCTGCTTGGCAGTGCGATCGAGGTAAGATCTCCGGCGTGGGGCTATGTCGCCGACTTTCGCGAATCGAAGTTCGCGGAGTGGTCGGTGAAGGTGGCGGGCTCGCGAGGAAAAGCGCATCTCTACGGAGTTGCGAACCAGACGCGCGGTTTGTGGGAGTACTCGAGACTCGAGCTTGTTGCGGACGACGGCAAGGGGCGGTTCGACCTGACGCCAGCGCCAGCATCGTTGAAGTTTCCGCCCGTGCCGGTGAGGCATGTCTACCTGATTCCGATGGGGCTTACGGACGGCGAGTCGCTCGACTGGGCGCCAGCATATTACAAGGCCAAACTTGGAATCGAAGTGATCCTTCTTCCGTCCGTCCCTTTAGATCCGAAACTTGTGGACGCAAGACGCAAGCAGCTTGACGCGGACAAGGGTGTCGATTTCCTACGACAAGTACACCCCGAGCTGGTGGCGGACCCCTTTGCGATCTTGATCGGCGTAACTTCCGCCGACATCAACATTCCCGGGTTCGGGTGGAGATATGCTGAGAACTGGCGCAGCGAGGGTCGCTTTGCCGTCGTGTCATCAAACCGGTTACACCCTCTCCAGGTATTGAGCGACTGGAATCCGGAATGGCTCAACTCCCGTGTGCAAAAGCTGATCTCCAAGAATCTGCTGATGCTGTACTTCAACTGTCCGATGAGCAGCGATTACACGAGCTTGCTCAGCGGCGGCGTGCTTTCCGGAATGGAAGTAGATCAGATGGGCGGAGATGTCATCGGAGCCAAAGGTTCGTGGGATCCCTTCGTGGAGTATGGGGACCCTTCCGTCTCAATTTATGACGTCCGTGGAAAGCCCGTCATGTGGAACCTGGAATTCGCCGAGCACCCGCCGCTAGACATGAACTCACAGGTATTCAGCGCTGATCTTACGCTTGGCCTGCTAGTGCAGCGGAAGAACGATTTCCTTCTCGACGGCAAGTTTCCCTTGCAGTTTACTCGCGTTTATCGAAGTCAGGATGAGCGTTTGCGAGCGTTTGGTATCGGCGGCACGAATTCCCTGGAAATTTTTCTCATCGGGCAAATGGGCCGCTACGTGGATCTAATCATGGAAGACGGCGCCAGAATCCACTTCGAACATGATCCGGTTCAGCACGGGCAGCCGTTCGACACGTATTTAGAGCGAGGCGGCTGGACTGGTCCGTTCGCAAATTCCAAAGTGGAATACCTTGGGACGACGTGGCGAGTGACGAGGCGCGACGGGTGGATGTTTTTCTTTCCATACAAGCCAAAGTGGGACGGACACCGGATTACGATTCTTACATCTTTCTCGGACGCGGGAGGTCACGATTACGTAATGAAGCGCGACGAAACGGGAAACCTCGTCGACATAACAACTCCAACAGGAGAGTGGTTGCATTTCGAAAATGACGCAGAGCACCGAATTCGCAGGATTACCTCTTCTGTGGGTCGCACAGCGGAGTACGAATACGATCGTGGCGGGCGATTGATTCGAGTAAAGGATTCCGACGGACATATCGATAGCTATTCCTACGACGACAAGGGCGCGATGCTGACGGCTTCGCACGGAACGGGTGAGCCGATTCTGCGGAATGAGTATTTCGGCGACGGTTACATCAAAAGCCAAACCATGGGAGACGGCCGCACATTTGAGTACACGTACTATCGAAGCTCCCGCAACATCATCGAAGAAAGCGGGCTGACCGATCCCAACGGTTTGATGACATCCTTCTTGTACCGGAACAACGGCTACGTACAGTCCCTCCCCACATATCGTCCTCGCTAAGAACGCATTCAAGGCAGACGCACGGAATGGGAAGCAGAATTCCCCAACGAGCCGTGCGAGCGAGCACGAAATGAATGGACTCTAGTGTGCCGGGCCGTTGGTTTGCCGCAGCTGGACGGAGACGAGGTGGAATTGGCTGCTGAATGTGCCGGTGGAGGACGAGTGGGTGACGAACATGGTCTGGCCGCCGTTGACGTTGATGCGAGACTTTGGCAGCGGGTGGCTTACGGGCGGACCTGATCGATTTCTTCGGCGGAATACGGAAATCAGCCAGCCTGAAGCCCGCCGCTACAAAGGTAAAGCCTCGCTCAGAGCGCGTGATCGATGAGTTTTCATTCTTGCCGGATTTTCAGCCCGCCGATGCAAGCCCGCCAAAATCCAATGCGGCGGGGCCTTCGGCGAAGAGAAAGCGCAAGCAAGCTTGCGCACTCCCAAAGCAGCCTGCGGCTGAGAAGAGAGAATCCAGTAGCTTTCGTTTCCTTTGGGTTGGCCAGCCTTCGTTTCTTGCGGGCAAAAGGGCCGCCGCTACAAAGGCAAAAGCGGACGGCGTTGGGCTGCGCTGGCTACTTCTTGACCATTTCGACGTCGAGGGTGATGGTGATGGTGTCGCCGATCATTTGGTCACCGCCGGGAAGCGTGTTGGTCATGTAGACGAGGCCGAAATCCTGGCGATTGATTTTGGTGGTGGCGGAGGCGCCGCGACGCGTTCCCATCACCTGGATGACTTTGGTGGGGCCGGTTACGTCGAAAGTGACTTCCTTGGTGACGCCGTGGAGCGTCAAATTTCCGGTCATCTTCGCAGTGCCGTCGCCCGTCTTCACAATCTTCGTGGATTGGAAGGTCATGGTGGGGTATTTGGCGACGTCGAAGAAATTGGGGCTCTTCAAATCGTTGTCACGGTCCTGAACGCGGGTATCGATTGAGGCGACGTCGATGGTGGCGTTGACGCTGGATTTTGAAATATCGGCGTCGTCGATCTGGACGGTGCCGCTCATTTTCGTGAATTCCCCCTGAACGTTGGAAAGGCCGAGATGCCGCACGGTGAACTGCGCGTTGGAATGCGCGGGGTCAAGCTGCCAAGTGACGGTTTGCGCGGACGCTGCGGAAGCGGCAACGGTTGTGGCGAGCGCGATTGCCATGAGCCATTTATTCACGGACGACCTCCTGGAAAAGTTGAGATTCTTGTTCGTTGGAAACGACCGAGATTATATCAGCGACGGGCGGAGTCGGAATCGAAAAGGGTGAAAGCTCTTGGAAAGAAAGCGCGAGCAAGCGTGCGCACTCCCAAAACAGGATGGCGGGCAGGCGTGGAAATACAAAGACGCGGGACTTCGCTCGGGATGACAGCTCGCCATTTGTTGAGGGGAACGGTAGCAGAAAAGAGCGTTGGAGCCGCTGTCGTTGACTTGAATGGGCGCGGCACCTAAGATGCGAACCCACGGCGGTATTCGCGTGAAACGCGACGCTGCCCAGTCACGGCTCGGGCACGGCATGCCGTGCCCCTACGGCGAGGCGGAGAATGCGCAGGCGTCAGCAACTTCCTCACATTGAACGATGATTGGCACGACGATACAGCACTACCGGATTGTGGAGAAGCTTGGCGGCGGCGGCATGGGCGTCGTCTATAAGGCGGAAGACGCGCGGCTGCACCGTTTTGTGGCGCTGAAATTCCTGCCGGAAGAAGTGGCGAGCGACCCTCAGGCTTTATTGCGGTTTCGACGCGAGGCGCAAGCTGCGTCCGCGCTGAACCATCCCAACATCTGCACAATTTACGATATTGGCGAACAGGACGGCCGGTCGTTCATCGTGATGGAATTCATGGAAGGCCGGACGCTGAAGCATGAGATTTCGGGCAAGCCGCTGCCGATCGAGCGAGTTCTTGCGCTGGGTGGCGAGATTGCGGACGCGCTGGAGGCGGCTCACTCGAAGGGCATCATCCATCGCGACATCAAGCCGGCCAACATCTTTATTACGACACGCGGGCAGGCGAAGGTGCTCGATTTCGGTCTGGCGAAGCTTACGCATTTTGCCGAAGAGAGAACTTTGTCGATCGGCCGCGGGGGTTTTGAGGACACGCTGAGCGCGCCGGGCGTGATGCAGGGGACGGTCACGTATATGTCGCCCGAACAGGTGCGCGGAGAAGAGCTGGATCCGCGGTCGGACATTTTTTCGTTTGGCGCAGTGCTCTTCGAGATGTGCACGGGCCGAATGGCGTTCTCGGGAGCGACTTCGGGGGCGATTTGCGCGGCGATCTTGCACAACGAAATCGATTCGCCGATGCAGGTGAATCCCGAGGTGCCGGCGGAACTGGAACGCACGGTGCGCAAGGCGGTGGAGAAGGATCGCGAGCTGCGTTATCAGACGACGAGCGAAATACGCGCCGATCTTGCGCGGCTAAGGCGCGACACGGAGTCGGGTTACGCATTGAGTTCGGCCGCGATGGCGTCGATTATCGCGCGGCGGGCGCGGCCGCTTTGGAAGAGGGTGGCGGCGATTGTGGGAGGCGTGGCGCTGGCGGCGGTGGTGGTGTGGCGCCTGGTGACGGGCGGGTGGCTATTTTCGTCGCGCGCGCACGCGCTGAACAGCGGCGACACCGTGGTGCTGACCGATTTTGTGAATTCAACGGGCGACGAAGTGTTCGACGATACGCTGCGCGAGGCCGTGGCGACGAAGCTGGAGCAGTCGCCATTCATGAAGATTCTGTCGGACCAGAAAATGCGCGCGACGATGCAGATGATGAACCGCCCCGTGACGGACAAGCTGGATCCGGAGGCGGCGCGAGAGCTTTGCCAACGGGCGGGAGGCAAGGCGGTGCTGGGCGGCTCGATCGGCCGGCTGGGCAGCCAATATGTGGTCCGGTTGAACGCGGTGAACTGTTTGAACGGAGATTCGCTCGCGAGGCAGCAAGCGGCGGCCGGGGGGAAAGATGATGTGCTGGGGGTTCTCGATAAGGAGGCAACGCAGTTGCGGGAACGGCTGGGAGAGTCGCTTGCGTCGGTGCAGAAGTACGACACGCCGCTGCAACAGGCGACGACGAATTCGCTGGACGCGCTGAAACAGTATTCATTGGCGGCGAGAATTCAACGCGAGCGCGGCGACCTGGCCGCGATTCCGTATCTGAAGAACGCCCTCAACATCGATCCTGATTTTACCCTGGCCACGGCGGGCCTTGGACTTGCGTACGCGAACACCGAACAGAACGCGCTTGCGGACGAGCAGTTCACGATCGCGTTCAACCATCGGGACCGCGTAAGCGAGCGCGAGAGGTACGAGATATCGAGCTTCTATTATCAAGAGGTGATAGGAGATCTGGAAGACAGCCGGCAGCAATACGAAGCCTGGAGCCTGGCATACCCGTGGGACGTGCCTCCGCATTCGAATCTTGCGGCGCTCTACGCTTATCTTGGGCGCTATGACGAAGCGGTGGCGCAGGGCTTGAAGGCGCTGGAACTGGCTCCGGACGCAGGCACCCTCTACGGGGACCTGATTGAGATCTATTGTTTCCAAGGTCGGATGAAGGACGCGCGCGATATGTATCAGCGGGCCGAAGCCCGCAAGATAGAGGACCCGTTCATCAGGACCGTGATGTACGGAGTAGGTTTCGTCGACGGCGATGCCGCCGAAATGCAGCGGCAAGCGGCCTGGGCCTCCGGCAAGCAGGGCTGGGAGGATTACTTGCTTTCGTATCAGTCGGACACGGAGGCTTTCGCGGGAAGGTTGTCGAAGGCGCGAGAACTTTCGCGCCAAGCCGAGAACTCAGCGGAAAAAGCCGACGAGAAGGAAACCGCGGCTTTGTGGCAGATGGATGCGGCGTTGCGCGAGGCCGAATTTCTGACCGACGCGCAGGGCCGGGCGGAGGTGACCGCCGCTTTGAAGCTGGCACCGACGCGCGAGGTGAAAACTCTGGTGGCCGTCGCGCTGGCGCGAATCGGGGACGTCGAGCAGGCTGACAAGATCGCAACCGAACTCGAAAAACAGAATCCGAAGAACACGCTCATTAACAGCTATTGGCTACCAACGGCCCGCGCATACATTCAGATTAAGGCGGACCACCCGGAGAAGGCCGTCGAGATTCTCGAATCCGCGAAGGCGTATGAATTCGGGGATCCGGGACCCGAAGTGGAATTTGGCGCGTTCGCTTATCCGGCGTATGTGCGCGGCCAGGCGTTTCTGATGCTGCACAAGAGCGAGGAAGCCGCGGTGGAGTTCCAGAAGTTGATCGACCATCGCGGCCTGTTGGCGAATGCTCCGCTTTGGCCGCTGGCGCACTTGCAGCGTGGACGAGCTTACGCGCTCGGGGGAGACACGGCGAAAGCGCGCGCTTCGTACGACGATTTCTTCAAACTTTGGAAGGATGCCGACGCGAGTATTCCCATATTGAAACAAGCGAAGGGCGAGTACGCGAAGCTGCATTAGTTGACTGTTACGTTTCCGACGAAAAAAAGCGAAAGCGATTTACACGCGCCGGCGGTTCTCGTTTGGCATAATTCTTAGCATGGCTCGTATTTGGCCCAGCGAACGTTGGCTGCCGAAGTCCGTCATTTGCCTTCGTGATTACACCCTCAGCAAATTCTTGCACGACTTAACCGCCGGCGTCACGGTGGGGCTGGTGGCGCTTCCGCTGGCGATGGCTTTTTCCATCGCGTCGGGATTAACGCCGCAAGCGGGCATCTATTGCGCGATTGTGACGGGATTTCTGATTTCGCTGCTGGGCGGGTCAAAAACACAGATTGGCGGCCCTACGGGTGCGTTCGTCGTGGTCATCGCCGGGATTGTTGCGGCGCATGGCGTGGACGGATTGTTCATGTGCACGGTGATGGCCGGGATCCTGCTTGTGCTTATGGGCGTGACCGGAATGGGATCGGCGGTGAAGTTCATACCGCGGCCGATCGTGATCGGGTTCACGAATGGCATAGCCATCCTGATCGCCAGCACGCAAGTAAAGGATTTTTTCGGTTTGCAGATCGACAAGACTCCGGGCGTGTTTTGGCTGCGGATGGAAACTCTGGCGACTCATTTCAGGACGCTGAGCTACTGGGCAACTGGTCTTGCGCTGGCGACGGTAGCAATCCTGATCGTTTGCCGCTTGGTGTCGAACCGCATTCCTGGCCCGATCGTCGCGCTGCTGCTGGGAACGGCGGCGGTGGTCGTTTTCAAAATTCCGGTGGAAACTGTGGGAAGCCGTTTTAACGGAATACCGAGCGGGTTACCGCATTTCGCGATGCCGAGATTTCACGGCGAGCTGATTCATAGTCTGCTCGGGCCGGCCGTTACCGTGGCGATGCTGGGCGCGATTGAATCGCTCATGTCCGCGGTGGTTTCCGATCGCATGAGCAACGATCACCACAACTCGAACGTCGAGCTGGTGGCGCAGGGCGTGGCGAACATAGCGTCGCCACTTTTTGGAGGGCTGCCAGCTACCGGCGCTATTGCCCGCACGGCTACCAACATCCGCTCCGGCGCACAAACGCCGGTGGCGGGGATGATCCACTCGCTCACATTGCTCTGCATCGTTCTGTTTGCCGCACCGCTGGTGCGGTTTGTTCCGATGGCGGTGCTGGCGGGGATACTCATGGTGGTTTCGTACAACATGGGCGAGTGGCGCGAAATTCCGGCGCTATTGAAGTTGACCAAGACGGATCTGAGCGTATGGTTTGTGACGTTTGCGCTCACCGTGTTTGCCGATCTCACGGTAGCCGTCGAGGCGGGAATGATTCTGGCCGCGCTGCTCTTCATCAGCCGCGTAGCCAGCACGACGACCGTCTCGCAGGTAACGGACGACTACGTGGAAGACGGGCGCGTCCACATTCTGCAAGACAAGGACATCCCGTATTACGCGACGATTTTCCGGATTCACGGACCTTTCCTGTTTGGGGCGACCGATAAGATTTCCGTCGTCACGGAGAGAATGTCGAGTTTGCCTCCCATCGTCGTCCTGCGCCTTCGCAATATGACCGCCCTTGATGCAACCGGGCTTTTTGCTCTTGAAGAAGTGGCGAAGCAGCTCCACGAGACCGGCAGAACTTTGATTCTGTGCGGAGCGCGGGAACAGCCCGCTGAATTGATGCGTCAGGCCGAGTTCGAGGATATCGTGGGCCGCGAGAACATCTGCGAGAACGTCCAGGCAGCACTGCGCCGCGCGGAAGCAGTGTTCGAGGGGCTGGAATCGAACGCGGTCGCCGGAGCGGGCCTGGCATAGATTGTCGCAGTAGAAGAGAAACGACGAAGAATCCCGCAGAGACCGCGGAAAAATTCAACCTTCGATCGTTTCGATGGTGATGTGGTCAGTCGAGTCCCATCCGGCGTAGTAAAGCTCGACGGTCAATTGCGGCAGATCCTTCTTTAGCGCGTTTGTTGCCCGCCGCAGGTCTTGTTCCTGGCGCTCGCGCAGGTGGGGCGAAGCGTGCAAGTGAAGGGGCATCGTTTGGTAGAAGGCGCAATCCTGGTGCTGAATCAAGATGAGCCGGGCGATTTCGTGTTGCTTTACGAAGAAGCGCAGCCATTTCCAGGTGGCCCATGAGAATTTTGGGAGGTACTCGAACAGGATCAGGCTGAGCGGGCCGCCGGGAATGACCAGGAGATCGTAGTTCCCGTCCAGGCTGAGGCTGCGGTTCAGGAATTCGTTGAACGCGGATTGGAACCGGTAGTCGCCGCAGTGGATGGCGAGGACGTCGGTGCGGCCGCGTTTGAGCAGGGATGTGAGCTTGTAGCCGTTCATAATCAAATTGTGGAGTTAGTGAAGCTTCTCGATTTGCTGCTGCACCTGGCTGCGAAATTCCAGGGGATCCGCCATTTTGTGAAATGGTTCGGGAGTGCCGCCCGTTCCGATGACTACAATCGTTCCATAACCCAACATCCTGCCGAAGGCCGTCTCGTTCACTTCGATGCTCTCCACTTTGTTTAGGAGCATTTCGATCGTCTTGCGGCTAGCGAGGCCCGTCTTGATCACTACGCGCCGGTTCGTTACCGCCATTTCTGTGGCGTTGCGCCGGACCATGCCCATTAGAATTGCCACGACGCCGCAAACGATCAACGCAACGCCACCGCTTTCCATGATGCGCAATGTCCTGGCATCAAGTCCAGTTTGGTTGAGCGCGTAATAAAGTAGAAGCACTCCCGGCAAACCGAGGAGCAAGCATCCCAGGAGGAGGTGTCCCAGCATCACGATCCAATGGAGCCGGGTCTGGTAAATCACCGTTTCACCGGGAACCAAGTTCGATTCTACGTAGGTCATTTGTATGCCCTCGAATCGCCGACGGACGAATGATGAAAGGCGATAATCATACCTCAAGGGTTCGTGATAACTTAGCGTGCGTCGGTACGTCCATAGGAAGTAGAAATTGCCTTTGGCGCGCCGTAAGCGCTGCTGGCGGCAAACGGAGGAGCCCATGAAGCGGAGAGAGTTCATTCGCCACGCGGCGTGCGGAATGGGGGCGGCCTGGCTTGGCTCGCGGGCGTTCGGCAGGCCTGCATTTGGGCGATACGCGCGCGGGGTTCCGCCGCTTGTCGACAAGTTGCCGAGGAAATTTGCGGCTGCGGATACCGTGACTATTGGCAAGACTGGCATCACGACGAGCCGGCTCGCGATGGGAACGGGGACGGTGGGTTCGGGTCATCACTCGCACCAAACTGCGCTGGGCGTCGACGGCTTGTCGAAGCTTCTGCTCAACGGCTACGACAACGGACTGCGATTTTTCGACGCGGCGGATTCGTACGGAAGCCA
>Ga0073928_10000663_pt1 | contig 76553 bp, 72 predicted proteins | sample PaiPotPPA55metaG_FD_76969 | JGI IMG/M metagenome (GOLD analysis project Ga0073928, IMG submission 76969) | Iron sulfur acid spring bacterial and archeal communities from Banff, Canada, to study Microbial Dark Matter (Phase II) - Paint Pots PPA... ...
GCACCGATGGCCGTGTTGCCGCCGCCGATGGTGTTGCCAGCGAGCGCATCAACACCAATGGCCGTGTTGCCGCCGCCGGTAGTGTTGTCATGGAGCGCATCGGCACCAATGGCCGTGTTAAAACCGGCAGTGGTGTTGTTCTGGAGCGCTCCAGCGCCAATTCCAGTGAGATGGTTGCCCGTGGTGTTCATGAAGCCAACCCGAAAACCAATGGCCAAGTTGAAGTTGGCGGTGTTCTTGGTGAGCGCGTCCGTCCCAATGGCCATGTTAAAGTTCCCGGTGGTGTTGCTGGCAAGCGTCCCAGAACCAAGCGCCACGTTCCAACTGCCGGTGGTATTCTGACGAAGCGCATTGTTACCCACGGCCGTATTGGCGATCCCGGACGATAGGTTCAATAGAGCGTCCGTGCCCTCAGCGGTGTTTGCGCCGGGATAGCCGCCGTCCGGTGCCGGACTGACCGCGATTGTGTTTTGAACGAGCGCAAAGCAGACGAGTGCAATTGTGATTAGAACTGGTGGAATGCCTGTTTTCATATCCGGCGAGCTTCGGAAAATCTCGCCCGCTTGTCGAGGCTATTCACCCCGGGCACGAATCGCCGCTTCGAGTTCCAGAAACGTAGCCAGCTTTTCATCGGCACGCACGTTTTCGCGCAGCCCAAAGTCGAACCGCGCTTCTTGCGCTAGCGCGTCGGTGACGGCGCAGGACGATTCATATACTCGGTTGGCCCGCTAGAGGGTTCTTCCGTAACGGTCGTTCCCTCCTGCTGACAAGAAGCGATAAACGCCATCGCAACGAAGATACCTAGTAAAGACAGTATGTATTTCTTCATAGGTTCGGAGTTTTCGGATCGAGTGCCGCAGAATGTTAAGCCTCGTTTGAATCTTGGCAAAGGCGCAGATTCGCGGGCTACTTTATCCCCGCGGGTGGTAACTGGTTTCCAGGGGACTCTCCGGCTACGTAGTCTGACACCGGCGAAGGCATCTTCGCGGTTACACTTGTTTAGGAAATTCAGAGCAAACCCACCGCGAATTCGTGCATCGCCCTTTGCAGTTCCATAAACGCGCTGAATTTTTCGTCGGCGTGTACGATGAAGCGCTTTCCATCGTCGCGATGCGCGTCTGCAATCCAGATCGTTCGCCCGTTGGAATCAATCGCTGCGGCGCAGCCCCAACTCCTCGACCGCGGCACCGATGTGAGGCGCAGGCTTATCCTTCAGAGTTAAAACGTTGACTGGAATGGCGAGCCATTCCGTCGCCTTACGGTCGGCGATGATTTCCCAATGCTTCGTCCGGTCCCGAGCACTCGCACTCACGATTCTCCCGGTGGGCTTGAATTGCGGGGTCGACTGCGGACGATAGCAAACACCGCGCCGGCAATAATAATAGTCCCGGCAACGACGAATACTTTAAGAGCAATCGGATTTGCCATCACCGCTGCCCAGCCCGTTTTCTTGATCGGCTGTGCCGTGACGGTCTTCGTAGGACTGGGCCTGGGACGAAACCGTTCCTGAACGTCCTTAGGGAGTTCAACGAAATAGACCTTGGAAATTCCCGTTTTGGTTCTAATCACGATCCCGTCCGCTTCGACGCGATTGATCGTGGCATCTTTATATAGCCTGCCGTTGATGGTTTTGAAGTCCTCAGCCAGCGCAAGTGACGCTGACAGAAGTGTCAAGATTGCGAGCGTAGTCGCCCAGTTCTTCACGCATCGGGATTCTGCTCTTTTGTTCTCCACGCGCCAACGACAAAATGGGATGAACAGACAAAAGGCGATCTGGAAATGAACCGTGGCGATTACTGCGCGGCCCAGAATTCGTTTTTAACTGGTAAATCACAAATGACGACTCTAGCATGGGCTTCACGATTGGCTGTAATTGTTTAGCAATGCGATTTACTTGAGACGAAGCGGATTGAGGAGGTCATAATGGCAATCAAAATTGCACAGATCGAAAATCTTCAGCAACTGGACGTCCTTGTCGCGGGTCCCGACGATGCGAATCATCTCTTCATCATCGATGGACAATTTGATGCAAGCCTGGCTATAGGATCTCAAGGGACTAATTTCGCGGAAGCAAAAGAAACCTTCAGTGTGTTGATCGGGCCCAAGCTTGCTAACAGGCAGTTCGTTCGAGCAATTGCAACAGCTTCAATCGTGAAAACGCAAATCGCCAACGTCTCGCCGGGAGGAATTGCGACCTGGAACATCGTAGATATTGATGCCGATTGGGATGATGAATCCGGGCAGGTTGAATTGAGAATCGAGGCACAAGTGGGTTGTGTAGGTTCGAACCAGCTTGCGAGCATCAATGGGTTCGCATTTCATGTAACGATTCTTGCGGCTCTCCCTGCCAATTAAAATTGCTCTGAGGCCACCCGGCTGTGCGAACAGTGGATCCTAAAAAGACGCGCTTTGCTCGTTCCGGAAGATTTTTAAGAGCTTCAGCCGCAACCTGCTGGCGAAAACCGAGTTCAATGGCTATATTATCTGCCATGAAATCAAAACACAGCTTCTCGAGGAACGTTCTTCTGATGTTGGTTTTCGGGAGCGCAATTTTCATCGACACTATTGCGCAAGGAGGTCCCCCTGGGTACCGCCGGAGTAATCACCACTTCCCGCCTGGCCGCATCATCGTGGATAGAGTGCCGAACTTCGGATGGAATCTCGGTTTCAATCTTCAGATCGATGGCAGGTCTGTAGGGAGCGTCGCCCAAGGTCGCACGTATAGCACCTGGCTACCAGCTGGGCCTCATGTGTTGACGGTCCAAAGGGTGCCGGCTAGAGGCTTTACCGCACCGACTTCGACTGTAGTGAACATCCAGCCCGGCGCCGAGCATCTGTACACCGCCATGTGGGATTCAGATCTGGTTTATCTGCAGCCGGGAGGAGTTTGGTTGACGCCCGGCGCATACTGGCAAAATCACGGTAATGGCGCCCCCTAAGCGGCGTTACTGATTGTTCAAGACCGTTCGCCGGTTAGGCCTTGCCGCGCAGTGCCAAGCGCGACCAATCCCGATGCGTTTCGCTTTCTTTAGCGGCGTGCTCGCGCTCTGTTTTTGCCTGTTAGGAAATGGATGCTCGAAAGGAATCACTCGCGCCACAGCCGCGACCGTGTTTTTCGTAAGAGGCAACGTCGTTTTCGGCGACGCGGAACGAAATGATTTCCAACCGGTCACGTCCAAAAGCAAAATTCACGCGGGAAACGTCGTGCGGACATCAGACGGCGCCTCAATTAATCTGGCGTTGATACCGGGCGCATTCGTCCAGTTATCCGGGAACTCCGAAATCAAAATAGAAGACCTTAGCCTAACGAAGGACGGCAACGAAACCGCCGAAGGCGTGCTTGATCGACGTGCGTGGATACGATTGAACCGTGGTAGAATTGTTAGTTTGTTCAGCCACAGCGATAGAAGCGCATCAGAGTTTAGCGTCACAACAGGCCAGGTACTGCTCAGGCCCGATTCCGACTGTCTGTTCTCTGTTTGGACCAACGGCACAACAAGCAGAGCAGCGTGCGGGCGAGGCGAAGTGAGTGCATCCGCCGACGCGCAACCGCCGCTGAAACTTGCTGCGGGATATTTTTCTCAATGGCCAACAGTGTCCAAGGAGCCGATCGCCGCAACTGCCAATGCGAGCGCGCAGATGGACATCAAAACGGCACTGGACGCCGAACTGGAACTGCTGGATCAAGCGGCCGGTTGGCAAAACCGCCGCGTGTTCTAAGTAATCTTGCCCGCCGCTGAGATCGGTTGTTGCGGCGCTCTTTAGCTGCCGAAGTTCGAGTTCAGTTGCGATCCAAGACGCCGGAAATTCCTTCACGGAAATCGTTTGCAGTCCCGTGCGGAATTTTGGATGATCGCCCTACATGACGCAGCCAGCTCTCGATCTAGTCATCGCAGCGCTGGAGAAGATTCGAGAGAAAAATGATCGCGCGCCGCGCGCATCGAGGACTGCGCTGGCGCAATTGCAGGCTATTCCCGTAGCCGCTTTCCTGCGGGAAGCGGGCACGTCGCCAACGGAGCGACAGCTACAGGCAGCGCGAAATAAAGGAGACTTGCTAGCCGCCGTTCGCGAACGCGTGGGCGTTTGCACGAAATGTGCGCATCTCGCCTGCTCGCGGACGCAAACAGTGTTCGGCGTCGGAAATCCGGACGCCGACTTGATGTTCATCGGTGAGGCGCCCGGCGCAGATGAAGATCAGCAAGGGGAACCGTTCGTCGGACGCGCCGGACAATTACTGACGAGAATTCTGAAGGCGATGAACTTCGCGCGCGAAGAGGTTTACATTGCAAATATCCTCAAGTGCCGCCCGGACATGCCAGCAGGCAGTTTTGGGAATCGCCCGCCCACGCCGACAGAGATGCAAACGTGTCTGCCTTATCTTGTGGAACAGATCGACATCATTCAGCCAAGTGTGTTAGTCGCGCTCGGTGCGGTCGCCGTCGAAGGGTTGCTCGGAACGCGAGGGACCATGCGCGAATTGCGCGGACGCTGGCATACTTACAACAGCATTCCGCTGATGATCACGTATCACCCCGCGTACTTGCTACGAAACCAGGCGCCCTCCGAAAAACGAAAGGTTTGGGAGGACATGCTTCAAGTCTTGGAGCGACTCGAGCAACCTATCAGCGAGCGACAGCGAAATTATTTCCTGTAGCCGCTTCACTGTGCGAAGCGCGGCAATGAACACGTTGCCCGCAGGGCAACGGCTACAATTTGGCCCGGTCGAATAACGCATCCATTTTCCGGCGCGATGCCATGGTCAATGCCAGCGATAGGATCATCGCGCGCACTTCGCTGCGCGCGACTTTTACTGTACCCTGCAAGGCCGCGGGACCGGACGCATTCAAAAGCGCGAGTGTGCGCGCGCCGATTAACGCCGGCAGCACCGTCGCAGCGCGCACGCGACGATTTTTGATCGCGTGCGAATATTCCATTCCTGACTTAAGCCCTGCCTTTGCGCTCTCCAGCCACGTTCGATAGATCGGCTGGAAGCGCTCCGGTTCGGAGAGGATCTGCAGGGGAGTCAGATGCACCGTGCTTAATTCGTATTCGGGAAAATAACATCTTCCCGCTCGAAGATCCGAGCCGGCGTCGCGCAACACATTAATCAGTTGAAGCCCCATGCCGTAACGCTTTCCAAGGGCCAGCATCTCGTCTTCGGTGCGGCTCGAGAACTGGCGAACGTGCCGGAAGCAGAGTCGCGTCCAAAATTCACCGACACAACCGGCAACCAGATAGGTGTATTCGTCGAGATCTGCAGCGGTACTCAACGCGCAGATCTCCTGCGGATTACCAAAACGCTCCAGGTCTAGCATCTGACCGCGCGTAATTTTTTCGAGCACAAGGCGAATGTCGTTGCGGTCTGCGTGCTCCATTCCTTCCAGGCTAGCCAGGCAATCGGGTAGCGATTCCAAAAGTTCTCGTTCGCTCGCGTTCTTCTGAAGCGAAACAAATGACGCAATAAGCTCCAAGACGACATCACGGGAGGCAGTGCCTTGGATGCCATTGGAAAGAAGCTTCAAGGTTTCCATTCGCACGCTCCCGGAGATTTGCGCGGTGTCGGCAACGGTGTCGGTTGTTCGGGCCAGCAGATATGCCAGCGCGATCGGCTCGCGTAATTGCGTCGGTAAAAATCGGATCGATAGATAAAACGAGCGCGAAACAGCGCGCAGAATTTCAGCGTCCAATATTTTTTACCTCTATTCGATTAGCAGCCGAGTTACCGAGCCCGAGCTGGCTGGCGACATCGATGTAGGCTGCCACTGGACCGACAGGACGGAGGTTCCCGCGCTTCCGCCATTCTTCCAATCGTTTCAATGCGACGGCATCCAGAGCCACCGGGTCCTTGCTCGCATACAGCGTGGCATAGTGCACTGCGTAATACGGTTGCGGCTGCGGCCCCCCGGCATATTGCGCGATCAGGCCGTCCATCAAATTCAACACCACTTTTTTTGCGATGAGTGGATTGGCATAAATTTCGGCGAGACTTCCAGCGCCGAACCGCGAGCCCTGAGCGAACCGGCGCCAGTTGTCGATGTTCGGGATGGTCATGTTGTAAATGCAACCCGCGATGCCACTCGTTTCACTGACGCTCATCACAGGGATGTTGATGACTTTGTCCACGTCGTTGGAGATGATCTTCGAAAAATGACTGACGTTGCTTGTAGCGTCGGCATCTGCGAAAAGCGGCATCTTCCCGGTGTCGCCGACATATTCGAAATCGCCCCACACCAGTTTCCCGGCTAAAGGAGCAGATTGCATTGCTTTCGCGTCATATCCGTCATGAGGTGCGATTGCTTTTACCTGGTAGCCATCAACCGATGGTCGATATCCAGCCTCCTTGATTCCGCCGAGGGAGCGGTCCCACACGACGATACTACTGCGGGGATGACCTGCGGCCGCCAGACCGTCCACGATCGCGTTCACAACGTCATGGTGCGTTGTGAAAAGCTCGCCACCCGCTGCTGAGATCTTGATACCGACGCGCTCACCGGGAGAGACCAGCGACCCCCATGCCTTAGCCACGTCAGGCTCTCCGGTCACAGCCATCACGAGCCGATTCACCATTTCGCGCACGATGTGTGGATTCGTCTTGTACTGGTTGATTGAATCAGGATTGCGCACCGCGTACACAATCGAGGGCGTCGGCGCGGGTTGCTGGTCTTGCGCCAGCCCGGAGGAGATGGCACAAAACAAAACGAGAGCTACGTTTCGAATCAGCATGACAGTGTCGACGGCAGACGGATTTTATGAGTAACCGCGGGAATCACAACTGCGGGGCTGACGGTCATCCTGAGCAAAGTCGAAGGGACCCGTTCAGTAACTGCGAGGTTTTGCCGCGGGATTCCTCGACTGCGCTCGGAATGACAGAGAGTAATACAGTTAGCCACATCTACGTTCATATCCCCTTCTGCGCACGTATTTGTCCGTATTGCGCGTTTTACAAGGATTTGCTGGATCGCTCGCAGACATCGCGATTTTGTGAGGCGCTCCTGGGCGAACTCGCACTGCACGAATCGCATCGGCGGACTGGAGACCGCCGCTCCTTGCTTCGTCCATCGACGATTTACTTCGGCGGCGGCACGCCTACGGCGCTTAACATTGCGCAACTGGAATTATTGCTGCGCGGATTTCACGAAAGACTCGAACTATCGGAATTGGTTGAATGGACGATTGAAGCAAATCCGGGAAGCGTCTCCGCACGAAAGGCAGCGCTCTTGAAAAAATTAGGAGTTAACCGGATCAGCCTCGGCGTGCAGTCGTGGGACGACGAACTATTGAGATTGCTCGGACGCGAGCATGACGCGCCGCAGGCAGAAGAATCGTTTCGGATTTTGCGCGACGCAGGTTTCAGAAACATCAACGTCGATCTGATGTTCGGTTTGCCAGGTCAAACGGATGATCAATGGCGCGCGACTTTGGAAAAAACAATCGCCCTTCAACCGGAGCATATTTCGACTTATTGCCTGACGTACGAAGAGGACACGGAATTTTTCCTGCGCCACGCGCGCGGCGAATTTCGGCAGGATGCGGATGCAGACGGAGAATTTTTCGAAATGACAATGGAGATTCTGGAAGATGCCGGTTACCGGCATTACGAAATCTCGAATTACGCGCGTCCTGGTTTTGAATCAGTTCATAATCGCGCGTACTGGCTCGGCAAAGATTATCTGGGAATCGGACCGAGCGCGGTTTCGACCATTGGGATGCAGCGCTGGCAAAATATCTGCGATTATCGCGCGTACATCGATCGCGCTTTTGCCGGCCAATCTCCGCGTGAATCGAGCGAGACTCTTACGAATCAAATGAAACGCACCGAGCGAATCGCGCTCTCTCTGCGCACGCGCGATGGAGTTCCTGCCGGAGAGCTGGAAGATTTCGGCACCGAAACTGATGAGCTCGTCGCACTGGGGTTGCTCCGACAATCCAACGGAAATTTCACTTTGACGCCAAAGGGTAAAGCGCTAACCGACTCCGTCACCGAAGCACTTCTTTGACCGCGCAGGGCCAGACGACTATACGGCCCGCCAAACAAAAACCCCGTCGCGTACGGGGTCTTCGCGCGACAATTTACCTTGCCAATTTCGCAAGTTTTTTCACACTCGCCGTCGCTCAACGGGTTCTGACTCAGGCGGAGGGCTTTCCCGATAGGTTCTTCGTCTCTTCCGGACCCGCCACTCCAAATTCATACAGCGGGAAGCGGAAAGGAGGAGTCACGAGTCTGAAAAGTTATCTCAGCAGAGTAATGCCATCACATGACTGGCATCCGAAACACTGCCAACGGTGATTTTGCGCTGGGTAGTAACACGACGGGTAACGACAATACTGCCACCGGAGCTGAAGCGCTCTCTAGCAACACCACTGGTGACGACAACACAGTTACCGGCTCGTTCGCACTCAGCAGCAATACTTCCGGCTTCAGTAACACCGCTACCGGCGTGAGCGCGCTCGTTAGCAACACGACCGGGAATGTGAACACAGCAACTGGCTTGGAAGCGCTCCGTAATAATATCGATAGCGAAGATAATGCAGCGAATGGGCAGACTTGGTCGAGCAAACGTCTCTTCACGCCGATATAAACGTGACATTCAGCCCATGCACACAGCCAGCGAAGCGATCTATGCACTCAAGCCCGTCAGCTTTCGCTGCTACAGGCAGTACGATCGAACGCAGACGATTGCCTTTGGCCTAATCGCGGAGGACGTGGCCGGAGTGGATCGGGACTTGGTAGGTCGCAATCCAGCAGGACAGCCAGAATCCGTTCGATACGAGCAGATCAACTCGATGTTACTCGATGATTTTCTCAAAGAGCATCGGAAAGGCGGGGACCAAGATTGCAAGATTCAGGAGCAAGAAACGACGATCGCAGAGCTAAGATCTGAAATTCAGAGTGGCTGCCATGGTAAACAACCAAGCATCGGAATTGCGCAAGGTGAGCGCACAGTTACAGATCAGCAACGCCGCTGCGCAGGAGATTGCGAAGAATCCGTGAATTGCGATGCGTTTTAGCTTTTCTCGCCGTGGCGAACGCTTCTGCAAAGTCGACTAATAAATGTCGTTATCCGAGGTGTAACCAGAATCGTCGCGAATGGAACGCAAACGGGCGCGGCTGCCCCATTCGGAACGATTAATCTGGCCGACGGTCATTTTCACCAGCCACGGCGTCGCAGCTAACGCGCCGATTGCAACCAGCGTGATGGCCGCTACTTGACGAATCGATGGTTTGATCTTGTCTGCCATTAAAAGTCCAAGACCGAGACCGATCGCGGTGCGCGTCACCGTAAGCAGCGGGTCAAGCGGAAGCTGTTCGGCCGTTTTTGAAATGGATATGGGGAAAGACATCGCCTACCATATACGTCGCGTTTGGGAAAAATAAATGGCAATTTTCGCGACGCAATCCTCCTTGCACCGACATGCTTGATTCGATGTACGCGCTCATTCTCGCCGGCGGCAGCGGCGAACGCTTTTGGCCGTTGAGCAGGCGGACGCGCCCCAAACAACTGCTAAGCCTTGTCTCGAAAAAGACTCTGCTGGAAGAGACTCTAGCCCGGCTCGAGGGCCTTATTCCGCGCGAGCGCATTCTGATTCTCACGAACACAGAACAGGAAAGCGCAGTTCGAAAGTTGCTTGGGAATTTTCCAAAGGAGAACATTTTAGCCGAGCCGGCCAAACGCGACACTGCCGCGGCGATCGCACTCGGGACCGGCTGGGTGGCAGTTCGCGATCATGCAGCCATCATGGTTGTTCTCCCAGCCGACCACGTTATTACAAATCGCGCGGCGTTTAATGAAACACTTACCCTGGCTGCGGAAGCGGCCCAGGAGACAAGCGAGCTTGTCGTTATCGGCATCAAGCCAACGTGGGCGTGTCCCGGATTTGGTTACATCGAGCACGGCAAGCCAGTCCGTTTGCGCAAACGTCCCGACAACGAAGCAATTCATCGCGTCGAGCGGTTTCGTGAAAAACCAAATCCCGATCTGGCGGAGTCATTTTTACGCAGGGGAAATTTCAGATGGAACGCGGGCATGTTTGTCTGGTCCGTGCCCACGGTGCTTCGCGAATTTAACCGGTACGCACCCGAGTTGGCTGATTTTATTTCACAACTGCGCGCGCCGGGAAATTTCGAGACAACGTTGCATGAGCGCTTTAGCAAACTGCCGCGGATCTCGTTTGATTACGCGATCATGGAAAAAGCCGACCGCGTTCTCGTTGTCGAGGCCGGCTTTGATTGGGACGACATCGGAAGCTGGCATGCGCTCGCGAATTATTTTGAAAAGGACAAACATGGAAACGCCGCGAATCAGGCCATCACGGCGGTCGATTCCAGCAACAACATCGTTTTCGAGGAAAATGGAACAACGATCGCGTTACTTGGGGTGCATGATCTGATCGTCGTCCGTACGCGAGATGCGCTTTTGGTTTGTCACCGGCACGAAGCGGAACGGATCAAAGACTTAATCGGCAAACTTCCGGCGGACTTGCAATGACGTGGCGCGCGATGAATCGGATTTTGGGTCTGGATTATGGGCGCGCGCGCATCGGAGTCTCGATCTCTGATGAGCTGCAAATGCTGGCGCATCCGCTGGAGACCATTCCAGCAAATGAAGAACCGGCATCGCGGGTGGCGGAAATGGTTCGCGAAAAACAAGTCGACCACGTGGTAGCAGGCATCCCGCGTCAGATGAATGGGGAGATCGGTACTGCCGCGACTGAGGCGCTCGAGTTCGTGGAAAAATTAAGGGCGATTCTCCCCTGCCCCGTCGTCACATGGGACGAGCGACTCACGACGGTCGCGGCACACCGTGCATTGCGCGACGCCGGCAAGAAAACTCGGCACACCCGCGGCTACGTTGACCAGGTCGCAGCCCAAATGATTTTGCAAAGTTATCTGGATCGCCGTGCCGCGCAGCGTGATCAGTGATGCGTAATCTGTGATCAGTAATTTTGCGCACCCGAACGGCTACTCACTAGTTTATCGATCAATAAGGTAGCGATGTCGCGAAGGTTAAAGCTCATCGTTGCGTACGACGGCGCACCGTTCGCCGGCTGGCAGAGCCAATCTCATCGCAACACGGTGCAGGATCACCTCGAGCACGCGTTTGAGCACGTCACGGGCGGAGCTATGCGCGTTCACGGCGCGGGACGAACGGACGCAGGTGTTCATGCGCTCGCGCAATGCGCGCACGTCGATGTCTTAAAATTCTTGCCAGCTGACCATTGGATCAAAGCGCTCAATGCGTTACTGCCTAACGCCATTCGCGTGCTTCGCTGTCGATATGTGTCGAAGGATTTTCACGCGCGTCTCTCGGCAAAAGGAAAAATTTATCGCTATAGAATCTGGACCGCGCCCATTTTGCCTCCGTTCGAGTATCGCCGTGCCTGGCACATCGCGCGCCCACTAGATCTGAAGATTATGAAATCGGCAGCGAAATGTTTCACCGGCACTCATGATTTTGCCAGCTTCGCCGCCAACCGCGGCAAGCCTGAACGGACTACGGTCCGCACAATTAATTCCGTGCGTGTCCGCAAGAAGGGTTCGTGCGTCACGATCGAGTTCGACGGCGACGGTTTCCTCTACAAGATGGTCCGACTCATGGTCGGCGCACTGGTGAAATGCGCGCTTAGCAAAATGCATGTCGAGGACATCCTGGTGCGACTGAAGTCGAGCGAACGAAGCTGCGCGCGTTTTGCGGTGCCCGCCGAAGGATTATTTCTCGTCCGCGTGCGCTACTGACTCGTTTTGAGCCTGAGAAGACGGCCACCGATCGCGTAAGAAAGCTCGCGACTTGCAATGCCTCACACAGTGAGGAGAACCAACCGGCTCCGGCTGGGGACTGCCAGCTTGCGAAAGACTGAGTGCAGGTGCTTTTTCACGGTCGCCAAACTCAAGCAGGCGTTTTGAGCAATCTCCTTGTTGCTTCGCCCTTCACAGGCCAGTTGCGCAACCTCCCGTTCGCGCCGTGTGAGCCGGGCGATGCCTGGCAACCGGAAAAGCCTGAGTCGCCCAGAGTGGTCCCCGTTTCGGCAACGATTTTCGCAGGCGATGAGAAAATGCGGTACCGCCACGCCGACGGAATTGATCTGCTTGAGCTGAATGGTTGCGCGCAAATGCGGAGATCGCGGATGACGCACCTGTTCTTCTTTGAAATCCGTGCGTTGCTCCGAACTCATTCGGCGTCGCGCATCCATCCATTCTTGCTTGAGACCGCGGCAGCGATCCAAAATCTCAACAGGAATCGGCGAACTCGCTTTTGTTCGTTTCGCTTCTTCGGGTCCTTTCTCCCATACTGCGCAGAACTCCCGCGCGGCTTTGTTTTGATAAATCGGCCTCAAGTTCCAACGCAAGATTATCGTGGGGAGCGGCAAACCCCGGAGGAATTCTTCAAAGTCCGCTCGAACGCAACGCTCGCGCTCGAGCGATTCGATCCCGCGAAGCGCGGCTAGAAACTGCGGGTACAGTTGCCGGAGCAATTTCATCTCCGTCGTTGAAAAATCGCCTTGCTTCGTCGTGCGAAGAATTGCTATCGCGCAAATGAGTCTCTGCCGTTTCCAAAAGAAGAATACGATGCCGTGCGCGCATTTTTGCGGCGCCATGTAGCGGCGATAAAAGCCTGATCTTACGAAACTGCTGCGAGTGCGAAAAAGATCATTCAAACGCACGAGCTTCTTGCGTCTCGGCTGGTTGGCGCACCGCCTCAGAGCCTTAGCCGCAAAGAAATCGCCGGGCATAAATCGCGTCCATTTTGCAATGACAGGTGCGCTTGGGTTTTGCTGAAGCAGCAGGCCTACATTGTGATACGCGGTTGAAGCGGAGAGCAACCGGTGAACAGCTTTCCAGAACGACTTGACGTCCATCGCGCGGTGCAGTTTGAGCAGAGGCTTTTCCAACGCCGGACCGATCACCGATTCACGTTTGTTAGCAAGCCAGCTGTTTCCCCTCATGTGTGCCCCTCCCCTCGCGCGAAAAAGCGCGTAAATAAAGGACTACGCCTTTCACTGGAATGTTCAACGAACGCCGAACGAAAAAGGAAACTTAAGTTACCTGGCGGTTACAAACCGGTGCACGAAACTCGGGGATTAAAACGAAGGGAAACCAAAAACAAGGGAGGTATAGAAAATGAAACTAGAAATCAATGTGCCTGTAAGCGGACTGGATCTCGCCAACCTGCTCGAAGGTGAACAAGGAGCGTTCCTCTGCCAAAACAGAGGGCAAAACTACATTACCGTCGCGAAGTCCGGTCATTCGATCGCCTTCGGACCGACGCCCATCGGAAAGGCGATCCAGGAGCAGGCAGTAACGACGCTCGCACCCGAGCCGTGGTTCGTCACGAAAATCAGCCACGCAACTGATCTCGCTGAGTTTCGTGGAAGCTTTGGCAGAGAAAACCGCTGAAACTGTGCCCAGTAAGCTGTGGCCGTAGCGGAACTTTCAAACGCGAGGTCCCGGCTAAGATTCGGGGGTAGCGGTTCGGGGGAGCCGCTGCAAAAAACAAAGCCTCGGTGGGGCAACTCACCGGGGCTTCTGTTTTGTTTTAATTTATTTTTTCCAACCGTTGCCGTTCCCGTCTGGCGCCAGTGCTGGCGCCATTTCGGGAGTGAGATCGACATCCTCCGGTGTGTCGTCCCAGCCTATGTCCATGAGAGATTTTTCGTGATGTTCTTTCGCGATGAGCATGTACAGCGACGGAACGATGAACAGCGTGAAGATGGTCCCGATGGTCATTCCGCCGACGAGAACGAGACCGATCGAATTTCTTGCAGCCGCGCCAGCGCCAGTAACGAGCGTGAGTGGAAAGTGACCGGCGACAGTTGCAACGCTCGTCATCATGATCGGACGCAAACGAATGCGCGCAGCTTGTGCGACCGCCGCCAGTTTTGTCAGACCCTGCCGTTGCAATTCGTTCGCGAACTGGACAATCAGGATTCCGTTTTTCGAAACGAGACCGACCAGTGTGACGAGACCGACTTGCGAGTAGATGTTGAACGAAGTTGTCCATTTATCTGTGAAGAATTGCCCGAACGGCATCTTCAAAAACATGAAGAGACCCGCGCCGAACATGGCAAGGGGGACCGACCCTAACAGAATAATGAACGGGTCGCGGAAGCTGTTGAACTGCGCCGCCAGGACGAGAAAGATCAGGACGAGCGAAAGCAAAAATACTCCCAGAAACTTGCTGCCTTCGGTCTGCAACTGGCGCGATTCGCCAGTGTAATCGAGCACGTAACCTTTCGGCAGAACCTTGTTTGCCTCATTCTGCAGAAACTTCAGAGCAGCATCGAGCGAAACGGCCGGAACCCCGCTGATGGTGACCGCGTTTAGCTGTTGCATCCGATTGAGCGAACGCGCGACGGTTTTGTGGTTGATGGAAGCGACCGTGCTTAGCGGGATGAGTTGGTTGTTCGGCCCGCTGACGTAAATATTTTGCAACTGCTCAGGATTCAAGCGATCGACGCGCTTTATTTGCGGAATCACCTTGTAACTGCGCCCTTCGATGTTGAACCGGTTAACATAATTGCCGCCGATGCTCGCCGAGATATCGGCGCCCACTTGCTGCATGTCGAGACCGAGCGCCGAGACCTTATCGTGATCGAAATTGATCTGTGCCTGAGGCTGGTCGATTTTCGTATCGATGTCGCCAAATTGGAAAATACGCGCCTGCATGGCTTTCGCGAAAATCTGTTTCGCGAATTCGAGAATGCGTTCCTGGTCGGCGGTCGAGGTGATCACGAAGCTGACTGGAAAATTATCAGCGCCGGGAAGCGCCGACGGCATGATCGGAAACATTTGGATGCCGGGAATCGCGCCCAGTTTTGCCTGGATTTGCGGAAGGTAGTCCTTGGTCGGGGTTTTGCGAACCCCCCACGGCTTCAAAACCATTCCACCGAAGCCGTTGTCCGGGAACGTAAGTTGAAACGTGAACCGCGTGTCCGGGATGTTCTGAAAGACTTTTCCAGCAGCATCCGCGTAACGGATCGTGTCGTCGATGGTCGCGTTTGCCGGAGCGGTGATGATTCCAAAGATCACGCCCTGATCCTCTTTCGGCGCCAATTCCTTCGTCCCAAGTTTCGGAATGGTCGCGAACATAAGGACCGCGAGGAGCGAAATGCCTCCCCAAAAAATGTAGACGGCCGGCCGCGCATTCAGCGTGCGATCGAGATGACTTCCGTACCAATCCCGGAAGCGGTCGAACGTTCGATTGACGACCCCACTGAATCCCTTATCGGTGTGGCCGGCGCGCAAAAGATGTGCCGACATCATCGGCGACAGGGTTAAGGCGACGACGCCGGAAATGAAAACCGCTCCGGCAAGGGTCAGTGCGAATTCGCGAAAGAGCGCGCCGGTTAAACCGCCTTGGAGCGCGATCGGCGTATAAACCGCCGCCAGCGTGATCGTCATTGCAATGATTGGCCCGATCAGTTCGCGCGCGCCTACGAGGGCGGCATTCATGCGCGACATACCTTCGCGCATATGACGCTCGACGTTTTCGACAACGACGATCGCGTCGTCGACCACCAATCCGACGGAAAGCACAATCGCCAGCAGTGTGAGCAGGTTGAGGCTGAACCCGAATAGCTGCATGAGAAATAGCGCGCCGATCAGCGAAATTGGAATCGCGACGACCGGCACCACCACCGAACGGATCGAGCCAAGGAACAAAAAGATTACGACCATCACGATGAGCAATGTGTCAATCAACGTCTTTACGACTTCGTGGATGGCGTCGTTGATGTAAGCCGTAGCGTCGTAGGCGATTTCGCCTTTCATTCCGGCCGGCAATTCCCTTTGGATTTGCTCCATCTCCGCGCGAACGCGTTTGATCACGTCCACCGCATTCGCATTCGGCAGAACGTAAATCCCCATGAAGACTGCTTTCTGTCCCGAAAACCGTACCTCGGTGTTGTAATCTTCCGCGCCGAGTTCCACGTCCGCGATGTCGCTCAACCTGACGAGATTTCCTTTCTCCTGGCGAATGACTAGTTTTTTGAAATCATCCACCGTGTGCAGGTCGGTGTTCGCGGTCAGATTGACCTGAAGCAGCGAACCTTTCGTGTTACCGACGGCCGAGAGAAAATTATTTCGCGCAAGCATGTTGCGCACTTGCGCCGGGCTGATGTTTAGCGCAGCCATCTGGTCCGGTTTCATCCAGATGCGCATCGCGAACGTGCGGCCGCCGAGAATGTCCGCTTTCTGCACGCCGCCGACTGCAGTGAGACGCGGCTGCACCAGTCGCACGAGATAATCGGTCACTTCGTTAGGCTGCAGAATGTCCGAAGTGAAACTTAAATAACAGGAGGCGGTCTGTGTATCAGCTGATTGAATTTCTAACACCGGAATCTCTGCGTCCGGCGGCAGATCGCGTCGGATCGCGTCCACCTTCGAGCTGATGTCTGACAACGCCTTATTTGCATCGTAATTCAGTTTCAGCCGTACGGTAATTGTCGAGGTGCTCTGAGAGCTTTGCGATTGGATGTAATCGATTCCGTCAGCTGCGGCGATGGCACGCTCGAGTGGCGTTGTGATAAATCCCCTAACGAGTTCAGCATCGGCGCCGACATAAACTGTCGTTATCTTGATCGAGGCAATGTCGCTGCGCGGATATTGGCGTACGTTGATCGTCCGCATCGCCTGCAAACCGGCGATCAGGATCACAAAGCTAACCACCAGCGCCAGCACCGGGCGCTTGATGAAAAGGTCAGTGAAGGATTTCACGTCGCTTCGATCGCTACGAATCAATTGGGTTCGGATTTACCTGCGGGTTCGGTGCCAGATCGTTGTTGATCGTCACCGTCATTCCGTTTCGCAGTTTGAAAACTCCCGTACTCACGATGGTTTCGCCGGCCTTCAACCCTTGCGTAATCGCGACGAGATCTCCGCGCGCTTCACCGACGCGCACAAATTGCTGTCGAATCACTTGCGATTCTTTGCCGGTCTTTTCGTCTTTCTTGTTCTCAATCACAAAAACCGAGTCACCGAACGGCGCGTAGGAAATTGCGGATCCCGGAACGACAAGCGCCTTGTGTTTTTCGGGCAACATGACTTCTGCTTTCGCGAACATCCCCGGTCGCAGCGCATGATCGGAATTGTCCAGCGTCGCCTGCAGCGTGATGTTGCGCGTGCTCGAATCGACCATCGAATTAATTGCGGTCAGCTTCCCATTGAACACACGGCCGGGAATGGCGTCTGTCGTCACGTGCACCTCCAAGCCCGGTGTTAACTGACCAAGATATTGCTGCGGTAAGGCAAAATCGGCGAAGACTGGGTCGAGTGAAGTGAGCGGCACCACTTGTTGACCCGCGTTAATCATTTGCCCGACGTTCACCTGCCGAATTCCGAGCTGGCCATCGAATGGCGCGATAAGCGTCTTCTTCGCGATGCTGGAGCGCATCTGATCCACGACTGCGTTCAGTCGCGTGAATTTTGATTGGGCAGAATCGAACTCGGCGCCTGAAACGACCTTCTTTATGGCAAGATCGCGGGCTCGTTCGAGATCCGTTTTTCCCAGCTGCGCTTCAGCTTCTGCCGATCGCAAAAGTGCTTCCTCTTGCGATGCATCGAGTTTCATGAGCACCTCGCCCTTTTTTGCCTCCCCACCATTTTCGAAATTGATTTCGCTCACAACGCCGGCGAGCTCTGCGGAAACGACGGCGCCTTGCACAGCACTGACTGATCCGACTGCTGTCAGGCGCGGAGCCCAATCTTCCTCTTTCACTGATACGCTGCTGACCGTAGTCGGCGGCATCGTGTGCGGCATGCTCATCATTTTGCCGATTTGCAGGAATTTGATGCCGAAAACAAAAGCGCCTATCGCCACCAACAAAGCTAGCGCAATCACAATACTTTTACGTCGCCGCTTTGGCTTGGACTGCACCGGGCGATTTGAAACTGGTCTCGCTACATCATGCATAAGCCGGTTCTGCCTCCGGTTTAAACAGCAAGCTCCACAGTCTGCGCGTCACTTGCAACTGTCGGTCCCGTCGCTCCGTCGCAGTCATTGCCTGTGGGCGCAACACATCGAGCATCAACATGCCGCGTGCGACAGCGAAAATTAATTCTGCCATTTCGACTGGCGAAAGGCCACGCGTCATATTTTGAGCTTCTGGCGCCCTGCTGATCAGTTCGGTAACGCCGGCCATCGCGGTTTGCAAAACGTCGCGCACCAAATCGGCGACGCGCGGGTTTCGTGACGCTTCCGCATAGAGGTCCACAACGAACGCGGAGACCACTGGCGTCTGTTCTTCACAGCAATGAGCAGTGAACAGGATTTCAAGCGACTCCAGCAGCGTCGGCGCCTGTTTGGCGCGCTGCAGCATTTCGGAAATCTCTTTCTTGTGGCGGTCCGCCATTGCGGAGATGACCGCCTCTTTGTTTTCGAAATAGCGATAGATCAACCCGACGCTGATCCCAGCCTCAGCGCTGATGTCGTGCATGCTAGCTTGATGAAAACCGCGCTTGGCGAAGCAAACAAGAGCTGCATCGAGGATCTGGCACCGTCGATCTGGAACTGAATCTGTTTGGGGTTGCGGCATAGGTTTGGACAATGAATGAACGTTCATTCATTGTCAAATCCGACCTCGTAAGCCGTTTTCCTTAATGAAGACCCAGCACCGTTCGATTTTTAGCATCCCCTCGTCACGAATCGTGAAAGGACGCCCCGCTACGCCGCTAGTTTCGGCATTCGGCGCAGCGCGACGCCCCGGCTTATTCGCCACATCTCGCCACAGCGTTCACGATTTCGTCTCCCACGCTGCTTTCACAGCGTGCGAAACAACCGGAACGGGTTGCGCTGCGGGGTCGAACCCCGCGAAGGGATCTGGCGTCGGTTGCCCGATGAACTGGAAGATCGCGGCAGCGATACTCAAAATACATGTGGCAAACACGGCTGTTTCCATCGCGCCGCGCCCTTTCTCTTCCGAGCCAGTCAGGATCCCGTATAATGTGTGATCGTTCTTCATAATTTTAAGACGCCGCGGACTTCCCGCTTTGTCTGTTGGTTGTTGATTGTTCATGATTGGTTTTGAAAGTTGGATGCCCCGACTCGTGAATTGGATTCAAATAAGAACAAAATTATTGCGAAGCTTTCCCGTGAGCGCGCGCTATCTGATCGGTGTGTCCGGCGGGCGTGATTCCGTAGCCCTCCTGCACTGGCTAATTAGTCTGGGTTACAAAGACCTGATCGTTTGCCACTTAAATCATCGATTGCGGGGACGCTTGAGCGATGCCGATGCGCGGTTTGTGAAAAAACTGGCCGAGCGCTACCAGGAACTTGTACGCCAGGCGCGCCGCCTGCCACGCGCGCCTGCGGGCAAGCGAAGCGCTCGCCGTACAACGGCCGTCAGCATTGAATTTGAACTCGGTTCTGCAAACATCCGCGCGCTCGCGAAGAAACAGAAAATGTCGATCGAAACTGCGGCGCGCGAAGCTCGTTACGCATTCTTTGCTGAAACCGCCCGTTGCCGAAACTGCAGAACGATCTTCGTCGCGCATCACGCCGACGACTTGGTTGAAACCCTTCTGATCAATCTGTTTCGTGGCGCTGGGAGAGCCGGCCTTGCTGCGATGCGGGAAATTTCTCCACGACGAATCGACGGCGTCGACCTAACGATCGTGCGACCGTTCCTTTGCGTCTGGCGCAAAGAGATCGACGATTACGTCGGCGAGCACCAACTGAGATTTCGCGAGGATGCTACGAACAAAAATCTCACACCGCTGCGCAACCGCATTCGACATCGGGTCATTCCGTATTTGGAGAGAATACTTGGCCGCAACATCCGCCAGAATATTTGGCGAACAGCTGTGATCGCTGCTGATGAAGAGAAATGGATCGAGAGCGAGCTACGTGATTCGACACACACAGATCTCTCCGTGGTAAAGCTTCGTGCGTTACCAATCGCGCTTCAGCGTCGGACGCTCTTAAAATGGCTACGGGCGCAAAACGTTTCTGACATTGGATTCGAAGTAATCGAGCGCGTTCGTTCGCTCGCCGATCGTGACACTCGGGTCGCAAAAGTGAATCTTCCGGAAAATCTTCACGCTCGCCGCCGTGCCGGAAAAATTTTCATCGAATGAGGTGGGCGCCCCGGCGGCTGACACAGCCGCCGCTACAACATTTTTGAAAATCTCTGTAACCCGGTTCGTCATTCCGAGCGGAGCGAGGAACTTCACATGTAATCGAGGATTTGCGAGATTCTTCGCTTTCGCTCAGGATGACAACTAATGAGCTCTGAAATCCGGGTGCGTTTCGCCCCTTCGCCTACCGGTTATTTGCATATCGGCGGAGCGCGCACTGCGCTTTTCAACTGGCTGTTCGCGAGACATTACGGCGGGAAATTCGTGCTGCGCATCGAAGACACCGATATGAAGCGCAACACCGAGGAAGCGATGGCCGCCATCTACGAAGGATTAGAATGGCTGGGCCTGAATTGGGATGAAGGCCCGCACGTTGGCGGCGAATTCGGGCCGTATTTGCAAAGCGAACGCACCGAACTTTACGAGCGTTACTTGAAAAAACTTCAGGACGCCGGTCACATTTTCGAAGACCAGGGCGCGTTGCGATTTAGGTCGCCGCGCGAGCACGTCATCGTGGACGACATCGTGTGCGGCAGAATCGATTTCGATCTGAGCAATCCGGCGACACACCCCGACATGACAATCCGGCGTCCCGATGGCTCATGGATCTTTCATTTCGTCAACGTGGTCGACGATCTCGAAATGAAAATCTCCCACGTGATCCGGGGCGAAGATCATCTCTCGAACACGCCCAAACACATTGAGCTCATTCGCGCGTTGGGCGCAACGCCGCCGCACTACGCGCAAATTCCGCTCATTCTCAACCGTGATGGAACAAAAATGAGCAAGCGCGACGCAGGCGCACGGGTGGAGTATTACATCCGGCGCGGATTTCTTCCCGCAGCGGTCCGCAACTACCTTTGCCTGCTCGGTTGGTCGCCCAAGGACAATCGAGAGAAGTTGGACATTGACGAGATCATTCGGATTTTCGATTTAAAGAACATCGGCCGCAGCTCGGCCACGTTCGATCCCGACAAACTGCATTGGTTAAACGGCGAATACGCGCGCGAACTCAGCGATGAGGAGTTTTACGAATTAGCTATTGGGAGGCTGAAGTCGAGCGGTGTGAAGGTGGAAGATTATCCGGAGCAATACGTGCGCGCCGCGTTGCAAACGTGCAAAGGAAAGATCAATACATTCGACGAACTGCCGGCATACTGCGGTTTCTACTTCACGGATAATTTTGAATACGATCCTCAGAGCGCAGCGAAGCATTTCACTCCTGAAAACAAACAGCGACTCGAAGCCGTTCGCGATAGTTTGAGTTCACTTGAGAAATTCGACGCCGCAGAAATCGAAGCTGCACTAAAAACTACCGCGGCAAATCTCGGCATAAAACTCGGCGCAATCGTTCACCCCACACGGCTCGCGGCGACTGGCAGCACTGTGGGACCGAGTCTGTATCACTTGCTCGAAGTGCTCGGGAAAGAAAAAGTACTGGCGCGGATTGATGGCGCGCTGTCGCCGTTTTGATGGGGAGCGCACGCCGCGGGCGTGCACCGTTCGACGGCTCGTCGAACGGCTTCGGATCCACATTGATGACCAGGTCGTATTCACGGACAAATGATTTTCGGCGAGGCCGCCGAAAACAGCATGCGAGCCGCGTGCACTCCCCTACTTCTGCGCCGCTTTGGACCAAGTGTCCCTTAACGTAACCGTGCGATTCCACACTTGCTTTTCCGACGTTGAATCAGGATCGAGCGTGAAATAGCCGAGGCGCTCAAATTGATAGCGTTCTTCCGGACGAGCATTCGCGAGTGCGGGTTCGCATTTTGCGTTCGCTACTTCCAGCGAATTCGAATTTATGAACGACTTGAAATCGCCGTCGGCATCCGGCTCGGGAACAGTAAAAAGCCGATCATACAAACGAACTTTCGCGTCGATTGCGTGCGCCGCGCTCACCCAATGAATGGTCCCTTTGACTTTCCGGCCCGCAGTTGGCCCACCTGATTTGCTATCCAGATCGACACTGCATCGCAGCTCGGTCACGTTGCCGCCGTCATCTTTGACCACTTCCTCACACTTGATGATGTAAGCGTATTTCAGCCGCACCTCGCCACCGGGTCGAAGCCGAAAGTATTTCGGTGGCGGCGTTTCGATGAAATCGTCGCGCTCGATGTAAAGCTCGCGACCGAATGGAATTTTGCGGGTTCCAGCATTTGGATCCTCTGGATTATTGATCGCATCGAGTTCTTCGGCTTTCGCTTCCGGATAATTTGTCAGCACAACTTTAATCGGTCGTAGCACGACGAGGCGTCGCGTCGCAGTGCGATTGAATTCATCGCGCTCCGTGTGCTCGAGCAGAGCCATGTCGGTCATGCTCGGATACTTCGTGATCCCCACGTTGTACGCCAGGCTACGCAACGCGGTCGGCGTCACACCGCGCCGGCGCAAACCGGAAATGGTCAACATTCGTGGATCGTCCCAACCGTTGACGAGTTTCTCGTTTACGAGCTGGATCAGTTTACGCTTGCTCATCACGGTGTATGTCAGATTGAACCTCGCGAATTCGTACTGATGCGGACGCGGCTCTGGAATTTCGAGCGCGTCGAGGATCCAATCGTAAAGTGGCCGGTGCACTTCAAACTCGAGGGTGCAAACCGAATGTGTGATTCCTTCGATGTAATCGCTGAGCGTATGCGCCCAGTCGTACATCGGGTAAATGCACCATTTGTCGGCGGTGCGATGATGCGTTGCGTGGCGAATGCGGTAGAGCACCGGATCGCGCAGCCAGACATTCGCCGCGTTCACGTCGATCTTTGCTCGCAATGTGCGCGCGCCATCGGGAAACTCGCCCGCTTTCATCCGCGCAAACAGATCGAGACTTTCATCGACCGAACGGTCGCGAAAACTACTGGCCTTCCCCAGACGGCGATATTCGTCCGTGTCTTCGCGAGACATGTCATCAACGTACGCCTTGTCTTTGCGAATGAGTTCCACTGCATGCTCGTAAAACCGATCGAAATAATCCGACGCATAGAACGGCGCGCCGCCGAGTTGCTTGTCTGCCCAGCCGTCAATCAACCAATCCACGTCAGCCAAGATTGACCTGACGTATTCTGCTTCCTCCTTCGCCGGATTAGTATCGTCCATGCGGATGTTGCAGATGCCGCCGAACTCGCGTGCGATCCCAAAGTTCAGGCAGATCGATTTCGCGTGACCGATGTGGAGGTAACCATTCGGCTCAGGCGGAAAGCGCGTGATGATTTGCTTGTATTTCCCCGCGCGCAGATCCTCCGCGATGATGTCGCGGATGAAGTCGGATGGTCTTTCCGTATCGGTCGTCATTGGAATGAGCAAAGCTATCGGTGAACGCGTGGGTCGACAACTTTGACGGCTCCTGCCTACATTGATCACGCGTGTCATCCTGAGCGAAGCGAAGCGGAGTCGAGGGATCCCGCAGACTAACCAACTGTAATACAACGAGATTCCTCGACTTCGCTCGGAATGACAACGAACCAAACGGAATGAACGAAAAACAGGCCACCGACCGTTACACACTCGCCGATCTTGAGCGCTGGAGTGAAATCACGCGCAATATTGATCCTCCGATTCGTCTCGGCGTCTTCGGCGACCCGGTGGCACATTCGCTTTCGCCGCAGATGCAAAACGCGGCGCTGCGCGCGTTCGACATCAACACGCGATACGCGCGGTTTCACATCCGGGCGAATGAATTGCGGTCCGCACTGCGGTTTATCCGTGAGCTCGATTTTGTTGGGATCAATCTGACCGTGCCGCACAAGATCGCCGTACTTACGCAAATTGACGTTGCTGATGAATCGGCGAGCCATTGCGGCGCAGTGAACACCCTTCGGCTACACGAGGACAAATTGATCGGGGCAAATACCGACGGCGAAGGATTTTCACGCGCCGTTCGCAGCGAGTTCTCAATCGATTTGCGCGATCTCCGAGTGATGATCCTTGGTGCCGGCGGAGGCACAGGTCACGCCATAGCCTGGCAATGCGCGTTAGAAAACTGTGAGCGCCTGATCCTGGTTAATCGCACTCCGGCAAAGACAAGCGCGATTGTGGAACGCTTGCGACGCTTCTTCGCAGAACCCCGCGTGTTAGGTCCTGTCGCGCGGCTCGAAGCAGTGCCATGGGAAGAGACTGCGATCCGCGCGCAACTCACGAATATCGATCTTATCGTCAATACCACGCCGCTGGGAATGAATGCTAGCGATCCGGCGCCGATTCCGGCGCGGTTGCTCGCACCGCACCACATTGTATTCGACTGTGTGTATCGCCCATCGAAAACTGCCTTGCTTCGCGCAGCAGAAGAAACTGGCGCGCGCGGCGCGAATGGATTGTCAATGTTGCTGCATCAAGGCGCACTGTCATTTTCGCTGTGGTTCAATCGCGAAGCACCGATTGAACCGATGCGCTCAGCGATTGCGCTGTAATTCGTTAGGTGCTGGCTCAATCGCAACAAATGCGCCGTTGCCTTCGTCGAGATAGATCGTCGAACCGACGCGGGAGATTTGAAGCGATTGCCGCCACGTTCCCGATCGGAAATGTTTTGTAGCTTCGATTGTCTTGGTTTCGGGTTCTCGGGAAGGCATCGCAACGGTCATGGCTTCGGACAAAATTCTGCCGTCCATTTTTTGTGACGGTTTGATGCCGAGGATCTGCAAAATGGTGGGCGCCAGATCGACATTGCCACTCGCGAGATCATTCGTTTCGCCGCGCTTAAAATCCGGGCCGGCAGCAATCAATGTGTTGTGCATGTCGAATCGGCTGAGTGTGGCGTGAGTCCCCTTTCCTGCCGCTCGCTGCCAATCCGCGTCGATCATCCCCGGGGCGTCGAATTGATTCTTTGAAGCGTCCCAGCGAAACGCCATCACCACATCCGGCGCGCGATCGTTTTGGATGTTCGCCTGCTCGAGTGCGAACGTCCCTTCCATCGGTTGCTTTGTAAAAATAACGCCGGCAAAATCCGATTGTTGCAAAAATTCGACCAGCCGGCGCGTCACTGCCGCGTCGTGTCCGATAACATAGAAAAGAACGCTGCCGCCGTTGCCGGCCAGCATGATGTCCCCTGGTTTCGGTTCACCGTTGAATTCTGTCGTCGCGGCGAACCCCGCTCCATTCAAAATCTTTTGCAGATCGATTGAACGTCTGATCGTGGAAAAACCATGATCCGATACAACAAACACGTCTGTTGTATCGCGCACTTTGCGTTCATCTAATGCGGCAAGAACAGCGGCGAGATTTTCATCGGCAGACTTGATCGCAGCGAGGGCCGCGGGCGCTCCCGGCGCGGTTTCATGTTCAGTAAGGTCCGGCTCACCCAGCCACAAAATCGAAAGAGCCGGGACATCATCTTTCCAAAGAACGTCTATCACTGCTTTGGTGGTCCAGGAGTCGTGTTGTAAACGAGCAGCTGGAAATGGGCCAAGCTTTTCGGTGACTAGAGCAAGTGCTGCGCTCGGTAACGCTTTACCTGCGAATAATGTCACACTGTTGTTCGCGCCGGAGTCATTCGGATTCCGATCTAACAAAAGCCCGACGGTTTTCGCCGCCGCAATCACGCTGCGAGCACCGGCCTGCTGTAACAGTTCGGCGATTGTTGGAACTGCGATGTATTTTCCACCGGAGAGTTCATCCCCCTTTTTCACGGTAGGCGACAGTTCGACATCGACTGCGTGATGAGGATCGATATCCGGCCGATAGACATGGTTTGCGATGATACCGCTCCTGCCAGGGTAAACACCCGTCACCATGGCGGTGCCATTTACCATCGTGGCACTGGGGTACACCGGATGGTGATTTCGGAAGGTCGTACCTTCACGCGCTAGCTTCCAAAGCGTCGGCGTATTCTGCTCGGTCACAAAATCCGGACGCATTCCGTCCCACACCACCACGACCACATGATGCTGCGGTTTGGCGGGCATGATCGCTGCCGCAGACGCGCAAACGATCAAAAATAGCAATGAAATGAGGCGCGGCATTCGCAAATAATAGAACAAGGAGCAGCGGTCTCCAGTCCGCCGTGCGAATATTGTAGGGCGTCTGTGCCAGACCCCGAATCTGGCGATCAATTCGCGATCTGTAGCCGCTTCGCTGTGCGAAGCGCCAGTGTCATCACGTAGATACTCTCCACGTTGCTCACAAAAGCAACGGCTACACCTTCCTGGGTCGCAGCAAGGGAAACAGAATCACGTCGCGAATAGATTCGGCGCCGGTGAGCAGCATGGTGAGCCTGTCCATCCCGATTCCAATACCGCCAGCCGGCGGCATACCGTGCTCGAGAGCGAGCAGAAATTCCTCGTCGATGTTCTGCCTTTCTTCGCCGGCCTGTTCGAGTAGACGCTGGCGTTGCACGAGCGGATCGTTCAGCTCGCTGTAACCTGGCGAGATCTCCGCACCGTTAATGACCAATTCAAAAACGTCGACGAGTGAGCTGTCTTCCACGTTTTGTTTGGCGAGCGGTACGAGTTCCTTCGGACAATGCGTTACAAACAGCGGATCTATCGTTTTCTCTTCGATGAGTTTCTCAAACACATGCTGCGTCACCTCGAAGTCCGCGAGCTGCGGTAGAACCTCGAGCTTGAACTCGTTCATGGCGCGTCCGCGTCGGTGCTCGGGCGAAAGCTCAAACCAATCCTTGCCCGCAACTTCGCGAATCAGATCTTGGTAACGCTCGCGGCGCCACGGCCGTTTCAAGTTGATCGTGCGGGTGATGTTTCCGTTAGCGTCCCGATGCTCGACGGTGAGCGAGCCACAGATTTTCTCAGCCAGATAACAAATCAGTTCTTCGACGAGATTCGCCATCTTCTCGAAATCAGCATAGGCCCAATAGGCCTCAAGCATCGTGAATTCCGGATTGTGCTTTCTCGAGATCCCTTCGTTGCGAAAGTTGCGATTGATTTCGAACACCTTGTTGAATCCGGCGACCAGCAAACGCTTCAGATAAAGCTCCAACGCAATCCGAAGATAGAGATCGATGCCAAGTGCGTTGTGACGTGTTTTGAATGGTTCGGCCGCCGCACCTCCAGCCATTGTTTGTAAGATTGGCGTCTCCACTTCAACGAAGCCGCGTTCCTCGAAAAAGCGCCGGGTTTCGCGAATCATGGCGATCCGTTTTTCGAACACCGCGCGGGAGCGTTCGTTCGTGAGAAGATCAAGATAACGCTGCCTGTAACGCGCTTCGATGTCCTGTAGTCCGTGCCATTTTTCCGGGAGCGGCCGCAACGTCTTGGCGAGCAACCGGAACACCTGGACTTTTACTGTGGGTTCCCCGCTTTTGGTCAGAAAGCATGTTCCCTCCACTCCGATGAAATCGCCGATGTCCAGTAAACGAAAGAGCTCGATCAATTCCGGGCCAACCTCTTTCGCGTGAATGTAAATTTGAATGCGCCCGGTGGCGTCACACAGATCGAGAAAGTGGCTTTTGCCCATGTCTCGATGCGCTGTGATGCGGCCGGCGACACAACGCGTTTCACCTTCTTTAAATTGCTCGCGCACCTCTGCGATCGAGCCGCTAGCATCAAAGCCGGTGCCGAATGGTTCGATGCCTTTCGCGCGCAGCGCCTCAAGTTTTTTTCGTCTGAGCGCGATCAGCTCGTTTTCTTCTTCCATATTCGGACAGCGAATGTAAGGCGCGACAAGTGCTTCGCCACGTTAAATCGTGAAGTGTTGCTCGAAGTGTTAGCTTTAACCCTCCAAACCAAGATATTACGTTTGCCAACGAAACACCTACAATGAGATAGTTTGGTCTGGCGCGTCCGCATGACCTTCCGTCGCGCCGCCATCATTCAAATGACTGCTAATTTGCCGCAAACGAGTTCCAAGCTGGATGGGCCGCTGGTGAAGCAGTTCTCGGTTTTTCTGCCGAACAAAGTGGGGGCGATGCTGGAAATTGTGAAGTTGCTTAGCACACATCACACGCATGTTGTCGCTCTCAGCGTATCGGAATCCACCGACTCCGCCATTGCACGGATCATCGCGAGCGATCCGCAGGGTGTGGAAAAATTATTTAGGGAAAACAATGTTGGTTTCGGTGTCAGCCAGGTGGTGGTGGTTGAGATGAAAGAAGTGGCGACGCAACTGGTAAAACTGCTCGCCGCATTGGTCATGGCGGAGGTCAATGTGCATTTCGCTTATCCGCTGTTAATTCGTCCACGCGGGTTTTCCGCGATCGCTCTGCACGTGGATGACACAGATTGCGCGTCCTCCGTGCTCATGGGCGAAGGATTCAAAATGCTGAGCCAGGACGACATCTCACGATAGGCGATATCACCGTTCTAACGTTTTAACGTTTCAGCGGTCAAATATCCGCAGATTGTTGACAGGCTAGCAACAGCGCGCTTACAAGACTGGGTTAATCCTCCCCATGCGGACTCTTCTCTCACGGGCTATTCAAATCGATCCAAGCTTTCACGCCGCCCTGGGTGTGCTTGTAATCCTCGCCATAGCCGAGGTTTTCTTTGCAACGTCGTATTACGTCGGCCGGGCGCGAGCGAACCGCGTCTCGGCACAGGCAGTGACGGCGACGATCGCGCGTGCTCCAGCGGCTTCGGCATCAACGCCAGCGGCAGCGCTGCCAAGCGTTCCGCCGGCCGCAGCGGTGACTTCACCCGCTGTGTCCGTCGTTGATCAGTTGCTGCGGGACGGTAAAGAATTCCGGGAGCGTGGCGACACGACAAACGCGCTCGCACGTTTTCAGGAAGCGTTGGACGGCGAACCGGACAATACTGGCGTGCTCCAGGAGATGGCGCAGACTTACGAGTCGATGCAAATGTTCGATCGCGCGAACGATGTCTGGCGCAGAATCAAGCAAATCAGTCCGTCCGACAGCTCGACATACGCTTTAGCCGACCGTCGCTTGAAGGTCGGAGTTCCCGCTGCGCCGACCATCGAGCCAGGCGGCGCTCCAGCAGAAACGGACGTTCCCTCGCGCAAAGATGTTGGCGGCAATGCGGACGGTCCAATCATGGGGATTTCGGACGTCAAAACCAAGGAAACGCCCGACCCGGAAACCGAAACGAATCTGGCATTGGAGATCGGAATAAAAAAACAGCCGAACGCTACGATCGATCACACAAAGGTGAGAGTTCTCGTGTACCCCTACGACATTGTGGACGACAAAGATATTAAGCTTACTGACGCCGACGTGACTTATGAATGGCTCACGCCAAAACACGATTGGTCGGACACGAATCCGGAAGTGCTTCTCGTACGCTACGTGCGCGCAAAAACCGGCGGCGCATTATCAGAATCATCGCTTTCCGAAGCGGCGGCAAAAGTTCGGCCCGGCCAAAAGGGTCGCGGCTCAAAAGGCTCCCCGGACATTGGACGACGCAAATATCTCGGCTACATCGTTCGCGTTTACTACGACGACCAGCTGCAGGCTGTTCAGGCGGAACCGTCGCGGCTTTTGCAACAGTTCCCTCCCCCGAAAAACCCATAGACACGATGACGCGATTGCTTCGAGGCAGTGTTGCTTACGTCCGAATCAGACGGAGCCACACAGACAATCTTCGACGCATTCTTCCATGGTTCTGTATTTTTCTTTTTGCCGCCGCAGCAGAAGCGCAGGTTCAGGTGGATCTCAAGTTCCAACGTTTGCAATACATCGCTTACGAACCGGTCGTGGCGACAGTGGCCGTCACGAATTTGGCCGGACGCGATATTGAACTTCACGACGCAGGCGGGCAATCCTGGTTGGGCTTTGAGATCACGGGCAGCGAGGAACAGACGATCGCACCGCTCAGCGGTGCAAATCCGGAGCCGCCTTTGAAAATCCAGGCCGGCCAGAGAGTCACCCGCCAAATCGATCTCACGCCGTTGTATCCCGTCCAGGAATTCGGAGCCTATCATGTGCGCACGAACATTTACTTCGCGGATTTGGGAAAATTCTTCTACTCCGGAACCCGGGTCTTCGAAGTCACCGACGCGCGCCCGATCTGGCAGCAAACCGTTGGAGTGCCAGACGGCTCGAGCGCATCCGGTGACGTGCGCACATATTCGTTGATGACCAATCGTTTTCCCGACCACACTTCGTTGTACGTTCGGGTGCAGAACAAAGACACGGGCGTCGTTTATGCCACTTACTCGTTAGGCCGCACCATCTCTTTCGAGCAACCGCAAGCCGAGATCGATCGCGCCAATCAGTTGCATGTTTTGCATTGCGCGGCTCCGCGCGCCTGGTCGTATGCCCGCATCGGGCTGAACGGCGAATTGCTGACGCACTCTTCGTTCATGGAAACCAAAACGCGACCCCACCTCGTTCATTCGGGTGGCGGCGAAGTAGCCGTGCACGGCGGCATGGTCGACGCACCTGCGCAGAGCTCGGGTAGCAAAGCACCAAAACTTTCGGCTCGCCCAAGCGGGGCGCCCGCAAATGACAACCGGTGATGCACACGAATTCTAGCCGAATCACTTTATCAGTTGCCGGTTTCCTGATGATATCTCTGGCGACCAGTTTGTACCCAGCGAAGAGCAGCCGCAGTTCCGGCGGCGACACACCGATAACCGTAGTAATCGACGCCGGCCACGGCGGACATGATCGCGGCGGAATTCCAGGCCAAAGAGTCGCTGAAAAAGACATGACACTCGATGTTGCGCTGCGTCTCAAGAATATCCTGTCGGCCAACGGTTATAACGTGGTGATGACGCGGAGTACCGACGTATTCGTTCCGTTGGGAGGACGAGTCGCGATCGCGAATTCGTATCGCAATGCCGTGTTTGTCTGTATCCATTTTAACGCAACAGGACGAAGCGGCGCGAGTGGTATTGAAACATATTTCTATAGCCGCGAGAGCCTGCCGCTCGCCTCGGCCATTCATTACTACGTCGCCGGCGGTGCGCCCTCGGAGAATCGCGGTGTGCGCCGCCGCGGTTATTACGTCTTGCGTAAGACTAGCATTCCCGCGGTGCTCGTGGAGTGTGGTTTTCTGACAAATCCGACCGAAGCGGCGTACGCGCAAAGCGGCTCTTACCGTCAAAAGCTCGCCGAAGAAATCGCGGCCGGAATCCGCGGCCGCAATTCTGTTGGAAGCGGTTTCGGCAGCACCAGAGTCGCGACGGCGGAAAGCATCCCGTTGCAACCGTACATGGATCAAACGAAGGTCACCTCATCCAAAAAGACCAGCTCGAAGCGTTCGCACAAGAAAAGCGCTCGAAAAAAGAAAAGCTCCTCGAAACGGTCGGACTCAGAAGCAAGCGCGGCTTCATCAAATCGGGAGGGTTGATTGGACCTGCCAATTTTGACTTCGGCGCAGACGCGAGCCGCAGAAGAGGCTGCATTTGCCAGTGGCGTTCACGTTGAAGCGCTGATGAATAAGGCCGGCGCCGGTGTCGCTCAGGCAGTCACGAAATTTTTCCAGGAAGCCGGCCGATGCATCGTGTTCTGCGGGAAAGGACATAATGCGGGAGACGCGCTATTCGCCGCGCAGTGTTTAGAGCGGTGCGGTTGGAAAATCGAAGTGCATCTCGCTTTCAAAGAAGCTGATTGCAGTGATCTAATGCGCAAGAAGCTTGCGGACCTGTGCCGGAGACCGCCTGAAATTCTGGGCGCTGTGCCATCGAAAACGGCGAACACAGATCCTGGCGCCACGCTTATCGAACTCTCGCCGGGCGCCACAGACGAGACAGCCACAACGCAGAATACGATCGCTACAGAAGTGTGTTCCGGCATTACTGCTCCGCTCGTCATTCTGGATGGTTTGCTCGGCGTGGGAGCAAAACCACCGCTCCGCGAGCCGATCCGCGCCGCCTGTCGCACCATCAATCAACTGCGAACAACAAAGGGGGCCTACGTCTTTGCGGTGGATCTTCCAACCGGTCTCGATTCCGATTCAGGCAAGACAGATCGAGACTGCGTAGTTGCTGATTTTACAATTGCAATTGGTTACGCAAAGCCGGGTCTCGTGGCCGATGGCGCGCCGAATTATGTGGGCCGCCTCGAAGTTGTGCCGCTAGACGAATTGCGGCGGCCGGAAACGAAACCGAAAGAAATTATCGCCAGCCCGACAGCTTTTCGCCCTTTGGTGGTGAGACGCAAATATAACTCATACAAAAATCAATTTGGTCGTATCGGCGTGGTCGCCGGATCGAAGGGATTCATCGGTGCGGCGCTGATGGCGTCACAAGGTGCTCTTAGGGCGGGCGCCGGGTTGGTAGAAGTTTTTGTTCCCGAAGAGATCTACGAGATCGTCGCCGGCGCGGCGTTCATGGAAGCAATGGTGAAGCCGATCACGTCGTACCGTCACTTGCTCAAGGAGAAAGTCGACGTCTGGGCAGTGGGTCCGGGTCTTGGAAAATCGCACGCTGCCGAGATCCTTGAGCTGGTTGAAAAAGTGAAGCAACCCATGGTGCTCGACGCCGATGGGCTGAACATCGTGTCTGAAAAAACATCGGTGCTCAGATGCTCCAAAGGCAAACGGTTGCTGACGCCGCATCCCGGCGAGATGAAACGGCTCTTCCCCGAAGAGCAACCGTCACGCGGCAAAACCGCGACGAAATTCTGTGATCGCTTTCCGGTTACACTCTTGCTCAAAGGCAGTCGCACCATCGTCGCTGAATGCGGTCGTCCGTTGAGCTACAACACGACGGGCGACCCCGGCATGGCTACCGGCGGAATGGGTGACGTTCTTACCGGAGTCTGCGCCGGTTTGCTTGGGCAAGGCCTTTCGCTTTACGATGCTGCGCGAGTCGGTGCATGGCTATGCGGTCGCGCAGCGGAGATCGCAATTTTTAATGGCAACCAGAGCGAGCAATCGTTGTTGCCGCGCGACGTTCTTGATCACCTCGGCGACGCGTTCAAGGAGCTGTAGGGCGTCCATTAAAGGCTGCGAAACTGACGGACATCCATTTCGAAATCTTTCCTGCTTTCCTGCGTTCCTGATTCGTAGATTCTTGGGAAGTGGCAAAATTTGTTCTGATCGGCAGCGGATTGGCGGGAGGCTTGCTCGGGGCATATCTCGGACGGCGCGGATACGAAGTGGATCTTTACGAGCGGCGCGCTGACCCGCGCGAAGGGAACATCGTCGGCGGTCGCTCGATCAATCTGGCGATTTCGACACGCGGGATTCACGCGCTAGAACAGCTGGGGATAGCTGATGAAGCGTTGCGACACGCGATTCCAATGCGCGGCCGGATGATCCATGACACATCCGGGCAGCTCCACTTCACGCCGTACGATGTCGATCCGAAAAAATGTATCAACTCGATAGGGCGGGCGGCGCTTAACGCAACCGTTATCGAAACGGCACAGCACTATTCTAACGTTCGTGTCCATTTTAATCACAAGTGCACCGACGTCGACATCGAGTCCGCGGTTGCGCATTTGGAAAGTGCTAGCGGTGTTGTGACCGCACGAGGCGACGCAGTGATTGGCGTCGATGGCGCGTTCTCCGCGGTGCGCAAATCGATGCAGAGCCAGATCGCTAACTTTCAATACAGCGAAAGTTATCTCGCCCACGGCTACAAGGAATTGACCATTCCGCCCCGGCCGGACGGTTCATGGCGAATGGAAAAGAACGCGCTTCACATCTGGCCACGGAAAAGTTTCATGATGATCGCGCTCCCTAATCCCGACGGCTCATTCACCTCCACGCTGTTTTGGGAATTTGAAGGGCCACGCAGCTTCGCCACGACTAAGGCGGATGATGATGTGCGCCGGTTTTTCGAGGAAGAGTTCCCAGATGCCGTGCCGCTCATGCCAAGTTTGCTCGACGATTTTCGGAATAATCCAACGGGTTCACTCGTGACCATTCGCTGCGCGCCGTGGTTTTACCGGGACAAGGCTTGCCTCGTCGGCGATGCCGCACACGCGGTCGTCCCATTTTATGGTCAAGGGATGAATGCTGCCTTCGAAGATTGCGTCGTGCTGGACGAGTGTCTTGAAGAATCTCCCCGGAACCGCGAGCGCGCATTCGCCGAATACTTTCGTGGCCGAAAAGAAAACGCCGATGCGCTTGCGGATCTTGCGATCGGGAATTTTATCGAGATGCGAGACAAGACCGCGTCGAAAACATTTCGCGCGAAAAAGAAATTGGATCACGCGCTGGAAGCCGCGCTACCTGGAACATATCTGCCGCTTTACACGATGGTCACTTTCACAAGAATGCCCTACGCAAAAGCGGCGAAGCGGGCGAAGATTCAGGACGCATTGGTGTACACGAGTCTGTTCGTAATCGCGGCTATCTTGCTTGCGGCGATGCTTTGGTTAGTCGCAACCTGAAACAGATTCTGAACTGCGGGATTTCGTTGCAGGAAATCAGCCACACTGATTATTCTCGCCGCATGTATTTGAAACAGTTGCCTATCTGTGTGCTCGTCGTCTGGCTCTTGTTAGCAGCGTCCGTCCGTGCGCAGGACAATCCCATGGGCGATCCTGATCTTCAGCAGTTGCTGAAACAGGCGCAGGAAATGCAAAAGAGCTCCGGATCGCCGGATGCCAGGAAAAAACTTGCCGAGATGGAAGCGATGGCAAAACAGGAAGCGGCGCAACTAGAGCAAGAGGAAAAGAACGAGAAGGAAAAATTACAGGCCGCGCTAAAAAAACAGCTAGATGCGCCAGGCCCGGTCGCGTTCCCCGGTTGGATGCCGACCACACCGGAGTTCAAACCCGCAGGTAAGCCGGCGAAAAAGCTGGTCGATGAGGAGGTGAAAATCGTTGAGACCGGCACCTCGTCGCTTACTCCGGAGAAAATAGCGGAAAGCTGGCAAGCGGCAGCAGCCGCCGCAAACAATCTCAATCAGAGCCTTAACAAAATGAATGTTAATGGAAAGATCACCAGAATCCTGTTTCTCAGCACGCGCACCGATCCCAGACAAGAAGTGGAACTAGAGGCCAGCCGCGAGCCGGATAGCAAAGTTACTCAGGTAGAAATTTCATCTCCCCTGCCCAAGCCAGAGATCGGAAGCGAATAACAATCGTGGACCAATGTCAGGCGGTTCCGGTCTGCACGGGAAACTTGCATTCCGTTCCTGCCGGGATTACCGAAATTGGCACTATGGCTAACACATATGTTCCATTGATCAGTTCCGGCGTTGCCGGTCCACTTGGCGTTCTTCATCTCCCGCGTCTGTGGCAGAAGGTCTCGCTGGAGGAATCGAGCAAACTTGCTTCCGGTTATCCCGGCGTCGGCAAGGGTTTCGACGCGATGACGCTCGCCGCGCTCGGACTCGAGGAACAGGCAGTTCGAGACTACATCAGGCAAAGCAAGCCGACCTATCCGCAGTTCGAAGCCTGGGTAAAACAGAACGCGAAATCGTTAAATCGGGACGCCGTCGAGAAGCACAACGCGGCGGTGCGCGGCTACAACCATGACGACGAAACGCGCAAGGGGATTCTGGGCACATGCAAAATTGCGGATGACGCTTCTTCGCCAAAAGACGCGGTGAACCTGAACAATCTTGACGATTGGCACGAGTTTCACCAGGCCGTGCTGGCGTAAATTCGTTTTTCGGCGATTTGGAATGAGGCGGTCGCCGCGACAGCGGCTCTACGACTGCGTTGACGCAAACATATGGCGCATACAGCTTGCCGTGTGCCCGTGGCCCAAACGAAAGACAGATCGAAGTTTCGCAAAACACCTGCGGCTTTTCAGCCCGGCGCGAAGACGCTGCCGCAGCGCTATTTTGTTTCACCGGAGGTTTTTGCTGACGAGTTGCAGAAGATATTCGCGACCAATTGGGTGTTGGTGGGCCATCAAAACCAGCTCGCTGAACCCGGCGACTATTTCCTTGCGGAAGTAGCCGGCGAAAGCTTGATCGTCGCGAAAGATCAGCGATCGACGATCCGCGCCTTCTACAACGTCTGCCGTCACCGCGGGGCGCGACTTTGCGAAGCGCAAAACGGACACGCTGTAGCGATCCAGTGTCCGTATCACGCGTGGACGTACGCGCTGGATGGGCGATTGCTTGGCGCGCCGCACATGGATGAGACGCCGGAATTCAACAAGGCTGAATATCCGTTGAAGCCGGCGCGGCTTGGTCTTTGGGAAGGTTTTATTTTCTTGAATCTCGCAGATGCCTCTACTTCACTGGAGAAATGGTTTGAGCCGCTCGGCGGAAAGTTTTCGCCCTGGAACCTGGCAGCGCTACGCTCGGCGAAACGGATCGAGTACGACGTCCGCGCCAATTGGAAGTTAATCTTTCAAAACTACTCGGAGTGTTATCACTGCTTGGGTGTGCATCCGGAGTTGTCGAAAATTTCACCGTACGACTCCGCAGAGAACGATCTGATCGAAGGACCGTTTTTAGGAGGATTCATGCGGATCGCGAGCGACAAAAGCCTGACGATGAGCGGCAATGCCTGCGCGTTACCCGTCGGCAATTTCGGCGACGAAGATTTCCGGCTTGTTTTCTACTACTCCGTTTTTCCGAATATGCTGCTGAGTCTGCATCCGGATTACGTGATGCTCCATCGACTTGAGCCGCAGTCGCCGGAACGCACACTGATCTTCTGCGATTGGTTCTTTAATCCGGAAGCATTCAAGCGCAGCGATTTTGATCCGGATGATGCCGTTGAGTTTTGGGACATGGTCAACAAGCAAGACTGGCACGTGTGCGAGCTAAGCCAGCAAGGCATTTCCTCCCGCGCATATGAACCGGGGCCGTACTCGGCTCGCGAGAGTATCCCAGCGGCATGGGATCGGGAATATCTGCGTCACCTGCGGTGACACCGAAGCTGAGAAATTAGAACCGCTTTCTCAACCGGCATGTAGCAGGTAGTATCTCGATCTACAGTTTATGCCGCCGCTAACCTATGCGAGCTATCTTGATCTGGAGGAGTTGCTCTCGCTTCAGAAGCCGCGCTCCAGCCCACCGGAACACGATGAGACGCTGTTCATCATCATCCATCAGACATACGAGCTTTGGTTTAAGCAATTGCTCCATGAGTTTGACAAAATAAAAAGAGATTTTTCGGCCGGCGATCTTTTTGGGGCGATTCATTCGTTCAAGCGCACACGCACAATCATGAAGGTACTTGTCGCGCAGATCGATATTCTCGAAACAATGACGCCGTCGTCGTTCTCAAGTTTCCGCGACCGACTTGAAACGGCATCGGGATTCCAATCCGTGCAGTTTCGAGAGATTGAATTCGCCCTCGGGTACAAGCGAGCATCAACGGTCAAGTATCTGAAGCCGGATTTCCCGGGCTACGAACGGATGAATCAGCGGCTACATGAACGCACAGTGGTGGATCATTTCTATGATTTTCTCGAGACGCGGGGTGCGCAAATTCCGACTGAGTTGAAGAATCGTGATGTGACGCAACCGAATGGGCCAGACGAACAAGTGCAGAAAGAGATTCTGCGCTTGTACAAAAATTCGCCCGAATGCTCGATCCTTTTCGAGCTGATGACGGATTTTGACGAAGGTCTGCAGGAGTGGCGCTATCGACACGTGAAACTTGTGGAGCGCACCATCGGCGCGAAGAAAGGCACAGGCGGATCGCCGGGTGTCCCGTTTTTAAAAGAATCGCTGTTCAGGCCGGTCTTTCACGATCTCTGGGCAATCCGGCACGAAATGTGACCGCGGCGCAATCGTGCCGCGGAATGACGAAGCACGAACGTCGAATACCGAAAACTAAAGTCGAAGGAATTCACGCACGGTCCCGGAAAACAGTTGCGCTTTCTCTTTTTCGCAAAACTTCATGGATTCAATCAGTTTGCCCGGATGCGTTTCGCCTAACGAGAATGGATAATCTGAGCCAAATGCAATGCGTTCTGCGCCGAACAACTTGAGAAGCAACCTCAGCGCGTCGGCGTCATGGACAAGTGAATCGACATAGAACCGCGCCGGCATGCCGTCGTGAGCGAGATAGCGACGCGGGCTGGTGCTGTTTTCCGCTTCCACCACATCAGGACGCACATGAAATGCGTGATCGACACGGCCGATGGTAAATGGAAACGCGCCGCCACCGTGCGCAAATGCGACGCGCAGCGTCGGAAACCGCTCGAACACGCCTCCAAAAATCATCGAACAAATCGCGAGGGACGTTTCTGCTGGCATGGCGACGAGCCACGGCAGCCAGTATTTCGGCATGCGCTCGCTGCCCAGCATGTCCCACGGATGAACAAAGATCGCGGCATCGAGTTCTTCAGCGGCGCTCCAGACCGGCTGAAGCGCTGCGTTGTCGAGGTTCAGAGTATCTACGCGTCCGAAATGCGGATTCGCATCAACGTGTGTTCCGATCTCCGCGCCACGCAGCCCGAGTTGCCGGACGCAGCGTTCCAGTTCGCCTGCGGCGAGGTCGGGATCCTGCATTGGAATGGTTCCCAGACCGGTGAAGCGCGTCGGATGATCACGAACCACTTGCGCAATGTGGTCGTTTAGTCGCCGGGAAAGATCGAGCGCATCAGTCGGTTTTGCCCAATAGCTGAACATCACCGGAACTGTGGAAAGGACTTGCATCGAGACACCAGCCCCGTCCATCTCTTCAATTCGGCGGGTTGGCTCCCATACGTTGTCGCTGATTTCGCGAAACAGCCGGTCGCCCACCATCATGCGCGCGCAGCAGGGCTTATAGTGGTCGAGCCGGATAAACCCGCCGTAGCCGTATTTTGAGTCGAGGTCTGGCCAGTCGCGCGGCAAAATGTGGGTGTGCAGATCGATCTTCACGGGCTGGAATTGTAGGGCGTTTTTGTGAAACGCCAATGTCGAAAGGCGCCTGATACAGACGCCCTACAGTAAGGCGTTACAGCGCCTTTACCGCTGCGCTTTTTCCACTTTCTTTCCGCACTTCTTACAAGTCCGGCGCGCATCGTCGCTCCAGAATTCGAGCATTGCCTTGCTAAAATGGTCGACGATGTCTTTGCAATCGAAGTGGATGTCTTCCACCAGCGCTCCACAATTTTCACAGTAGAAAATTACGTGCTCCTTTTCACCCGGCGGACGGCGCCGCTCTACAACCAACCCAATCGTGTCTGGCGGTCGCTGAGGAGAGTGCGGCACATTCGGCGGAATGAAAAAGGTTTCGCCCTCGCGGACAATGTGATCAACGATGCGGTCGCCTTCGCGGACGCGCACCTTAATGTCCCCTTTGAGCTGATAGAAGTATTCTTCCGAATCGACCAGGTGAAAATCGTTCCGCGCGTTCGGACCTTTGATGACCATCACAAAAAAATCCCGGCCGTCGTAAAGATACCGGTTGCTTACTGGCGGCTTAAATTTCTCGGCGTTCTCTTCGATCCACTTCTCTACATTAATTGGCGATTGCACTCGGGTCATAGATATGAGCGTATTTCTGCGCCTGCAAAGCGTCAAACTACGTCATCGGCGGCAGAATAAAACTCGAGCGCAGTCATTTTGCCTATCCGGATTGCATCGGCTTCAGCATCTGGATTCCTTGAGCGACCATGAATTTTCCGATCTCGATTGAAGCCTAACGGCTCTACCTGGCGGCTAAAACCCGGCGCTTTTCGGAGGCGACCACTCAGCCTATTAAAACCGACTTTAAAGTTGAATGAGTAAGCTCTCAGTGAATAGTATCCGCCGCTTTGTGAATAATGGTCGAGTATTGAGAATTGCAGGCGCACTGCTCGTGGCGCTGATTATTTGCAGTTGCGAAGAATACCCAACGCCGTATGAGGCGGGCCTCTATCCACGCGCCGCTCCCGCTGGCTGGTGGAACGACGAAGGCGCTTCCGGGAAGCCGAAGATCGTCGTGCACACAGGCGAGCAGAAGGCTTACTTTTACAAAGGCAAAACTTTGGTCGGCGAAACAACTGTCTCCACGGGTAAACCCGGTTTTGGTACTCCACCCGGTCACTACACAGTCCTATCAAAGGATGCAGACCATGTCTCAACCGAGTTTGGCGATTACGTGGATGGTGATGGGAATGTCGTTAGGTCAAATATCGACTCACGAAAGGACCACCAGCCGAAAGGAACCCACTTCGATGGCGCGCGAATGCCGTATGCGATGTTCTTCAGAGGCGGTTACGCGATGCACCAGGGATATGTTCCACCGTTTGCTGCATCGCATGGTTGCATTCGCATACCGAAGGGAATGGCAAGTCAGTTTTTCGAACACGCATCCGTAGGAACGCCGGTCACTGTAACGGAATAGCTTGATGATTGATCCGACTTGGATCAGTCAAATGTAGTCGGCGAACTGCCGCCTTCGTGTTCGATCTCATCCGCGGATGGACGACGCACGCGTATGCTCCAAATCCGAGCCGTGCTAAACTTCCAGCGAGCCATGCATAAAAGTGTCATTGCGGCAGAAAGGGTTTCTGATGCCGCCCTAACGAAGGAGGAACTGCAACGCTATTCGCGGCACCTCATCATGCCCGAAGTGACTATTGAGGGACAGAAACGACTCAAGGCAGCCCGTGTTTTGTGCATTGGCGCCGGTGGTTTGGGCTCCCCCGCTGCGCTGTATCTGGCAGCAGCAGGTGTGGGAAGGCTCGGCCTTGTCGATTTCGACCGTGTCGATCTCACCAATCTGCAACGGCAAATTCTTCACGGAACAAAGGACATCGGCCGCAGCAAACTCGAATCGGCGCGCGACCGGCTGCGCGACATCAACCCGGACATCGAAATCAAATTGCACGAGTGCCACTTCTCCAGTGAAAACGCGGGGCAAATCGTGGCTGACTACGACGTGATCGTGGACGGTTCGGACAATTTCGCCACGCGTTATTTGTCCAATGACGTTTGTGTCTTTGCAGCGAAGCCAAATGTTTACGGCTCGGTATTTCGGTTCGAGGGCCAAACCACCGTGTTCGCGCCGCAGTTGGGCGGCCCTTGTTATCGTTGTCTGTTTCCGGAGCCACCTCCTCCGGAGTCAGTCCCGAACTGCGCGCAAGCTGGTGTGCTTGGCGTTTTGCCTGGCATCATCGGCATGCTCCAAACGATTGAGACGATCAAGCTGATCGTCGGCATCGGCGAACCGCTGATTGGACGCCTGCTGCATTTCGATGCGCTGAAGCTGGCGTTTCGCGAGCTAAAGCTGCGCCGCGATCCACAGTGCCCCGTTTGCGGCGAAAATCCGACAATCTTTGCGCCGATTGATTACGACCAGTTTTGCGGCGCGCGGAACGACGAGGCAAGCGTTCCTGGAATATCGGTGCAGGAATTGAAAGGAAAGATGGACGCCCGCGAGCCATTCGAGTTGATCGATGTACGCGAGCCATTCGAATTTGAGATCGCACGAATCGATGGCGCGAAGTTGATCCCGCTCGGAGAAATCCCAGAGCGCGCACACGAGCTGGACCGCGAGCAAATGCTCATCGTTCATTGTCACAGCGGTCACCGCAGCGCACAGGCCGTGCGACTGCTGAAGCAACGGGGCTTCGCCAAGGTGTGTAATCTCGAAGGCGGAATCGATGCCTGGTCTGACTTCATCGATCCGACCGTGCCGAAATACTGAGTGGGTCCGATTAACATCGCGGCTTTAGCTGCGGTGCTGCCACCGGGCTGAAGCCGCGTGTTTAACCAGATTTCTTTAACGCCGCAGTTAATTCGTCCACGCTGGGAACGCTGTGCCATTGCGCTAACAATTCCCCTTTCCGTCCGAATACGAACACGCAAAAATCCATTGCCCCCGCGGGCTGACCCAGCTGCGACGCCGCTGTCCCGTCAAAATCGGCTGCGACAAAAATGTCGTTTTTGGCATCGCGCGAAATTTTCCGCGCATCATACCGCGTCTGAAGCCGTTTTGCCTCTTCGCGCACCCGGAGCTGGATGAACGCAGTCGCCACCCGGCGCCCTAGTACGATGTATCCGCCGGTAAAATGAATGACGGTAATCATTCTGTACGCCGGATTGCCGAGACAAAAATCAGGAACATGGTCGCCCACTGTGCGCGCCTGTTCGCGATCAGCACTGGTCGTCAACACGACGATGGTCACGTGTCCATCGGCTGTGGAAAGTTTGTTGCCGTCGATGTCGACAAAACTAATCGAATAGGTGTTGCCGTTTGAAAGCGCGCCACACGCAGGCATGGCGGGAAAGAGGAGTGCCGTTGCCAACGATAAAAAGATTTGAAGTGCACGCACACTCACAAGTAAGCAAATTGCTGGGAATGTGCCGCACTGACAACCCTCAGCCTCGCCGCACCCGCTCTTTTTCACTGTGGCTCACCAAGGCGAATCTGAGCTGGCTTTGCCTCTGGCTGCTTTTCGTTAGCGGATTAGCCGGGTGCGATCAGCTAGGCAATTCCCGTTCCACCCAATTGATGCAGGATGCAGACAATAGAGCTGCGCAGGGCGACTTCGAACGAGCGGTGAACCTCTACGAAGCGGCACTCGATGACAGCCCAAGCGGTGCCGAAGTGCACTACAAACTGGCTCTGCTTTACGATGACAAGCTCAGCGATCCCGTCAGCGCCCTGCACCATTTCAAACGCTATCTCGCCCTGAGTCCAAACGGCTCGCATGCAAAAGACGTCAAGGATTCGATCAAGCGCGACGAGATCGCCGCGCTCACGGCGTTGTCCGGCGATTCCGTTATCACTCGGGCGGAAGCGGCTCGGTTGCGCAATGAAAATCTAACACTGCACAAGCAACTGGAAGAGCCCGTAGCATTAGCGAAGTCGCAAGGAAACGACGCCAGGAAAGGTGGATCAAAGAAAGCAGGCCAAACCTATGTTGTGCAGTCGGGCGACACGCTCGTCTCGATTTCGCGAAAGTTTTATAAATCTCCGAAACGTTGGAAAGCCATCCTTGAAGCGAACAAAAAGAATATTCGCGATCCAAAAGACCTCACGATCGGCCAGACGTTGGTAATTCCGTAAGTACAACGTCACTCTTCTATTCCGATCAAGTCGCGTTGCCATGGAACCAGCAAGACTGTTGCCCGCGCAGGATCAGCTGCAATCGCCTCGAGGGCGCCGCGGGATGCAATGAAAGATCGCTCCAATCCAAGTTGCATGGCCGCTTTGTCGCGTCGTTCGCGCAACTGATCGGCGCGCCGACGCATTTCGGCGGTCGGCCGGGAACCCGAGCGTCGCCGCATAACCGGCCACTCCGATTGCGGCGATTGCAATCCAATCTTCGCTGCCTCGTGGAAGGTCTGTCGCCGTCGAGCGGAAAAGTGTTTGTAATCTGGCACGTGTCCCGAAATGAAACTTTCCGCCGCGTTCAAGAGCTCGCGGTTCTGTAAAATATGAAATGGCGGTCGATCTACCATTTCCGCTTCTGCCTCCCGCCATTCCCATAGCGCGCGCAGAACTGCTCCGGTATGCGGATTGAGGGCCCCGGCTCCTCCGATGCGCCAAAGTTCATCCTGCATGCGTTCGCGCTGAGCGGCAGCTAACTCGATGGCACGTTCACAAGACTGCCGAAACCAATCGCGGCGGTGAACACGCTCGAGCTCTTCCTCTAATATTGTGGCAAGCGGCAACAAATAATGCACGTCGTCCATTGCGTATTTCAGCATCCGCGGCGGCAGCGGTCGCAGCGCCCAGTTTGCCTTTTGCGAATGTTTGTGAAGCTCGACACCAAAGAAGCGCTTCACCAGCGCACCAAGACTGAATTCGCGGATTCCAAGCAACCGCGCCCCAACGACTGTGTCGAAGATTTTGCTCGCCGTGAAATTTAAGCCGCGCCGGAGCATCCGCAGATCGTAATCGGCGGCGTGCAAAACAATTTCTCTCGATTCCAACGCGCGGCGCAGCGGTTCCAAACCGAGATTGCTCAATGGATCAACAATGAAATCGCAAACCGATTGGACACTCATTCCGGGCGAAGGCGAGGCTGCAACGCGGTCGCCAGAGGCGGCGAGGCCGCGCTTTCCATCCCGTAGCGCTACTTTTGAGGGAGTTCCGCGGGAACCCTCGACATTGCTCGGGATGACGGCGGACGGCGCACTGATTTGAATCAAACAAAGTTTTTCCCGGTATGAATGCAGGCTGTCTGCCTCAGTATCGAGCGCGACACGATCGGCCGCCTGGATTTGCCGAATCAAATCGGCTAGCTCGTGCTCCGACGCGATCACATCGTGTGAAGCGGAGTTTGCGAGTGTCATCTCTCTCACCGCAATCCGCTCAAGAGCAATTCGGCGTTCGTTTTGGTCGCGTGCAGGTTATCGATCAGTTTCTCCATCGATTCGAGAGGCGGCAACGCGGCCATTGTTTTGCGCAGCATCAGCACGCGCTCCCATTCCTCTGGATGATAAAGCAATTCCTCGCGTCTTGTAGCCGAGAGCATCGGATGAATCGCAGGATAAATCCTTTTCTCCTGCAGCCCACGGTCGAGATGCAATTCCATATTGCCCGTGCCCTTGAACTCTTCGAAGATCAGTTCGTCCATCCGGCTGCCGGTTTCAGTCAATGCCGTGGCTAGCACAGTAAGGCTGCCGCCTTCTTCTGCGTTCCGCGCGGAACCGAAAAATTTCTTGGGTTTAGTCAGCGCCTTCGCTTCGACGCCGCCCGACATGATGCGGCCTTTACCCGGCTCCAGATTGTTATACCCGCGCGAAAGCCGCGTGAGGCTGTCGAGCAACAGCACCACGTCATGTTTCATTTCCACGAGGCGTTTCACGCGCTCCAACACCATCTCCGCCACCTGCACGTGGCGCTGCACGCTTTCGTCGAAGTTTGAATGATAAATCTCGCAGTCGATTTCCCGCTGCAAATCCGTCACTTCTTCCGGCCGCTCGTCCACCAATAACAGGATAAGAACTATCTCGGGATAATTTGCCCGAATCGCTTTCGCAATTTCCTTTAGCAAAATCGTCTTGCCTACTCGCGGCGGCGCAACGATGAGGCCGCGTTGCCCGCGACCGAGCGGCGTCAGTAAATCGACCGCGCGCGCGCAAATGGAGTCCGTGCTTGGATTCTCCAGAATGATTCTGCCCTGCGGAAACTGCGGCGTGAGCTTGTCGAACGCTGTCGGTTGCTTCCATTCCTCGCAGCGTTGATTCTCAACCTTTGTAACCTTGTCGAGCGACAGGAACTTCTCGCGTTGCACCGGCAATCGCACCGTGCCGGCAACTTTTTGCCCGGGCCGCAGATCGTATTGCTCAATCAGTGCACGCTGAACGGCCACGTCCTCGGGAACAGGCAGGAAATTTAGTTTGGGCCAGCGCAGCATCGCGAACGCATCGCTCACCTGGTCGACGAATCCTTCCGCCGTAACAGTTGCGCCACTCGAGATTGCTGCGCGCACGATATCGAGAACGTGTTGATGGCGCGATCGCGCGGGATGCAGATGCATATCCAAATCGCGCGCCAACGCTTTGAGCTTCTTCTCCGAAAACTCCTGTAGCTCGTTTAAATCAAGCGTGGGCGGCGCTGTAGTGGCGGCCGTGTCGACCGCATCTTGTTCGTCCGCAGGCAATACGCCTTCCACCGCAGTTTCCGTCTGTGATTCCAATGTCTCTACCTTTTCGTCCATGTTTGCTCGTGCCATGATGCGACCAAGAATCGCGCCTGCTCCATAAGCGACGTTCGATCTCCGTTGTTCCAAACGACGTGATCCGCGCGTCTGATTTTTTCCTCGAGCGGCATTTGCGAATTAATCATTTGTTTAGCGTCGGCGCTCCTGACCGACAGCCGTTTTCGTAACCGGGCCAACTGCACCTTCTGCGAACAGGCCACCACAACCACTCGATCGCATAAGCTTTCACCACCGGTCTCATAAAGAAGAGGAATGTCAGCAAAGAAAAACTTGGGAGAATTGCGATGCCCTTTCGCCTCTGTCCTCCATTGCCGGCGAATCCGCGGATGAAGGATCTGCTCAAGCGCGAGTTTTTTGGTCGCGTCGGCAAACACTATCGCGCGAAGCTTCGTTCGATTCAAGTCGCCTGTGCTTGCAAACACTCGCGCGCCAAATTCACGCCGGATTTGCTCTTGAACTTCCGGCCGATTCAGGAGCTCATGAGCCGCCTCGTCTGCATTAAAAGATGTGGTGTCCGGTACAAGCTCGCGAAGACATTCGACGAACGTGCTTTTACCTGTGGAAATTCCGCCGGTAATCCCAATTGCAGGCATGACGAACATCACCGGGGCGTGATGCCTTCGGCGAGATCCACATGGAAACTTTGTTTCATTTTCTTGCTGCCGAAGGTTAGCTCGGCGGTGTAATCACCAGCGGAGACAAAGCGCTCCGGTTTTTCGCCGCCGTACTCTACCCTCACGTCTTTGGTCGGCCGCAAATCCCAGTTCAAACGAGTAAAGCCTGGCGTCCCTGGCGCCTTCAGATTCGCCACTGGTTGTCCGGTTGCTGTGGTAACAGCGATCTTGATTTCGTCGCCAGTAAACTCGCGCACCCAAACTGTAAACAATGCGCCCTCGGCTGGGTTCTCACCGCGATAAATGCCTTTGCCATTTGAGTCCACAAATCCAGGTTGCAGATATCTGGCAGTGACGGAGCGGACACTGAACAAGTGAGTCGACTTTGCGGCGATTTCTGGAGTGAACTCGCGAAACGGAACGCTGTCATCAAGAATGGCAATGCTCCGTCCATGCGTAGCGATGACCAAATCCGATGTGCGCGGATGAATCTGGATATCATCAACACGCACTGAAGGGAGATCGCAAATACGCACCCAGTTTTCGCCTTGATCAAACGACGCGAACACTCCGAAATGCGTGCCGGCATAAATCAGTTTTGGATTCACTGGATCTTCGCGCACAACTTCGACCGGGTCTGCCGATGGAAGATCGCCTGTCACCGACTGCCACGTTTTTCCCAGATCGGCCGTTCGTAAAATCGAGGGACGATCATCACCCGTGCGATAACCGTTCGTCGCAACGTACGCCACATTCGCATCCAATTGAGACGGCTCGATACGCGACACCCACTGACCCCGTACCGGCTCTGGCAAATTGTCCGTCAGCTCCGTCCACTTGCCGCCATCATTTTCTGTCACCCACAGCCGCCCGTCATCTGTCCCCGCCCACAGTAATCCGGCGCGCTTAGGCGATTCGGCCAGCGAAAACACGGTGCCGTAGTTTTCTGCGCCGCTGCCCGCGGCAATCGTATGTCCTGCTTCGTTGCGCGTCAGATCGGGACTGATCACAGAATATTTTTCCATGCGATCAGTCAACCGGAAGACGCAGTTCCCGCCTAAGTAAATCACGCCCGGTTTGTGCCGGCTGATGATCATCGGCGAATTCCAGTTGAAGCGATAACGCGGCTGTCCCTCTGCCGGTTCGGGACGCAAACGCCGTATCTCGCCATTTTGTAGATTGATTCGGTGCACTTCGCCTTGCTGACTTTCGGCGTAAAAGGTGTCGTGGTCCGTGGCATCGAACAGGACATAAAAGCCGTCGCCACCCGCGAGCGCAATCCAGTCACAATTGCGAATTCCTTCCTTGCTTTGCACCGCGCTGGGTCCCACCCAGTTCTCATTGTCCTGAAGACCGCCTGCTATTCGGAAATACGGCTGAGTATCGTCAAGCGAGATTCGATAAAATTCGCCGGCCGGAATTTTGTTCAGATGATCCCAATTTTTTCCGCCAGCGAAGCTTTGATACACACCCCCATCGGTTCCGAGCAACACACGTTGGCAGACTTGAGGCTTCGCCGGTTTGCCTTTGTCTTCCGGCTTAGGCGGTTTCGGCGGCGGCACTGTGCCGGGCTGAATCGCGAAGGCGTGATCATCGGGATGAGTTTTCTCCGTTAAATCCTCACGGAAGTTCTTTCCGGCATCATCCGACACGAACAACGCGAACCCGAGCAAATACACGCGCTGGTCGTTTGCAGGGTCGATACGAATCTGGCTGAAATAAAATGGGCGCGGGTCCACCGCGCTCATGCGCGTCCAAGTTTCGCCGCCATTTTCTGAACGAAAAACTCCGCCGCTCTTACTGCGCAGATCGTCGAGCGACCCAATCCCACCTTCATAACTCTGCACAACCGCCATGACGACTTTTGGATTACTTGCGCTGACTGCAAGACCAATTCGGCCAGTTTGACCGGGAAGACCTCCTCCAAGCTTTTTCCAGGTTCCGCCGCCATCGGTGCTGTTAAAAATCCCGCCGACGTCTTCGCCGCCAGTCACGCTCGGGCCCGAGGTAAAACTCCACGGTGTCCGTTGCCGCGCGTACAGCACGGCGTAAAGAATCTGCGAATTCGTTGGATCGAGCGCCACATCGCCACAACCCGTCTGCGCCTCATGCGGAGGCGATGCTTGCAGGACTAATTTCCAACTCTTACCCGCGTCCGTTGTTTTAAATAGCCCGCGTTCGCCACCGTCTTTCCACAGATTCCCCATCGCTGCAACGTATGCGACCTCCGGTTTCTTCGGATCAACAACAACGCGCGCAATTGTGCGGCTTTCTTTTAGTCCAACGTTCTGCCAAGTGTCCCCGCTATCAGTCGACCGATATACGCCATCGCCCCAGCCCGATGAATTCCGATCGTTGGCTTCGCCAGTTCCGACCCAAACGACGTCGGAATCAGATGGCGAAACCGCTACTGCACCGATAGAGAGCATCGGTTGTTTGTCGAAGATCGGCTGGAAGGTAACGCCGTTGTCGTTGGTTTTAAAAACGCCGCCGTGTCCAAGCCCAACGTAGAATACAAATGGATTGCGCGGATCGATGGCGATGTCCGACACGCGCCCGCCCATCACTGCCGGGCCGATCGGCCGCGCCTTCAGATTTTTGAAGAGCGCTTCATTCAGCACCAATGGTGAGGGAGAAGGACTCGGTGTCGCAGAAGGCGGCGAAGCTTCTTGCGCCGATAGGATTGAAATCGCAAAGATCGAACCGAGCAAAGTGCAGCATTGGACAATTCGAGTCATCACGAGGGTTTATCATCGCGTCGTACGGTTGTTCGGCAAGCACGTCGCTTACCGAGGGGGCGAAGCGCTTCCCCTAACAACTGTTGGTCGCTTTGCTATCCGCCGAACCGTTGTAGTCTTGTAATCTTCTAACTCTTTGAACCCTTTTTTATGACCGACAAAGTTTTGACCGAAAAGATCGGGCTTGTCTTCGGCGTGGCGAACAAGCGCAGCATCGCCTGGGCGATCGCAAAGGCTTGGGCCGCGGCGGGTGCGCGCCTGATTTTCAATTATCAAGGCGAACGATTAAAGGAAAACGTCGAGGAACTGACCGGCGAGTTCGGAGAAAAGACTCCCCTGTTTCCCTGCGACGTTACGAGCGACGATGAGATCAAAGCATTTTTCGAGAACGTGCGCGGGCAAACCGATCGCATCGATTTAATGCTGCATTCCCTGGCGTATGCGCCGCGCGAAGCGTTGGAAGGCGATTTTGTTAGCACGACTCGCGAAGCCTTTCGCGTCGCGCAGGACGTCAGCGCCTATTCGTTAGTCGCGCTAGCGCGCGAAGCGGCACCGCTAATGACCAACGGCGGCAGCATCGTTGCGATGACCTATTACGGCTCGGAAAAAGTCGTGCCGCATTACAACGTAATGGGCGTGGCCAAGGCCAGTCTCGAAGCTAGCACGCGTTATCTTGCCTATGATCTCGGCCCGAAAAAAATCCGCGTGAACTGTATTTCCGCCGGCCCGGTGCAAACGCTCGCCGCACGCGGGATCAGCGGGTTCACATCCATGTTGAAACATTACCAGGAACGAGCGCCGTTGAAGCGCAGTTGCGAACCCGCCGAGTTAGGCGGTACGGGAGTTTTTCTCGCCAGCGACGGGGCTGCAGCCATCACTGGCCAGGTCATCTACGTCGATGGCGGGTATCAGGTAATGGGCATGTGACCATCTCTTCCGCTTCCGCTTACTCTCAATCTTACTCTTGGTCATTTGATCGCACGTATCTGACACGGGTCGACAAAACCTGCAGACGCGAAGGCATACGAGAAAATGCTGCGCGATGAAATTTTTCCGAGCATCGCCGCGCGAAAGATCGAAGGTTACCGCGGCGCGGAATTGTTCATTCGCGAAGACGGCAACGAAGTGGAATTCGTCACGTTACTTCGCTTCGATTCGATGGATGCGGTGAGGGAATTTGCCGGCCCCGAGGCAAGCAAGCCGGTGATCCTTCCAAAAGCCGAAGCGCTCATCATACGAATGGAGCGGGCTCGGCATTATCACGTCACGATCGGCAAGTGAGTGAAGGCCCAGGCGCACCGCCTGCCTGCCCGTGTTCGCAAGCGCGGCGCTTGCCCTACAACTGACGTGCGCGACGTTGCTCGTAATGGAACTCGCTTCGAAGCTTCGAGAGATCCTCGACGACGAAATGGTCGCAGACGATCCGGAAACGATCGCTGCACACAGCGGCGATAAATGGTTCGCAACGCATCCGCCGGAAGTTGTCGTCTTTGCGAGATCGACAGCGGATGTCGGCAAACTTCTTGAGTTCGCGTCGCACGAGAAAGTTCCGGTCACCGCGCGCGGAGGCGGATTTGGTTACGTGGGCGGATGCGTGCCGTCACGCGGCGGGATCGCGCTCTCGCTTATGCGCATGAATCGCATGAAGGAAATCAACTTTACCGACGCCGTCGCGATTGTTGAACCGGGCATTTTCACCGGCGAGCTCAAAGCAGCCGTCCGCGCGGAGAAATTATTTTACCCACCTGACCCGGCGAGCATGAAGGATTGTACAATTGGCGGAAACGTCGCCACAAACGCCGGCGGTCCGCGTTGTTTGAAGTATGGGGTAACGCGCAACTACGTAATCGGTCTCGAAGTCGTGCTTGCCAACGGCGAAGTCCTGCGAACCGGCGGCCGCGTGCACAAAAACAAAACTGGCTTCGATCTGATGGGTCTATTCGTTGGTTCAGAAGGAATGCTCGGCGTTGTCACCGAGATCACGCTGCGGCTGCTTCCGCTCCCGCCGTCGCGCGCGACTTTGTCCGCGGCGTTCGCCACAGCTCAACAGGCTGCCGAAAGTGTGCAGGCGATTTTTGCGGCAGGATTTCTACCGTCGGCACTCGAAATCGCTGATCATTTCACGCTCGAGGCGGCGCGACGCGATTTGGGCGAGAAGATTGTGCCAGAAGGAAACGCGCATTTGCTCGTCGATCTCGATGGGCAAGAAGAGAGCGTCCGCAGCGAGGCCGCGGCAATCCGCGATTTGATTGAGATGAGAAAACCAAACGCGCTTCAGATGGCCGACGATGAAGCCGATTGCGAGAAGCTTTGGGCGTTGCGCCGCCAGTTCAGCAACTCTTTACGCGCAACTGGCCTAACGAAACTAAACGAGGACGTGGTTGTCCCGCGCAGTCATCTGGTGGATCTGATGGAGTTCGCTGAGAAGCTGCAGGTGAAGCATGGATTTCCGATCGCCTGTTTTGGCCACGCTGGAGACGGAAACATTCACGTCAACATCATGGCAGACCGCTATAGCCGCGACGCTGCTGTGCGCGAAAAGGTCGAACGCGCGCTCGATGATCTTTTTGCGCAAGTGCTGGCGTGGGGCGGCGTGATCACAGGCGAACATGGAATCGGTCTGGCAAAAAAACGGTGGTGGCCGGAAGCGACGAGTGAGGTAGCGCGTGATCTTCATCGTCGGCTCAAACGAGCGCTCGATCCTGAGGGAATTTTGAACCCAGGAAAGTTTGTTTGAGCTAAAGGTGAAACGCGTTGTGCCCTGGCGTGCCTTAGCTTGAGCGAAGGTTGGTTGATGCATTGGCGCAAATGCGGCATGGCACTATTTCACGTTCATGACGTGATAAGCGAAATTGCCGTTGACTAACGCGAATCCCCATTGAGATTGCGCCACTACTTTTGAGGCGCATCTAAACTCGCCGCGACTGACGCGCATCCGCGTCGTCGTGCACGATGAAGTAATAAAGACGCATCACGTCTTGTTTTGCGGCGCCCTAACGAAACAAACGAATGAAACCTGGAAAATTTACTCATGCGATTGCGGTCCTGCTTTCGTCAATCGCATCCCTTTTCGCACATGGCGCCGCATCGAACGCAGAACCTGCGAAAACGAAATTCAGCAAAAAATCTGAGAGACCAGCGGACGATCGCATGCTCGATATCAGTTCAATTGGGTTCACCCCGGGCCAGTTAGCCGCGGAACGGCTCGACCGGGGACAGCGTTATCCGTGGAAAAGCAACATCGTGACTACCATTTTCTGGATTGGCGAGAAACCTTCCGGCAACAATCCGGTCCCGAATCGCACGAGCTCATGGGACAAGCAATGGACTAAAAATTACGGTGGGATGGATGACCCGGACCCTGCCCATCGGAGTAATTATATTCCGGTAAAATTCACCCCAGGGCTTAATCCATTTTATTGCGCGCTGCCATACAATGACAAAGCGAGGGAGGGCCATCGGTCCGAAGCGCCGAGTGTTGTTCCCTGGTTCAAAGAAGCGTATCAGGGGCCGGCTGTGTCCACTTGTAAAGACCGCTGGATTGCCATCCGTAAAGGCAATCGAACCGCATACGCACAGTGGGAGGACGCCGGACCGTTCCGCACCGACCACTGGCAATACGTCTTCGGGAACGAACGGCCGAAGCCTAATCTCAACCAAGGCGCCGGCCTCGATGTTTCGCCTGCTGTGCGCGATTACCTCGGATTGAAACCAACCGACGTCACCGACTGGAAATTCGTGGATTTCAAAGAAGTGCCCCGCGGTCCATGGTCAACGCATGGCGAAAACAACACATTCGTCATCAACGATCGCACAAAGGGCAAGGCGCTGGTTGAACGACTGGGCACGATCGCTCGCTAGAAAAACGACTCTCGCCGCTTCCTCGTTGAGCATCAGCAGACTATAGGCGATTTTCCTGTCAGATACTCGCAGGTCCATTCTTTAACCGACAACGTGAGTGTGAAAGCCTCCGGAGTGAAGGTCTCTTCCGTTTTCCAGATGCGATTGAATTGAAATGAGAACGGTCGCACTATCCGACGGCAAGCGCGTTCCTGTGCTCGGGCAGGGCACGTGGCGCATGGGCGAAGGCAAGAGTGCGCGTGCCAGGGAAGTCGCAGCGCTGCGTTTGGGAATCGAGCTTGGCATGAGCTTGATTGACACTGCGGAGATGTACGGCGAGGGCGGGGCGGAGGAGATTGTCGCTGAAGCGATCCACGGACAACACCATGCAGTTTTTGTCGTTACGAAAGTTTATCCGCATAATGCGTCACGTTCGGAATTGCCAAAAGCGTGTGAGCGCAGTCTTAAGCGGCTTCGCATCGACGCTATTGATCTTTATCTTCTGCACTGGCGCGAACGAACGCCGCCGCTCGAAGAAATCGTGGACGCGTTCGAGGAGATGCGCGCTGCCGGAAAGATAAAACGCTGGGGCGTCTCAAACTTCGGCGTCGACGGCATGGAGGAACTGTTGTCGCTCGAACACGGTCGCAAATGTGCGGCAAATCAGGTTCTGTACAATCTCCAGAATCGCGAAATCGAATTCGATCTTCTGCCGTGGAGTCGCACGAACAAGATCCCTATCATGGCGTATTCGCCCGTCGGTCACAGCGGGCAATTGCTCAGAAACCCAACGCTAAAGAAAATCGCGCAATTCCATGACGCGACTCCCGCCCAGATTGCGCTCGCCTGGGTATCGCGCCAACCGGACCTGATCGCAATTCCGAAGGCTAGCACGGAGGCGCACGTCCGCGACAACACCGCCTCTCTTAAAATCAAACTGACGAAAGAAGATCTGGCCGATCTCGACCACGAATTTCCTCCACCGAAATCAAAGAAATCCTTACCGATGCTCTGATAGGCGTCCTAGTGCATCGAAGCGCAAGGTGAACGTGTCGATTCCGATCGCGAGGAGTCAGAATCCCAGGCCGGAGAGCACCGCGGAGTATTCGCTGACGAATGCGCTCAGCTGCGGATGAGAGGCTTCGAACTTCTCAACGGTTTGTTTTAGTTTGTGCAAAACTCTCTCAACACTTTCCGGTCGTTCCTTCTTGCTAGCGACTTCATGCGCTGAAGCTTCGACGAACCGGCTGATGCTCTCAGCTTCCTCCTCGCTTGTTTGCGCAACCTCGGCAATAGCAGGTTTGAGCTTCGCAAGCACGGCCAAAAGCTCAGCCTTCTTCTCGGGCGAGATATGATCGGCCGCCTCAACTGCTGATTTGATTTTCTGGATGCGTTCGTCGGTCATGTCCGATTATCATCCGTCGCGCACCTCTTCACAATCTCCTATGGCGATCGGAGAAGCCCCGATCGCGCGCTTAATCCGCGATGGTCTGGCTAGGGCTGGTTGTAAGGGTTCCACCCGGCCTCACTATTTGCCTGTCGATCTTCATCGCCGTCTTCGTTGCCGAATGGGCGATGATCTCTCTTCCATTTCACTTTCCACTTGCCGTGCTTGAACTTCGTCACCGGAATCCAGGTTTCATACTGCCGCGGGGTCGGCGCCAAATACGCGACATTCGCATCGGACGACCCGAGCGCCTTGACCGTCTCGATATCCAGTCGTCCAGTCGGCGGAAATCCAGCGCTCGATTGAAACGCGCGTACGGCTAAAGCTGTCCGAGATCCATTTTTTCCATCAACGCGCCCACGATAATACCCGCGGCTCATCAGCTGGTATTGTGCTGCGGCGATGATCCGGCGGTTCACCCGAAGTGGCGCGGATTGATAAAAACTTTCCGAGTATGGCGGATTGGTTTCGAGCGGGCGATTTGGTTGGTTGAATGACGGCGGCGGCGAGCTTTGACTCACGGGTGCGCTCGCGTCAGGACGAACGCTGTTAGGTTGAATGGCGGCAGGTTTTGAAGCCGGTTGCGATGCCGACGCAACGGAATTCGAACCTGGATTGACCGAGCGCAAAGTCTCCTCATTAATCTCGCCGGTCACGTGCAGGCCATTGCGAATCTGATAACGCCGAATCGCCGCAGTCGTCTCGGCACTCTTGTCGCCCGTAACTGCGCCGTAATAAAAACCCTGGTTCTTGAGAGTTTGTTGCAACGACCGAATCGTCTGGTCGGCGCGCACCAAGCTGATTGCGCACAACATGACGACAAAACATAGCAGCGATCGTTTCATAATCCCTCGAGTCAATATTCGACTCGCTATTGGATTCGTATCCGCGCGTGCGAATGCGCGTTCCTGCGTAACCGGTCAACTGTTCGACTTCGCCTGCGCGACGTAACTTTTCACTTTTTCGAAATCGAGTTTCTTGAAGGATCACGTTACTCGATTCAAGCGTTTTTAAGGATGCACTTGGAGCACAACGGGTTAATAAGATGTCGGGCTGTTGGCAGAAATATGATGATTGTTGTCATTGCTGCCACGACCCCTTCATTCGAAAATCGGATCATGAATGCACCTACAATAAATAGAATAGAGCTCGTTTACCGGATAGCTCGATTTGGTTTCCTGCTTGCACTGGGTGTGCTCGCGCTCAGTGCATTGTTTGCAACCGAAGCTCCGGTAAAGACCGACAACCGTTCGAATCCAAATGCTGTCGCGACCGACACAACTTCGCTAAAACCACCCGACAAGGGCCAGATTCCGATCGCCTTTCTGATTTCCGAAGGCGCGGTCGTAATCGATTTTTGCGGACCGTGGGAAGTTTTCCAGGACGTCATGATCCCGAGTAGCGAAGAAATGCCATTCCGTCTGTACACCGTGGCCGAAACGAAGAAACCGATCCGCACCAGCGGCGGAATGCAGATCATTCCCGATTACACGATTCAAAACGCCCCAACGCCGAAGGTGATCGTCATTCCCGCGCAAAGTCAACCGAGCCCGGCGATATTGGAATGGATCAGAAAATCCTCGAAAACCACCGACGTCACCATGTCGGTTTGCACAGGCGCATTTCTTCTTGCGAAAACCGGACTGCTGACTGGTAAATCCGCGACCACGTACCACGGCGCATTTGGCCGTTTCAGCATGCAATTTCCAGATGTTCAGCTCAAGCGCGGCGCGCGCTTTGTCGAGAACGGAAATCTCGCAACCGCCGGCGGTCTTTCTTCCGGAATCGATCTCGCGCTCCGCGTGGTCGAACGCTATTACGGGCGCGAGGTTGCTAAGAAGACCGCTTACAACATGGAATATCAGGGAGAAGGCTGGATGAATCCCGATTCGAACCAGACGTACGCGACGTCCCCTGTCTCAACTCCCGAGCATCCGCTTTGCATGGTGTGCGGAATGGATGTTGATCCAAAGATCGCGCCGAAATCTGTCTTTAAGGGCGCGACTTATTACTTCTGCTCAGAAGACGACAAGAAGACTTTCGACGCAGCGCCGGATAGATTTATCACCGCGATCGCGCCCCGATCTGCCTTATCCGGCTCCTCCAATTGAAATCGAAACGCAGGAATAACAAACCGTCATTCGAACCGAGGACCCGGCGGATCGTGTTCGTGGCTGGGCACGGCGTTGAGATTCTCGACCTGGTGGGACCGCTCCAAGTTTTCGCCCGCGCGTCGGAAATGCATAGCCGGGCGAATCCCGGATCGCCTCCAATCTATTCGGTCGAAGTCGTGACCATTTCTTTCCGTCGCTCGCTGACTGCCAACTGCGGTCTACGCATCACCGCAGACAGGACCTTTCGCGAAGTGTGCGGAAAGATCGACACGCTGCTCGTAGCCGGCGGCGACGCGATCGAGCAAAATGAAAATAATCCGGAAGCGGTGCGCTGGTTGAAAAGAATCTCCGGACGAATCCGGCGAGTCGGCTCAGTCTGCACTGGCGCAATGCTTCTGGCCCGCGCCGGGTTACTCGATGGTCGGCGCGCGACGACTCATTGGAACTGGTGTCAGACCTTAATCAAACGCGCACCGCGCACGCACGTCGATCCCGATCCAATATTTGTTCGTGATGAAAATGTTTACACATCCGCCGGGGTCACAGCTGGAATGGATTTGGCGCTGGCGCTGGTTGAAGAAGATCACGGTTCGCTGCTCGCTTTGCAGGTTGCGCGCAACCTCGTGCTGTATTTGCGGCGACCCGGTGGCCAATCGCAGTTCAGCGCGGCGTTATCACTGCAACTGACCGATCGAAAACCGTTGCGCGACTTGGAGGCATGGGTGCTCGATAACTTGCACAAACCGCTCAGCGTACCACTGCTGGCAGAGCGCGTCGCAATGAGTCCGCGCAATTTCGCCCGCGTCTTCACCAAAGAAATGAAGACCACGCCCGCAAAATTTGTCGAACGCCTGCGCGTCGAAGCAGCTCGCCGGCGGTTGGAAGAAAGTCACAACAGCATGGAAATGATCGCAGGCGAATGCGGCTTCGGGAACGTCAACTCGATGCGCAACGTTTTTCAGCGCAGCCTAAAAATCACACCTGGCCAATACCGTCGTCATTTTCGTCACCTGAAACATTCGGCTCAGAAAAAATCAAATTAGGAACGCGGCAAGCTTTTCTTTTCCGGGAAAATGGGTTCCTGATTTCCTGATTCAAATTTAATTAGGAAAGCAGGAAGGCAGGAAAAACGACAAACCAAAATTTGTTTCGAAGGGTGAGGGTTCCTCACTTCCCCATTTAAGATCTCTCAGATCTCAGCCTTCGAGAACGGAGTCCAGCGAAAGATCTGGATTGAGATGATTGGAAGCCAGCCAGTCGCGATTGAAGAGCGTTGATTGATATTTCTGACCCGAGTCGCAAAGAATGGTGACGATCGTTTGTTTCGGACCCGCTTCTTTGGCGAAGCGCACGGCGCCGGCAACGTTGATCCCGCTTGATAAACCGAGGAACAAACCCTCTTCGCGCATTAACTGGTAAACGATCGTTAGGCCGTTTTGATCGGGGATGCGATAAGCGCGATCGATCTTGATGCCTTCGATATTTTTTGTGACACGCCCCTGTCCGATCCCTTCTGCAATAGAATCACCGTCATTCGTTTCCAGATTGCCGTTGGTGAACCAGGACCACATCGCCGCGCCGTACGGATCGGCGCACACGATCTCAACATTCGGATTTTGTTCCTTTAGATAAGTGGTCACGCCAGCCAGCGTGCCACCGGTACCAACAGCTGCAGCGAACGCGCTGACTTTGCCTTCGGTTTGTTTCCAGATTTCAGGGCCGGTGCTGCGATAATGCGCATCACGATTGGCCGTGTTGTCGAACTGGTTCGCCCAGAACCAACCGCGCTCGTCTGCAAGGCGACGTGCGATGTGATTGTAATTTTCCGGATCCTTGTATGGCTTCTCCGGCACCGCCTTTACCTCAGCACCGAGCGTACGAAGCAAATGCATTTTCTCCGGCGACTGATTATTCGGAATCACAATAACCGTGCGATATCCCCTCGCACGTCCGATCACGGCAAGCCCGATCCCGGTGTTGCCAGCGGTTCCCTCAACGATCGTTGCGCCCAGCTTGAGTCGACCAGATTTCTCAGCGTCGGTGATGATTCCGTAAGCGGCGCGATCTTTCACCGACCCCGCGGGATTCATGAATTCCGCTTTTCCCAAAATCTCGCAACCCGTGAGTTCGGACAGCCGTCGCAGCCGAATCAACGGTGTGTTTCCAACATATCCATCGATGCCTGAGTATGTCGCAGTCATGCGATTGTAAATCCCTTCGTGAAATTCTTACGCTACTTCTGAGTTTTCGATAGCCGGTTTTTCGGGACCCGCGCTTCGAAAAGTTATTGCACGTGCCGAGCGGAAAACGACTTACAAATAGTCGGTTTTTGTAACGCGCTATTCTTATGGTCGCTTAAATGAAACCTGGCACGATTTGCATCTCCTTCATCGCAATTCTCTCATGTTTCCCATCAGGTGAATCCATTCGACGCGTTATCGTTCGGCTACGATAATGCGCGACCGTGTTGAAAACATTATTCTACTTTCTTGTCGTTAGTCTCGGCAGCATGTTGCTGCCGATCGTCTGTGTTGGTGAAAGCTTCACTATCGAGCAGGTAATGAGTGCACCGTTTCCGTATGGCCTAACGAGCGTGTCGCATGCGCCCCGCGTCGCCTGGGTCTTCGACAACAAAGGCGAGCGCAACATCCGGGTGGCAGACGCGCCGGATTTCAAACCGCGGCAGGTGACGCATTACAAAGGCGACGATGGTCAGGCGATCGCGAGCGTGCGACTGACGCCGGATGGGAAAACGATCGTTTACGCGCGCGGCAGCGAGACGAACAAGGAAGGCGCGTCGGCAAATCCGACAAGCCAGACAAAAATGCCGAAGCAGCAGGCATGGGCGGTAAACGTGAGCGGCGGTGAGCCGCGGTTGCTCGGCGACGTTGGCTGCAACGAGGAAGCCTGCGAAGATCTGCGAGTTTCGCCCGACGGAAAAAGTGTCGTTTGGTCGGGGAAGAAACATCTTTGGATCGCGCCGATCGACGGCAAGAAAAAAGCAGAACAGCTCGACGAGTTAGCAGGCGAAAGCGATACACCGCGCTGGGCACCGGACGGAAAACGGATCGCGTTTCGCTCAAACCGCAAGGACCACTCGTTCATCGCCGTGCTCGAGTTGGCGACGAAGAAAATCACGTATTTCGCACCAACGACGAATCGTGATGCGAATCCAGTCTGGTCGCCGGACAGCAAACAGGTCGCGTTTATTCGCCAGCCCGGAGTCGAATTCAAACGGCCGCTCATTCCTGAGTTCCCGCGACCATGGGCGCTTTGGATCGCAGACGCACAAAGCGGCGAAGGCCGCGAACTCTTTCATAGCGGGAATACGGAGGAAGATTCGCTGCCACTGTTTGCACTTGAATCTCTGAAATTCACGGATGCGGGCCGCATCATCTTCGCAAGCGAGAAAGATGGCCGCAATCATCTCTACTCGATCGCCGCTACGGGTGGAACTCCTCAGCTCCTCACGCCGGGCGATTTTGATGTGGAAGACGTGGCGGTGAGCGCAGACAAGCGCAGCATCCTCTACACTTCGAATCAGAACGACATCGATCGCCGGCATATCTGGCGCGTCAGCGCGACGGGTGGCGAGCCGAAGGCCCTAACGAGTGGCGAAACCATCGAGTGGAGCCCAATCGAAACAAGCGATGGCAAAACGGTATTATGTCTCAGCTCAACGGCCACATCGCCAGCAATGCCTTATCGCCTAACGAGCGGCGGGCGCGAGGCGATCGCGAAGAATATGCTTCCGGCTGATTTTCCAGAAGCGCAATTAGTCACGCCAAAACAGGTCGTGTTTAACAGTGAAGACGGCCTCGAAATCCACGGCCAGCTGTTCACGCCAAAAAACCAGAAAGAACGCGGCCCCGCTCTCATCTTCACGCACGGTGGACCGATCCGGCAGATGCTGCTCGGCTTTCATTACATGGAGTACTACCACAACGCCTATGCGATGAACCAATACCTGGCGAGCAAAGGTTACACGGTGCTCTCGGTGAATTACCGTCTCGGCATCATGTACGGGCGCGCCTTTCGCGAGCCGCCAAAGTCGGTCTGGCGCGGCGCGTCCGAATATCAGGATGTCGTCGCGGGCGCGAAGTTCTTGCAAACGCTCGACACCGTTGATCCGGAGCGGATCGGTCTCTGGGGCGGATCCTACGGCGGATTTCTGACGGCCATGGGCCTCGCGCGCAACTCCGATATTTTCAAAGCCGGCGTCGATTTCCACGGGGTGCACGACTGGGCGATTTTCCTGCCGCTTTGGGCCGATAACATCGAGCTCGCGCCCGACATCAAAGAAGCGCGCGAACTCGCGTTCAAATCCTCGCCAGTCGCAAGCATCGCAAACTGGCGCTCACCGGTGCTCTTTGTTCATGGCGACGACGATCGTAACGTGCCGTTCCAGCAAACCACTGACCTGGTCGAAAAACTGCGCGGCCAAAACGTCGTGTTCGAGGAGCTAATCATCCCCGACGAAATTCACGACCTACTCCGCTGGAGCGATTGGGTGCGGTCCTACAAGGCAACGGCTGCATTTTTTGACAAGAAGCTTGCAGCGACGCCGCGACCTTAACAACTGATATGGAGCGCTTCATCGATGTTGCAGTCGAGCAATTCGCTCGTGATCACACTGAGCCGGAAACAGACTTATATGTCCGTCTTCGGGAAGAAACCTATCGAGTGATGAAGTGGCCTGAGATGCAGGTCGATGCCATCGAGGGTCGCTTTCTCAAAATGCTGGTCCGGCTGACCGGCGCCCGAACCGTTCTCGAGCTCGGGATGTTCACCGGATACAGTGCGCTCATGATGGCCGAAGCCTTGCCAGGTGACGGTCGCCTCATCACATGCGAAATCGATCCGAAGGCTGAGGCGATCGCGCGACGCTACTTCGCCGAGAGTCCTCACGAACACAAGATTACCATCCGAATGGGACCTGCGTTGGACGCAATCAAGACGCTGACCGGCCCGTTGGATCTCGTATTTATCGAAGCTGATAAGCCTAACTACTCAAACTATTACGAAGCGTGCCTGCCCTTACTCAAACCGGGCGGGTTGATCGTCGCCGACAATGTTCTGTGGAGCGGCAAAGTGGTAGAGCCCAAGGATGCTGATGATCACGCCATCGTCGCCTTTGACCGTCTCGTTCAATCCGACTCTCGCGTTGAGAATGTCTGCCTGACCGTACGCGACGGGATGATGCTGGCCTGGAAACGAGGATAAGTCGTCTTAAAAGCAGGCGCGATCGCGACGGAAACCGAGCTGCGCAATTACGCTCGTGATCATCTGGCGCACTTCAAGTATCCCCAACGAATCCAATTTGTGCCCGAGCTGCCGAAAACAGCCACTGGCAAAGGTCCAGAAGTATGTCCTTCGCGGCAAGCCCGCGATTTCGAAGCAGTGACTTACGCTTCTGCGAGTCATCTATTAGCGCCAGCTTAGAAGTTTGGCGCAAATATCTCTACACCATTTTTCTTGCGGCTGGTTGACGCTGTGGTCGGCAGCCCGTTCGGCGAAGGCGACTGCTGTCTATCTTCCACAGTTTAACTCGGCGACAGGCGATCGTCGCTCGACCCGTTCTTCGACATCGTCCAGCAGGGTTTGGCCGGCCTAGTCGACGGCGACCACTATTTCGACACCATCGTCGATGACGCGGAGTTTGAATTTCGATATCATTTCCCCGGATGGCCCGAGACAGTTCGTGGTCGTGACGCCCTGATGGCACTCTATGCGGGCTACGGCAACAACATCGTCCTCCACGGCGCTGATGAGCTCATCGTGCACCGATCGCAGGACCCTCGCGTTGTCATCATCGAATACGATGTCCATGGTAAGATTCTGGCGACCGGCTCCTAATACGACAACCGGTTCATCTCGGTCGTTACCATCGAGGACCGAAAGATCGTGCACTGGCGGGACTGTATGGACTCGCTGGCAGCGATGACTGCGCTTAGTCAGGTGTCTTCGTGACCGTCCGGTACATGGTCTGATGGAACGACGAAGGGGCGGCAGATAAGAGAATAAGGGTCATAGCTTACTATCGACAGTCCGAAATGTTTTTCTCAAGACTGATCGTTCGTGCTGTCGCATTGACCATCGTTGTTGCGGCGGTGAATCAGTATCAATAATAAGCTCTGACCCCTCGCTTCCTCGCTCGGGAATCACATGATCACCGCCGCTTTCAACGCATTAGTGTCGCGATTTTCCGCAAAGAAGGGCACGAGATCTTCGAGGGAGATGCGCTCCCCGATCAGCAACTTAGTTGGCACCGTTCGATTGCTGAGAAGTTCGATCGCCTGCCGCACGTAACTGGGTCGATGATGAAAGACACCGAAGAGCGCGATCTCATTGTAATGAATGCGATGCGTTTCGAGCACTACTTTTGCTCCGGCCGCGCAACCCCCGAAAAGACATACGCGTCCGCCTTTCCGCACCATCGTAACACTCAGCGACCAGGTCTCTGGTTTACCAACTGCCTCGATTACACCATCGGCGCCGCGATGGCCGGCCGTTCGGCGACGCACCGCCGCGACTGCATCTGGTTCATGGCTAAGATCGATCACGTCGTCCGCACCGGCCGTAGTAGCGAGGCGAAGCCGTTCCGCGTTTCGACCAATCACAAGCACGCGCGCACCCGCCGCTTTGAGCGCGCAAATTAAAAGCCGCGCCATGTTGCCGGCGCCGATCACGGCAATGGTTTCGCTCGGTTTGAGCCGCATCTTATCGACCGCATGCAAGGCGCACGCGAACGGTTCGGCCAGCGCGGCCTCAGCGAAACTCAAATGTTCCGGTAACGGATGAACGTTGTGCCGCGTGATCTGCGGCGGGACGCGAATGTATTCGGCATAAGCGCCGTTGAGCAGCTCGAGATTTTCGCACAGTTCCGGGATGCCTTGTTCGCAGAAGAAACAATCGTCGCAGGGCGCTGAGTTCAGCACGACGACTCGCTCTCCTTCCCGCAGCCAGGTCACTCCTGCGCCGACTTCGCTAATGATTCCCGCCATCTCATGTCCGAATGGCGATGGCGTGTGTGCCAGCAAAATCGGGTGACCTTGTCGATAGGCTTTGAAGTCGGTCCCGCAGGTAAGCGCAGTCTTAATCTTAACGACGACTTCGCCGGGGCCGGCTGAAGGAATTGGCGTTTCCATCAAACGCAAGTCGCCAGGTGCGTAGAACATCACCGCTTTCATCAGCGCATTCATCTCGTCACTCGTCACTGCTCACTCGCGATGGGGTCATGATCGCCTTGAGAATCGTGCGGCTTTCGATCGCAGCCAGCGCCTCGGAGAACCACTCCAACGGAAAAGTGTGCCCGGTCATTAGCGATACGCGCACAGAACCATTCGCCAGCAATTGCAGCGCTTCGCGCAGATCATCCGGCGAAGCTGAATATGACGTCACGATATTGATTTCACGGTAATAGAGCTGATTCCAATCGAGTGTGACATCGGAGTCGGGATGGAGGCTGGCAAAGACGAGGCACGTCCCGCCTGCGCGTAACCACGACAACGCCGTCGGAACAAGTGGCGGATTTGCCGCAGTTAGCAAGACCGCATCAGCGCCACGACCGTTCGTCATCGAGGCGAGCGATTCTTCGAAATCGGGTTCGGAGCCGGCAAATGTTGCGGTCGAGCGTAACGAGTCTGCTAACTCGCGGCGAGCTGGGTCGAGATCGAGGCCGATACACTTACCACCCGCGTGGCGGATCAATTGCATGAATAGCAGACCGATCGAACCTAAACCAACCACAACGACCACATCCGACGGTTGGATTCCAGCGCGCTTCACCGCGCGCACGCAGCAACCCAACGGCTCCATGAAAGAAGCTTCGTTGTCAGTCAGATTATCCGGAATTGGAAAGGCAACGCTCTCCACATGCTCTACCGGCACACGCACAAACTCCGCGAATCCACCTGGATCGAGATTGGTTTTTTTGAACTCCGCGCACATCGAAATATTTCCATGGCAACAGTAATGACATCGGCCGCACGGAACGTGATGCGCTACGACCACGCGATCGCCCACCTTAAATTTCGCAGCGCTCGATTCCACCACCCGGCCGGCTACTTCATGACCCAGAACGACGGGGTCTTCCATTTGTTGATAACGAATCTTGTGAACATCGGAGAAGCAGACTCCGCAGGCTGTGATTTGGAGGAGCATCTCGCCCTCGTTTAGCAAAGGCCGCGCAATCTCCTGCACGCAGAATCCGTTATCTTGAGAAATCAGCACTTTCATCGTCCGTGGCTTGTCACTGGTCACTTGTCACTCATAACTTCTTCCCCGGCTTTGCGAAACAAGCGCCTTCATCGAGAGCCTTCTTCGATTAAGTCCGCCCGGGGTGGACTTGCCTCTTATCACGCAAGTCACAAGGCCAAATTCAATGCGCCAAGTGAAATTTGTCCGATTACACAGGGATATGAACAGCTGGCGACTCATTTGCGAATGAATTCTGCGCGCCTCTTGGGTCGTCGGACGATCTAGAGGAACGGGACTTCTGCAGCGTGGCGATCAATAGCGAAACGTGGGAGACGCTGAACCCGGACGGAACGAAAACGCATTTCGAATTCGAACTGACCCGGTCCGAGCCGGACGGGCATTAACTCAAGCGGCAAGTGATCGCTAAGGAATGGAACGAATGGGTTAAGTGACATAGAAGGCAAAGCCGCAAGGGTCGCGGCGATGGAGTGAGGGTAACGACAGAGTTTCAAAGCAGGAAAATCCTGAATTTGGGTCCTGCGTTCGAGAGTTCCTGAGATATACCCACGCAAACGGTTTTTCAGCTTGCTCTCGCCGGGATGCGTCGCTAAAACGTTGCCACGAAATAAATTGGGAGGCTGTTTGAGCAAGAATACGCGGGAGTCAAACATTAGCGTGGTCCGATCCATTTGGCGTCGACTCAAAAAGGATATTAAAGAGGCCATAATTCGTGACCTGCAACCTGCAAAAGACGTCAAGGGTGGCGGCGGTGTTAAGGGCGAATCCAAATCAACCACGGGCGGCGCCGACGCCAGGCGTGGCCACTGACGCGTCCTAGCAGTCATTACTCCTTTCAGCGATGCCGGTCGCACGTTTGGAGTCGAAAAATTGTTAGGCAACCGATTTCCAAAACACTGGATTTGCTGAGGCAGTGGCCTAGGGTCGATTCTCTCTTTCTACTCGCTTCGGTTGCCATGAGAGAACGAAAGGATTTCGGGCCGCTGATTTTGCGCGGAGCAGGACTTCTGCTCGCGGGAACTTTCGGCGTCCAAAAGATCGGTTGGTACTGGTCGGCCTTTCACGCCGGGAAATCTTTATCATCTGCCGGATTAGTGCCGTTGATCGCGAAAATGGGTTTTCCAATTCCGGTCGCGCTCGCTTTGTGGATCACGTTCAACGAATCAATCGGCGCGTTCCTTATTGGATGCGGCTTTCTGACACGATTACTAGCCGCAAGCGCCGCGCTCGGAATGGCGGGGGCGCTCTATACCAGCGTTCGACTCGACGAAGATTGGCTGAGAGTGGCGCTCTACTTGATCGTCTTCACGGCCTTAGTCTTAACCGGTCCTGGCAAATTTTCTGTGGATCATCTTCTCAAGCGCAAGAAATCTCAAGAACTGGTCCCGCCAATGTCCAATGTTGAGATCTGACCCTACTTGTTTCCACGTGCCCTGGGGATCGTCCATCGTCCACACGAGAAGACGACGGCCGCAACGATCATGGTCAGCGCGACGAGGATCCCCGACTCGCCGATCCACAGCTCCACCCCAGCACCCTTACTCGCTGGGTCGAACGCGGACTGGATTATGGCGTTCCAAGCTGAGTGCAGCGCGATTGCCGGCCAAACGCTGCCTGTCTCCAGTCGCAGCCGTGCGAACACGAAGCTAAATGCCGTGGCCGTGACCATCCAGAGGAGAGCGGCCACGATCGGCGGCGGACCTACGAGATACACTCCGCCCAGTATAAGCGGCACATGCCAGAGGCCCCAGATGAGGCCGCTCGTTAGAATGGGCTTGGGCACTCCCGCGTCGATCAGGCGAGTGAGCATGTAGCCGCGCCAGCCAATCTCTTCGCCGGCGGCCGTACGAACGCTGTAGATGGTTACGATGGTTGAAGCCACAGCGAGATTGATCAAGAACGTCATGATAGGAGAGGAGGTCGCCCCGACATACGCGGCCGCGAACTGCATGAGCTTGGGATTGAACTGCACCAGGCCCGTCGTCCAGGCGATGCCGTAAGCGATCAGCCCCAGGATGGTCGGGAAGATCAGTGCCACGCCGATCGCTTTCCATCCCCGGCGTCCTCCGATGCGAAATGACACGTCGGCGAAACCCTCACGGAGCACCAAACGCGCGACCACAGAAGCTGCGGCCGGAGTCCACATCAGGGCCAAAACCCATGACAAGTTGCCGCTGATCATGAGCGCCTCGAACACGGCCGACAGCGGGACGAGGACGGCGAAGTATATGGTCAGGCCGCGGCGTGCCCCGAGCCTGGTAGCGCTCTCAGTGGCAGGCAATGGAGACGATGTTGTTACGCTCAACTGCGTTTCTCTCCCGGTGTTAGCGTCGTCTACCGAAACTTTATAGGCACAAAATCGTTACGATGTTATCCCAGAGGTAACAGGTAGCTCTACCTCGCGTTGGTAGCGCTTGTAGCTCAGGTCCCCGCGGGTCGCAACGATGACGACCAATGCTGCGACGCTATAAACAATAGCTATGCCCAGTGTTTGGTAATGAACTGGGAGATAATACGGTGAGGTGGATGGAAAGAGTGCTATCATCGCGAGGCCTGAGCTGTCGAAGGCAGCATGAAGCAAGATCGCCATTAGCGTGCTACCACCACAGTTATTCAACACCCAGGCCATCACCACCGAAAGGCCTGTTAAGCCGATCGAGAACTCGACCAGAGCAATGCTGGCGCTGACGAAGGTCGCATCTGGTCCAGTTTGCGCCAATGGCCCGAAGAAAAACGGCAGGTGCCACACGCCCCACAGCGCCCCAAGGATGAGTGTTCCCACTAGGGGACCGTATAGGCGCTGGAGATACGGTTGCCCGAAACCACGCCAACCAATCTCCTCCCACATCGGGGCGATACCAATCGTTACGGAGAGGCCCATTTCAGTCAGGTAGACCTGCGGAAACCGCCAATTCGGACCGGCAAAATCGGCGAGAGTCCCTGGTACAACCAAGAAAGCCAGAAAATTTAGAATGGGAAGCCCAACCAAGGCCATCAGGTACCAGCGCCCGCCGACTCGCCAATGCACAATGCTGCGCAACAAACGAAGCACTCCCGGTTTCCCCGAGATGGCGGCTAGCATGAGAAAGGCCGAGACCGCTGGCCCGAAACCGCCCAGTGCTATAAGGGAGTGGGGCAGGCCCAGGGGCGCCCAGATCAGCCAGAAGTAGCCCCAGGTCAAGACAAAGCACAGAAGGAAAAAAAAGAACACCGGATAACGGGCGAGCAAGCCCGGGCGAGCAGCATCCGCAGTCATGTCGTTGTTATCGACCGCCACAATGCCCAGTTGTTTATCCCAACCAGCAAAGCCGTGTCAAGCTCACCGCTTAAGGGACGTCGAGTGTGGCCGCGGGAGAGTCCCCGTTATTGCCCTCTGCCCGAGATTGTCGGGTGGAGTTGGAAGCAAGGCGGCAGTGCGTAGAGGTTGAGAAGTTGAGTTGGAGGGGTTGCGCCCAGCATCGAATAAGGGGACACTGCGCGCTTCCGCAATGCTGACTGTTTCACAACTTTCAAAATCTTTCGCCGGCCGCCTGCTTTTCGACGACGTGTCGCTCCAGGTCAATCGCGGCGATCGGATCGGGTTGGTTGGCCCCAATGGGGCTGGCAAATCAACCTTGTTTGCGCTTCTCCTCGGTCATGTCTCGCCCGATAAGGGAACGATCGCGATCGAGAAAAGTGCAACGATCGGATTTCTTCCGCAGGAAACCGCCGCCGCCGGAGATGAAACGGTGCTCGAACTTGCTCTCGCCGTTTCGCCCGAGCTTGTGCACGCGCAGAAAATAATCAAGGAGCACGAAGCAGCTGTAGCAGGGGTCGGTGACCCCGGAGCGGGCGACGACGCCTATCATAATGCGCTCCATGTTTTCGATGAGCACGGCGGGTGGGAGCTCGAACCAAAGGCAAAACGGGTACTCGCCGGGCTCGCGTTTCGCGAAACTGATTTCGACCGCCCGGCGCGCGCTTTAAGTGGCGGCTGGATCATGCGCGCTCATCTCGCGCGCTTGCTGGTAATGCAACCCGATCTCCTTCTGCTCGACGAACCGACGAATCATCTCGATCTCGAATCGCTTCAATGGTTCCAGGAATATCTGCGAACTTATCCGGGCGCGATTGTCATGATCTCGCACGATCGCGAATTTTTGAATCAGCTTGTCGGCAGTATCGTCGAGATCGCGCACGCGAAGCTCGTCCGTTACAAGGGCAATTGGGACAACTACGTCGAAGAGAAAGCAGCGCGCGAAGAGCAACAACTCGCCGCTTACAAAAATCAGCAGAAAGAAATCGCGTCACTGCAATTGTTTGCCGATCGATTTCGCGCCAAGGCAAGCAAAGCATCGCAAGCACAAAGCAAGTTGAAACAGATCGATCGCATGAAAAAAATCGCGGCTCCGGTCGCGCGCGGAAAGACGATCAAGTTCCATTTCCCGCAACCGGTGCGCAGCGGCCTGCGCGTGATCACGTTGAAAGATGTCGATCACGCTTATGGCGATCTCGTTGTTTATCGTGGAATGCAATACCATGCCGAGCGCGGTCAACGCACTGTGCTTGTCGGCCCGAATGGTGCGGGAAAATCGACCCTTCTCAAGTTGCTGAGCGGGGTATTGCCCGTGCAACAAGGCGCACGCGAACTCGGACATAATGTGCGAACAGGTTATTTCTCGCAGAACCGAATCGACGTGCTCAACGCGAGCCATACGGTTCTCGACAGCGCATGCGATATGCCCAATCCGGTATCGGAACAAACCGCGCGCACTGTGCTCGGGTCTTTTTTGTTCCGCGGTGACGATGTGTTCAAGACCGTCTCCGTTTTGAGCGGTGGCGAAAAGTCGCGACTAGCTCTCGTTAGGCTGTTACTCGATCCACCGAACCTTCTGCTCATGGACGAGCCGACGACACATCTCGATGTCGGGTCGATCGACGCCCTCATCGGCGCGCTCAAGCAATATCACGGGACGCTCATCTTTATTAGTCACGACGTTCATTTTATCCGCGCCATTGCTACAAGCGTTCTGCATGTAACCGCAGGTGCGAACTGCACGGGTGGTAAACTGACATTCTACCCCGGCGATTACGATTACTATCTGGACAAATCAAAGGCCATATCCGCGCGGACCGCCCTGACCGCGGACCGCGCTGCGTTAGAAGTCAACGGTGTCGCCGCGGCGACTGACTCCGCCGTGCCAAAGGTAAGAAAGCAAACCGTCCCCGGTTTAAGAAAACAAAAGGAACAGAAGCGTCTCGAAGCGGAATCGCGTAATGCGATTGCCAAAGCGCGACGCGAAAAAGAAAAGCAGGTACACGAACTCGAGGCGAAAATCGCGGCATTGGAAGGACAACAGAAAGAACTGGCCGCGGCGCTGGAAGACCCAGCGGCTTACACGCCGGGTGGCCGCGCCACGGCGATCAATCGCGATCTCTCCACTTTGTCCCACGACCTGGCCCGCCTGACGGCGGAATGGGAAAGCGTGACCGCCACGGTGAACGCTTCCTAAAGAGGGGGAAGAAGTTAAGTGTTGAGGAACTTGCGGCCGACACGGCCGCCTCTACATCGAGAGGCCGCGGTCAACGACCACGCCTACAGTTCCTGATCAGAGAACGCGGGGAAAATGGATGTTCAGCTTGATGCAAACGTAGAGGAGCAGGATCGCGCCAAGTGTGGAAAAAATGATTCCGGCGGGATGAAATCGTCCGGTAACCGGGCGAAACAGGTGGGTAACCGCGCCGCCGATGATCGATCCGATGATGCCGAGCACGATTGTCCAGAAAATCGTCATGTGTACATGCATCACTGATTTGGCGATAATCCCCGCAATCAACCCGACAATAATGTACCAGATTAAGTGAATCATAATTTTTCTTCCGTTGTTTGACCGCAGAGTTACCGAGTATCGCAGGGCGTTTCAAAATTGACCAGATTTTTCTCGAAAAAGAAAAGGAAATCCTCAACGGTTGAGAGTCGCAGAGGAACTCCTGAAATTTCCTGGTAAGGTGAAACATGCAAACCGTTTTGAATTTTGTAAAAAAATTGTCCCTTTTTAGTCTCGTTGCCTTTTGCACCTTCTCTGTCACGGATGCGTTCGGAGAAAACCCAACCTCAATCGCAATTATTGGAGGGCAAGGCGACGCGCCCTATGCGGCTATTGTCAGGTCGGATCGATCTGTAATGCAATTGGCTGGACTGCCGGCTGAAGGACTTACTTATCGAGTCGCCATGAACTCCTCTCGCCGAGGAATAATTGGAGGGACCGACGGCGTGAATGCCTATGCCGCGTTGGTCTCTCACAAGGGAGATTTGACGCCGATTAGCGGACTCATGGCACCCGGAGAGATCTACACGGTTGCCATCGATGAGTCCGGAGAAGGGCTCGTTGGAGGAGGGCATGCCGATTCCAGCGTGCCCTACGCCGCCTTGATCTCCTCCAAGGGTCAGCCAACATCTCTCTCTTTACCTCCCAGTGGGCTTATTTATAGCGTTGTGCTCGGCTTTTCCAAAAATGGAATCATTGGAGGAAAAGGTCCGTCAAATTCTGCCTATGCGGCTTTTGTTTCACCGAAAGGTGTGGTGCAACCCCTGGCAGGCCTGCCTGCGGTTGGAGCCATTTTTTGGATTTCCACGAGTAATTCGCACAACGCGCTGATCGGAGGTCAAGACAATGAGTCCGCGTATGCGGCTTTCGTCTCTCGCTCAGGGTTGGTGAGGCCGATTGCCAATCTGCCTCAAGGAATTAATTATAGCGTTGCGATCAATGATGGTGGAGCGGGCATCATGGGAGGCACGTCTCAGTCTCAACCTTATGCCGCTTTCGTATCATCTCAGGGCGTTGCCCCACCCATACAAAATCTGCCCACGACTGTGGGAATTATCTACAATGTGGCAATCAATGCTTCCGGAATGGGCCTCATTGCAGGGCTCGCCGCATCACACCCCTACGGAGCGTTCGTCGCTCCGAACGGTGTCTTGACTCCTCTGCAAGGCCTTCCTACAGGGGAGGGATTTTTGGATGGAATCGCGCTTGATCGTTCCGGATATGCTCTCGTAGGAGGGGAATCTGACGGCGCTCCTTTCTTGGCTCTGGCTGCTCCCAACGGGCAATTGACCTATCTGAACCATCTTCCAGAAAATGGCGCGATTAATTCAATTTCAAGCCCCATGCTCGAACAAATTATCTCTGCGTACCGTTAATTCTGAAGGGTTAGTTGCAACTTTCCGCGCCTCCTATTAGCCGAACGCATCTGACTTGTTGCAATCGGGCGCACACTTATTTGTGTTAACGAACTGGCAATCCGTGCCCACACGATGGAGGTATTTTACGGTTGCCGCGTAGTTGCCCCAATGCGTTTTGATGGCGCTGTGATTATTATTCGTTAACGACCATCTGCGGTACAGGGCGACTCATTCCAACCTCGCGGTTACCTTCTGCAAGCCTGCAGTAAGCGCTTCAATTTGCTTCTGCTGCTCCGCAAGCTTTGACTCAAAGTCCTTTGTTAGCTGCTCGACTTTGCTGCGTTCTTTAAGGAATTCATTGAGCAACATCGCGTTCACCTGATCGTAACGTACGCTGTAGGGCTTTCCTTCTTTGTCGCGCACAACCAAATCAGGATTCACTTTGGCAACGTCCTCGGCGACCAGACCAAATTGTGCTGTTCCTGTCGGATCAAAGTCCTTTTTGTATCGGAATGTGACTGGTTGAAGTGCCAGGATATCTCCACTGGTTTTGTCCATCGGCTTAATGTCTTCCTTAAACCGCCTGGACGACATAATCGTTCCCAGCTTGCCATCCGAATCGACGAAGACTGCCAGCCCCGAAGAAGACGGTTGATTGAAAATGTTGCCGATATAGCAGCTGTGGCTCACGTCCGCGCCCGCGGCTCCGATGCAAATAACATCATCAGCCGTGTTGACCCTGCTGCCGGCATTATTACCCAGGGCGATGTTGGAACTGCCAGTTGTATTGGCACCGAGCGCCTGAAAACCGTCGGCGGTGTTGTTGTCGCCCGTTGTATTGTTACCAAGCGCCGCACTACCGTTAGCCGTGTTCTTGGACCCGCTTAAGTTGCCGCTGAGCGCCCGTTGACCATTAGCCGTGTTGTTGGTTCCGGTTGCGTTGCTGTGGAGCGCCGCAATACCGGTGGCCGTGTTCAAAGAGCCCCCGTTGAAAAAGAGCGCCGCGTAACCGGTAGCCGTGTTCTCGGAGCCGGTCACGTTGGTAAAAAGAGCGAGCGCTCCGTTGGCCGTGTTCCGGTCGCCGTTTGTATTGGCCTTAAGCGCCGAAAAACCGTTGGCCGTATTTGCATTGCCGTTCGTTAGGCTGAAGAGAGCATCCTGACCCTCGGCGGTATTCTTGCCGGGATAGCCCCCATCCGGCGGCGGGGTAATGCCGGAAGCTTGAAAACCCGTAAAGCAGGTGAGTGAAGCGACGACTACTGCGAGATAGATTGTTTTGATGATTGTTTTCATAGAAGTTTTGTCGTTCTGCTGATGTTCAAAGATTAATGTTCAACACTCAACGCTCAACATCCAACGCTGAATAGTGCAGCGGCATCGTCAACAATGATGGCCAGGGAAACACGCCGCGCAGCGGCGTAGCGACAGGTTCCTGAGTTCCTGCTTTGAAAGCTGGCCGTTGCTTCGCATCCGTTGCAGCCTGATTCATTCATTTTTAGGAAGCACGGGCCGCGGTCAGCGACCGGCGGTTACAGTTTCGCGTTCACTCGTGTCAATTCGTGGTTAAAGTGCGCTAAACGATTTTATGGAAGTCACAGGTGGATGCGTTTGCGGGGGGACACGATATGTGTTGAAGAGTCGACCAGTTGGGTTGGTCGATTGTCATTGCATTGATTGCCGTCGAAGCGCCGGTGCACCTTATGTGCAGTGGGGATCAGTGCCGCGGAAAGATTTAGTCGTAACAAAGGGCGAGCCGCGCAAGATTCCGTACGCGAATCGGATTCGCTCTTTCGCCGCATGTTGCGGCACGCACTTGTTTTTCGAGGATGCGAAAGATTCGGACACGATCGATTTCACGATTGCGTCGCTCGACGATCCGACACGGTTTGCGCCGCAGAAAGCGATCTACCTGGAAGATAAATTGCCGTGGGTGGTGATCGACGAATCGATTCCGTCGTTCCAGACAGTCCCAAAGAAGAAGCCTAACGACTGATTGGTGGTCTCACTGCCCGCCACGAATCTGCCTGATCTCGGCAGGCAGGACCTTGTCTTCGTCTTCGAGGTCCTTGCGAGCCTGTTCGCGCGCGGCGTGTCCAGGAGTAACGGGACAAGCAAAGAGGCGAAAAGAGCGACGCTCCACCGCCGCCGCCGCAGGGCCTGCGAACGTAACTGCTCCCGCGTGTGTCCCCTCGCCTCTCCGATCCAGCGAGAATTAGACGGCAACTTGTGATCTGTTCTCTGGCGCATCGAACGCAGTTTGACTTAAAACGCTCCAGGATGGCAATGTCTTTCGAGCAAAACAATGCCCCACAAGATCGCAGTTGCCACTAGACACGAATTTGCGGACAGGACTCCTTTTTAAGTGTGAAATCTATGAATGGACTTGGCGGGGATCAGCGACATAGAAGGCAAAGTCGCAAGGGTAAACGACGAGCGAATTTCAAAATCTGCGAGACGGATATGGCCGTTTACCGGGTCGTTAGGCCTCCATGAAGCTCCCAAACCCATATACGCAGCGCAAGCTCGCCGAAGCGCGGGATCTCCCGCCGCAGAACGAGCCGTTTTCCGCCTTTAATGTCTGCTTCCACGGAACCTACACGCGACTCGTCGAGCAAGTCATGGCCCAGCTCGGTGACAGCGTACCCGTCGTCGTTCTGATCGGCGACGATGCGACGCTCCTTTTCGACGGCGGGGAACAGCACGACAAGGTCATACCGGCCCACTATCACGAGCTCAAAGCGCTCGCCCATCTCGCGTTCGGCGTTCAACTCACGCTCATGGCAAACGGAAGGTGCCACCTCACCGAGCTGACCGCGAGCGAGCTTCGCGAAAAACGCGCACAGATTCGGGAGGCACGGGCCGCGGCGAACGCGCCACCAGACAGCGCATCCTGTTCACCAGCGGTAACCCTCGCATCGAAGGCGCCCGCTGAGCTGCTGTGCCGCGCGCGTGCACTGGTCGACAGAGTTCTCGCCGAAGGCGCGGTGGATTTCGACCGACTCCAGGAATACATCCGCGCACTCGCATCGAGTGCCCTTGAGACTGCGCAACTGGCCGTTTGCATCGAGCTCGAGCAACTGCATGCGCTCCTCGGACGGTGGCGCCACAACATTGACGAGGTGCGTTGGACCGGTCTGTACGTCGTGATCTGCGGCGCCCACCAGCCGAGGTATCGGGAGGCAACGTGTCAGTACTTCGGGCGCCTTCTCCGTGAGCCCGAGGCTTCGGCCGCTGAGCGGGAGGATCGGCTGGTCTACGGCGAAGGGCTCTGCGACGTCGATAGCGCGCTCGACTTGCTCGCACGACACATCGTTGACCAGCGGGCTTCGAATCTCCTCTTTGGCGACCGGCGGCGTCTTCAGGAGGACCTTCTTGCCGACGCTGCCAGCGCAGAAGTGCGGAAACTTTTCCCGAAGGTGCGCGCCTGCCCCAGTGGCGCACATCGGCGACGCGCACAATGAAACGTTTTCCGTGGCGCCGGTTTGGTGGCGTTTCACAGAAAAGCCCTGCAATAACCGCTGCTCCGCGATGGCGTTTGAGCTTCAACCAATTCTAAAAGGCGAACTGATCGAACTGCGGCCGCTCGCACCCGAAGATTGGGACGAACTGTTTGCAGTCGCGTCGGATTCGCTCATCTGGGAGCAGCATCCCGAGCCGGATCGTTACAAGGAAGGTGTGTTCAGAGTTTTCTTCAAAGAGGCACTGGAATCCGGCGGCGCGTTCGTCATCATCGATCGGAAGACTCAACACATCATAGGGTCAACGCGGTTCTACGGTTATGATCCGGAGAAATCAGAGATCGAAATTGGATGGACATTTCTCGCGCGAAAATACTGGGGCGGCCGATACAACACGGAAATGAAACGATTATTGCTAAATCACGCATTCAAGTTTGTTGAGAGCGTTGTGTTCTTCGTCGGAGTAGAAAATGTTCGCTCCCAAAAGGCCATGGAAAAAGTTGGCGCGATCAAAGTCGGAATGGCGACACGGGCGTACGGAAATCATCCGCCCACGCCGAACCTGAAGTACGTGATCAAGAAACGGTAACTACGAATCTACACAAACTTTCCAGGCCGTTTAAGATTGTAGCGGAAGTGGGCACGCTATTTGCATGAGCGCGTCGTGGCCAATATCTTGCAAAAAGTCCGTTTCGGCTGGCAGCCGACACCAGGCGGTCAGCAACCTGCGCCCTCCGGGATGGAGAGAAATTTAGATTCTTGTTGACGAAGACTACGAGTGGGTTATTTTACTGGCTCTGCGATAAGCGGACCGGTCGAATGCACGGCTGGTGTTCTTCCAGGCTCAGGGTCGAGCCGATCTTTGGTCAGATCTGCTGACGAGGTCGGTTTTTGCCTTGTACCGGAGAATTGATTGATCTTTGACAGCGTGGTCGCGGATTTGCTGCCGACGCCAAGGCCATGGCGGCCAAGCGTTTTTGGGCAAATTCGAGGACGGATAGAAGCCAAGTCAGCAAACATTGAATTGTGCGTTATCTGTCGATCTTCTTTGAATACAAAGATTTAGATCGGACAAACCCTGCGGAATGACTGGGATCATTGATCCCGGCTACAGCCGCAGGTAGTGAAAGTCAGATCTTCAAACTTTCGGTTTCCCTCACGGGGACCGAGTCGTTTTTAACGGAGAGTTTGATTCTGGCTCAGAACGAACGCTGGCGGCGTGGATAAGACATGCAAGTCGAGCGAGATTTTTCGTTGTAGCAATACGATGGAAAGTCTAGCGGCGAACGGGTGCTTAACACGTGGGCAACCTGCCATGAAGTGGGGGATAGCTCGCCGAAAGGCGAATTAATACCGCATGTGATTAGAGAGGACATCCTTTCGAAATTAAAGTCGGGGCAACCTGACGCTTCTTGTGGGGCCCGCGGCCTATCAGCTAGTTGGTGAGGTAACGGCTCACCAAGGCTTTGACGGGTAGCTGGTCTGAGAGGACGACCAGCCACACTGGGACTGAGACACGGCCCAGACACCTACGGGTGGCAGCAGTCGAGAATTTTTGACAATGGGGGAAACCCTGATCGAGCGACGC
>Ga0073928_10000664_pt1 | contig 76497 bp, 64 predicted proteins | sample PaiPotPPA55metaG_FD_76969 | JGI IMG/M metagenome (GOLD analysis project Ga0073928, IMG submission 76969) | Iron sulfur acid spring bacterial and archeal communities from Banff, Canada, to study Microbial Dark Matter (Phase II) - Paint Pots PPA... ...
GCTTCGCAACCGCTGTCGCCAGCGGCCACGCAACACTCGCTACCAAGCGGACGCTACTCCTTACTTGGACCGGACTTTCACCGGCTGGATCGCACCAGCTTTGCGGCTGGCGCACTTATCCCGTCACCTCGCCGGCTCGGCCTAGAACATTCCGTTGTTGTTTGCGGCCTTCTCCGGGATCGGTTGAATGACGTCCCAGTGCTCGACCACCTTGCCGTTCTCGAGCTTGTAGATATTGACAATGGCAAACCCGCGCGTGCCAGGCTCGCGCACGGCATGATCGTGGACGATCACATAATCGCCGTCGGCGAAGATGTGCTTGATCTCGCTGTGGTTGTTCGGGAACTTGTCCTTCAAGAACGCGACGTAGCCTTTGAGACCCTCCGGCCCGTCGGCAGCGTTCGGATTGTGCTGCGTGTAGCGCGGTCCGAGGTATTTCGAGGCGGCGTCGAAATCCTTCTGATTAAGCGCGGCGTCCTCGAACGCGGCCACCGTCTTTTTGTTCGCCTCCAGCTGCTCAACGCCGGCGGCGCGGGCGCACGGCATTGCAGTCAACAGGGTGAATGTTATTGCGGCGAGCAAAACGCGAAGCATGTCGGCCTCCATTTTCCGTGTAGAGTATTGTTTCACATGCGCGAGGGCAGCCATTGCGCAATGCAGGATACTGAAACGGCCGTCCCTCCGCCCACCGAAACGCGATGTGGAGGTTCTGGTCCTCGACGTAGCCGGTTTGCCGCAGCCCTTGGCGAAAGCCGGCCACAGCCGCTTCCGATGCGCTGGCGAGCCCGCCGGCGAGAAAGCCGATCACCGGCATCGCCCGCTGCGCGCGTGCCGCGAGCGGCCAAGCCGTCACCGCGCCGCCGAGAAGGCTGATGAACTCGCGCCGCCTCATTTGCCATTCCAAAGTTTAGGATCGGTCCAAACTCGGTAAGATTATCACGGCTGTCGTGGCGCTGTTGGTCATTTTGCGGCGCGCTCAGAGCACGTGCGCAATAACCGCTTTGGGTCCTTCGCGCCCGAGCCACCCCGCAGCGCTGGGCGGCTAGGTCAGAGTTCTCCAAAGCGAACATGCCCCAAGCATCAGCCGCTCACCCGATGTGCCAGTAGCAGTCGTCGACGCGTCAGATCACCTTGTCAGCACGGGAGAGCAAATTCATCGGTACCGTCAGGTCGATCGCCTTGGCGGTTTCGAGATTGATCGCCAGTTCAAACGTGGTCGGCTGTTCCACCGGCAGGTCGGCGGGCTTGGCGCCACGCAGCACCTTGGCGAGCATTCTTGCCACTTGACGATAGACCTGGGTCTGCGACGGGCCATAGGCGATGAGAGCGCCCAGCTCGGCGAAATCGGGCCACATGTAGATGGCGGGCAGGCGCAAGGCTGAGGTGTGAGCGATGATCGTTTTGGAATTGCTGCCGAACAGCGACGCCGCCAGCACATTCAGACCACCCGCGCCCGCGGCTTGCGCCGCGTTGATCGCCGGGATGATACCGTCTTCGCTGGTCACCAGATGAATCGAAAGCTCCACACGCCGGGCGCGCGCGGCTTCCTGAAGAGTCTCCAGTTCCTGCGGATGCTGCACTCTCGGGTCGGCCAATGCCGCCATTCGGCGCACGCCAGGCAACAGCTCAATCAGCAATTCCTGTCTCTTGCCGTCAAGCTCAGGGGCAAAGAGACTCACCCCGGTGACGTTGCCGCCAGGCCGGGCCAGCGACCGCGCCAATCCGTCTGCAACCATGTCATCGGCCACGCCGACGATCGGGATCGCCGGTAGGACGGCCTGGACGGAGCGGATTGGCGGAGCGCCGCCACCGACCACAATGGCCTCGATGCTGGTCTTAGCCAGCTCGCGTGCCGCATCCGCAAACCGCGGGTAAGGAGTCCCAATCCCGTTTCCTTCAACAACTAGGTTACGGCCCTCGATCAAGCCATTACGGCGCAATTCGTCAAACAGCGCGGTCATCAGTGGCGATCCACGCGGATTAGCCTGCAGGACACCTATGTGATGGATCCGGCCGTCCTGCGCACGCTCCGCGAGCGGCCACGCGGCTACCGCGCCGCCGAGGAGCGTAATGAACTCGCGCCGCTTCCCGTCAAACATGGTGCTCCATTTCTCACGCAGCGAGACGAATATAAGTATAACCAACGTCGCTCTACCCGAAACGATAGCACATCAGGGCCGCAAGAGAGTGCTGCTCTGCGGGATTTCCACCCGGCTTAGCCAAGTGCGCTCCGCGTCCGCGTACTTTGCATCTCCCGGATGCGCTTCCCCAACGAGTCCTTCGCCCCCGAGCCATCCCGCGGCGCTGGCCGGCCATGTCTGGAGTTCTCCAAAACTGAACATAAGGCACAGCATCAGTCGCTGACGCGATGTGCCAAAGGAGGCAAAAAGGAGCTTTCCCTCAGGCCATTGCCGAGGCGATGCAGCCATCGATGCTGAAGTCCGTTAGGTGTGCTACTATGCGCGCTGGCGAGATTGCCATTTCAGAACTGCGTCGCGCTCCATGAAGAAAGCGATTACCCGCCGCCGAGTGACGGAGCTTACCGCGGCGTTCGCGGCATCGAGCCTAATCGCTCATAACGTTCAAGCACAGGCTTACCCGAGCCGCATCATTCGGCTGATCGCGCCGTTCCCGGCCGGTGGCGGCACCGACTCCGCGGCCCGCATCATCGCTGCTGGCTTGTCGGATCTGCTGGGCCAGCAGGTAATGGTCGACAACCGGCCTGGCGCCGGCAGCAACATCGGCGCCGAGGCCGCCGCGCGCTCAGCGCCTGACGGCTACACCCTGCTGCTCGGTGCGCCGCCGCTTGCGATCAACCGATTTCTCTATGCTTCACTCAACTACGATTCCGTCAGCGATCTCGCGCCGGTGTCATTGCTCTGCCGCTTTCCGAACATCCTCGCGGTGCCGGTGTCGTCGCCGCTGACTTCGGTCCGCAGTTTCATCGACTATGCCAGGGCCAATCCAGGTAAAGTGACTTATTCCTCCCCGGGGATCGGCACCACGCCGCACCTGTCCGGTGAATTGTTTAAGCGCATGGCTGGCATCGAGCTCATCCACGTGCCCTATCGCGGCGCCGGGGCCGGCGCCATTACCGATACCATCGCCGGCCGCGTCGATTCGGCTATCAACACGACCGGCTCCCTGCTGCAAACCGTGCGCTCAGGGCAACTGCACGGGCTCGCCGTCACCACGCTGAAACGTTTCCCAACCGCGCCGGAACTGCCGACCATTGCGGAGTCCGGGGTTCCCGGCTTTGACGTGTCGTCCTGGTATGCGCTGCTCGTGCCGGCTAAGACCCCGCCTGAGATCATCGCCGGGCTGAACGCCGCGACCGTCACGGCATTATCCGAACCCGCGGTGAGGGCCAGGTTCGAGCCACTCGGCGTCGTTATCGAAAGCTCGACACCTGAAGGGCTCGGAGCGCTGCTTCAGTCTGAAATCGACAAGTGGGGTCCGATAATCAAGGCCGCCGGCATCAGCGCAAGCAATTGAGCACGAGTCGGCAAATACCTTTCTCCGAGAGCGGACCAACCATGAAACTCACCGTCAATACCAACCATTTGTCACTGATCGATCGGGTCGTCGAAGCAGGCATGCTCGGCAAGAGCCGCGGCGATGTCCTCAAGGCTTCTGTCATCGAGCATGTTCGCTTTCTGCTCGCCGGAGGGACTCCTTTCAGAACCGGTCCGCCGGGCTTCGTCGAGGTGGACACGCCGACCTACGGCGCGGTGCGCGAGGAGCTGATCATCCAGCCGATCACCGGCAAAGCCATTCCGGTGCGCACCGGCGAGGTGCTGCGCATCAGTCAGGTCGAGGGTGGGACCTGCGTGGACTACAACGCCTATAACCTACACGACTACAAGGAGTGGCTCGATTGCGGGTTCAATCGCACGCGCGGGGTAACGGTCGGTAAGGGTACCATTATCTGGACAGGGTCTCCGCGCGCGCGGCCCATGCAGGCGATTCTCGATCATTCCGACAATTTCGACCAGTACTACCAGGGTCACCGGTGCAACGGCCTTCTCAACGAGATCGAGTACGGGTTCGTCGATCATCCGAATTGCCAGGACACATTCGCCGAAGCTATCAGGGAGTACGGCCTGACGCCCGACGACGTGCACGACTCGTACAATCTTTGGATGCGCACCACGGTGACCCCGGACGGTCGCCGGGAGTTTCACTGGAATCGCGCCAGGCAGGACGACTATGTGGACCTGCTGGCGGTCATCGACACGCTCTCGGTGCCGATCATATGCGGCATCGATACCATCCCCTTGAACAACTACGACCCTGGATCGATCCGGCTGCAGGTATTCGCGGCATCGCCATCAACCCGGGAGCTGGTCGAAATCATTCAAAAGCGGCTCGGTCGCTTCCACGCGCAGAAAACACCGAAGGACTTCAAGAAGAAGGAGATCCGCACACAACGGGAGCTTGAGCCCGACCCGAACTACGCCCCCAACTACTGGCCAAAACCAACGGAGACTTCGATAGACGTCAATCTCACCGAGGAAGTCGATCAGCTGTTGCAGTCGCTTCTCGCCACCGGCGACTACCTGGAGACCAAGGAGCACGCCATCTTGCATAGCTTCCTGCGCTGGTACGACGTCGCGTGGCCGCGCGATCACGTCAGCACCAAGCTGAAGTTCCGGCCGAGGTCGGGTGGAAATCGGCGTTGAGCGTGGAGAGGAGGTCCATCCTCACCTCACGATGGGCGAAGGAACTGCCGGATTAGCTCAAGTGTTTTCTTCGGTTTTTCGACCATTGGCGAATGGCCAGCACCCTCGATGATAGCGACCTCGCTTCCTGGCACCCGCTCATAGAATTGCAAATGCTCGGGAGGCACGATTGCGTCGAGCGCGCCAGTGATGGCGAGGAGCGGGGGGATTGGTGTGAGCGCTGCAAGCCGCTCATACGGCGCCTTCGCGCGTCGATATCTGCGCGTCGATATTGGCCTCCTTCCACATGTCCAACTTCCCTTGCTCGTCCAATGGAGGATCGCTGACGAACCGCTCGCGCGACCGCTCATCCATGCGTTCGACGTACTCGTGGACGAGCCGGATCATTTCCGGTTCTGACAATGGCGGTGCATTTGTGGATGTTGAAGATGCAATAGAACCTGTGCCCGAAGAGGCAAGACTCTTCGTGCAGGCTTCGAACCGCACATCCCATTCAAGGTCCTTGGCCGTGCGGAGCTGCTTCGCTTGTTTGAGACTGGTCGTGCCGAGCGAGAACTGAATGACCTTGCTGCCGATCGGCTTGATCAGTTGCGCCGGCACGCGGCGACGGTAGTAGTAGACGCCGTTGCGGCGAGACAGATGATTGTTTCCGGACACTGTTTTCATCCCTTTGTGTACCACCAAGGTGTGTCACGAGGGAATGCTAAGTGTCTGATTTACAAGGAGCTTAGGTTTCTCAGGGCGTTAGGAGAAACCTGGTGGAGCCGAGGGGGGTCGAACCCCTGACCTCCTCATTGCGAACGAGGCGCTCTCCCAACTGAGCTACGGCCCCGCCGAAAAGCAGCCCTGAGCGGGGATCTGCGAGTGCGGGGCCATTTAGGGCGAGGGGTGCGCAGAGTCAAGGACGCCGCGCCATGACACGTCCAGGACACACAGCAGCATCGGCCCGGGTCATCCCGCGCCGTGGCTACGTTGACGCAGGCGAGGGGAGCCGATTATCACACAGCCTGGCTTGCCGGCGGTCGTTTCGGGCCGGCAATCGCGGGTGGTGAATTCCCAATGGTCAATCCTTTTCTTTGGCTTATTGATACGCTGATCACGCTGTACATATACGTGCTCATTGCCGCCGCGGTGCTGTCGTGGCTGATCGCGTTCAACGTGGTCAACAGCTACAATCCCACTGTCCGCATGATCTGGGACTTTCTGTACCGGGTGACGGAGCCTGCGCTGCGGCCGATTCGTGCCATCCTGCCCAACTTGGGCGGAATCGATATTTCTCCAGTGATTCTCATCATTGCGCTGATGTTTCTTCGCGTGCTCATCGAGTGGCTCTACATCTCGCTTTTCGGATAGATGGACAGCACCGCCCGACCTTGGCGAGCCGAGGCCGGAGGCCTCAGCATAGTCGTGCGGCTCACGCCAAAGGGCGGGCGCGATGCGATCGATGGGATCGAGCCACTGGCGGATAGGCGCAACGCACTGAAGGTGCGCGTGCGAGCGGCACCGCACGAAGGCGCGGCGAACGCGGCACTGGTCAGGCTCATGGCCAAGTCGCTGGGCGTCCCGGCGCGGCAAGTCAGCCTGGTCGCAGGCGCAAGCGCGCGCATCAAGCGCGTACAGGTGGTGGGCGCCCCTGCCGCTCTGGCGAGCGCATTGGAAAGCCTGTGCGCCGGCGCCGCCGCGGCAAACCAGCGCTGAGCCGCCCATGGCCGCGCAGATCATCGACGGCAAGGCAATTGCAGCCGACTTGCGCGGCAGGGTGAGGGACGCGGTGCACCGCTTGGGGCGCGACCGCGGCATGGTGCCGGGCCTGGCGGTCGTGCTCGTCGGCACCAATCCCGCAAGCGAGAGCTATGTCGGCAGCAAAGTGAAGATCACCGCCGGCAGCGGCATGCGATCCTTCGATCACCGGCTGCCCGCGACCACGAGCGAAACCGACTTGTTGGCGCTGGTCGCGCGCCTCAATGCGGATCCCAGCGTAAACGGCATTCTGGTGCAGCTGCCCTTGCCCGCCCAGATCGACGCCCAGAAGGTGATCGCCGCGCTCGATCCCGCAAAAGATGTCGACGGCTTTCATCCGGTCAATGCCGGCCGCCTGGCGGTCGGGCTGCCGGCGTTGGCGCCGTGCACCCCGCTCGGATGCGTGCTCCTCGCCAAGACGGTGCATGCATCTCTCGAAGGACTTGAAGCGGTGGTGGTCGGACGCTCCAACATCGTGGGAAAGCCGCTCGCGCAGCTCCTGCTCGCGGAGAATGCGACGGTCACGGTGGCCCATTCCAAGACGCGCGACCTGCCGGCGGTCTGCCGTCGCGCCGATATCCTGTTTGCCGCTGTAGGGCACGCGCGGATGGTGCGAGGTGACTGGATCAAGCCCGGCGCGACCGTGATCGATGTCGGGATCAACCGTATCACCGAGGAGGACGGCTCCTCGCGCATTGTCGGCGACGTGGCGTTCTCGCAAGCGTGCGAGGTTGCGGGAGCGATCACGCCGGTTCCGGGCGGCGTTGGGCCGATGACAATTGCGTGCCTGCTCGCAAATACGGTGCGCGCAGCCTGCACGCAGGCGGGGTTGGCGCCCCCAGCGCTGAACCGGCAGTCTACCGTGGACCGAGATTAGACCCGGGCCAGATAGTAGCCCGCATGAGCGCAGCGACATGCGGGGCCACCGCGGATATCGCTTCGCGCATGCGGGCTGCGATTTTCCTGCAGTGGGCCGAGAATGAAGCCGGCGTCAGCTTCCCCAGGCAAACGCAACCTTGTCGAGGACGCGTGCTCCGAAGCGCTCGGATGAGCGCGCCACCGCCTTGCCGGCGAGGGCGCGATAAAAGCCGACGGCCGGCTCGTTATCCGAGAGTGCCCAGACCACGAGGCTCTGCAAGCCGCTCTGCGCCAGGTCGCGTCGCGCCGCGGTGAAGAGCTTGCGGCCGAAGCCCAGGCCCTGAAACTCAGGGCGCAGATAAAGCTCGTAGATCTCGCCGTCATAATACAAGCTGCGCGCGCGGTTGCGGCCGTAGTTGGCATAGCCCGCGATGGTCTCGCCGAAGGCGAGCACGGCGATGCGGCTGCCCTTGCGAATGGCGCTCTCCCACCATTGCGGGCCGCGCCGGTTGATCAGCTTGTCGAGCTCGGGTCCGGGAATGACCCCCTGGTAGGCCCCCCTCCAGGCCTCGTCATGCGTCGCTGCGATAGCCGTTGCATCTGACGGCTTGGCGCGACGGACCTCGATCAGGATCGTGCTCATGTGCTGATACAAGCAAGCACGCGGCGTTCCTTCAAGAGCTATGTTTAACCAGAGGTTAACGGGCAGCAGGGCCGCGGTGGATTCCAGGCCGGCGATGGCCTGCGGCCTCTGCATAAACCCGCGAAAAATCGAGAGAAGTTGGCCACGTCATCGCATGTGACCTTGACGACACGCAGGCTCGGGAAAAATTGCGCAGCTGCGTCGGGGCTGCCCATGGCCGAGGCCTGAAAGCTCTGTCCGGAAGCGGAGCTTCAGAGGCGCGGTATCGACGGGGGATGATTCGCGGTCTGAGATCGCGCGAGCGGATTATGCCGCACGTTCCTTGCGTCGCACCTCTCGTTTACGATCGTTGGGATCGAGCAGCTTCTTGCGCAGCCTGATCGCTCTTGGGGTGATCTCCACCAGCTCATCATCGCCTATGTAGGCGAGCGCCTTCTCCAGGGTCATCTGGATGGGTGGGATGAGCCGCACCGCCTCGTCCTTCGCGTGGGTACGGATGTTCGTGAGCTTCTTTCCCTTGAGCACGTTCACTTCAAGATCGTTGCCGCGGGTGTGCTCGCCAATGATCATGCCCCGATAGACCTTCCAACCCGGCTCGATCATCATCGGTCCGCGATCCTCCAGGTTCCAGAGCGCATAGGCAACCGCCTCGCCCTGATCGTTCGAGATCAGGACACCATTGCGTCGGCCGGCGATCTCGCCGCGGTAGCGCCCATAGCCGTGAAACAGCCGGTTCATGACCGCCGTGCCCCGCGTGTCCGTGAGCAGCTCGCCCTGGTACCCGATCAGGCCGCGCGTGGGTGCGTGAAATATCAGGCGCGCACGACCTCCGCCGGAGGGCCGCATCTCGACCATCTCGCCTTTGCGGCTCGAAACCTTCTCCACGACTATGCCGGTATGCTCCTGGTCGAGGTCGATGACCACTTCCTCGATCGGCTCCATCAGCTCGCCGTCCGCGTTGCGCTCGATCAGCACTCTCGGCCGAGATACCGAGAGCTCAAATCCTTCGCGGCGCATCGTCTCAATGAGAATGCCGAGCTGCAGCTCGCCTCGACCCGCGACCTCCATCGAGTCCTTCTCGGTTGATTCACTCACCCGGAGCGCGACATTGCCTTCGGCCTCGCGCAGCAGGCGCTCGCGGATCACCCGGCTTTGCACCTTGTCGCCTTCAGTCCCGGCGAGCGGAGAGTCATTAATTCGGAAAGTCATTGCGAGGGTCGGCGGATCGATCGGCTGCGCGGGCAATGGCCGAGTCACCTCGGGCGCGCAAATCGTGTGTGAAACCGTGGCCTGCGGCAGGCCGGCGATTGCGGCAATGTCCCCGGCGGACGCTTCTTCCACGCCTGTGCGCTCGAGACCGCGAAAGGCCAGCACCTTGGTTACCCGGCCTTCCTCGACGAGCTTGCCGTTGCGGTCGATGACCTTCACGCTCTGATTGGGTTTCACCATACCCGAGGTGATGCGCCCGGTGACGACGCGTCCCAGATACGGATTGGCTTCCAGAATGGTGCCAATCATCCGGAGCGGTCCGTCCTCGACTTTCGGCGCCGCCACGTGCGCGATCACCAGATTGAACAGCGGCGTCATGCCGCGGTCCTTGGGCCCTTCGGGCGCAACGGCCATCCAGCCCTGCTTGGCAGAGCCGTACAGGATGGGAAAATCGAGCTGCGCCTCGCTCGCGTCCAAGGCGGCAAAAAGATCGAATACCTCGTTGACCACCGCCGCCGGGCGCGCATCCGGCCGATCGACCTTGTTGATGATCACGATCGGCTTGAGGCCGACCTTGAGCGCCTTGGAGACCACGAACTTGGTCTGCGGCAATGGCCCTTCAGCGGCATCCACCAGCACCAGCGCGCCGTCGACCATGTTGAGGATGCGCTCGACCTCGCCGCCGAAATCGGCGTGACCCGGAGTATCGACGATGTTGATGCGGGTGTCCTGCCAGAGGATGGACGTCACCTTGGCCAGGATCGTGATGCCGCGCTCCCGTTCGAGATCGTTGGAATCGAGCGCTCGCTCGGCGACGCGCTGGTTCTCGCGGACTGCTCCCGACTGCTGGAGCAGCCGATCGACCAGGGTGGTCTTCCCGTGGTCGACGTGAGCGATGATTGCAACATTGCGCAGATTCATGGTGGAATGAAAACCAATGCGGGCCGCAAGGGCCCGCTTCGCCGGGTATATAGTCATCAGCCCGCGCCAGGCAAACCGCTGCACCGCCGGCGAGTGCGGCAACAGGAGCTCCGGGGATGGCCGAGAAACTGACCGGCACTGCTCGCCAAGCGGCGCTCGCCAAGCTCGATGGATGGGCAGAAGTCGAGGGTCGCGACGCCATCACCAGGAAATTCACTTTCAAGGACTTCAACGAGGCGTTCGGCTTCATGGCTCGGGCGGCTTTGACCGCGGAAAAGCTCGACCATCATCCCGAGTGGTTCAATGTGTACGACAAGGTCGAGGTGACGCTCGCCACCCATGATGCGGGCGGGGTCACCGAGCGCGATATCAAGCTCGCGCAGGAGATGAACCGGTTGGCGGGCACGTCCCGCTGAGCCGCCGCCTTGCGGCCATCATCCTGCTGCATCCACCTCATGCGATGATGGCGCCAACGAAAGACGATCTGGCGTCTGTTGTCTGTCGTCCGTCATCCGTCGTCTGGCATCTGACATCTGACCACGAGCTTGCCCATCACCCTGCGGTCGGCCAGCGCCTTGAGCGCTGCCGGGGTCTCTGCCAAGGGATACGTCCTCTGAATGTGGCAGGAGAGCTTGCCCTGCGCACACCAATGAGCGAGTTGGCCGAGGGCTGCTTGGTAATGCTCGGCTTGATGCCGAACCCAGGCACCCCAGTAAACTCCAACGACATCGCAGCTTTTCAGCAGGACGAGATTGAGCGGAACTTTCGGAATCTCGCCGGCGGCAAAACCAATAACCAGGTGGCGGCCTCCCCATGCAAGGGAACGCAGTGCCGGCTCGCTGAAGGAACCGCCAACCGGATCGAACACCACATCGATTCCGTGCTCTCCCCCGATCCGCTTGAGGGCGCCACGCAGATCTTCATTGGCGTAGTTGACCACGTGATGCGCGCCATGTGCACGGGCAAAGTCCAGCTTTTCGTCGCTTGAGGCACAGGCGACGACGCGAGCGCCCATGATGCGGCCCAACTCCACCGCCGCAAGCCCCACCCCGCCGGCAGCACCAAGCACTGCGAGGCTCTCGCTCGCCTGCATGTGCGCCCGGTACTTGAGCGCGTAGTAGGCGGTACCGTAGGTGATGGTCAGCGCGGCGGCACGCTCAAAATCGAGATCGTCCGGGATTCGCACAATCCTGTCCGCCGCAACTACCGTGCGTTCCCGCGCGGCATTGAAATTGGTGTAGCCCATCACCCGGTCACCAGCCGCAAAGGCTGCTACTCCTGGGCCGATGCTTTCGACCACCCCGGCAAACTCTCCGCCCGGCGAGAATGGGAAAGGCGGCTTGGTCTGATACTTGCCCGCGATGATCAAGGTGTCGAGGAAGTTGAGGCCGACCGCTTCGACTTTGGCCACCACCTCACCCGGGCCTGCGACCGGGTCGGGCACATCCTCGATGACGAGATCATCCGGGGTGCCGAAGCGATGACAGAGGATTGCTTTCATGGCCGAGTTGCTCGATCAGGAGGGAATCTGTCCGCCTTCACATTGCCGGATTTGCCCAGCATTGGCTTGATCTTAGCTCAAATTGCGGACTCCACGGAGACGGAGCGATGACTTGGTTTCGGATCACTGCGGGTGCTCTGTGCATCGCGCTCGCCGGCTCCCTGCATTCGGTGTCGTTGGCGCAACAACCGGCCGCGGCGCCCCAGCCGGCTCCTCCTGCCAAGCCAGCGGCGCCTAGACCTGCTGCTCCCAAGGCGGCAGCCGGCAAGCCCGCCGCGCCCACCCATGCGGCACCGGCGGCCGCAACCGACACGCAAACGACACTGCTTGGGCAGTACGCGGACTGGGGGGCCTATACCGCGTCACCCGGCGGCAACAAAGTCTGCTTTGCGCTGGCCAAGCCAAAGACCTCGAAGACCGAGCCGCCCGGCCGCAGCCGCGATCCATCCTACATGTTCGTCTCCAGCCGGCCGGCAGAGAACGTCAAGAACGAGATCTCGGTGATTGTGGGCTATCCCTTCAAGACGACCTCGGATGCAACCGCGGAGATCGGCAACACCAAGTTCGCGATGTACACCCAGAACGACGGCGCCTGGATCAAGAACGTCACCGAGGAAGCGCGCATGGTGGATACCATGCGCAAAGGCGGGGATTTGACCGTGAAAGGCACTTCGGGACGCGGCACTCAGTCCACCGACCAGTATTCGCTCAAGGGGCTTGCCCAGGCCCTGGACAAGATCGAGCAGGAGTGCCGATAGAAGCGTCCTGTGGGGCCTCAAGCAACAGAACACCGTGCTCGCCATCGGCAGATCGATCCTCGACCGGAGCTCGCAGATCGACATCGGCGAGCTCTGCCTGAGCTACGGCGGCGGCGGACATGAAGCTGCCGGCACTTGTCAGGTCGACAGCGAACGTGCAGAAACCGTCAAGTCGGAGCTCATTGCAAGGCTTGCTGCACAGGCATGATCCGTGTCGGCATCGGCGGATGGGATTTCAAGCCGTGGCGCGGCGAGTTCTACCCGGCCGGATTGCCGCAGGCGCGCGAGCTTGAATATGCCAGCCGCAAGCTGACGTCGATCGAGATCAACGGTACTTTCTATCGGACGCAGAAGCCGGAGAGCTTTCGCAAATGGGCCGGCGAGACCCCGGATGATTTTGTCTTTTCCGTCAAGGCGCCGCGCTATGCCACTCACCGGCGTGTGCTGGCCGAAGCAGGAGAGTCGATCCAGCTTTTCTTCGCGAGCGGCGTGCTGGAGCTGGGCGCAAAGCTCGGCCCGATACTGTGGCAGCTGCACCCCAACAAGAAGCTCGAGCCGGAAGACTTCGCCGCTTTCCTCGCCCTGCTGCCTGCCAGGCTTGACGGGAGGGTGCTGCGGCACGTCGTCGAGGTAAGACATGCAAGCTTTGTCGATCCGGCCTTCATTGCGCTCGCGCGCAAGACCGCGGTTGCCATTGCGCTGGTGGATTCCGACAAGCATCCGCTGATTGCGGACCTCACCGCCGATTTCGTCTATGCCCGCCTGCAGCACACGTCCGACAAGGAGAAGACAGGCTACAGCCCGTCCATGCTCGAGCTTTGGGCCAAGCGCGCCAAGATCTGGACCGATGGCGGCGTGCCGAAAGACCTTCAGACCGTCGCGGGTCAAACCCCGACGAAGCAGCAGCGGGACGTGTACATCTACATGATCGCAGGCGCGAAGGCGCGCGCTCCCGCGGCAGCCATGGCGCTCATCGAGGAGCTTCATTGATCTATCGCTCGGGCGCGGCGCGTCCTATTTACCCGTCAATGAGCAGTCCGCCGTCTCACCTCGATGCAGGTTCAATCGAGTCTCTCCCGCCGCCCGGGTTGGTCGAAAAGATCTCGCTTGAGCGTTACATCGCGCCTACCAGACCTTCGCTGATAGGCCTCTCGCGCGCCGAGCTGGCCGAGGCGCTCACGGCCATCGGAGTCCCTGCGGCGCAGCACAAGATGCGAGTGCAGCAGCTCTGGCAATGGCTCTATGTGCGGGGCGCCCGGCATTTCGACGAGATGACGAGCATGTCCAAGGAATTGCGCGCCCAGCTCCATGCCCACTACACGCTGGCACGGCCCGAGGTTGCGGCCGAGCAGACTTCCGTCGACGGCACCCGCAAATGGCTGCTGCGGCTGCCCGGCGGACAGGCAGGCGGACGGCCGCACGAGATCGAGTGCGTCTACATTCCCGAGCCCGACCGCGGCACCCTCTGTCTCTCCAGCCAGATCGGATGCACGCTCAGCTGCTCGTTCTGCCACACCGGCACCCAGCGCCTGGTGCGCAATCTGACCCCGGGGGAGATCGTCGGGCAGATCATGGTTGCGCGCGATCGCCTCGGCGATTGGCCAAGCCCCGCTGGGGCGCGGGCACCCGAGGCGGCCTCCAAGGGAAGCGGCGTCCGGCTGGTCTCGAATATCGTGATGATGGGCATGGGCGAGCCGCTCTACAATTTCGAGGCGGTGCGCGACGCCCTCATCATTGCCGCGGACGGCGAGGGCATTGCGATCTCGAAACGCCGGATCACGCTCTCGACATCGGGCGTGGTGCCGAACATCCCGCGCACGGGCAAAGAGATCGGCTGCATGCTTGCCGTTTCGCTGCATGCGGCACACAATGTGTTGCGCGACGAGCTTGTGCCGCTCAATCGGAAATATCCAATCGAGCAGCTCTTGCAGACCTGCCGCGAATATCCTGCACTATCCAATGCGCGCCGCATCACGTTCGAATACGTGATGCTCAAGGGGGTCAACGATTCCGCGGCTGATGCCAAGGCGCTGGTGCAGCTGCTCAAGGGCATTCCCGCCAAGATCAACCTCATTCCGTTCAATCCCTGGCCTGGCACCAGCTACGAGTGCTCGGACTGGGATCAGATCGAAAGCTTCTCGGAGATCGTCTTCAACGCCGGCTACGCCTCCCCGGTGCGCACGCCGCGCGGTCGCGACATTCTCGCGGCTTGCGGGCAGCTCAAGAGCGCAACGGAAAAGCTGTCGGCGCGAGAGCGGCTTGCGCTGCGCGCCATGGCATTCACGGACTGACCTTGGTCATGGATGCCCTCCCTCGCCTGCTGCTGCGCTTCCTCATCGTGCCGATCGGCTATTTCGTCGGTGTGCTCGCGGGCACGCTGGTGATGCTGTTCGGGTCCTGGAAGATCGGGCGGATCGAGTCCTTCGATGTCGATGCGCGAGCAATTGCGACCTACGGCTACGCGTTCGCAGCTCCGGTGCTGCTCATCGTCCTGCTCAGCCTCATGTGGTTGCCGACCGCAATCGGCATCCTGCTCTCGGAAGTTTTCGCGCTGCGCTCGTGGATGTTTCACGCCGGCAATGGCGCGGTCTCCGCGTGGATTGCCTGGAGCTTGTTCGGCTCCCTGGACGACAGCCGCGTTCCGCTCAATCATCCGCTGGCAGTGATCGCCGCAGGGCTTGCGGGCGGTCTGGCCTACTGGGCCGTCGCCGGCTGGAATGCCGGCTTCTGGAAACCGCTGTTTGCCACCGTCGACCGTTCGATGCTGCCGAAACCGGCTCCACCTCCGCCGCAAATCCGCTAAGATATCGCGCTACCAAGGCCGAGATGCGCCAGGCGGCGCGGTTGCCGACGGGGTCTTATGCAAGACAAGCAGCCTGAGAGGCGGATGATACCGGCACGGCAGGCGCGCTGGCGGCGCACCGCGCGCCGCGTCGCCGGGATGATCGTGCTCGCGCTCGTGCTCGCGGGTTGCGACAGCTGCGGCGACTTCGTTTCGCCGATCGGCCACGCGCAGGTTTGCCGCAAAGAGGCGCCGCAGCCGCACTAGACGGCCCGGATTGGACCCGGTCGGGTTCGTTTGGCCAAAAAGCTCCGGGGGCCGCTGTCGCGCCACTTGCGATGGTCGTGATTGAGCAAATTCAACGTCGCATCAGGTCGTCGCCGCGCACAACCATTAGGCGAGCGAAACGGGTCATTATTGTGACAGGCCCAGCGCTTCCCACCTCGACTCGGATGCCCCGCCGTTATCTGTTACCGTTCCTCCCACCAGCCCCAAGTAAACCAAGCCAGGGAGGAAACCACGTGCTGAATTCTCTGAGCTATCGGCTTGCGGTGCATCTTGCGGCCATCGGGATGCTCCTCACCTCGACGGCGGGCGCGCACGCCCAGAGCACGATCAGGATCGGGCTTGCCGTTCCCAATTACGGACCGTTCGCGCCGGTCTATGCAGCCGATGAGCTCGGCTATTACAAGGAGAACGGAATAGTCGCCGAGATCACCGCTTACCGCGGCGGACCCGCTGCCCAGGAGGCGCTCGCCGCGGGCGCAGCGGACATCATCAATTTCTTCCCGCCAGGGGTCGCGCTGGCGACGAAGAAAGGCATCAAGGAAAAGATCGTCGGCATCGGATCGGCAAGACCCGATGGCTGGCATATCGTCGTGATGGCAAGCTCGCCGTTTCACACCATCGCCGATCTTGCGGGCAAGAAGGTCGGGATTACGGCCAAGGGGGCCACTACCGACTTCTATGCCCTGTGGGCGGCAAAGCGTGCGGGCGTGCAGGTGGAGACCATTCCGCTCGGCGCGCCGGCGCAGGTCCCAACGCTCAAGTCAGGGCAGATCGAGGCGGCCGTGCTCAATCCGCCGGTGCCGTTTCGGCTCATTCTCTCGGGGGAGGGCCGCTCCCTGGTCGACCTCGGCAAGGAAATGGACGCGAATCTTCCGGACGTGTGGGTCGCAACCCAAGCCCTCATAGACGCCAGTCCCAAAGCGGTCGAAGGCGCGCTGCGCTCCATCTACAAGGCGACAGCCTACATGAAGAAGAACCGCAGCTACGGCTTGGACTACATGGGCAAGTTCACCGGCGAGAAGGACGCGAAGGTCGTCGAGCTCGATTACAACCAGGTGCTTTCGAAGCGACCTACCTCCGCGAAGATCGAGCGGCCCTGGCTCGAAGCTTCGCTCGCGCTCGCCGCGCTCGGCGGCATTACTGACCTTCCTCCTATAGAGGAAATCTTCACCGATCGGTTCAGTGGCGTGAACGGCGACTGACCAGCCTCGCTCCGGCGATGGGCGCCGCGCTCTCAGGCTATCTGGTCTTTGCCGTTCTCGTTCTCGGCGGCTGGGAGCTCGTCGCCCGTCTGGCTCTGGTCGATGCCGACCTGCTCCCGCCGTTGTCGCAAGTCTGCGCCATTCTATGGCAGCTCGTGCATGACGCGCGTTTCGCTGCCGATCTCGGCGTCACCGCCGGCGAGGTCGGGGTTGCCTTCCTGATCGCCGCACCGCTGGCGGTGTCGAGCGGGTTCCTTCTCGGCGAGAGGCTCGCTCTCGCCAAAACCTTCAACCCGATAGTGCATTTCATCTTGGCTGTGCCCCAATCGATCTTTCTGCCCGTCTTCATTCTCGCGTTCGGCATCGGCTTTCTGGAAAAAGTGCTGTTCGGAATTACACATGCTTATTTCGTGATTCTTGTAAACAGCTTTGCCGCGGTGCGCTCGATCCCGCGCCCGCTCATAGCGGCGGCCCGGGTATTTGGCGCCACGCCGGCGCAGATCTACACGCGCATCTACCTCCCGGCGATGCTGCCGCTGGTGCTCACGGGACTGCGCATCGGCATGGTGCTCTGCATCGTCGGCGTGCTTTTGGCCGAGATGTATGCCTCGCGCAGCGGCATCGGCCGCCGCATCTTCGGATGGGGCGAGAGCGCCCAGATCCCAGAGCTTCTGGCCGGTATCCTGCTGGTCTCGATCCTGACTATTGCCGTCAATGAGACGATGCGGCTTGCCGAGCTGCGCGTCGGCCGTTTCTACCGCAGAACCTCGCTCGGGTAGACGCTGCGCGATGCTTGTCCCGAACCCCACCCCGTCATGCCCGGACTTGTTGCGGGCATCCACGCCTGGTGCTCCAGAATCAAGAGGCGGATGGCCGTGACAAGCACGGCCATGGCGAAGAGCAGGGCGATGCCCATCATCGAGGTCACCGGCCTGGCGAAGGATTTCCGCACCGGGGGTACGGTGGTGCATGCGCTTGCCGACGTGTCGTTCTCAGTCGAGGAGGGGAAGTTTGTCACCCTTGTCGGACCGAGCGGATGTGGCAAGTCAACGCTGCTGCAAATCCTTGCCGGCCTCATGTCTGCGAGCCGCGGCGAGGTGCGCATTTCCGGGGAGCCCATTCGTGCACCCATGCCGGACAAGATCGGCATGGTGTTTCAGGATCCGACATTGCTGCCGTGGAAGACCGCGCTTGCCAACATCGAATTTCCGCTCGACCTGCGGGGCGTCGATCGCGCAACCAGGCGCAAACGCTGCCTGGAGCTGCTCGATCTCATGGGACTGGGTGAATTCGCGGACAACTACCCGCATGAGCTTTCGGGCGGCATGCGCCAGCGCGTCGCCATCGCCCGCGGGCTTGCGCCGGACCCCCGGTTGTTGCTGATGGACGAGCCTTTTGCCGCGCTCGATGAGCAGACGCGCACCCGCATGGGGCGCGACCTGCTCGACATCTGGGAGAAGACGGGAAAGACCGTGTTCTTCATTACCCACAGTCTGACCGAGGCGATCTATCTCTCCGAGACCGTGCTGGTAATGAGCGCCCGCCCCGGGCGTATCCTCGAGACCATTCCGATCGAGTTCCCGCGGCGGCGCGAGCTCGATCTCATCGGCACCGAGCGCTTCGGCCGCATCCGCAACCGCATCTGGCACCTGATCGCGGATACGCAGAAATGATCCGGCGGCGCTCCCTCAAAACGTTTTTGATGCTCGCGGCTGCTGTCGCTGCGTGGGAATTGGTGGTTCGACTGGGGCTGGTCAGCGCAATCATCCTTGCTGCGCCGAGCGACATCGCGCTTGCTGCGGCGAAGGACGGCGTCGTGTTTGCGCGGGCGCTCGCCATCACCTTGCTCGAGATCGGCGCGGCAATCGTCATTGCATGGGTCCTTGGTGTCGGTCTTGGCATTCTCGTTGGCAGCTCGCACGCATGGGCGGCGGCCACCGCGCCGGTCCTGTCGTCGATCTTTGCCATTCCCTTGATCATCCTCTATCCCCTGCTGATGGCGTGGCTTGGCATCGGTGCGCTGTCGAAAATTGTTTTCGGCGTACTTTCCGGCTTCTTTCCCATCGCGCTCAACACCATCGACGGCGTGCGCGCTGTCGAGCAGCGCTACCTCGTGTTCGCGCGTTCGGTCGGAGCAACGCCGCTGCAGACCCATGCGCGTATCGTCTTTCCGCTCGCCTTGCCCGCGATCGTGTCGGGGCTGCGGGTCGGCACCGGCCTCGTCGTGATCGGGGTCGTGGTGACGGAAATGCTTGCCTCACTCGGCGGCATCGGCTTCCTCATCTCGTATCACCGCACGCTGTTCGATACGGGCCACGTCTATTTCGGCATGCTGCTCGCCCTGCTCGTCGCAGTGGGGGTGAACGTCGCGCTCACGCGCCTTGATCGCCGCGTCGGCTCCTGGCGCGAGCAGCCGGGGGGCTAGGCGCGCATGCCTGAGTGGATGGTCGGGGTCGATACCGGCGGCACCTTTACCGATCTCGTCGCGTTCGAGCCGAGTTCCGGGAAGCTGCACACGATCAAGGTGCCCTCGGTTCCAGCTGACCCTTCGCTTGCGGTGATCAACGCGCTGGAGGAGCTGTCCCGGAAGGGATTGCCGCCGCGCGACATCGCATTTCTGGTGCACGGCACGACGGTGGCGACCAATGCGGTACTGGAGAGCGCCGGGGTCAGTGCGGGGCTTCTGATCACGCGCGGCTTTCGCGCGGTTTATGAGGCTCGCGGCTGGGTCCGGCCCGATCCGGCCGAGTTGCTCGATCCATTCTTTCGCAAGCCCCCGCTCCTGATCCCGCAGTCGCGCACGGAAGAGATTTCCGAGCGTCTGGATTACCAGGGACACGTGATCGAGCCGCTCGACGAGGCCTGCGTGCGGGAAGCTGCGCAGCGGCTCAAGGCCAAGGGCGTGAAGGCGGTTGCAGTCTGCTATCTCTTCAGCTTCCGCAACCCTGCCCACGAGGAACGAACGGCCGAGATCCTGGCCGAGGAGGAGCCGGCCTGGCGCATCTCGCTCTCCTCGCGCGTCCTGCCCGTGATCCGTGAATATCCCCGGCTCTCCACCACGGTGGTCGATGCGTATGTCGGTCCCATCATCGAGCGCTATCTGGTCAAGCTCGACGGAGAGCTCAAGCAGCACGGCATCGCCACCCCGCAGGTTTTTCTGATGCAGTCGAACGGCGGGCTGATGCGCATCACCATGGGTGCGCGTTTTCCCAACCAGACTCTCACCTCCGGGCCGGCGGCCGGGGTCGTTGCGGGCGTCGCGCTCGCCCAGGCGACCGGGCGGCGCAACTTCGTCACTCTCGACATCGGCGGCACCAGCACGGACATCAGCGTCATCGTCGACGGGCGTGCGAGCGAGACTGCGAACGGCCGCATCGCCCGTCAGGACATCGGCACGCCCATGCTCGCGGTGCACACCCTGGGGGCAGGCGGAGGAACGATTGCCTGGATCGGACGCGACGGTTTGATGAAGGTCGGCCCGCAGAGCGCCGGTGCGGTTCCAGGTCCGGCATGCTATGGCCGCGGCGGCACCGCCCCGACCGTGACCGACGCGAATCTCGTTCTCGGCGCGCTCGGAGCAAAGAGCGTGCTCGGCGGGCGCATGGCGCTCGACCATGGACGCGCCAAGGCTGCAATCATGGACGCGCTCGCGCGCCCGCTCGGGCTCGATCTGATCACGGCCGCTGCCGGGATCCTCAAGATCGTGAACACCAACATGTCGGTCGATCTGCGCCTCGCCTTCCAGAGCCGGGGCGAGGACCCGCGCCGTTTTGCGCTTCTCGCCTTCGGCGGCGCGGGCCCGCTGCATGCCGCCTGTCTCGCCCGCGATCTCGGCATCCCCGAAGTATTCGTGCCGCCGTATCCCGGGCTGACCAGCGCCATGGGTCTGCTGCAAACCGACGTGCGACACCTCTACCTGCGTTCAGCAGTCGGGCTGCTCTCCTCCTATCCCGTAGAGGAGATCAACAGGATCTTTGCCGAGCTGCGGCAACGGGCCCTGGAGGACGTGAAGGAGGAGGGGCTCGACGCGACAGCGGTCCGGCTTACCCCGCAACTCGACCTGCGTTACCTGCACCAGGGTTATCATCTCACCGTCGACGTGCCCCAGGGCGACGTCAACGAGGAGCATAAAGAGGCGATAAAGTCTGCCTTCGACGCCTTGCACCGGCGCACCTATGGCGCAAGCGCGCCCGAGGAGGATGCGGAGCTGGTGACCCTGCGGCTCGTGGCCGAAGTGCCGGTCCAGCATTTGCGGCTCCCGCGGATCGCGGCAGGAACAGGCAGTGCCGGCGCGCGCATTGAAACGCGGCCGCTCTATGATCTCGCCACCGGCAAATTTGTCGACGCCAACGTCTATGATCGCAGCCGCCTCGGCGCTCACGACGGTATTGTCGGGCCCGCGATCGTCGAGCAGTACGATTCGACTACGGTCGTGCTGGCCGGCCAGACACTGCGCGTAGATGAGGTGGGCAATTTCCTGATCGCCGAGAAATAGGTCATGAAGCTTGATCCGATCACAACCGAAGTGATCAACAGCCGCATCCGCGAGACCACCGCCGCAATGGCGCATGCGCTGTTTCACAGCGGCTATTCGCCAATACTGCGCGAGTCCCAGGACGGTACCGCCGGGCTATGTGATGCCGATGGCCGCGTCATCATGGTCGGGGGCGGGCTGCAATATCACTCGCTCCTTTACACCCGAGCGGTCGAGAGCGTGGTGCAGCGCTACCCCGTTGCCGATATGCGCGACGGAGACAGCTTCATCTCCAACGACCCATTCAAGGCGGGCAACTCGCATGTGCCCGACATCGTGGTGATCACTCCCGTGTTCTATCGCGGCGAGCTCATCGCTTTCGGTGCGAGCGTCGCCCATAAGGCTGACGTCGGCGGACTTGTTCCGGGCTCGTCCGGCGCCGCCGCCCGCGAGATCTTTCATGACGGCATCCTCGTCCCCCCGGTCCGTTATTGGACCAAGGATGGAGTCAATCGCGAGGTTGAGGCCATTCTTCGCAATAACAGCCGCGTGCCGGAAGTCGTGATTGGCGATCTGCGCGGCCAGGTCGGCAGCACGCGGCTCGGCGCCGAGCGTCTTTGCGCGCTGTGCGACGAGTATGGCAGCGACACGCTGCGCGCAGCCATGGCCGGCCTGATCGAGCGCACGGCGGCGCGCGTGCGCGGCGAGTTTGCCCGCTGGCCCGATGGGGAGCACTCGGCGCAGGCGCTGCTCGATCATGACGGAGCCGATCGCTCGAAACCGGTTCGCATCAAGGTTACGGCGCGCAAGCAGGGAGACCAGCTGACGCTCGATTTCTCCGGAACGGACGCGCAGGCCAAAGGACCCGTCAACACTCCGCTGCCCACCGCTCAGGCGGTGTCGCTGCTCGCAGTCATCGCTGCATGCGATCCGACCATTCCGATGAATTCCGGCGTGCTCGATGCGGTCGATTTCATCATGCCGGCCGGCACCCTGGTCCATCCGCAGTTCCCGGCAAGCGTCAATCACTACTTCCCGACTTCGCATGTGGTCTACACCTGCGTGCTGGCGGCGCTCGGGAAGCTCAACCCCGCGCGCGCGGTAGCACCGGCCGGATTCGGCACCGGGGCGATCGCGATCGGCTACACCAAGGGGCGCACGGGAAAGCCGACGGTGCAGTACGAGCTGATGGTGACCTCGCTCGGCGGGACAAGCACCCACGACGGAACCTCGATCGTGCTGGCCATGAACCACTTCACCCCGGGCACTCCGGTCGAGATCGTTGAGACCGAGTACCCAGTCATGGTGCGGCGTTACGACATCTGGCCTGACTCGGCGGGAGCGGGTCGCTATCGCGGCGGCATCGGTAACGTCCGGGAATATCAGCTGCTCGTTGACTGCATCCTCACCGCTCGGACATCCAATCACCGCCAAGGCGCCTGGGGCGTTGCCGGAGGTCAGCCGCCTGCTCTGTCGCGCGCGGTGATCAATCCAGGCACCCCGCAGGCCGAGGAAATGGACTGCATGGAGACCCGCATGCTTCCCGCCGGCACAGTGGTTCGCCTGGAGCAGGCCGGCGGCGCCGGTTACGGCGATCCGCTGCAGCGGTCGCAAGAGCTCGTGCACAAGGACGTCGAGGATGGCTACATTTCGCCTCAGGCCGCAGCTGCTCAATACAAATACAATCCGGAAGCATGAACCGGACCGGCCTTTCCATTGCGCTTGCGATCGCGGCAACGGTGGGCATCGTTTTCGCGCTATGGCCGGAGCTTGATATCAAGCTCGTGGCGCCGTTCTTCGATACCCAGCGCGGCGCATTCACGTTCAGCTACAACCGCACTTATCTGTACGTTCGGGATGTCAGCAATTGGCTCATCGCGCTTCTGGCTCTCCCCGCAGCATTGGCGCCAGCGGCTAAGCTCTTTCGCCCCGAACGCAGGCTGCTCATTCCGGGACGGGCAATCCTGCTGATGTTGCTCACGCTCGCGCTGGTGCCGGGCGTTCTCGCGGACGTGGTGCTCAAGAAACACTGGGGACGACCACGTCCAATCGATGTCGCGGAGTTCGGTGGGCAGGAGCATTTCCGTCCATGGTGGGACCCGCGTGGGGATTGCCCGACCAATTGCTCCTTCATCGCCGGCGAGCCTTCAGGCGCGTTCTGGACGATGTCGGCAGCAGCCGTGGCACCACCGCAATGGCGTGCGCCTGCCTATGCGGCCGCGCTTGTGTTTGGCTCTGCCGTCGGGGTGATGCGCATGGCCGCCGGCGGCCATTTCTTCACCGACGTCGTATTTGCCGGCGTGTTTGCATTCCTGGCGATCTGGATCGCGCACGGATGGCTGTATCGCTGGCGTCCAACGCGCATCTCCGACGCTGCGGTGGAGACTGCCTTGGAGCGGCTCCTGGGCAAGGCCCGTCGTACAGAGGCTAAGTAGGGCATCTTACTGGGCTTGAGAGACTCACGGTTTCTCCGCCAGATGTGAGCTGCATCACATGTCGGGCCTGTGCCCTCATTCGAATGTGAGCTGCTTCACACAGGACCCCTGCAAGCCAAGGATAACTTCCGCTGCAGACGGGCGCCGCCGACCATGCCAGCGGCCCACGGAAATCGGAGGCTCACATGCGCAAAAACACCGCTTTTGCGATTGCCGCCACGATAATGGGCCTGGCCATGATCTTCTGGGCCAAGTCCGCTGTGGTCGCAACCCACGCCGAGGTCATCCGGCCGAAGGTTGTATCGTCGCCTTATGTCGTCATGTCCAACCCATACCTGCCGATCCAGGCCGTCGAGCAGGTTTACTGATCGGCTGCTCGGGCTGGACGTTTCTGACGTGCTGCCTGCTGCCCCGATCACGTGCCGAAAGGCAATTCGGGGCAGCTTTTTTTGATGCGTGACCACGTAATTCAACAACTGAAAAAAGTTTCAGCGCTCAATCCAACAATCTGTGAGCTCCTTCACACAGGCTTGGCGCAAAACTTTCGTAGTGTGGCGTTGCTCGCCTCGGCGCTGCGATGAGGATGCAGCGGCCGCTGGCAGCATGGACAAGAGGATGTCATGCGCAAATACATGGGCTTTGGCGTTGTTGTGATAGTCCTGGCACTGACAATGATTGTTTTGGCCAAGTCGGGTGGTGTAACCAGCACCGACTTCCGCTCCAGCGCCACCGTATCTCCACACGAAATGATGTCGAATTCGAAAGACCTCCCGGTTCAACAAGTCGACAGTCTGTACTGATCGCAGCCGCAGTCTAGAGCGCATTCCGCTCGAGTGGATACACCGATACCCGCCGGCGTTGCCCCCGCGTTGGACGGTGGGTTACGCCGTCCAAGTCGGCTGTTCCCAGCCGACTTGCACGGCTAACCCACCCTACGCAGCGACGTCGCGCAGAAGCGCTCCTGTAATCCGGTCTTGCGTGCACGCAATCCGGGAAAGGCATCCCGGGATTTCACTTTCGCTCAATCCGGGCTACGAACTGCGCGACTCAAAGGTGAACGCGCAAACCATGCCCGAAAGCGATCTCCGGAGCCATAAGGTGAAAAAAGTCGTGCTCGCCTATTCCGGCGGGCTCGATACCTCGATCATTCTCAAATGGCTGCAGACCACATACCGCTGCGAAGTGGTCACCTTCAGCGCCGACCTTGGCCAGGGCGAGGAGCTGGAGCCTGCGCGCAACAAGGCGCTCCTCCTCGGCATCAAGCCGGAAAACATCTTCATCGAGGATCTGCGTGAGGAGTTCGTTCGCGACTACGTCTTTCCCATGTTCCGCGCCAACGCGCTCTATGAGGGCCAATACCTGCTCGGCACTTCCATTGCGCGGCCGCTCATCGCCAAGCGCCAGATCGAGATCGCGGAGAAGGTCGGCGCCGATGCCGTCGCCCACGGAGCGACCGGCAAAGGCAACGATCAGGTGCGCTTCGAGCTTGCCTATTACGCCCTCAAGCCCGATGTCACGGTGATTGCGCCATGGCGGGAGTGGAACCTGCGCTCGCGCGAGGCACTCATCCACTTTGCCGAGCAGCACCAGATCCCGATCGCCAAGAACAAGCGCGGCGAGGCGCCGTTCTCGGTGGATGCCAATCTCCTGCACGCCTCATCCGAGGGGAAGGTGCTCGAGGATCCGTCGCAGGAGGTGCCGGACTATGTCTATTCGCGCACGCTTTCACCGGAGGCAGCGCCTGATCGGGCGATGCATATCGCGATCGACTTCGAAGCCGGCGACGCCATAGCGCTTGACGGCAACCCGTTGTCGCCCGCCAAGCTGCTCTCGGACCTCAACCGCCTCGGCCATGCCCATGGCATCGGGCGGCTCGATCTGGTCGAGAACAGGTTCGTCGGCATGAAATCGCGCGGCATGTACGAGACGCCGGGCGGAACCATCCTGATTGCCGCGCACCGGGGGATCGAATCGATCACGCTCGACCGCGGCGCAGCCCATCTCAAGGACGAGCTCATGCCGAAATACGCCGAGCTCATCTACAACGGTTTCTGGTTCTCGCCGGAACGGGAAATGCTTCAGGCCGCAATCGACCAATCGCAGAAGCTCGTCACCGGAACTGTCAAGCTCAAGCTCTACAAGGGCAATGTCTCCGTTGTAGGTCGCTCCTCGCCCTCTTCGCTCTATGACCAGGATCTCGTAACGTTCGAGGAGGGGAAGGTGGCGTACGACCACCGAGATGCCGCTGGCTTTATTCGATTGAATGCGTTGCGCCTGCGCACCCTCGCCCAGCGACGCAAGAAGCTGAAGCTCGATAAATAAGCCTCACATCCGCACTGTGACCTTGCGGTTCTCGCCCAAGTTGGGCTCCTCTCCCGTGATCCGCGCCTTTGCGAATTCGAACGCCGCCACTGCGGCGGTCGCTGGCCCATCCCAGAGCTCCGCGGTCACCGGCCTGACCCGAAGAATGCAGACATTGGGATCGTCAGGGCCGTTCCACCACACGCTGTCCGTGCTTTTCCAGATCTCCGCTGCCTTTTCATGATCGGGCTGCATCTGTGCCCGCGCCGTCAGGGACAGGTAGGCTTTCTGCTTTGCGTCGATGAACACCAGCCCGACGTCATGCTCGGCCTCGATCTCATGCTCCTTCGCGCTGCGCTTATCGGTCACGAGCCAGATGACCCCCGCATTGCGATCGGGGCGTGCCTCCAGCGGACGCGCCCGCAGGCCGCCCGGGAATTGCGTTGTCAGCATGCAGATCCCGACCTTTTCGATGATGTCCCAGACGCGATCGAGGTCTGTTTGCAAAACGTCCTTGCTCTGCGCGCTCATGACATAGGTCCAACACCGCCGCAGAGGGGCGGTTCCGCTGGGCGCGAGGTGCGTTTGTTTGTAGGGCCAACCTTGCCCGCACGGCGGACCGATGGGTTACGCCGTGGCAAGTCGGCTGCGGAAGCCGATTTGCACGGCTAATCCACCCTACGAGGCCGCGCCGCGCAATGGCAGTGGCTGCTCCTCAAGCATCGCCGCAATGGCTTGGCGGGTCGTTTCAGGGTCGAGGCCATGCCGGCTGATGAGGTCGCAGCAGTCCGCCGCGACCGCATCGATGTCCTGTAGCATCTTGAGCCGCTTGAAATGGTCCTCGTGGCGGAGCCCCATGCTCTCGCCCACGATCTCCAGGATGTTCATGATCCGAAACGGATAGTCGCGCTCATGCGCACACAGCTCGCGGTGGTCGGCGTGGTAGACGGCGACCAGGGCGTCGACCTGCGCTTTCTCGGCGGCGTCGAGCTCATTTTTCTGCAGCTCGCGGCGATAAGCCGGCAACGCTCGGAAATAGTTGCTCATCAAACCCACCGCAGGCTGGCCAAGATCGACCAGCTCGATGCCAGGGACGGCGCGCAGGATATCTTCGGCCGCCTCGACAACGCCCCGGATGCCGGGATGCCGGTGCAACGCTACGCGCAACGCGGCTCGCCTTTTCAGGTGAGGCCGCAACCTGTCGAGCTGCACATGCAGGAACAGCATGAAGGGGGTCATCTCGAACGGGCGCGCACCGCGGGTCTTCTCGATGGTCGGCAAGGTCGTCTCGGTAAACTGCACGTGACAGCTGGGGCACCACGAGATTACCTGGCCCGACTTGCTATGGGCGAGCTTGTCCATGGTGCTCTCGCCGAAGCGGCCGGATGTGGCGACGTCACCGGCGCGCATTTGCACGATGCCGCAGCAGTGAGTCGGACCGCCCATGACCCGATAGGTGATGCCGAGCGTGTCCATGATGTCGAGCGCCAGCAAAGCAATATGCGGCGTCTTGAGCACGTTGCAGCCCGTGTAGAAGACGAAGTCCGGCGCCGTCTCCGGCTCGCGGCAGTTGTCCGCCGCTTGACCGAGCCGCGCCAGCAGCTTGTCGTCGAGCTGGAGGCGGGAGATGTGGCTGACGTCGCGTGCGACCTTGCGGAAGCCTTCGATCCCCTGCCGGCGTTGCTCCCTCGGCTCCTCCTTCCGGCGGGCCATGGCCAAGCGCGCCATGCCCAGCAGGAACCGAGGATTGACGCCGTAGTCGCAGGCCTCGATGCATTCCCCGCTGAGCAGACACGCGCTCGCCCAATTTCGCGCGGGTTGCGGGCCTTCGCCGGTGCGCAGGATCTCCATGATCCCGTCGATCACGGCGCGCGGCGCGGCATCGACATTGCCCGGGCCGGTGACCGGGCACACCTCCACGCATTTGCCGCAGCGGGTGCAAGCACCCGCCATCGCTTCGACGCGTGCGGCCAGCGCGGTTTCAAAGGTTTCGGTCATTCGCCTGCTCGCACGCGAATATCATGCTGCTGCCGCGCTCGCGCAAGCCACAGCAGCGCTAGCCTGCGACCGCGATCCCCTGGACCTCGATCATCACCTCCGGCTGCGCGAACCCCTGCGCCGTGATGGCGGCGCTCGCGGGAAAGTCCTTTCCGAACAGCTCGCTGCGAAGCTCGGTCATCCGCGTGGTGTAGCGGGCATCGCTGAGAAACACGGTCATCGTAACCACATCGCGCAATGTGGCGCCCGCCTCCGCGAGCGTCTTCTCGATGTTGCGGAAGGTTTGCCGGAACTGGGCGTCGAAATCGCCGGCAAGCGACTTGCCCGCCTCGTCGATCTGGCCGGTATGCCCGGCGATGAAAATCATGCGGCCTGCTGGTTCGGTGATGACCGCCGGCGAGAAGGCCCGTTTCTGCTGCCACGTGCCGCGAACGAAGGATTTTTTCATGCCTGCAAATCACCCCGCACAGAGCGTTGACCTCCATTGATGGTGCGCCAGAGCCGCTCGGGAGTAGCCGGCATCTCGATGTGCCGGACACCGAGGTGAGAGAGTGCATCCACCAATGCATTGGCGACGGCGGGCATGGCACCGACACAGCCGGCTTCGCCAGCGCCTTTCACGCCAAGCGGGTTGGTCCTGGTCGGCACCGGATTGCTTTTGACGTCCACGCCGCTGATATCGGTGGCGCGCGGCATGGCGTAATCCATGAATGACGCAGTCAGGTTCTGGCCCTCCTCATTGAACCGGATGTCTTCCATCAGCACCTGGCCGACGCCCTGAGCCACGCCGCCCACGATCTGCCCCTTGAGCAGCAGCGGATTGATCACCGTGCCGACATCATCGACCACGCTGTAGCGTACGATCTCGACCTCGCCGGTCTCCTCGTCGATCTCCAGCTCGCAGATGTGACAGCCGTTGGGAAAGTTCTGCACCGGCGCGAAATAGGTCGCGGTCGCAATGAGACCGACGTCGATGCCCTTGGGCAGGCTCGCGGGCTCCATGGCCTCCTTCGCCACTTCCTTGATGGTGAGAGTGCGGTTGGTCTTGGGGCTGGAAAACACCCCTTCGGCAAAATTTATCTCGTCGGCATCGAGGTTGAGAATGTGCGCAGCAATGTGCTTTGCCTTCTCGGTGATGCGCTCGGCAGCGATCAGGACGGCGGAGCCGCCGATCGTGGCCGATCGCGACCCGCCGGTGCCTTCCCCGACGAAGACCTCGTCGGTGTCGCCCTGAATGTAATGCACCTCCTGGGGATCGATGCCGAGGCGGTCGCACATGATCTGCTTGAAGATCGTCTCATGGCCCTGCCCCTGGGTAACGCTGCCCGAAAGCAGGGTGGCGGTGCCCGACTTGTCAAACCGGATTTCCGCGCCTTCGAAGCCCTGCGCCGCAGCGCGTTCGATGGTGTTCGAGAGACCGATGCCGCGCAGCTTGCCGCGCTTGCGCGCTTCCTGCCGGCGGTGCTCGAAGCCGGCAAAGTCCGCGAGCTCAAGCGCCATGTCCATGCTCTTCTCGAACTCGCCGCTGTCATAGGTAAACGTGAGCCCGGTCTTGAACGGCATCGCTTCCGGCGCAATGTAGTTGCGCCGGCGCAGCTCGGCGGGATCAATCCCAAGCTCGTCGGCGGCGAGATCGACCATCCGCTCGATCACGTAAGCCGCCTCGGGGCGGCCGTTGCCGCGATAGGGCCGCACCGGGTTGGTGTGGGTGTAGACCGCGCTCACGTCGGCGTAGATCGCCGGGGTCCGGTAGACGCCGGCAAGGGTGCCGATGTTGCCGGTGAAGGCGGGCATGCCCGTCTGCAGATATGCCCCTATGCTGGCGGTCGTCTTCACCCGCAGACCGAGAAACTTCCCTTCCCTGTCGACCGCAAGCTCGGCTTCGGTGACGTTGTCGCGTGCCTGGGCGTCGCAGAGAAAGGATTCGGATCGGGTCGAAGTCCATCTCACCGGCCGGCCGACACGCTTGGAGGCGAGCAGCACGAGCGCGACTTCGTTGTAGACCGCAGACTTCATCCCGAAGCTGCCGCCGATATCGCCGGCTACCACCCGGATCTTGCTCTCCGGCACCTTGAGAACGGGCGCGAGCTCGGAGCGAAACGGATGCGTGCGCTGGAGCGTGGTATAGATGGTGTAACGATCCTCCGCCGCATTGTAATCGCCGAGGCAGCCGCGCGGCTCCATGGTGGCCGCGGTGACACGATTGACGACGAAACGATGCTTGACGACGTGGTCGGCGTTCGCGATAGCGGCCTCGGCCGCAGCCTTGTCTCCGAACAGTTGCACGAAGCCGACGTTGTCGGGGCATTCGTCCCACACGCGAGGGGCGCCGGCACTGGTTGCTTCGGCCGTCGACACGCAAGCCGCCAGCGGCTCGTAGTCAACCGCAATCAATTCGGCAGCATCGAGTGCCTGATTGTAGGTCTCAGCAACCACAAAGGCGACATAGTCGCCGACAAACCGCACGCGATCCGTTACCATCGCCGGATACGGCGGGCGGAAGGCGCTGCCGTCCCGCCGCTTGAGGCCGCCGGGCACGGGCAGATTGCCCCAGCCCGCTGCCTTCCAGTCCGCGCCGGTGAGGACGGCAAGCACGCCCGGGGCGGCCTTCGCCCGGCTCGCGTCGATCGATCGAATGCGGGCATGCGCATGCGGCGAGCGCAACACATGACCGAAGACCATCCCCGGGAGCACCATGTCGCCAACATAGCGGCCGCCGCCCTTGAGGAGGCGCGGGTCCTCGAACCGGGACACGCTTTGGCCAATCGCGAATTCACCCATTTCACCCTCGATCGCTGAGACTTCCGCCCACGTTATCGCAAAGCTTCCGCACTCTGGCTATGGCCGCCGATTGCCCGGACGGATCGGTTGCGAAAGCAAGGTCGCATGTGCGCGGCGTGCGGCGACTACGACCAATTGTCGATACGCAATCTCGGCACACGAATGAATTCACGCGTATTCCGCGAGACCAATATCATATCGCGGGCGAGAGCCTGTCCGGCGATCAGTACATCGTAGGCTCCGATTGGAGTACCCTTTCCAGCTAGCAACGCGCGAATCTCGCCAGCTCTTCGAGCATCCTCCATATCGAAATCCAGCACTGGAAACCGAAGCGCGTCGATTAGAGCCAAATTTACAGCCGTTCGCGCGCTCTTGTACGCACCGAAAAACAACTCGTGCGCCACGATCGTCGACGTTGCGATGTCGCTCGGGCTTTCCCGCCGCGCGCGTTTGGCCAGCCTTGAGTTTCTATCATTCAGCAGGGCGATGACTGCGTTTGCATCGAGCAGATAACGCATCACCGAAACAGCTTATCAAGAGCCGGTCGCTCTTGCTGTTCGGGCTTTTCGTTAACTGAACGCACGAAGTCGTCGTCGAGTCTACCCACAATATCGTCTAGCCAGCCCCAGTCCTCGGCTGCGGGCTCGAGAATGACCGCGCTGCCATGGCGCCGGATACGGACTTTGTCACCGCGGAAGCGATACTCCTTCGGAAGGCGGACGGCCTGCGATCGCCCCGACCAAAAAAGCTTCGCAGTTCCCGGTTTTGGCTTCTCTGTCATACAGCAATGATATATACCATTCTACCAAGTCCTGCAACCATTCGCGCGGCGCGCGCGGGTGAGTATGGGGTTGCCACAGGCATGATCGATCGCCCGGCGAGACCTCATCGGTGCTGCGTGATGGTATCCACGAGCGCGAGACGGCCTTTCTTCACTTCGGCAAGGGCGCGCGCGAGCGCGGGTCGTACGTCCTTCGGTTGGTCGATCGGACCTTCCCCATGGCAGCCCATCGCGCGCGCAAGAGCGGCAAAGTCAGGCTCCGGCCCAAACAGATCCATGCCGATATGCGCCTTCGTCTCATCGGTGCCGCGCAGCTTCGCCATGCGCAGCTGGTGCTCCCAGTCGTTGTAGTAGGCGCGATTGTTGTGCATCACGACCAGCATGGGGATCTCGTATTTGGCCGCGACCCACAGCGCGCCTGCATCGAACATCAAGTCGCCGTCCGGCTGGATGTTCACCACGATGCGGCCCTTGCCCCTGTGCGCCAGAGCCACCCCCAGCGAGATGCCGATCTGGGTGGCGGTGCCGAGCTCGACCCCGGGATGGCGATAGGGGCGGTCGAAATCCCATAGCTTGCGGATTTGCTGCTTGAGCGTGTTGGCGGTGAGAACCCAATCCTCCTCCTTGATGACCTCCCAGACTTCAAGTGCCAGTCGGGAGAAGGTGATCGGGGATGCATCCCAGTCCCTGTGCGCCTCCTCCTGCCATTTGGCCCAGACGTCATCATGCCGTTTTGCGATTGCGCCCTTTCGGTCTTCGATCCGGCGCTGCAATTGCTTATCTTTATCGATCCGCTTGCGGCAGAGCCGGCTGAGCTCGGGAATACCAAGCGCGGTGTCCCCGAGCGCCCGGATCGAGCACGGCTGCATGCGGCAATAATCCATCGACCACTTGCTGATATTGATCTCGGCAAAACCGATCTCGACAAAGTCGCACGAGGGCGGCGTGATCGGCTCCAGCGTGCGTTTGGCGTTGTCGAGCTCGGTCAGCTGTTTCTCCCAATCGTTGACATCCAGCCCTACGATGAGATCGGTGTGCCGCAGGGATTGCTTATCCATGCTCAGGCAGAGCGGGTGCTTGTTAGGAAAATTGAGCGCGCTGTTGACGTCCCAGACCGCGGCCCCTGTCGTTTCCGCGAGCTCCACGATGCGCTCGAACCCGCCGGAGCGCCTCCCCGCATATTCGGCGAGCAGCATGGGATGCTCCGCTGCGAGAAGCTTATCGGCGATTGCGGCCAGTGCCTTGGGGTCGGGCGCCATGGCAGCAGGAGTGGCCGCCGCCCCCGCGGGCGGAGGCTCCGGCTTGCGCAGGAGCGGCTCCTCCTGGAGCGCGGCGTCATAACACATGTAGACGGGACCCTGGGGTTCCGTGGTCATGATCGAATAGGCGCGCGCAAAGTTTTCCGGCACCCCCTCGATCGAGGTCGGCTGGTAGTCCCATTTGACGTAGTCGCGGATCGCGTTGCCCTGCACCAGCGCCGAATGCGTCCAGTCGATATGCGGTCGGCGCTTCGCCTCGTCCATCGGGCCGGTCGCGCCGATGATGAATATCGGCACGCGATCGATGTAGGCGTAGTAGATCGCCATGCAGGCATGCAGGAGCCCGACGAGGTCGTGCAGGATCACCGCCATCGGTTCCCCGCACGCCTTGGCATAGCCATGCGCGATCTGGACTGCGATCTCCTCGTGCTGGCACAGCATGATGGGCGGATCGTTGCCGCCGTAGTTGACCAACGAATCGTGCAGCCCGCGGAAGCTCGCGCCGGGATTGAGGGTAACGTGGGGGAAGCCGTAGCGCTTTATCAGATCGACAATGACGTCGGACTGCCATCCGCGGTAATTCTGCATGCTGTGGGGCGCACGTCCGGTCTGTTCCTGCATCCGCCCGCTCCGTAACTAATGCCGGATGAATTCCGCGGCCTTGCCCGCGACTGGCTTCGGAGTCTTGTAGACCTCTTTCACCAGGTTCTCGATCTGCTCGCCGCTCACGGGGTTGATCTCGAGCTGCGCCGCTTCGGCCTCGCCCAGGAATTCCGAATCATCCAGGGTGCGCATGAAGGCGTCGCGCAGCGCATTCGCGCGGTCGTTCGGAACGCGCGGGGGCGCGAGAAACGGCCTGCCCATGACCTGGCGCGCGAAGATCAGCTTGAAGATCTGCTTCTGCTCGTCGGTCTTGGCGAAATCCATGACCAGAGGGATGTCGGGCAAACCGGGATGCTTGTGGAGCGACATCTGCACCAGAACGCTGATCGAACCGTCGTCGAACCATCGTTTATGGGTCGAGAGCACGCTAGACCACGACCAGCCGCAGCGGCCTTTCACCTCGCCCCGCTCCATGGCAAGGTTGACGTCATTCCCGCCGGGATAGCCGCTGACAATCTTGAACTTGGCGCCGAGCACGCCGTTGAGGATGCGGGGAAACTGATCGGTATCGGCGGCCTGGCCGGTACCGCCGACAATCAACTCCTTCTCGAGCACGTCTGCAAACTTGCTGATCCCACTGTCCTTCCAGGCGACGCAGACGCTCACTTCGTTATTGGCGCTTCCGATCCAGGTAAATTTGTCGGCCTGGAACTGTGCGCCGCGCGAGCCCAGGAGCGGATCGAATGCGGTGCCGCGGCCGATCGTGCCTATGACCGTGCCGTCCTTCGCCCCGACATTGTAGAGCCAGTTGGCGAGACGCAGGCTCCCCGCGCCTTCCAGGTTCTTGGGGACGATGGTCGGATTGCCGGGGATATGCTTGCCGAGGTGACGAGCAATCACCCGAGCATAAAGGTCGTAGGCACCGCCTACGCTGTATCCAATGTAGAGCTCAACATTCTTGCCTTTATAGAATTCCGCCGGTGCCTCGCCGCGGGCCGGCACCGCAGACAGCAGCGCGACAGCGAAAGCAACTCCGCATGTCCCGCCACGAACAGACATTATTTCTGTTCGGCCGCAAAGCCTGAAGAAGCCTCCACCTGATCGAACCAGTCGAAGCCCATCTCCTTTACCATGCGGTTGCTCATCATGATGAGGCGCGCCTCCGCCGTCGCAAAATGCTGGTGGGTGGTGAACGGCGGGATATAGATGTAGTCGCCCTGCTTCCACTCGAATCTCTTCGGCACCTCCGCCCACTCCCACTTGAACGCATCCAGGCAATCGAACCGCATGTCCCAATGCAGGTCGTAGCCGGATCCTTCGACCACAAAGATGATCTCCTCCCACATGTGGCGATGCTTGCCCGAGCGCTCGCCTGATTTCAGGAATTGCATATAGGCTTCGACGCAGCACTCGCGCGTATTCATACGGTGGTGGACGAGATGCTTGATCAAACCGTCGGGCGAGCGCTCCCACGGCATGTCTTCGGCCGCAACCACGTTTGGCAGGGTCGCATAGCGTTCGCGGAACTCCTGAGAACCCGCGATGTCGTCGGCATGGAAGGTGCAGCTGGCAGAACCCGACAAAGCCGGGTCCTTGTCTTGAAACAGCATGTGATCCCCTCGCTCTGTCAAATATCGGCCGGCGGCTTGTAGTACTCGAGGCCGGGCGGCAGCGTGTCCGGCGGCCATTCCACGATCTTCTGAAACAACAGATGCATGAACAGGAAGAGCGGCTTGGCCTTGAACACCAGCAGGATCGCCTCCTCCTCCGGATCATCGTTGAAATGCTGGTGCACGCTGCCGTTCTCGACGATCATCACGTCGCCGGCCTTCCATGGAATGTGGCGGCCGTCGTGCACGTCGTGGCCCCGGCCCTTGAGCACATAGAACACCGCGCTGTTGAGATGCCCGTGCTTTTGGCCGTAGGCGCCCGGGGCATAGGCCTCGATATGCGACTCCATCGACTGAACGATGCTGGTGGCCTGCGGGCTGATCACGCTCTTACCGAACTGTCCCGGGCCGCCCTTCCACGGCACGTCCTTGGAAGGATACACGCGCTTCTCCTCGAGCAGCGCCTTGTAGAGATGGCTGTAGGTGCCTTCCAGCGCCCTCACGAAAGTGCGCTTTTTCGCCCAGCGCTCCCACTTCTCGTGCTTCTTCTCCTCGGCATACTCGTCGGGCTGATTATGCCCTATGCCCGGACGCGCCTGCTCATACATCCCTGTCATTGACGTTCCTTCCCTCGCTCGCCCCTTCGCCAGGGCGAGCCGCGGCAAAGCTTGCTGCTGAGTGATTACGGGATCGCTGCGGGGCACGCAATGTTTCAGCAGACTGCCTTACTCGAGCGCATAGAAATGCGTGGCGCTGCGCTGCCTGAGATCGCCGAACTTCAGCACCCGCGCGCGAAGCTGGGCAAGGCGTCCCGTTTCGGTCAGCGGGAGGCCACAGACCTTTTCCGCAGCCTCTTTCTCGCTCATGGCTTCAATTTTTTTCCAGTTGTGCCCGGGATCCCATTCTCCGCCCGGCCAATGCTGCACCTGATAGATGCGCTTTGTTTGCATAACATTCCCCCAGCTCGTTCCGAAGGGGGCTGCGGGTACAAATCGTTTTTGGCGACAATCGGGCTTGTCCGTGGTGCGTGGATGGAATTTGCTGCCACCCCCCCGCCGAATTCAACCCTGCCATTTGACTGCCGCAGACCGGCGCGGGACGAGGTTCGATTCTCAACGCTTTCTGCCCGTATTTCTGTTTACGCCGGCGTTACGCCCGCGCTGCGCGGTTCGCCTCAGGGCGGGCAATCCGGCGGTCAGGGGGCGCGCGACCTCGGCCAGACCCTTCATACGTGGCAGGCCCGCGTTAGCCCACATCGCCTCGGCCTTCTGCAGCCGGGTCACCCAGTATTCCCAGGCGCGCTCGACCCCACGCTCACCAAGGTTGTGGGCCCCGCATTTTTCCGCTTCTCCCGGAGAGAGCGGGTCGAGCTTTCCGATCGCCATGGCGCGTAGCTGCAGCTCGGCATTGCGCGTGGTGTAGATCGCGCGAAACACGCATTCCCGCATCGATTTCCCGGCAAGGGAGGCCCCGTGCCGGCGGAGCAGCAGCATGAAATGGGGTCCAAGCGCCCGCGCATGGGAGGCACCTTCCTCGGGTGTGCGCACCAGGAGATTGGTGTCGCCAAACTCGTCCCGGCTGTCCCAGAACGGCACCTTCTCTCCCAGAGTGCCTCCGAGGTGAAACAGGGGGACGAGCTCCACGCCGGTTGCGCAGAACGGCAGGATTGCGGGAGCATGATGGTGACACACCGAGTTTACGTCCGGCCGTACTTTGTAGATCTCGCCGTGGATCACCATCTCGCTGTAGAGCCGAACATTGGTCGGCGTCACCGGTTTTGAATCGAGCGTCATCTCGAGAATGTCCGAGGGCTCGACCAGCTCCGAGGCGCGATGGCGGGAGATCAAGTAGCGATTTGGATCCTTCGGGTTGCGGACGCTGATGTGCCCGAACGCATCGATTATCCCTTCATTCGCAAGAATGCGGTTGGCAACGGCAAGCTCGTGGCGCAGTGCAGCAAACGGATCGGCCATCGACGTTCTCTCAGCTGATGTGGACGGAGGAAGTGCGGGGTCGTGGGAACGAGGGGCTTTGTCGCGACGGAGCTTTCCCTATCGCCGGCGTAGGATTTCTGCCACGCCTGAGGACGCGTGTCATCGGATGTGGGCAGGGGCGCGTAAAAGAGCCATCAACACCATTGGATGGCTTTGGAGTCCTTGCAAGCGCCCCAAGGCTCGTTTTTGACGCTGCTGAAACCGGCATGCCATAACACCCGCGCGCCGTTGAGCGCCCTCCATCCCAGGGGAGACGAGCCGCAATGGCGGACTCCGAGCACAAGAAAGCGACCCATACGCTCGCCGATCATTTGCTCGGCCAGGAACTCGTTCACGACCACGACGGCGATGCCGACCACGATCACGATCATTTCGACCTCGCTGACGAGGGGCCGCTGGAGGAAAACCCGATATGGATTCAGGACCACGTCACCCTGGTGACCGTTGGGATCGATATCGGCTCGTCGGGAACGCAGATTATCTTCTCCCGGATCAACCTTCGGCGTTACGGAGAGGATCTCACCAGCCGCTACTACGTCGTATCACGCGAGACCCTGTTCCAGTCGCCGGTTGCGCTCACGCCTTATTCGAGCGAGGAGCGCATTGACGAGAATGCGCTGGGTGACATCATCGACGGCGCCTACACGGCTGCGGGCCTCAAGCCAAACGACATCGATACCGGCGTGGTCATTCTCACGGGGGAGGCCTTGCGGCGAGAGAATGCCGAGGCCATTGCCGGCCTCCTCGCGGCGCAGCGCGGCGATTTCGTCACCGCTACCGCGGGACATCACATGGAATCCATGCTCGCGGCCTATGGCTCGGGCGCCTCCAAAGTATCGCATGACCAGGACAAACGCATTCTCAACATCGACATCGGCGGCGGTACCACGAAGCTCGCCATCGTCGAGAAAGGCAATGTGATCGCCACGGCTGCGCTGCACATCGGCGGCCGGCTCCATGTCGTCGACGAGATCGGACGCCTCGTGCGGCTCGACCCTGCCGGCAGATTCCATGCCCGGCAAGCCGGCTTTTATTGGAATCGCGGCGACGTGCTTTCGCCCTTGCAGCTTGATCGGGTCGCCGAGAATATGGCGGATCTGTTGATTGCCGCGCTCACCCAGCGCCCGGTGCCGCACGTGATCGAGCACCTTTATCTGACCGACCCGATCGGCGAGCTTGGCCGTATCGACGGCATCATGTTTTCCGGCGGGGTGGGCGAATATGTATACCGGCGCGAGGATCGCGACTTCGGCGATATGGGGCGCCGCCTCGGCGCCGCTCTGCGCCGTCGCATCGAGAACGGCGCTCTGCCGTGGCCCATGCTCCCCGCCGGTGAATGCATTCGGGCCACCGCACTGGGCGCATCCGAATACAGCGTCCAGCTCAGCGGCAATACCAGCTACATCTCCAAGCCGGGCGCGCTGCTGCCAAGGCGAAATTTGCAGGTGCTACAGCCAGCTTATGAATGCGAGGAGGTGATCGATCCCACAGCCCTGGCCAAGGCCGTGCGGGAGCATTTCACCGCTTTTGATCTCATCGAAGGCGAGGGCGAGGTGGCGTTGGCGCTGCGATGGACCGGCGCGCCCAGCTATGATCGGGTCGCCGCTTTCGCCGAAGGCATCCGCCATGGTCTTGCCACTACCATCGAGCGCAAGAAGCCGATCTTCATCATGCTTGACGGCGATATCGCCCAGACCCTGGGGGCTATTCTGCGCGAGGAGCTCCTGGTCGAGAGCGAAATCCTGGCAATCGACGGAGTTGTGCTGAGAGACTTCGATTATATCGATCTCGGGCGCATCCGCATGCCGTCATGCACGGTGCCGGTCACGATCAAATCGCTGCTGTTCAGCGAGGATCCGCGCCGCGGACGTCCGCCGCAGCGCATCCACCATCACGATCATGCGCACCCTCACCATCATCACAGCGACGAAGAGCAGCGTCACGACCCAGACCATCACCCCCTTTCAGGGGGAGGTATTGCGGAGCTTGACGCGCCGTGACCGATCTGGTGGGGGGCATTGCTCCCCGGCCGTTGCTTGCGGCGCATGTGGAATTCAAGGGAGTGATGATCGGTCTTGCGATCGCGCTTGTTGCCTGGCTCGCGCTGGTACCCCTTGCTTTTCTGCTGTGGCAAAGCTTCCTCACTCCGCAAGCGGCAAATGCGCCCGTGCACTTCACGCTGCAGAATTTTCGCGATGCCTATTTCAGCACCGAGACCGCGTCACTGTTTTGGAATTCCATGCGCTTCGCAGCCGGAGCGGGAGGGCTTGCGCTGTTCCTCGGCACCGCTCTTGCGTGGATGAATGAGCGTACCAACACGCCGTTCAAGTCATTGTTTTTCGGCTTGACCATCATTCCGCTCGTGATCCCCGGAATTCTGTTCACGGTGTCATGGATCATGCTGGCGAGCCCAAAGATCGGACTCATCAATCTCGCTTTGCAGAAGCTGCTGGACACCGAGAGCGTCTTCCTCGATATCTACTCCATGCCGGGGATGATCTGGGTGGACGGCCTGCACTATTCGCCGATGGCCTTTCTGCTCATGAGCGCGGCGTTCCGCTCGATGGATCCATCGCTCGAGGAACAGGCTGCCATGAGCGGTGCTTCGCTGCTGCAGACGGCGCGTCGCATCACGTTCAAGCTGGCGTGGCCGGCTGCGCTTGGAGCGCTGCTTATTCTCTTCGTGCGCTCGGTGGAGTCATTCGAAGTGCCGGCGCTGCTCGGGCTTCCCGTAGGCATTCATGTCTACACGTCTGCGATCTACCAGGCCATTCATCAATATCCGAGCCAGGTCGGGCTGGCTTCGGCCTATGCGGTCACGCTGCTGCTGCTCATCTCGGTTGCCGTTTACGCGCAATCGCGCTTCGCGCAGCACGAGTCGCGCTATTCCACGGTGACGGGAAAAGGTTTTCGGCCTCGCACGATCGACCTCGGCAGATGGCGGTATGTCACGGCGGGAATTTTCATCCTGTATTTTCTGATAATCGTGCTGCTGCCCTTCCTGGTGCTGGTATGGACTTCACTCCAGCGGTTCTATAGCGCTCCATCGTGGGCCGCTTTGAGCAGGATAAGCCTCGATTCCTATCGCGCCGTGCTCAACTATCCCCAGTTCGGGCAAACCGTATGGAACAGTTTCGTTCTCGCCCTGGGAAGCGCCAGCGCCGTGATGCTGCTCTCCGCGATCATTGCGTGGGTCGTCGTGCGCACGAAGCTGCGCGGGCGATGGCTGCTGGACAACATCGCCTCGCTGCCGCTGGTGTTCCCCGGGCTGGTGCTCGGGCTCGCCCTTACGGTCTGCTACCTGACCGTGGATATCGGCATCTACGGCACGCTCTGGATCATGTTCATCGCGTATCTCACGCGGTTCCTGCCGTATGGAATGCGCTACAACTCCGCCGCGATGCTGCAGATTCACAAAGAGCTCGAGGAATCTGCGGCCATGAGCGGCGCCTCCTGGAGCATGAGCTTTCGCCGCATTGTGCTCCCGCTGCTCAAGCCCGGGCTACTGGCAGGGTTCATCTACGTGACCGTCGTTTCCATCCGCGAGCTTTCCAGCTCGATCCTGCTCTACTCGCCGGGCAGCGAAGTCGTGTCAATCATGATATGGGAGCTGTGGCAGAATGGTCAGTATGTGGAGCTTTCCGCGCTCGGGGTCATGCTGATCCTGGTGCTGTTCTGCCTGGTCATGCTGGCGCAGATGCTGGCACGGCAGTTCGGAATTGCGGAAGCCTGATGCGAGATCCGACGTGCTGACGGTACGCGGCCTGTTCACCGAATATGCGACCGAGCGGGACGGCAGCGTCAAAGCCGCCCAGGATGTCTCGTTCGACGTGCCGCAAGGCAAGCTCTTCACCCTGCTCGGCCCTTCCGGCTGCGGCAAGACAACCATCTTGCGCTCGATCGCGGGGTTGGAGAAACCGACTGCCGGCGAGATCGCGATCGACGGTCGTGCGGTCTATTCGTTCGCCAAAGGGATCTTTGTTGCGCCGAACAAGCGAAATTTCGGCATGGTGTTCCAATCCTACGCCATTTGGCCGCATATGAATGTCTTTCAGAACGTAGCGTTTCCGCTGCAGGTGCGCCGGCTCGGAAGGAAGCTCATCCGCGAGAAGGTCATGCGGATCCTCCAGGCGGTCGCGCTCGACAAGCTGGTCGACCGTGACGCCACCAAGCTCTCCGGCGGCCAGCAGCAGCGGCTGGCGCTGGCGCGCGCGCTGGTGATGGAGCCGCAACTGCTGCTGCTGGATGAGCCGCTGTCCAATCTGGACGCGAAACTGCGCGACCGCATGCGTTTCGAGCTCAAGCGGCTGCAGCGCGATCTCAAGCTCACCACCATCTACGTTACCCACGATCAGACCGAGGCGCTTGCGCTCTCGCACGAGATTGCGGTGATGAACGAAGGCCGCGTGATCCAGATCGGCACGCCGCGACAAATCTACGATCAGCCGCGCGACCGATTTGTCGCGGATTTCGTCGGCAGCACGAATTTCATCTCCGGTACGGTGCTTGCCGTCGCCGGCTCGCGTTGCGTGGTAAGCTCGCCCCTCGGCGAGCTCAAGGCCCGCGCGGGCGACGGCATGGAGAAGAGCGCCGCCGTGGCCGTTTCGGTGCGCCCGGAGGACGTCGAGCTGTCGGAAACCGAGCCGGTCGCAGGCGACGACGGCAACGTATGCAAGGCAACCGTCATCGGCAGAGATTTTCTCGGTGACTATCTGGATTTCCAGGTGGCGGTGGGAGATGTTGTGCTGCTGGCGAAGGCACATCCCTCGTTGCGCACCCCCGCCGGCGAGACGATTTATTTGAGAATGAAAGCCGAGAAATGCGTAGCTATCAGGGATCAATAGTCAGGTTTCAGGCATCGGCTCTTGATGCCTGATTGCTGATACCTGATCCCTGATGCCCTGAAAGGAGCAAGCATGGCCAAGGACGCCATTGTTTCCGAAGAGCTGGCTAGGAAATTTGCGACCGAGAAGGACACGCCGTACTTGCGCTGGATTCGGGCCGAAGGTCTCGACGTTCTCAGCGCGCACTACGTGCGCAACCTGCGCACGGTCGAGCTGAAGCCGTGGCCGCGCCGAGGCGGGTCAGGCGTGTATATCAACCATGAGGCTTCGCGCACCTCCAACGACTGCTACGTCTGCGAGATCCCTCCGGGAAAGAAGCTCGCACCGCAGCGCCAACTGTTTGAGGAAATGATCCTGGCGCTCGATGGCCGCGGCTCCACCACCGTCTGGAACGATGCAGGCCGGCGTATTACGTTCGAATGGAAGGCCGGGGCCATGTTCGCCATTCCGCTCAATTGCTGGCACCAGCATTTCAACGGCTCAGGGCAGGCTCCTGCGCGCTATGTTGCGGTCACCAACGCGCCTCCGGTGATCAATCTCTACGAAGACATCGAGTTCGTGTTCAACACCGAGCACGATTTCAAGGACCGGTTCAACGGCGAGCCGGACTATTTCAGCGCCAAGGGCGAGCAGAAGGGCCTCCTCCTCGTCACCAATTTCGTCGCGGATGCGGTGAATCTGCCGCTGATCAGCGCCAAGGAGCGAGGCGCCGGGGGCGGGCACATTCGCTTCAACATGGCCAAGGGCTCGATGAACAGCCACATATCTCAGTTTCCGATCGGCACGTACAAAAAAGCGCATGCGCACGGGCCGGGCGCGCATGTGATCATCCTCTCGGGTGAGGGCTATTCACTGATGTGGCCGGAAGGGGATGAGCCCCGCCGCTACGAGTGGGAGGTCGGCACGCTCGTGGTTCCGCCGAACATGTGGTTCCACCAGCACTTCAATACCGGCACCACGCCCGCGCGTTACCTCGCCTTCAAGCACGAGGGCGTTGCCATCCGCAACACGCAGGGTGTGCCCAAGGCATGGATCAGCCGCAGGGTGGGCGGCGATCAGCTCGACTATGCCGATGAGCAGCCGATCATCCGCAGGATATTCGCGGAGGAATTGGCAAAGCACGACCTCACCTCGCGCATGGATCAGGCCTATGCGCAGGAGCTTGCCGATCTGCCGCCGATGGCCAAGTCGGCTTGATCCTCGACAATCGTCCCGGAGACAGCGCATGCACGACATCACCAGCGACCACTGGCACGAGCCGGAAGGGTTGAAGAACGCGGGCTATGGCGCCTGGAAACGGCCGAACACGCCTTATGACGATTACATGGAGTCGCAGGGGATCCCGATCTATCGCGGGATCGGCGTACGTCGCGTACAGGACATGCCGCTCAAGCGCTGGGAGCGCATGGGGGGGAACGGAACGTTCATTCAGCTTTATGGCACCGAAGGGCGGTGGGGTTGCTATGTGGTCGAGATTCCAGGCGCGGGAGCGCTCAATCCCGAGCGCCACATGTACGAAGAGATCATGGTCGTCGTCGAGGGCCGCGGCACAACGGAGATCTGGACCGATGCTCAGACGAAACCGCACAGCTTCGAGTGGCAGCGCGGCTCCATGTTCTCGATCCCGCTCAATACCCGGCACCGCATCATCAATGCGGCCTCGAGCCCGGCGCTCATCCTCGTCGCCTCGACTGCGCCGAATGTGATGAACCTCTTCCGCGACATCGATTGGATCTTCAACTCTCCGGTCCCGTTCAAGTCCCGTTTCGACGGCAGCGACAACTATTTCAAGCCGCGGGACGACATCGCGCCTGACCCGTTGCGCGGGCTTGCCATGCGCAAGACCAATCTCATTCCCGACATCTTCAATGCCGAGCTCTACCTCGATAACAGGCGCTCGCCGGGCTACAAGCGGATGGAGCCGAACATGGCGGGGAACGTGTTCTACGGCTTTGTCGGGGAGCACGTCACCGGCCGTTATTCCAAGGCCCACGCCCACATGTCCTCAGCCGTGCTCGTGTGCATCAAAGGCATGGGCTACACCTACACGTGGCCGCGTGCGATCGGGATGACGCCCTGGAAGGACGGCAAGACCGATCAGATCTATCGCCAGGACTACGAGCCCGTCGGGCTCGTCACCGCTGCGCCCTATGGGGGCGATTGGTTCCATGCCCATTTCGGGATCAGCAAGGAGCCTCTGCGGCTGATCGGCTGGTACGGCCCCAACAATCACCGCAAGGACAAAGCGGGCGTGCCCGGCGAGAAGGACACCGACGAGGGTGCAATCGACGTTACCGAGGGCGGCACCGCCATCCCGTACTGGCTGGAGGATCCCTTCCTGCGGCAGGAATACGAGACGACGTTGGCCAAGGAAGGCGTGAAATCGCAGATGGATGAATCGCTCTACCGCGCCCCTGCCAAGATGTGAATAAGATCCATGTCGGAGCGCGTTCGCGCGCACCAGCGGTGCACAACCCGCAATGCGGGGCTGCTCGTTCCTCGGTAGCACGTGTGCCCATCTATCAGCTGCTCCGGCGGCTGACGTTTTTGGGTATCATGCTCTTCATGGCCGCGCTTGCTGCGCCGTGGGCGCGCGGCGACGCGATTGCTGATTTCTACCGAGGCAAGCGCCTCAATCTGATCGTGGGATATGGTCCGGGCGGAGGCTATGACGTCTTTGCCCGTCTGCTGGCGCGCCATCTCGGGAAGTTCATCCCGGGCAACCCGCATATTCTGGTGCAAAACATGCCAGGCGCGGGCAGCCTGATCGCGGCCAACTACCTTTATTCCGTTGCGCCCAGGGACGGGTCTGTCTTCGGCCTCATCGCCCGGGACATGCCGCTCCTTGGACTGATCGGCGGCAACTCCCATGTCCAGTTCGATCCGCGCAAGTTCAACTGGGTTGGATCCTCCTCGAACTTCTCCGATGACGCCTACGTCCTGATTGTGCGCACCGATGCGCCGGTGCAATCCATCGCGGATGTACGCCAGCCGGGCGGTCGGGCGCTGCTGCTTGGCGGCACCGCCGATGGGGCGACCGGGGGCGACGTGCCGCGCATCCTGCAGGACGCGCTCGGGCTCAATCTCAAGCTGGTGCTGGGCTATCGCGACACAGCCGCAATCTTTCTCGCCATGGAGCGCGGCGAGGTGAGCGGGCGCATGACCGATCTCTCCGCCGTGCAATCGGTGCGTCCCGACTGGCTCAAGCCCGGCGGAGGCTTTCGCCTCCTCCTCCAGTTCGGCCGCGAGTTGCGCCACCCCGATTACCCCGATGTGCCGACCGCGCGCGAGCTTGCCCTCACATCATCCGCCCGGGCCCTCATCGCGTTCACGGAGACACCGCTTCTCACCATGGCACGGCCCTACGCAGCCCCGCCAGGAGTGCCGCAGGAGCGGGTGCGAACGCTGCAAGCAGCGTTCCGCAGCGCCCACGGCGACCCGCAATTTCTGGACGAGGCCCGCAGGCTCGGCATCCATGTCAGCCCCGTGACCGCCGCCGACATGGTCCGCGCTATCGAAGACATGGCGCAGGCACCTCCAGAAATGCTGGATCGCGTGCGCAAGGTGCTCACGGCTACGAAAAGTGACCGACCTTGCTCTCGGCCAGCATGCAACTGATTGCTCGTGAAACGGCGAGCTCGAAAACCTGAGATTGCGTGAAGCGGCCCTACCATGCGTGCCGGCCAGAGCTACATCACATCTCCCATCACTTCCTCTCCCTCCGCCGGGGGCCGCTGATAGAATTCCGGGTTCATCCGGCTTGCCACGCCTTCTCGCGCGAGCGCCTGCTCGAACTCCTTGCGGATAGCGGCGTCCTCCAGATGGTAGGGAATGGCGCTGCCGCCCTTGCTGAGGTCAATCGCCCCATAATCCATGAGCTGCTCGCCTGGTAGCCCCGGCTTGCGCGAGCGCTGGTTGTTGGGCCCATGCCACGCGGTGATGCGCAGGCCCTCCTTGCCGACGCCGAAATGCTGGTGAAACCAGTCTCCGCTCATTGGCGCTGCCGAAACGAGACCTACCGGCTCATAATCCTGACGCAGGACCTTGTCCGCCTTGCCGTTCCTCCACGGCGTCGTCCCGAGCGCTTCCGGCCAAGTATAGGTGTAGCCCTTGCCCTTGATGCAAATAAGCACAGCAGCTGAAGCATGCTTGTGCGCTTTGGAATAGCGCCCGGTCTCGTGCTGGCCTATCCAGAGATAGAAGCGATTGCCTGCCATCGCCGGCTCGACCCGGCGATAGCCGGGCGAGCGGCGGTTATCGAGCGGCAGATCGGTGTTGACGATATCCGGGATGAGATTGGTGCGGCGCATGGCGAGCCCGCGCACGGGGTCGGGCTCGATGTCCTCGCGCGGCTTGAAGAAATCCTCGGCTCCGGAGAAGCGCTCGGAGAAACTATAAGGGCAATTGAGGATGAAGTCCGTGTTGTCGATGACGTTCATCACATTGGGGGCCGAGGTGCCGCATAGAAGCAGCGCCGGCGACCTTGCCGCATTGATCAGCCGGTGCCAGGCGTTGAGCGGGATGGAGAACAACGAACCCTTCTGCCATTCGAAGACGTGGCGTTTGCTCTGGCCCTCCTGCCAGACCTCGGTGCTCCCGCGCCCCTCCACGACCAGAACCACTTTTTCATAGAGGTGCCGCTCCACATTGAGCGCGCCCGCCGCCGGGATTTCCGCAACGTAAAGTCCCCACAAGCCCTCGGTTCCGTGCAGCTGGATATACGAGCCGCGGCCGCCGAGCCGCGCCCAAGGCGCAAGCGGCAGGTCCTGCACGCGCCGCACGCCGATGCCGCGATATACCGGCACGCCCTCCGATTCCATGAACCGGTCATACGGCATGGGCGCCCGCTTGAACTTGCCGTAGCCGGCATTCTCGCCGGCCTTGGGCTCATGCCAGTGCGCCTGGTCAGGGACGTCGTGCATCGAGATTCTACTTCAGCGGAACCAGCAGCAGCTGGGCAAGCTGATCGTGCGTAAGCGACGCGGGGATGTATTTGAACGAGATCGCATCCGCCATGGCAAGGTCGATACCCTCGATGCGGTCGGGCAGGATGTTTTTCTTCGGATAGTAATCGTCGGGAATGAGCTTCGCGAGCGACAGGGGAACGTGCGCCCAATCGGCAAACGCCTTGAGCGCAGCCGGATCCGAATACATCCAATCGATCACTTCGCGATAGGCCTGAAGGTAACGGATGAAGACCGGCTTGCGCTGCTCCAGCGCGCCGGCATTGGCAGTCATGAACCGCACGGTCTGGTTGCGCATTTCCGGAACATCGCTCGCGCGCGCAATCAACCGGATCCTGCCCTGCTCGACGAGGTCTAGCGCGAACGGCGGCGAGGTCCAGCCCACATCGATCTGCCCGCTCATGACCTGTGTGAGCGTGGCGGCCGGGCTGCCGGTGGCAACCGGGGTGAAGCTCACTCCAAACACTCTCTGGAATGCAAGAACCGTCGCATAGGTCGAAGACCCGTTGGTGGAGTATGCAACGCTTTTGCCGGCCAGGTCCTTCTTCTCTTTGATGGGAGAGTCCGCGCGAACATACCATGTCAGGTCATTTGCGCCGGTGTGCGTGGCGCCGATCACCCGGATCGGGGCGCCTTTGACGAAGGCACCGAAGGTGTTGAATGCACCGACTCCCGTCCCGATATCGGCGCTTCCGGAAATGACCGCCTGCTGCGTCTCCCCGGCTCCCTGGGTATAAAAGATCTGCAAGGTGATGCCGTGCTTCTTGAAGAAACCGGCGTTCTGACCCAGCTCTGAAAAGGAGTTTTCCCAGGTCCCGGCCAGCCCTCCCGCAATGCGCAATGCGTCCTGCGCCAACGCAGTTGCGCCCGATCCGGCCAGAACGAGCGCTGCAGAGAGTGCGCGTACGATGTTTCGGATTAACATGTTGCTCCTCCCTCGTAATGAGCTACGAGCGCAACGCGCGCATTCCTGCACGCAGCAGGTCTCCGCGTTCGCGGTGAACACGCGCTCCCCAAAGCCGCCGGTGAAGCTTGTCGAGGAGAAGATAGATCACCGGGGTAGTGTAAAGAGTGAGCATCTGCGAGACGAGTAGCCCGCCCACAATCGTGATGCCCAGGGGGCGGCGCAATTCCGATCCCGGCCCGGTTGCGACCACGAGCGGGAGCGCGCCCAGCAGCGCTGCCAGGGTCGTCATCATGATCGGACGGAAACGCTCGAGGCAGGCCTCGAAGATGGCCCGCTCCGGAGGAAGCCCGCGCTGGCGCTCTCCCTCCAGGGCAAAATCGACCATCATGATTCCGTTCTTTTTCACGATCCCGATCAACAGGACGATCCCGATGAATGCAATCAGCGTGAGCTCAGTGTTGAAGATCTGCAAGGCGAGAAGCGCGCCGAGGCCGGCGGAAGGCAGGGTCGAGATGATGGTCAGAGGATGCGCCAGGCTCTCGTAGAGGACGCCGAGAACGATGTAGACGGCGATCAGGGCGGCGATGATCAGCAGCGGCTGCGCGCCGATCGACTGGCGGAAAGCCTGGGCGTCGCCGGCATATTCGGCATGCAGTGAATCGGGCAGATGCATCTGCGCCACCGCCTGATCAATGCGTTGCGTCGCCTCCTGGATCGGCGTGCTCTGGCCGAGGCCGAAGCTGATGGTCACGGCCGGGAACTGGCCCTGGTGGTTAACCACAAGAGGCGAGAGGCTGCGGGTAACCTTCGTCACCGTGGCAAGCGGCACCTGGGTGTTGTTTGCCCCGCTCACGTAGACGCGATCGAGATCGCCGGGATCGCGCTGATATTGCGGGTCGATTTCGAGTATGACGCGATACTGGTTGCGCTGCGTGTAGATGGTCGAAACCTGCCGCTGGGCATAGGCATTGTTCAGCGCATTGGCGATATCCTGCACCCGCACGCCAAGCCGTGACGCTGCGACCCGATCGATCGAGACGTTCACCTGCAGGCCCCCCTGCTCGCGGTCGGTGGAGACATCGACCAGCCCGGGCAGGCGTTGGATCGTGTCGAGCACCCTCGGCGCCCAGCGCACAAGCTCGTTGTAGTCACTGTCCCAGAGCGTGAACTGGTAGGTGGAATCGGTTTGCCTTCCGCCGACCCGCACGTCCTGCATGCCAAAGAAGAACACGCGCAGGCCGGGAATATCGGCCGTCTTCTGCCGCAGGCGCGCGATCACGGCTTGCGTGGGCATGCCGCCCCGCTCCGAGAGGGGCTTGAGGCTGATGAACATCGAGCCGCGATTCACCGACGGGCTCCACGGCGATGAGCCTATGGAGGAGCCGATCGACGCGACGGCGCGATCGGCGCGCACGATCGCCTCCGCCTTTTGCTGGAGGTCGTACATGGCCTGGAACGAAACCTCGGTCGAGGCCTGAGTCCCGCCATAGATGAGACCGGTATCATCGACCGGGAAGAAGCCCTTTGGCGTGCGGATGAACAGCATGACGGTGACGGCCATGGTGGCGACCATGACCAGGAGCGTGAGCGCCCGATGGTTGAGCACCATGCCGAGCGTGCCTGCATAGAAACGCACCATGACGCGCATGATGCGCTCAACCAGCCGATCAAGCCAGGTGGCGTCGGGGCTGGGCGGCTTGCGGACGAAATGCGCGCAGATCATCGGGGTGAGCGACAGTGAAACCAGCGTCGATATCGCGATCGCAAACGCGAGCGTCACCGAGAATTCCCGGAACACGCGGCCGATCAGGCCGGTCATGAACAGGAGAGGAATGAACGCTGCCACCAGCGAGATGCTGATCGAGAGCACGGTGAACCCGATCTGCTTCGCGCCCTCGATGGCGGCGCGGAACGGCGACATGCCCTTTTCCAGATTGCGGAAGCAGTTCTCGATCATGACGATCGCATCGTCGACGACGAAGCCAACCGAAACGGCGAGCGCCATCAGCGAGAGGTTGTCGATCGAAAAGCCCGCAAGCCACATGGCGCCGCAGGTTCCAGCCAACGCCAAGGGGACGGTAACGCCCGCTGCCAAGGTGGCCGCCGCGCGCCGCAGGAACACGAACACGACCAGCATGACCAGGATGCAGGTCGCGGCAAGCGTGAGCTGCATGTCTCCCACGCTGGAGCGAATGGTTTGGGTGCGGTCGGAGAGGACCGAGATGTCGATCGCAGGAGAGATCCACCGCTTGAGCTCGGGGAGCACCTGGTAAATGCGGTCTACGGTCTCGATCACATTCGCGGTGGACTGCTTGTTGATGATCAGCAAAACCGAGGGCTCGCTGTTGAACCAGCCGGCAGCGCGGCTGTTGCGCACTCCCGACATGATGGAGGATACGGCCGAGAGCCGCACGACGGCTCCGTTGGCGCTCCGTGCGATGATGGCGTCGTACTGCGGGACCGTCTGAAGCTGGTTGTTGGTCGCAAGGGTCATTGCGCGTTCGTTGCCGTCAAACACGCCGACCGGTCCGACCGCGTTGTAGTTGGCAATGGCCGTGCGCACGTCCTCCATGGCCAGTCCCATGGAGGCGAGCGCAACAGGGTTCACGCGGACGCGAATCGCGGGCTGCTCTGCGCCGCTGACATTGACCTCCGCGACCCCGTCGACCTGCGACAGGCGCTGTGCGATCACCGTATCGGCCGCGTCGTAGAGCGCACTCGGTGGAACCACCTTCGACGTCAATGCCAGGATCATGATCGGGGTCGCGGCTGGATTCGACTTGCGGAAAGTCGGCGTCGTCTGCAGATCGCCGGGCAGATCGGTCAGCGCTGCGTTGATGGCAGCCTGCACGTCGCGAGCGGCGCCATCGATCTTGCGGGTGAGATCGAATTGTATGGTGATGCGGGTTGACCCGAGCGAGCTGCGCGATGTGAGCTCGGTGACACCGGCGATCTCGCCGAGTCGGCGTTCGAGCGGCGCGGCGACCGTTGCCGCCATCGTTTCAGGATCGGCGCCGGGTCGGGTGGCGGTGACGTTGATGGTGGGAAAATCGACCGTGGGCATGCTGGCCACCGGCAGGAAGCGGTAGGCCACCGCGCCAACCAGAAACAGGCCGATCGCGAGCAGCGTGGTTCCAACCGGACGGCGAATGAAGGGCTCGGAGAATCCGCCGAAGCTCATGCCTCACTCCGCGGCCCGTTGCGAAGGCTCCGGGATCTCGGGCAGGTCGAGCTCGGTCTGCAGCGGTCGCGCTGGGCTCAGACGCGTCTTGATGCGATCCATTGCCAGATAGATCACGGGGGTGGTGTACAGCGTGAGCAGCTGACTGAGCAGCAGGCCGCCGATGATGGTGATCCCAAGCGGATTGCGCAATTCCGAGCCGGTGCCCTGCTCGAAAGCGAGCGGGATTGCACCAAACAGGGCAGCCAGCGTCGTCATCATGATCGGACGGAAACGCAGAAGCGAGGCTTGCAGAATGGCTTCGGGCGGCGACAAGCCCTGCTTGCGCTCAGCCTCGAGCGCAAAGTCGATCATCATGATCGCGTTCTTCTTCACGATGCCCATCAGCAGCACGATGCCGATCAGAGCCACGACCGAGAGGTCGAGCCCATAAAGCATCAGGGCGAGCAGCGCACCGACGCCTGCCGACGGCAGCGTGGAGAGAATGGTGAGCGGATGGATGAAGCTTTCGTACAGCACGCCCAGCACGATGTAGATCGTGATCGCCGCGGCGAGGATCAGCCAGGGCTCGCCGGCGAGCGATTTGGCGAACTCGGCGGCATCGCCGGAATAGCTGCCGATCACCGAAGTCGGCATTCCGATATCGCGCTCCGCTCGCGATATGACACTTACCGCATTGCTAAGCGCGGCATTGGCGGCAAGATTGAAGCTGATCGTAACCGCCGGAAACTGCTCCTGATGAGCGACGAACAATGGCGCGGTCGTGTGATCGAAGCGAGCAAAGGTGCTCAGCGGTACCATCGAGCTACCGGACACCCCGGGAATGATGGTCGGCGCGTTTGATGTCAACGAGGTCGATTGTGCTATCGCCTGAACGCCGGAGGCCGGGACGTAGAGCTTGGACAGGGAGGTCGGGTCATTGCGGTATTCCGGCATTGCCTCGAGAATGACGCGATACTGGTTCGACTGCCCGTATATGGTCGAGATCTGCCGCTGCCCGAATGCATCATTGAGCGTGTCGATGACGGTCTGCATCGAGATGCCCAGCCGCCCTGCGGTTTCCCGGTCGACCTGCACCTGCATGCGGAACCCATTATCCTGCGCCTCCGATGCCACGTCTTGGAGAAACGGCGAGGACCGCATCCGCTGCGCCAACTTCGCCGCCCAGGTGCCGACCTCATCCGTATCCGTACCGCTCAGCGTGTACTGAAATTGCGCTCGGCTCAATCGCGTTGAGATCTGGATGTCCTGCACCGGCTGGAAATACACGACGGTGCCGGGCACGGCTGCAACCGCCTGCTGCAGCCGGCCGATGACCTCGGTGACCGCCGTCTTGCGCTGGTCGCGCGATCGCAGCGTGATCGCGAGCCTGCCGGCGTTTGGCGTCGCATTGATAGGCGTGACGCCGATGACCGACACCACCCCGGTGACATCGGGATCCTTTCGGATCGCGCTCTCGACGGCGGTCTGCAGGCGCTTCATCTCAGTGAACGAGATCTCCTGTCCTCCTTCCATCACCGCGAAGATGAGGCCGGTATCCTGCAGCGGCAAGAAGCCCTTCGGGATGATCACGTATAGCCAGATGGTCGCCACCAGCGTCGCGGCCGTGACCAGCAGCGTGAGCTTCTCGTGGCGCAGCACCCATTCCAGCGTTCGCCGGTAAACCTCGACCGACCAATCGATCGCGCCATGAAACACATGGGTGATCCCGCGGCTCCCGGCATCCATCGATTCATGCCGCAACAGCCGGCTGCACATCATCGGGGTCAGAGTGAGCGACACTACCGCCGAGGTCACGACCGCGATGGTCAGGGTGAGAGCAAATTCACGGAACATGCGGCCGACGAGGCCGGTCATGAACAACAGCGGGATGAAGACGGCGATCAGGGATAATGTCAGCGAAATAACGGTGAAGCCTATCTCGCTCGCGCCGCGCAGCGCCGCCTCGAACGGCGCCTCGCCTTCCTCCATGTGGCGCACGATGTTCTCGATCATGACGATCGCATCGTCCACGACGAAGCCGGTGCCGATCGTCAACGCCATCAATGAGAGGTTGTCGAGCGAGAAATTGCAGAACCACATGATCCCGAATGTCGCGATCAGCGACAGCGGCAGAGCGACGCCGGCAATGATGGTGGCGCGGATGGTGCGCAAAAAGATCAGCACCACCGTGATCACGAGCGCGACGCTCAGGATGAGGGTGAATTGCACGTCGCGCACGGAGGCGCGAATGCTGGCGGTCGCATCGTGCACGATCGTGAGCGTGGCGCCTACCGGCATCGAGCGCTGCAGCTTCGGCAGCTCGGTTTTGATGCGCTGGACCGTCTCGATCACATTGGCGCCGGGCTGGCGCTGAATGTCGACGACGATGGCGGGCTTGCCCTGGTAGAAACCGCCGACCTTGGTGTTTTCGACGTCATCGACGATAGCGGCCACGTCGCGCAGCAGGACCGGACCCCCGTTGAGGAACGTTATGACGATGTTGCGATAGGCATCCGCTGCGACGATCTGGTCGTTGGCGGCGATGGTGTAGGATTGGTGCGCGCCGTCGAGCGCGCCCTTGGGGCCCGCCACATTGGCCGCCACGATGACATTGCGGAGGTCTTCCAGCGCGATGCCGTAGTTGGCGAGGCGCGACAGGTCGGCCTGGATGCGTACCGCCGGTCTGATGTTGCCTTGCACAGTGACACGCCCCACCCCGGTGAGCTCGCTTAGACGCTGCGCCAGCAACGTGTCGGCAATGTCGCTGAGCTTGCTCAGGGAAATGGTGCTCGAAGTGATCGCCAGCGTCACCATCGGCGCATCGGCGGGGTTCACTTTCGAGTAGACAGGCGGATAGGGCAGATTTTTCGGCAGCGTCGCTCCGGAGGCGTTGATGGCGGCTTGCACGTCTTGCGCAGCGGCGTCGATGTCGCGATTGAGGTCGAACTGGAGCGTGATCTGGCTTACCCCAAATGAGCTCGATGACGTCATCAGTTGCAGCGAGGGGATTTGCCCGAAATTGCGCTCAAGCGGGGCGGTCACGAGCGATGCCATCACGTCGGGGCTAGCGCCCGGAAGCTGAGTGGTGACCTGGATGGTTGGGAAATCGACCTGCGGCAGCGAAGAGACCGGCAGCCAGAGGTAGCCCAGCAGCCCGCCGAGCATGACCGCCACTCCAAGCAGCGACGTGGCGATCGGACGGTGGATAAAGGGCGAGGATACGCTCATGGATTTCTGGCTGGCGGCGCTCCCGAGCCAGAATTGCGCCTCTGCGCAGCGCGCCCTCCCCGCGTCCCATCGCGGCGCGGCTGATCGCCGGGAGTGGCTTGGCCGGTGTCCTCGATCCGCCCGCTGCGCGTTCCGTCGAGAGCCGGCCGCTCGGCGGAGGCGGCCTGCCCGGTCTCCTCGGCGCGTCCGCCGCCCATCGCCTCGGGGCCGGGCCGGGCCGGGCCCTCAGTGCTTGAAACCGTCACCGCGGTGCCTTCGGTGAGTCGGGCAAACCCGGTAGTGACCACACGCTCTCCCGCTTGCAGGCCCTTATCGATCACCGATTGGACGTCGTCCTGCTGGCTCAGCGTTACCGGGCGAACGGTAACGGTGCTGTTATCGCGAAGCACGTAGACCAATGTGCCGTTGGGGCCGCGCTGGATGGCGGCGGTTGGCACCACAACCACCTGGCGCAGGGTGTCCATCAGAACGCGCACATTGACGAACTGCCCAGGCCAAAGCTGCAGGTTGGCGTTGGGGAATTCGGCCTTGACCTTTACCGTCCCGGTGGTCTGATCGACCTGGTTGTCGATCACGACCACCTTGCCCCGGTCGAGCACCGATTTGCCGTCAGCGCCGAGAGCATCCACCGTCAACGGCCCCTCGGCAAAGCCTTTGTTCAGCTCCGGCAGATGCTGCTGCGGCAGATTGAAGAAGATGGAGATGGGTTGCAGCTGGGTAAGAATCACTATCCCGGATGCGTCGGTAGCCTTGACGATATTGCCCTCATCGATCAGGCGGATGCCGGTGCGCCCGGTGATGGGGGCGATAACGTCGGTATAGGAGAGGATCGCGCGCGCATTGTCGATGGCGGCCTGGTCGAGCTTGATCTGCGCTTCGAGCTGGGCAACCATTGCTCTTTGCGTATCGAGTTGTTGTTTGTTGACGGCATTGGTTACAGCCAACCGGGTGTAGCGCTCGAGATCGAGCTTGGCATTGGCGAGCTGAGCCTCATCCTGCGCCTTCTTTGCGACGGTCTGGTCGTAGGCGGCCTGGTAGGTGACGGGGTCGATCTTGGCCAGGACGTAGCCCTTCTCGACGTCCTGCCCTTCCCTGAACGAGATCTTGATGATCTTGCCGTCGACCTGCGAGCGCACCGTCACGGTGTTGAGCGCTTTTGCCGTGCCGACGCCGTCGAGATAGACGGGAACATCGGCCGATTTCGCGGGGCTGGCGAGCACCGGAACCCGTTCGCTTGCATCGGTTGCCCCGCGCTGAGCGCCCCTCGGACCACCCTGGAGCTGCCGCGGTTGCTGCGCGTGCGGCATGTAGTAGACGCCGACTACGGCAGCAATGACCAGGCCGGCGATCATCAAGCTGGTAATGCGTCCCTTGATGTTCATTGTGCCAATCGTCCAGGAGCCTGGACACCCGGAGGGAGCCATCCTCCACCGAGCGCCTGAAACAGGCTTAACACCGCTTGCAAGCGCGCCAGACGCGCGAGCACCAGATTATCTTCCGCGGTGAACAGGGTCTGTTGCGTCTGGGTCACCACGACGAGGTCGGCCACGCCTTCGCGCAGCCGCGTTTCGGAGAGCTGGAACGCCAAGCGCGAGCTGGTCACGACCGCCTGCTGGAGGCGCTCTCGCTCTGCTCCATCGGCGATCGCGATGAGGGCGACCTCGACGTCGCGAAAACCATTCAAAACGGTCCCGCAGTAGGTCTTGAGCAGCTCGAATTGCCTGCCCTTGGCAAGCTCGAGCTGCCCTTCGAGCTGGAAACCGTCGAATATGGGCTGGGCGATGTTGGCCGCAACATTGTAAAGCGCGTTTTGCGGCGTGAACAACAGCCGCAGCGCCGTGCTTTCATAGCCGCCTTGGGCCGTGAGCGAGATGGTGGGGAAAAATGCCGCGCGTGCAGACGCAACGCTTGCCTCGGCGGACGCGAGGTTGGCCTCGTCCGCGCGGATGTCGGGGCGTTGCAGCAGCAGCTCGGAGGGCAATCCTGGCGTGACCAGCGGAATCGCGAGGCGAAACAGGCTGCCTCCCTTTACGACGAGGTCTTCCGGGGCACGGCCCATGAGGGCGGCAAGGATCGCAATATTCTGGCGCAGCGTCTGATCGAATATCGGAATGTTCGCCCTGACCTGGTCGACCAGGCTCTGTTGTTGGGCGACGTCGAGGGCGGAAGCCGTGCCTTGCTCGGCGCGCTGCTTGACCAGAGTAAGAATGCGCAAAGCGGCGACAAGATTGTTGCGGTTGATTCGCAGATGATCCTGCGAGGCCAGGATCTGCAGATAGGCCGTGCCGACGCTCACGATCGTGGAAAGAACGACGACCTCTTTGTTGAACCGCGTCACCACGGCGTTTTCTTCGGCGGCCAACGAGGCGGCTCTGTTCTTGCCCCAGAAGTCCATCTCGTAGGCGGCGTTGAGCACGACGCGATAGTCGCCGCGCTCGAGGGTAAATCCTGGCGTCGTGGTAGCCCCCGCACCCTTCAGGCGGGTCCCGGTGCCGGCGAAGGCAGCCGTGGGCAGCAAGGGCGCGCTTGCGATCTTGCTCTGCGCGTCCGCCTGCAGAATGCGGCCGATCGCTGCACCAATGTCGAGGTTCTCGGTCTGCGCCTCTTCGACGTACCGCGTGAGCTCGGGCGAGCGAAAGCCGCGCCACCAATCGAGCGCTGGAACCGCTGCGTGGAAATCGCCGCGCGTCGCGCGGTAGGCCGGAGGGGCGGAAAGCGCCAAGTCCGGCCGCTCCGCCCCGAACATGCACCCGGATAGGATCTGCACCAGAAATAATCCTGTCGAACCGATCGACAGGGAGCGAGAACGCGCGGCCTTGAGCACCAGCGCACGTGTTCGCAACCCGTCGAACATGGGACCGACTTTCAACGCAACACGCGCCCCCGGACGGACGCGGCCATGCGTGCCGGCTACGCATGCTTCCCCAGCCGCCCGTTACCTTTTAGCAGCCTGTCTGCTCGACCGACCACTTAATTAATAGCCATGTTTCCCCGGCTCACCCGAACTCAAAGCCTGCGAAACTGGCCGAAAGATGGTAGCCCTGCTCATAAACGATTGATGTCTTTGGGCATTTTCGCGGCCAGCTCCCCGGCCGTATGCGAAATGCGGCGTATTGGTGATCTGCATCACCGAGCTCGGGTCGGCCGGGTTGGCGCATACCTCGCAGGTGCCGGCGTCCTGCCCCCAACCGCAGGCACAGTATCCTTGAATTGTCCGAGTGCGCAGGCGCTGGTTTTTTCAAGCACGGCGGTGAACGCAGCGCGCTCCATGCGTGCAGTGGTCCGACCTGAACATCCTACCCGCGTCGGTGCTCCGGTGTGGGATTATTTGTTTGTTCGGTAACGCCGCACCGCATCACTAAACCGGAAACCGCGAACAACGCGGTGACCGGCACCGCCATGATCCCGCTGCTTGCGCTTGGGATCCCATCAATCCCGGCGACCGCGCTCCTCATCTCGGCGCTGACAATCCATGGCGTGCAGCCGGCCCGCTGCTGCTGATGAGTTGGGCCATCGCCCGGAGCTTCGGCTATCGCAAGTCTTTGCGGATCAGGCGGAGCGGGCCTGAGTATCCGACAATACACTACCTTTCTACCTAAAAAACGCGCAATCGTTTATTCAACAAACAAAAACAAACAGAGGTTGTCTAAAAAAATCATCTGCAAAGGGTATGGGAGCAGGCTTTTACCACACTTTCGGCCGACGCAGGAGTAAGATGTTATTAAGGATTTGTTCTGTTGAGGTAGCGTCGGATGCGCGTATTTGCACCGTGGAGCAGGTATCTTGGCCTGCTTGTGCTTGCTTACATATTGCAATCTGGTGGGTTCGAGAGCGGGAGCGTTCCGCCGGCGCAAGCACAAACGATACCCAAGTCGCTCGAGCAAGGCGGCAGCGACGCAGCACTGCGAAACCGAAAAAACAACTGGACCGTAGGAATCGCGGGCGGGCAGCTTTCGGGGACCTACATGACCTTCGCCAACGAGCTGGCCGAGGTCCTCGACGACGGAGACAATCTGCGTGTCATCCCGATCGTCACCTATGGCGCCGCATCCAACATGGACGATCTGCTCTACCTGCGACAGGTCGATATTGCGGTCACCCAGTCGGACGTCTTCGATTACTTCCGCACGCAGCGCAAGATCGCCAACCTTCCATACCGGGTCCACTACATTGTTCGCCTGCCCATTTCCGAGGTGCATGTGCTGGCCGGTCCAGGAATCGCGAGGCTGGAGGATCTCAGGGGCAAGAAGGTCAGCTTCGGGCCGGCGGGAAGCGCATCAAGCCTGACGGGAACGATCGTCTTTCAACGGCTCGGATCGAGGTCAATCAGGTCCTGGTGGATAATTCGACGGCGCTGCAGCAGCTCAAATCGGGAGAGCTCGCTGCTCTGATTCGTGTGATCGGCAAGCCGATCGAGTTCTTTGCGCGGATACCTCCCAACTCGGGCCTGCACTTTATCTCGATTCCCTTCTCCAGACTCTTCGCCGACTATTATGCCGTGAGCGAGCTGACGAGCAAGGAATATCCCAGCCTGGTGGCCGAGGGCCAGCCCGTGGAGACGCTTGGAGTCCCAGCGGTCCTGGCGGTCTACAACTGGCCCGAGGGCAGCGATCGCTATCGCAGGGTCGAACGGTTCACGGACGCGCTTTTCGAGAAATGGGAAAAATTCCGCGAGCCTCCGCGACACCCGAAATGGCGCGACGTGAATCTTGCCGCCACCGTTCCGGGATGGACCCGGTCGAGCGTCGCAGAGGAGATGCTGCGCCGGCTGCGAGGACAAGACGCCGTGGCCCAGCAGGCTGGCAGCAACGAATTCTCGGCCTTCCTCAAGAGCAAAGGCCCTGCCTTTGCCAATCTGACCCAGGAGCAGCGCGAGTCAATCTTCCGCGAGTTTCTGCTCTGGCAAAAGCAGCGCAACAGTCGCCAGCCCTAGTCCACCCACATCGTCCACAGCAGCAGAAAGGAGAGACGCAACACGCAAGAGACCACAGCGAGCGGCAATTCAGCCGGCATCATCAGGGGAGTTGCGTACATGAGTACCCCGTCAGAAAAAAATCCTGAGCTCGTCGAGCTATCTGACTACCTTACGCGCCAGGAGCGCGAGCAGGTTTCTGCGGCAACGGAGCATCCGGTCGAGAGCGAGAGCGATCTGCCTCGCTCGCCTTATGCACCCAAGCCCGCGGCTGAACGCGCTGCCGCCCGGTTGCGAGTGCTTGCCAACAATCGGAACGATGAACCACCCAAGCCCGCGCCGACCGAGATACGGCGCAGGCTCATGGCCGACCAGGAGCTTGCGCGGATCGAAGCGACCTTGCGGCTGGTGCAGCGACGACAAAGCCCAGGCATGCGGCTTCCTCATGGGCCCAACCTTCCCCTTCCCGGGCTCTCCGGCATCGGAGCGGCCGCCGGCGCGAGTGACAGCAACGACGCCCGGGTGCTCGAATGGCTTGCTCGCCCGCGGTCGCTTGAGCCCACCCTCATGCCGCCGCCCCCGCTCAAGCCCGCTCGCAACCACCGGCATGTGAGCTTGATCATCGCGATCGCCTGCCTCGCAGGGTCGGCCGCATATTACGCGTTCATGCCCGCGCGTTCTTTGCAATCAGCGGCCAATACGGAGATCGAGACGATCACGTCGGTGACGCCCTCTTACCGAGCGCGCACCAGTTACTCCCCGGGCTCGAGCGCATTGGAGGCTTTTTCGCAGCCGGAACCCGAGTGGCAAGAACCCACATCCCGGGGCTCAGGCACGCAGATTGAGCTCGCGCGGATCGACACATCGGAACCCAGCACGCCGTCACCGGCAGAGATGATCTCTGCCCGCCATTCGCTGGCCAAGGCACAGCCTGCTGACGAGGAAGCAGCAGCTCCTCGGCCAACCCGTGCTGTTCCAGCATTGGAGCCGGAGGCAATCGACCTGCTCATCGCGCAGGGCGAGAGGTTCATAGCGGATGGCGACATCGCCACCGCGCGATTAATCTTCGAGCGCGCGGCCAAGGCCGAGAATGCGACCGCAGCCTTGGCACTCGCGGCCGCCTACGATCCCATCGTGCTTTCAAAGCTTGGGGTATTGGGCGTCGACACGGACCTGGAGAAAGCGCGTCTGTGGTATCAAAAAGCCCAGAGCCTCGGTTCAGCCGAAGCTCTCAATCGGCTTCGTGCTCTTGCCGAGCGTTGATCGCCAACACCGCTGACAATTCGACATCACTGGTCTGCTGCAACCACGAAAGGGGGTGCTCATGCAATCTCGTCTGGTCAGACGCTCGGTCATTGTCGCCGGGCAAAAAATCAGCTTCGAGCTCGAGGAGGCATTCTGGAGAGGGCTGAAGGAGATGGCTGCATGGAGGGATATGACCTTGCCTGATCTGGTCGCCAGCATCGACAACGGTACGAACAGCGAAAATCTGCCATCGGCCATCCGCCTGTTCGTGCTCAATTTCTATCGGCATCAACTTTTCGCGGCCGATCATCTGCTGCGTTCAGTTGCACCGCTGCCTGACCTCAGGGCGTGAACCAGTTTCCAGTGTGCATCCATGTCGACAATAAATGAAGCTTGTGCCGCTGCCTTGAGCAATGCCGGCATCCTTGCACCGGCGGCGCTGGTGCTGATTTCACTGGGGGGCTTCGTCCGATACAAGATTTCGGCGCGCAGAATCAGCGTCAAGTTCCAGCTCAGAAGCCTCGAGTCCGTCGAGTTGGATAGATCGATGCTGCTGTACAAGAAAGTCCAAGATCGGCGGGCCGAAATCCAGACGATGGCACAACAGGTACGGGGAGATCTCCTTGCCCGCTATCGCCAGCGAAAAATGATCAGGCAGAAATTCGCTGAGGAGCTGGAGGATATCGAGGCATACGGAAAGCAGCTTCGATCGACCATCGTTCGGCTGCGAAGGAAGCCAATCCAGCGACTAAGATGCTGGCTGCATGTTTGCAGCGCGCGGTTGGCATTTGGCCGTTCCCTCACGACGTATGTTGTCATCTGCTGCGTAGGGCTGATCGAGCTCTATTGTCTGCAACAGCTGCTCCTGCTCGATGATATGGAGACGAGCTTTGCGCCGTTTTCCCAATGGGAGCATCTGTACGCTCCTACGCTTTATGCCAGCTGGATTGCAGCGGGCTTCATGCTCGCCACGTGGCCTGTTGTCTATATTTATCGCAGGGCGGAGCTCAATCGCGCATATCGGATGCACCTTCGATTGTGCAAGCGCTTTGCGGCTGCTGATCCGGACCGGCTGATTCAGCAGCTCCGTACGGAGAGCACTTGCGAAGCGCCGCTCCAGCCCTCGGACGAGATCTCCGAGGAGGGGAGTTGTTTTGATGTGCTGGGACTCTCGCCCACAGCGACGGTCGAGGAGGTCAAGGAAGCCTACCGGGAGCGCGTCAAGCAAAGCCATCCCGATCGCGTTCAGGGCATGTCCGGCGCGTTCACCGCGCTCGCCGAGACGGAGACAAAGAAGCTCAATGCTGCCTATCAGGAAGCTCTTCTCGCGCTGCAGGGCCTGCTGACAGCCTGACACCATCCTTGGCAGCTGGCTCGGTCGCGGGTGCACGCTCCATACCTCTCCCTGAGAGCGGGAGGTCGGCGACCCCGACTTGGTCGGGGGAGCCGGGTGGGGGTCCAGCCGTGAGACGAGATGATCAACAAATACCAGCGCGCCGTGAGCTGCTGGAGCATGATCCTACTCCGCCGCCTCGGCTCTGATGAGCTGCGGCTCTGGTTGCGGAGCATGCTTCTCTCCCCGCAGCCAGACTTGCAGGCGATCAAGATAAAGGTAGACGACGGGGGTGGTGTAGAGGGTCAGGAGCTGGCTCACCGCGAGGCCGCCCACCATGGCATAGCCCAGCGGCTGGCGCAGTTCCGACCCCGTGCCATGACCGAAGGCAAGCGGTACGCCAGCCAGCATGGCTGCAGCCGTTGTCATCAGGATGGGGCGAAACCGCAGCAGGCATGCCTCGCGAATCGCATCGACCGGTCGCATGTGCTGGTCGCGTTCTGCCGTGATGGCAAAATCGACCAGCATGATGCCGTTCTTCTTCACGATGCCGATCAACAGGATGATGCCGATGATGCCGATGACCGAAAGGTCCATGTGCCCGAGGTTGAGCGCCAGCAGCGCGCCCACTCCGGCCGACGGCAGCGTCGACAAGATGGTCAGGGGATGGATGAAGCTCTCATACAGGATCCCCAGTATGATGTAGACCACTATCAGGGCAGCGCCGATCAGCGCAGGCTCGCTCGACAGTGACGATTGGAACGCCTGCGCGTTGCCCTGGAAAGTGCCGATGACGCTCGCCGGCATGCCGATGTCGCCCGCAGCCTGGTTGATCGCATCCACCGCCTGGCCGAGGGCAACGCCGGGCTGCAGATTGAAGCTCAGAGTGACGGCCGGAAACTGCCCCTGGTGGGCGATCGACAGCGGGCCGACCTTGCCGGAGTCGACATTCACCAGGGTTGAAAGCGGCACTGCTGCGCCGGTGAGCGGAGACTTGATGTAGATAAGGGCGAGCGAGGCGATGTCCCGCTGCTGCTCCGGAAGGATTTCCAGAACGATCCAATATGTTTTCAGCTGGGTGAAATATTGCGTGATCTGACGCTGTCCGAACGCGTCGTTCAGAGTGTCGTCGATCACCTGCGGGGAAATGCCGAAGCGCGAGGCCTGGTCGCGGTTTATGCTAATCTTGAGCTGAGGCGCATTCGACAGCAAGTCGGTGGAGGCATCCGTCAATTGCGGCAGCGTCCGCATTTTCTCCAGCATCTTGTCCGACCACTCTGACAGCTCGCCGATGTCGGAATCCTGCAGCGTATATTGAAAGCCGGCGCGGGATATGCGCCCGCCTACGGTGATGTCCTGAGACGGCTGCAGGAACAGCGTTGCTCCCTCGATCTTTGCCAGCTGCGGTCGCAATCGGTCGATGACCTGCGAGGCGGTGAGCGCGCGCTGATCGCGCGGCTTGAGCACGATGAAGCCGCGCCCGGTGTTGGCGGTCTGCGCCCCGCCGGTGGTGCCGGTAAACAGCGCGCTCGCTGCCACATCCGGATCCTGCAGAATCACGTCGCCCATCTGGCGCAGGATCTTCATCATCTCGTCGGGCGACGTATCCTGCGCCGCCTCGGCAAAACCCGAGATCAAGCCGGTGTCCTGAATGGGAAAGAAGCCCTTCGGGATCTGCACGAACATGACCGCGGTCAATGCCATGGTGGCGAAGAAGACGCCAAGGGTGATGGCCTGGTGCCGCAACACGACATCCAGCGTGCGCCGGTAGAACGCAAGCATGGCATTGAATCCGGCCTCGATGACACGATAGATGACGCCGTGCCTTTCCGATTCGCGATGCATGAAGCGCGCGCACATCATCGGCGCCAAGGTCAGCGATACCAAGGCCGAGACCGCGATCGAGGCGGTGACCGTCATCGCAAATTCCCGGAACAGGCGGCCGATGATGCCGCCCATGAGCAGGAGCGGTATGAACACTGCCACCAGCGAGATGCTGATCGAGAGCACCGTGAAACCGATCTCGCGCGAACCTTCGAGCGCGGCTTCCAACGGCTTCAACCCGTTCTCGATGTGACGGTGGATGTTCTCGACCACCACGATGGCATCATCGACCACGAAGCCCACGGCGATCGTGAGCGCCATCAACGACAGATTGTCGAGGCTGAAATTGAGCAGATACATCGCCCCGAAGGAGCCGAGCAGCGCGAGCGGGACGGTGATGCTGGGGATGAACGTGGCCCAGAAGCTGCGCAGGAACAGCAGCACGACGAGCACCACGAGCGCGATGGTGAGCGCCAGGGTGAACTGGACGTCGTGCACCGAGGCGCGGATGGTCGTAGTGCGGTCGAGTATGGTCTCGACCTGCATGGCCGGAGGTATTCTGGCCGTGAGATGGGGAAGCTGCGCCTTGATCTGATCGACGGTGTCGACCACGTTGGCGCCCGGCTGCTTGAACACGGCCAAAATGACTCCTGGCCGATTGTTCTGGTAGGCCGCCACGGTGCGATCGACTGCATCGGGGATCGCCTGACCGACGTCCCGCACCCGGATCGGCGCCCCGTTGCGGTACGCCAGAACGACGTCATTGAACTGCGCGGCATCGGTGATCTGGTCGTTGGCGGCGATCGTGAAGCTCAGCTTGTCGGTATTGATGGTGCCCTTTGCGGCATTGGCGGTGGAAGTGACCAAGGTGCTGCGGATCTCTTCCAGGGTGATGCCGCTCGCAGCGAGCTTGGCCGGATCGACCTGGATTCTGATCGCGGGTTGCCTGTCGCCGAATATGGCGACCTGCGCGACCCCGGGCACCTGCGAGATCTGCTGCGCCAGGAAAAGATCGCCGTAATCGTCCACCTGGGTCAGCGGCATCGTATCGGAATGCGCCGAGAGCAGGAGAACGGGGGAGTCCGCCGGATTGACTTTCTTGTAGTTCGGCGGCGCGGTCATGGATTGCGGCAAGGTCTTGCTAGCGACCGTGATCGCCGCCTGCACGTCCTGGCCCGCCGAATCGATGTTGCGGTTGAGCTCGAACTGAATGACGATCGTTGCCGCACCCAGCGTGCTCAGGGAGGTCAACTGCGTGACCCCCGGGATCTGCGCGAATTGCCGCTCGAGCGGAGCGGCGACCGACGATGCCATGGTCTCGGCGCTCGCGCCCTGAAAGGTCGCGGTGACCTGGATGGTGGGAAAATCCACCTGCGGCAGCGGAGCGACCGGCAGGGACGGATAGGCGGTGAGACCCACGAATGCGAGGGCCGCCATGACGAGCGTGGTCGCGACCGGCCGGCGGATGAACGGCTCGGAAATGCTCACGAGGCCCTGCCTGCGGCGGCCATGGAGGGAGGCGCGATATTCACCGGCGCACCGCGCTTGAGCTTGTATTGCCCGCCGGTAACCACGCGTTCTCCGTCACGCAGCCCGGAAGTGACGACGGCGAGATCCTTCGTGGTGGTGCCAACCTCGATGGGACGCGGCTCCGCCGTATTGGCTCCCGAGATCACCCAGGCGAACAAACCTTGCGGTCCGCGCTGGACTGCAACGGGCGGCACGACGACGGCATTGTTGTAGGTGCCGAGCTGGAGGCGCGCATTGACGAACTCGCCCGGCCACAACTTTTCATCCTGGTTCGGGAACATCGCCTTGAGCCGGATGGTGGCCGTGCTCTGATCGATGATGTTGTCGACCAGCAGCAGCTTTCCCGTGGCAAGCTCGCGAACATTGTCCTGATCGAAGACGACGACCTCGACCTGTCCGCGCTCCATGGCGGCGCGTACGTCATCGAGCGCGCGTGCCGGCAAGGTGAACAATACCGCCGTGGGTTGGGTGAGGACCAGAGTCGCGATCGAGCCCTGGTCCGATGCGTGCACGATGTTTCCGGGATCGACCAGACGCACTCCGATGCGACCGTCGCTCGGCGCCTTGATGCTCGTATAATCGAGATTGGTCTGCGCGGTTTCGATCATGGCCGCATCGGCATCGACCGCGGCCTTGAGCTGATCCACAGTACCCTGCTGGTGATCGACGTTCTGCTGGCTTTCGATGTTCTTGAGCACCAGGGTCTTGAAGCGCTCGAGGTCCTTCTCGGCGGCGAGCAGGAGCGCCTGATCCTGAGCCCTCTTGGCTTTTGCCTGGTCGAGCGCTGCCTGGAAGAGCCGCGGATCGATCTGTGCCAGCAGGTCGCCCTTCTTCACGTGTTGCCCTTCGGTAAAGAACACCTCCTGCAACTTGCCATCCACCTGTGAGTGGATGCCCACGGTAAAGGAAGCCTGCACCGTCCCAAGCCCGGTGAGATAGATCGGAACGTCCTGTTGTTCCGCAACCACGACGCTCACCGGTACCCCCGCTACCGCGGGAGATCGCGCGGCATGTGCAGGGGAAGGACCCTGCGTCGCATACCAGTAGAACCCCGCAGCAACGACTACGATGATCAGGCAAAGCGCGCTGAGAGCAAGGCTCCGCCGACCCCCCGATTCTGTATGCCCCATTGTGACCACTTTGATCCTCGACCGACTTCCAGCGTCAACCTAACCATTGCTGGCGTGCTCTCAAGTTACGGTTTTGTTAGGAGCGAAATAGGGCAAGCCCCAGCTTTTACGCGCTGTTTATGACATCCGAGCACAGGCAACCCGAACTGGGCTCAGCGGTGGCCCGACGAAATAAAATTGACGTGATGCAGGCACATCGCGTCGCGCCGGGGCCCGATCGGGTGACAAACTTTTAAGGCTAAATCTCCCGCACGCTTGCGGTGGGCTCGCGTCGCGCGGTGCCTCCAGGGCCAGCGCTCAGCGATAGAAGACGCCGCGCACCGGCCGCGGCCGTGCGTAACGCGTCCCGCTGCTGGAGAATATCGACTGGTACGCAGCGACCTGCGGCGCACGGTGATGGGCGAGCCTGCGGCGGTGCGCGGGCGCTGCCGGCGCAGCAGCTGCCATGTCCGGCTCGTGTTTCTGCTCGGAGGCGGGGGCGGGGACCGCGCGTGCGCTCTTGATCGCAGCCAGCGTGCGGCTGTCGAGGTTGTAGAGGTCGCGGCGCGTCTGCAGCTTGCCCGCGTCATCGACAAAGGCGGTTTGATAGGTCAGATGGATCCAGATCGGCACCGACTGCAGCTGGATCTCCTGCTCGGTGCTGCCGTACATGCTTTTGATCTTCTCAGCCGTCCACGGCTCGTCGGGGCGTGCGATGTGGGAGAGAACCTCGGCATATTTTGGCGCATCCTGCACGCGCATGCAGCCGTGGCTCTCGGCGCGCACGTCGTGGGCGAACATGTATTGGTCCGGGGTGTCGTGCTGATAGACCATGAAGCGGTTGAAGAAGTTGAAGCGGATGTGCCCGAGCGGGTTCTCGCCGCCCGGCGGCATCGTGATCTGCACCTCGCCGCCGCTGTAGCTCACGCGCAAGCCCATGCGCGACAGCACGCCAGGGTCCTTGGCCTGCGCCGGCAGGTATTCGTTGTGCACGATCGACGGCGGCACGTGCCAGGTCGGGTTGATGGTGATGGAGTTCATCATCTCCGAGAGCAGCGGGGTGGGCAGGCTCGGCTTGCCGATAACGATGCGCGAGGCCCACACCTGCCTGCCCTCGTGCAGCACCTTAAGCGTGAAGTCGGGCTCGTTGACCTCCACATGCGCGTTGCCGAGGTCGCGCGGGTACCAGCGCCAGCGTTCCATGTTGGCGATGACGGTATCGAGGCGGCGGTCAGGCGTGGGATGGTTGAGCTTCTTCACCGTCCGCGCGTCGAGATTACCGGTCGCCGGCAGCTCGTTGGCGCGCTGGAAGCGTTTCACGCCGTCAGCAAGCCTGGCATCGTAGCGCAGGTCGGACGCCTCGCCGGAGGGCTCGAGCCGCTCGCGCAATAACGGCACACGCGCATCTTCCATCGGGTGCCTGCGGTTGTAGGTGAGCACCGGACCCGCGGCGATCTCGACCCGTCCGCCGGCTGTCCTGCCGCGCAGCTCCGCCAGCGCCCGCTTGAGCTTCTGATAGGGTTCGTTCTGCGGGCTGAATTCGTCGAGCGCCTTGCCGGCGTCGGCAGCTTCGGCGACCCTGGCGAGCACTTGCGCCGGATCGGGCGATGCTTGCGGCAGCCCGATGTTGTCCTCCCTGACCAGGCGATAAGGAAAACGACCCGCCTGCACATGCCGCGCATAGGTGAGCATGCTCTGCGTGAGCGTGAGATCCGCCTGCGCGAGCGCGTCCGGAGCAAGTCCGGCAAAGGTCGGCGTCTTGTAATCGCCGGGATCGAGGCCGTCGGTATCGGCGTTGTTGAGGCGGGCGATCACCGCCTTGCCGCGCGCATTCTCCACCCCCTTGTCGAGCCAGAGCGGCGCCAGATTGCGCTTCTGATAAAAGGCTTCGACCGCCGCATGCTCATTCTCGTTGGCGAAGATGCGGTCCGGTTTCGCGGCCAGGAGATCGCGAATCCGTTCCGCGATCGCGCGATCGGCGGGATCGAGCGAGGCCAAGGCTTCGGGTGCCAAGGCTTCGGGTGCCGAGGCATCGGCAGCCGGGGTCGCGTCGGGGACGCTCGCCGGAGCGTTCGGCGCCGGAGTCGCGTCGGGCACGCTGGTCGGAGCGCTCGGCGCCGCCTCCTGTGCGAGCGCACAAAGGGGCGCGGCAAGCCAAAGCGCAAGTGCTGCGCTTGCGAGGATGTGGTCGCAACGGACGCCGCCCATACCTCGTTTTCCCCAGAATCCCGGCGAACCTGCCGCGTGCACGCGCCGATTCGCGCATCCCCGTGCGGGTCCAGACTGAGCCCAATCCGTGCGTCGAGCAACAGGCGGCGTTCCAGTTGGCGCCGTTTTTCGGCGATTTTGACCGACTGTCACTTCGTTGCAACGTTCGCGCGTCAGCGCCAGCGTTTTTTTCTCAATGTGTGTCCCGGCTGCAACGTCGGCGACTGCACCTGCGGCGGCGCCTCATGGATTGTCGGCAGCAAGCCCTCCGGCTATGCTCACAAGCCTCGAAGCTCAGGCGAAATGCTGTGAGTGGCGATGCCTCAGGCTCGTTTGGCACATCGGCTATGAGCTGCCATCGCTAACGCGCCGGGGACAGGTTCTCTCCGCGCGCAAGCGAGTCCAGGACAAGATTCCATGGTCCTTCAGGCGGACGTTCTCCGTTCCCCCGTCGGTGCCCGCAAGCGGTCGCGGGCGCAGACTGCCATCCCTTGCGTCATGATGCGTGGCGGCACGTCGCGCGGCCCGTTCTTTCTGCGCGAGCATCTGCCCGCCGATGACGAGCTGATGAAACGCGTGCTGTTGCGCGTCATGGGCTCGCCGCACGTGCGCCAGATCGACGGGATCGGCGGATCGGACCCCGTGACCAGCAAGGTTGCAATGGTCCGCCGCTCGACCCGTCCCGGCGCCGATGTCGACTACCTCTTCGCGCAGGTGTTTGTCGATCGCGCTCTGGTCGACACCTCGCCGCCGTGCGGCAACATGGTCACCGCCGTCGGGCCGTTCGCAATCGAGCATGGTCTCGTTGAAGCGAGCGACCCCGAGACCGTCGTGCGAATCTGGGACGTCAACACGCAGTCGCTGATCGAGGCGACGGTGCAGACGCCGGGAGGGGAGGTGACGTATGACGGCGATCTGCGAATCTCTGGCGTCAACGACCCGGCAGCCCCCATCGCGTTGAACCTCGCCCGCATGGCCGGCGCCAAGACCGGCAGTCTGTTCCCGACCGGCAGGCGCGCTGAGGAGATCCTCGGCGTCACCGTGTCCTGCATCGACATGGCAATGCCGTGCATGTTCTTGCCGGCAGCGGCGGTCGGCAAGACCGGCTATGAGAGCAAGGAGGAGCTGGACACCGACAAGGCGCTGGTTGACCGCTTGCAGGAGCTTCGCATCATCGCCGGCGAGCGCATGGGGCTCGGCGATGTGCGGGAGAAAGTGATCCCGAAGCCGGTGCTGGTGGCGCGCCCGAAGGACGGCGGCACGGTGTCCGGCCGCTACTTCATGCCTTACACGGTCGCGACCGCATTTGCCGTCACCGGCGGCACCAACATGGCGGTCACCAGTTGCATTCCGGGCACCATCGTGCATGAGGCAGCTTCCCTGGGGAAGGGGCCGGTGCACGATGTCGAGGTGGAGCATCCGCAAGGCAAGATGCTCGTCAGGACCGAGATCGTAGACCGGGATGGCAAGGTGGCGGTAAAGCAGGCCTCCCAGATCCGCAATGCACGCAAGCTGTTCGAAGGCAAGGTGTTCGTGCCAGCGTCGGTCTGGTCGGGAGAAACCTGAGCGTCAGGCGCAGACCTGATTGCGCGCTAGACGTACACGAAGCCATCAAACAGGCGCCGCGCCGTGCGATAGAAAGCGCCGCGTTCGACGGTCCAGGTCCCGTCATGGCGCACGACCTCCGCGCCGACATTGAGCACGCCCGAGGGCATTGCGAACTTCCTTCACACAACCCAAGCGATCAAGATGGTTTGAAGTCCCATTATTGGTTGTAGGGCTTCCCCTGTAAATCCCTGTAAAGGGGGCGGGGAAACAGCCGAAATCTGCAAAAAAGTGAGTATAAACAAGGACATCTGCCGAAATGGCAGGATCCGGAACAGGGAATAACAGGGAAATAACAGGGAAATGCAGCGATTCATGACCCAACGTCGCGCTTTGCTCGATCATCTCCTGCAGTCGAATGGATGCCTTGTTTCGCGATCCTCTTCGGCCTGCCGGGTTACCGCTTTGGCCTTTTTGGAACTGCATGCATTGTCCTCCCTTTGCAGCGGACGACAGCAGACGGACGATTAGCCAAACAAAAAGCCCCGCGCGGGGAGGCCGGGCCGGGCTTCTCTCACAGCTTTCTGAGATTAGCGACTCATAGCATACTTTTGTTACAAATGTCAAGATACTAAGCAAAATTTTTCAAGCAAAATCTATCAAGCTCAGGTGCGATTGTTCGGCGCCGCCAACTAAGCTGGAGCCAGCATGCGCGTCGTGTCGTCGAACAGCTCGTCGACCGACATACGGCGTGGTATAAGCTTTTGCTGGTGACAGAAGTCGATGATGATCTCCAAAATCGGCCGGCAGGCCTCGACGCCGAAACGATAGGGATCGAGGTCGCCGCCCTCAGGCAGGCCGGCGGCCCGTTTGCTTGCGTGCAACTGGCGGAAGATGTCCTTGACCACGTCGGGCCGTGAGCGCGACAACTCCTGCCTGACCACCACCATGTGGTTGATCGGAACGCCGTGGTGGCGTTTGGCCCAGCTCGCAGCGGCGGCATCGGCATCAGAAATGAGATGCTTCAATTTCGGGTCAGGCAGCTTGTCGCCGACGATCCCGGCGGCGACTTCGCCATCGAGCAGCATCTGCGTCAGCTCCTTGCCGTCCGGCGCGCGCTTGACAATCGAGGGATCGCGATACTCGGCGACGTGCGGATCCTCGAACGTGATCCACTCCACCTTGTTGATGTCGACGCCGTAATCGCTGGCCAGAATTCCCCGCACCCACGTTCCTGTCGTCACCGTGTAGGCGCGCACGCCGACCCGCTTGCCCTCGATCTCCGACGGCTTGAGCGAACCGCGCTCGGGGTTGTAGGCGATTGTATGGTGCTGGCCGCGGCTCACGATCACGGCTGGTACCAGCACATAGGGCTTGCCGTAGGCCTTGGCTTGCAAGTAGGTCACGATGGCAAGCTCGGCGACGTCATATCTGGCATCGCGCACGACTTGCTTGAACAGATTGTTGGCGACCTTCACCTCGGCAAAATCGAGATCAACCAGGTCCGAGCGAACCGCACCGCTCTTGAGCGGTTTGGTAATCGGATAGTTGCCCAGCATCGTGTGCAGCTTGAGCTTTGTTGCAGTCGCCATGAGAGCGATACCTCGTCACTTTGCCAAAGCGGGATAGAGCGTGAGCGCGGTCTTGCCGAAAATCCAGTCCCGATCGGACGGCTTGGCAAAGGCAAACGCCTTGCGCGCGGCTCCGAGAATTTCCGAGAGCGTGCCGAGCGAGTTCGGAAAGTTCGAGCCCCAGGCGATGCGGGAAGCGCCGAACGTATCGACGACCTTGCCGAAGAACGTATCCGGCGCACCCTTGCCCCAGCTCTTGGGCGTCACATTGACGGGCGTGATCTTCAGATAAACTTGCTTGTATTTGGCAAGCTCGAGGAATTGCGCTGCCGCCTGATAGGGCGGGCCATCAGCGAACGTAGCGCGCGCCAGGTGATCGAGGATGATGGTGACCTTGGGGAAGCGATCCATGATCTGACGCAGCAGCGGCAATCCTTCCTGCTTCATCTGCATGCAGACCGGAATGCTCTTTGCCGCCGCATGCTCCCAGAACGGATAAGTCTTCGGATCGACAAACCATGTCGCCTGATCCGGCAACGTGCTGCCGGTGGTGAACAGCCGCATGCCGGTGCAGCCGCGCCCTAGCCAGTAATCGAACGTCTTCACCGCATCCGGCGCCATGACGTCGATGGAGCATATCGCCGTGAACCGGGACGGCAGGGCCGCCACTGCATCCGCCACATAGCTGTTGTCGTAGCCATAGGCGGTCGAGGAATGCACGATCGCCGCCTGGTCGACGCCGGCCTCGTCCATGGCTTCGATCAAGGTTTGATAGGTCGTCGGCCGCTCGCTCGACCAGGTAGATTGCGTGCCGCCAAGCGGGGCCAACGGATAGCGTTGGGTATCGGGCGAGACGATGTGCGGATGGATATCTATGACGGGCATGAGCGCTTCACTCGCGTTGCGGTTTATAGGAGCTTTTTAAGGATCGACTTGTTATCATCTCGGTGTCGCGCTGGCACCTGGCGATCGGAGGTAAATGGCAGAGATTGCTCACGGATGCTGCGCCGGATCGCCAGGCTTATGGAAGGTTACCGAGGGAAGTGGCGCCTGGCCCCGGTGTGATGCGCATCGGCCACTGCTTTGAGTCGAACGGCACTGCTGGCGGCAAAAACGGCTTAATGCCGAGTTTAGCGCTTTCAGCGACGATTGCGTCCCGTGCATCGCCTCCCATTAGCTCATAGTCCATCAGGTAGTAATTGCCAAAAAACAGCGCTCCGTCCGAGCGGTCCGCGATAATGCGGGTGAGAGAGTCCAGCAGCTCTTCCGGCGTCGTAGTAAACGAGCTGGTCTCAATCAGGATCAGCCGGTCATTCATGGCGTCCGGTCCGAAAAACTGCGCCAATACGCTGAACAGCACATTATTTTGACGCGTGCCATAGATCGTATTGCTGGCTGCATACGTCTGCTCCCAGGCACCGCCGAGCATCTTTTTCCAGTCGGCGAGCACCTGCATCCAATGGGCAACTTGCGTCTGCGCCGCCCAGGCGATGTCCTTCTTCAGGTACGGCGCTTGTTTTTTGGCGAATGACTGCAATGAGCTGAACGAGACGGTGCCGTTCGCCAAGCAATCATCCATGAACCCGATGTTATTCTGCAGAATGATGCGATCATTGTCCCGCCAATCCGATGGCATTGGGGCTTCGTCCAGACCATTGAGCGCCGAGTTCATCCGGGCATGATACGCGAGCATTGAGCCGCGCCAGGACTGATCAGCCGGATTATCAAGGTACGGGCCGACTACTTGGGCGAGCGCCATCGTGCTGTGATCCACGGATTTAAGGAGCTGATAGGCAACAGGAACCGAAGGCGCCTCGACCGGCGCCATGCCGGGCCGGTAAAGAATGAATCTCCCGCCCGCCCCTGAAAACAGACCCAGGATGATGGGATGCTTGCTGAGAATGTTCTGCTGGAAGACTTTGGCGGCGTTGTCGTAGAGCTCGAACATTGCGCTGTTAAGCGCCAAGACGTTTTTCACTGCAGTTTCAGCGGAGCTCGATTCGGTGTGCCCCGATATAGGCGCCATATAGGACGGCAAGTCTTGCGTATTTGCCGCAGGGGCCGTCACAACAACCAATACCGCACATGTGAGGGCTAAGCCGATATGGCGTGTGAGAGATCGATCAGCTCGCATGGCTTGTCTCCCTGGGAGCTCGCATCGGCGTGAAAACATTTGAAGCGGGCCTTCATATTTGCTCCGCCGCTTAGGCTGTTTTGCGAACGAGTTGCTGGAGGTTGAAGGCAGGGTCAAGAGCACGAGGCTGGGCCTGCAGCGCTTATGACTTGTTCTGCCGCGTGCTCGCCGGACCGCACAGCGCCTTCCATAAGTCCATGCATCTCGGTGGCGTATTCGCTACCGGCCCAGTGAATGCGGCCTGCCGGTTCACGCAACGCGCGTCCGTAATTCGTGAGCACGCCGGGAGCGAAGTGAGCGATCATTCCCCCGAGCGACCATTCTTCCGCCGCCCAATCCGTTTCCAGATGCACCCGTGGCCATAACGCTTTGGAACCGTACCGCGCCGCCAGCGAGTGCAGCCAGAGCTCGCGGCGTTCTACCGGAGCGAGGGCTGCTGCCCTCGCTGCCTGTGGTCCGAGCATATAGCTGCTGAGGATGCCTGGCTTGCCTGAACGAGGCGATTGATCGAGCGCTACTGGAACAGGCAGGTCGGGAGCGACGCTCATGCCGCTTAGCCCGTCGCTGCGCCAAAACGGCTCATCATAGATCGTAATCCCGCGCACGATCGAGCCGCTCAACATGCGCCGAAGCAGTTGCATGTGCGCAGCCGGAAGCGATGGCTCGTAATCGATCCGGCTGGCCAGGAAAGGCGGTATGGCCACAATGACCCGCCGCGCCTCGACCGTCAGCTGATCGGAGAAAACCTGCACGCCCTCGCTGCTCTGCTCGATGCGCCGAACCGGCGACAAAAGATGCAGCGCATCCCCAAGTTTCCCGGCCAGGCGAGCAGCAAGCTCTGGCGCTCCGCCGTCGACCAGGTGCGTCTCGGTTATCGTGGAGTCGACGTAATACTCAAAACTACCGCCGCCGCGGGCAAGCACCAACGAGCCAAGCAGTGAAACCTCGTCCGGATCGACGCAAAACAGCACCGTCATCGTAGTTCGGATCAATTTCCGGGCCGCGGCCGAAGGCACGTGCCACGGCGAATCCAACCATGCACCCAACGTCTGCGAATCCAGTCCTTTGGCTCTGTGTGCGTTCCAAGGCTCATCGATGGGCAGGTGCTTCACCATGCGGTCAAGCTGCCAGAACGCGAGCCCGAGGCTGGCCAGCGCAAATAGACCGGCTTTCGGGTAGCCGCGATAACGCCGATTGCTGCTGCCGAGATGCAAGACGCTGCCGCCCTGCTCGTACTGCGGGTACACTTCGAGCCCAAGCTCGCGGCAGAGCTCGAACATGCGGTCCTGCCGTTTGCCGAGCCACGTGCCGCCCACCGAAACCACGCTCCCGTCGGCAGCCGTCCGGTTCCAAACGCGCCCGCCCACGCGATCGCGCGCCTCGACGAGCACGACTGATTTTCCGCAATCCCGCAGGCGCCGCGCTGCCGCAAGGCCGGCGAACCCTGCCCCTGCTACGCAGTAATCTGCCTGTAATCGCTCCATACCCCTTGTTCGCCAAACAAGCACTGCTGCGCAAGCTCTCTTCGTGACTTGTGCCCGACTCGAGTCCGGTCGCCAGGCCTCGGTAGACGCTGGCCGGTCAATCTCAGGGCGACCCAACGGATGGACCTGGAAGAGAGAACAGATCTGGCGGGCCGCCCGATCACGCGGCTGTCTGGACTTCGCGCTCCACAAGCCGGCCGACATCGCGCATGGCAACGGCGAGATCGTACTGAGCCTGCAGGTTGATCCAGAATTGCGGAGCGTTGCCGAAATAACGGCCGAGGCGCAGCGCGGTCTCAGCTGTGACCGAGCGTTTGCCGTTTAGTATATCGACGATACGGCCTGATGGCACACGCAACGCCCGTGCCAGTGCATTGGCCGAGAGCCGCCGTGCGTTCAGCTCGCGTCTCAGGATACGGCCGGGATGGATCGGAACCATTGCTGCTCCTCAGTGATAATCTACAATTTCTACCTCATAGGCATCGCCGCCTTTGAAGCGAAAGCAAATGCGCCACGGCCCGTTGACCGTGATCGCCCATTGGCCTCTTCGGTCGCCCTTGAGCGGGTGCAGCCCGACGCTCTTAAGCGGGCTGATGTGATCCAGTCGCTCGGCCGCGTTCAAGATTGCCAACAGCTCCAGCGCCGATTCGGTATCGAGACCCCGAAGTCGGGACTTGCCGGACTCGAACAGTCGGCGCGTCGCCGAATTGCCCCACGACCGGATCACTTGGCAAGTCTACAACGCTTCACGTGGTACGTCAAGCGGAGCGGCGGCCCCTCCGCCGAGCGAATGCTGGCGCAGCAGCGGTGACGCTGTGGTGCCGTGGCGTGCTGTGGCGTAGGTGGCGCGCCACGGTCGATGAAGATGGGCACTATTCGTCCGTCGCGTCGCTACGATGTCGCAGCCTGCCACGCGCTCCAATCGGCAAATCTGCGATAGCCTGCGATTTTGCGCTACGCCTCACAGCCGGTCCTGTTGTTCCGATTTCGCAAGTGGTCGGGGTGGCCTTCGATACTGGCCGGTCATCGGCACCGCGCGGCCGGCCGCGCGCGGTCCTTTGACGGCGCCTCGGTAACTTCATATCTGTAGCTACAGAGCCCGAGGTGACCGTGGGCTGGACCTGGGATCCGGACAAGTCAGCGGCAAACCACCCATTTTTCCCGTCGGGTGCGGAGGTCGCTACATCGGACGAAGGTGAAGCCAAGCGCTCCGGCCAGCAGTCGTGCCATTTCAGAGTGCGTCAGCCAACGGTCTCGCGCAGGTGGGCGGTCAGGTAGATGAAGCGCAACAACACGCGTTAGAATTCCATTTTTATGAGCGTGATTGATTGCCGCCCGCAATACGCCGAGTTCTCGGCGGACCGTACCAGCCGATCGGCCACGAATCCTTGCATATGCCCGACATGTCTCGCGCGTAATGTCCTGCACGGTACGGCCTTGCCAGTATGGAACGAGGCCCTTGATGGCCGCAGCCACCGCAGAAGATTCCACTGGTGATCAGCACGGATGAAGCGAAACGGCTGCTGGCGGTTGCCGACAGTCTCAAGGCTCGCGTGATGCTCAGTCTCAGCTACGGCTGCGGCCTGCGCGCCGGCGAGGTGGTGCGGCTCAAGGTCAAGCATATCGACAGCGCGCAAAAGATCATTCGGGTGGAGCAGTCGAAGGGCCGCAAGGAC
>Ga0073928_10000667_pt1 | contig 76325 bp, 64 predicted proteins | sample PaiPotPPA55metaG_FD_76969 | JGI IMG/M metagenome (GOLD analysis project Ga0073928, IMG submission 76969) | Iron sulfur acid spring bacterial and archeal communities from Banff, Canada, to study Microbial Dark Matter (Phase II) - Paint Pots PPA... ...
AAACTCTCACACCCAGCGAAAAACGGAACAGCTACACAACAGCACCTCGCAAAACTAACTCACAACTCCCAATTCGGCCAAACTTCATTCCCCTTCTGCCAAGCTGTGAGAGATTACGGCTAGACCGCTTGCCGAATGTACCACTCTCTCTGCTTTGCATCTTTTACGCTGTCCAGAATCCTGACCTGGTGACCCCACGGCAATTGTGCAACAACCTGTTGCACAAACTCTTGGTCAGGGTACGCTTCAGCAAACGCGCGCATATATTTCAAGTTCCTGGCTCTAAATCCAGCATTTCCGGGAACGCTTTGGCCAGGTCCTCCGACAGGCGATCAATGATTTTTGCGCCCCGTCCTTCATTCTTTTGGCGACTCAGGATGTCACGGCCAATGGTCCAATAAAGGACAACAAGTTCTCGGTTTACAGAAAGAGCCGCCCGAATCTGGGCTGAACGGATGCGGTCCTTCAACTCTTGCAAGAAGCTGTCGTACACGGCAGGAAGCGGACCGGATTGGCTCTTGGGCATTATTCGCATTGGGGTTCCCCGCTTTGCTAGCATATCTCACCGATTTTCGGGAAGGTGGGTTCGACGCTCGGGGCTGGCGTCTACGCCCTCCATTGCCCACTGCTTGCAAATAGAGGAGTTAGGCAGCCTCATGAATCAATTCGCTGCGGAACGGTATGCTCAATAATTGTGTATTCGGTACGTATCGGGCCCCTGCAACCATCTTCATTGTTTGCGGAACTGTGATTGTCCCTGCCGCCGAAACGATAGACGCTGACTCCCAAGAAGGGCACGTAGTTCTCTCTAGATTTCGAAAGGGGGCGCGATCCTCGTGCCCCTCTCTTGTTGTTAGGGCGTCCTCAAAAAAACCATCCGGCCCGACCCTGTTCGATCCCACTCTTTTTCCGTCGTAGTTGACTTTGTCGAACAACTCCGTGCAAATGGAACTCCGGGAACCTTCCGATGGGTGGGACTCGAATGAATATCATCGATGTAATTATTGGCAAACCACTGAAGACCTCGGACGAGCGCGCCGAGCAGATCGGCCCTGCCGCTGGCATTCCCATCTTTGGCCTGGACGCTCTCAGCTCCGCAGCGTACGGCCCGGAAGCTGCCCTCAGCCTGCTCCTCCCCCTCGGCCTCCTCGGTGTTCGCTACATCCTCCCGATCAGCGTGGCCATTATCACCTTGCTGTTCATCGTCTTCGTGTCTTATTTGCAGACAATTGCAGCCTATCCGTCCGGCGGCGGCTCCTACACCGTGGCGCGTTCCAACCTTGGTGCCTTTCCCAGTCTGCTCGCAGCTGCGGCTCTGCTCACCGATTACATTCTTACCGCCGCCGTCGGCATCTCCGCCGGAGTAGGAGCCCTGGTTTCCGCCGCCCCGTCGTTGCAGCCTCACACTGTGTCGATTTGCGTCGCGATTCTCCTCATCATCACCATTCTCAACTTGCGGGGAGTCCACGATGCCGGAATCGCCTTCATGATGCCCACCTACCTGTTTGTCGCCACTCTGGTCATCTTGATCGTTGCCGGCATCTTTCGAGTCCTGCTCAGTGGCGGCCATCCCGTCCCGGTAACGCCACTTCCGGCTCCCGCACCCGTGACTGCTGCGGTTACGTTCTGGCTGCTGCTCAAAGTCTTTGCCAGCGGCTGCACCGCTCTCACCGGCGTCGAAGCCGTCAGCAATGGCGTGAAAGCTTTTCGCGAACCCGGCGTGAAGAACGCCCAGCGCACTCTGACTGTAATTATTTTTATTCTAGCCGCCCTGCTCGGCGGAATTTCTTATCTGGTGAAAGCTTACGGGATCGCCGCCACTGACCCCGGCCAGCCCGGTTACCAGAGCGTTCTCTCCATGCTCCTGTCAGCCGTTTTCGGCAAAGGCGTTTTCTATTATCTGACGATCACCTCGATCCTGCTGGTACTTTCGCTCTCTGCCAATACCGCTTTCGCCGATTTTCCGCGACTCTGCCGCGCCATCGCGCAGAATAACTATCTACCGCATGCCTTTGCATATCGCGGCCGCCGCCTCGTTTATACCTACGGAATTGTCGTTCTCGCCGCTCTCACCAGCCTGCTGCTTATTCTCTTTGGTGGAGTAACTGACCGTCTTATCCCGCTTTACGCGGTGGGCGCTTTCCTGGCCTTCACGCTCTCGCAGACCGGTATGGTCGTCCACTGGTTCAAAAGGCGTGGCCCGCATTGGCAAAGAAGCATTCTTGTAAATGGCCTCGGCGCCTTTGTCACCGGTATCACTGTAATCGTGGTACTGCTCGCGAAGTTCACTGAGGGCGCTTGGATCACCGTCATCTTTATCCCCATGCTGATTTTCTTTTTTCGTGCCGTCCGCCGCCACTATCATTCCGTTTCGTTAGCTACCGCCTGCGCCGTCCCGGTCGAGCCAGCAAATCACGACTCGCCGCCCATCGCTATCGTTCCCGTCGACCGCTGGAGCCGCTCGACCAAACAAGCGCTCGAGCTCGCCTCGCGCATCTCCTCAGAAATCATTGCCATTCACGTCGAGCCGGGCGAGCACACCGAACTGCTGCAAGATGATTGGCATCGCTACGTCGAAACTCCCTTCCGCGAAGCCGGTCAAAATCCACCCAACCTCACCGTCCTCCCGTCGCCCTACCGTTTCGTCATCGTCCCGCTCGTCCAATACGCCCTTGAGCTTTCCGCAAAGAGTCCGCAGCGGCGGATCGTGGTGATCATACCCACGCTCATTGAAGATCGCTGGTACGAATACTTTCTCCACAACCAGCGCGGTCGCTTGCTTGAGTGGGCGCTCCTTACGCAGGGCAACCAGCGCATTTTCACGCTCTCCTCGCCCTGCTATCTTTCCGATCAATCGAAAATGCCGCGGCGCGCTGGGCAATAACCGCCGAATCCGCCCCCATTGCAAGTTTGGGCTTCGGCTGAGCAGGAATCGCACTCTGCTCCTCGGGCGAAACTTGGGCGCGAGGATGGGCGCAAAACCCGTGCTGTCGAGACAGAATTGGACGGGCGCAGGGAGAGAGAACAATTGATTTGCCGCGAACTCCTCGATCTCAACCCGCAGAGTTTGCCGGACTCGTACGCTGAGTTGTGCCTTCCACTCGCCCATTTTTAACCCTCGCCTTGCCACTCGTCTCAGGTATCCCGTAGTAGCTTCGACCCATCGATCAGAGACCGAATCTCGTATTTCAACAATTGTTCGGTTGATCCGACGGTCTTCAGTTGCTTGAGTCCCCATTCGAGAACGACTGCCCCCACATTCCCGAGGGAGCATTGTTCCCGAACAGCAAATTCAAGCAATTCGTCGCGGGAAGACGGTCGGATTCGCATCGTCACATTTGCTTTCCATTCACCCATTTTCTTGGACTTCGCCTAGTCTTCTTGTTTGCCGCCACGCACCGAAGAACGAATTTTGTATTTCATAAGGCGTTTCGTCGAGCCAAAGACCTTCCATTGCTCGAAACCGCATTCCAAAAGGACAGCGCCGAAATTGGCCAGGATCCGTTTTTCAGCGACGGCGAACTTTTCAAGCTCGGTCCGCGTTGCTTGGCTAACCTTGACGCTGACTTGGACTCTCCATTCGCCCACTGTCCAAACCTCTCAGTCTTCGACACAGAACGATTTGTCGAGCTTTCCGCAGCGGACATAATGAGCGACCGCTCTTGCCGCGGCCTTCTGGATGGCCGCATTGATGGCGCGGTTGATGGTCGGCGTGAAGTGCCGCCCGATCCACAGATTGGTCTCCGGAGTGCCCTTCGCGGCGATAATCGTGACCAGGTAGGTGGTCTGCACGATGGTTTCTTCGATCGCCGGAGACGCCTTTCTCGGACGCTTTTTAGTTTTCATGTTCCAAAACTCCCCAGTTATTCCGAATCTCTTTCGTCTTGCGCGAAGACTCTTAACTGGCGGAAATTCCCGCCTTTCCAGTCGCTTAGGTCGGCTTCCTCAAGCAGTATGGAAGTGGTGATTGGCCAGCAAAGTTCCGCCTTGTCGATAAAACGAACCCGAATATAGAGAATGCCTTCTTCGAATTTGTGATCGGCCCAATCCACAATCTTTCCGGATACACCAGGGTATTGCCTGCCGCGCATCACTTCTTCGGGCGACAACTTCACTCCTGTTTTGCGTTTCGTCATGGCTCATTCTCCGTTTCGGGCGCCACCGTGACATCGCTCACGGCGGTTGCGGCAACTCTTGAGGCTTTGTTTTCTTTAGCATTGCGTTTCGGTGCCGTCTTTCGCTGTTTCCTCGCGGCCCGCTTCTTACGTTTTTCTGCTTGCTCTTCGTCGTGCCGTTGTTCATCGCCAGAGTCCCAATCGGCCAGAAAAGTCACACGCGGCGGCAACCCCTTTTTCTTCCGAGCCTCCTCCCGATGCTTGACTTCGAGATACACATCCTCGGGATCTTTCAAACGTTCTCGGGTGTCGTTCAGGAATTTGTACGCCCAGCGGGCGTCGTCTCCGACAATGCGTTCAAACTTATCGAAGAAGAAATCATTGGCTTTGACTTGCAGGACGACAGCCTCTGCGCGGGTATCTTGAACGAGGTCGCGGACCAGGAACGGGAATTTCTCCAACCGCCTAAGACCTTCGATAATCCGCTCGAACGCTTGGTTAACCTCGTACATCTCTCGAAACACTTCTATTTTCATGACGCTTTGGCTCCCTTCTGGGGCGGCTTCGACGCAGTGGCCTTGGGCTTCTGTTTGCGTTTCTTCCTGGCTCCCGCCCGTTTCGCCGCGAGGAGTTTTTCTTCTTCTTCGTAGGACCACGGCAAGATGATGACGCGCGGCGCAAGACCCTTTTTCTTGCGTTGCTCTTCGCGTTCCGCGACGTGTAGATAAATGTCGTCCGGGTCTTTAAGCCATTCTTCAAACCTTCTATGGATGCGGCCCCAATGGTCCGCACGCTCCATTTCGAAGTCGCTTGCCTGTTCGGTGACCTCATAACCGATCTGCGCGCGCACATAGCGGAGTTCATTCGAGATAGGAATCAAGATGTCCGAGCGTTGCCCAGGACAGGTCGTGAGTTGCTTGAGAAGGGTTACGCTTTCCTCGAAATGGCGTTCGAGCATGGCTAGGATTTCATACGCCGTGTTTATCATGCCTGGGCCCTTCCTTCCTCGCTCGGAGGAGATTGCGTTGAGTTGTCCGGCGCGGGCTGAGCAGATAGCTGCGAGGATGCCAGGGCTTTGATCCGAGCCAGGGCACAGTCATCGTCAAGTCTCGTCCAGGGCAGAATTACCGCGCAAGGAGGTAGACCCCGCTGCCAGCGAATGTCTTCCGCCGCTGCCACGCGCCAGATGCGGTCAGGATTCGCTTCCTCGTCCTGCTGGCGGCGTTCCCGCTCGCAGTCGAGTTGTTTCCAGATTTCCTGCTTCGACACCCTGTCGGTGAAATGGCTGTTTGCATTCGCGGCCACTTCCTGAACCCGAATCTGTTGGACATACTCAGGCGGTTCAAAGTCCATTTTTTCGAGAGTATCGAGCGCGGCGAGGGCCTGGTCGATTTCATAATTGAACTGGAACAAAACGGAATAGATTAGCGATTCCATAGATTCAATCTCCCTTCTGCAAAACTCCGAAGCGTTCAGGTGGGTTCGCGCAAAGCGCGAATGCGACACGGATAGCGCTATGGCCATGAAACCAACCTTTCGGACACACGGCCAGAAGCGCGAAACGCTAGTCAGCTATTGATCTACGGAGGGGATTCAGCAACCGGCTCAGGAGGGATTCGAGCCGGAAACGACGGACGCGAGGCGAGTTGCGCCCAGAATGGGAAATGGATAACTTCTCTTGCAGCCATCGTTGCACCTCAGACGTGCAATTTGGTCAGGGGCGCGACCAGTGTTAGCGCACTGCCGCGTCCCGCTTACTCAACGTCTCTTCTTCTTACGTGGTTTCTTTCGGTATTGCTCAGCCTTGTATTTCATTGCAATGTTGACGTCTTTCTCTGACCACAAGCGAACCTTCATTCCGCCAAGTGATTGGATGGGCGGTGCCTCAATTCGACCTTCGCGAATCCATCGATGCAGCGTGTCCGACGTGACATTAAGAAGTTTCGCGACCTGAAGTGTCGAATAAGTGGTCCTCATTTAATATCAGGCACCCTACCTGTTATTGTCAAGTGAAAAATAAAGTCTGCGGCAGAGCTAAAGAATACCTCATCCAAGCGTGAGGACGCGCATCGCGTGTCTCGTCCAACGCGAGATCGAGCGGAATCTCTCTGAAAATGGTCACATGTTCCTGTTCTTACGTACGATCAGGCAAGTAAAAAGCGGACCCGGACGGGACACTGGTCAACGCGTCGATCCGGGTCGCAAACGAGAATATCCCATTTTGTGCCTTGACAGAGAACTTAGCATATTGCACGGATTGGTCTGTGCAGATTATCGGCAAACATCTGATAGAAGCTGCGCAAAAGAAGCACGCGAACTGGAAACGCTCTCTCGGTTCTTGGGTCAGGATCGTGGAAGGGGTGGACCCGCCCTGGAACAATTTTCCCGCAATCAGGCGAACGCGCAAAGGCGCGGACCCGGTTGGAGACTGCGTAGTGTTCGATATCAAGAACAGCGAAGCCAGGTTGATATCCTACATAGACTACGAGATGGGAACGGTTACCGTGTTGGCGGTGTTGACCCACAAAGATTACGACAAAGGAGGGTGGAAAAGTGCCTGCAATTGCTGAACGCTTGCCAGCAAAGTATCTCGTCAAAGAAGAGGCTCCGAAGGCCATTTCGTCTCGAGAGCAGCACGAAGCCTATATTTCCAGGCTTCTGGAACTGCAACGCAAAGCACATCGAACTGCGGAAGAGGCGGAAACGGCCAAACTGCTCATCGTTTTGATCGCGGACTACGAAGCGAAGCATTTCGCCATCGAAAAGGTTTCGGGCGTCGAAGTGCTGAAAGAATTGATGGGTACGAATGGACTTCGACAAAAGGATCTTGCAGAGGATTTGGGCGGCGAGAGTGTTGTGTCCCTGATTCTGAAACAAAAGCGTCAACTGAACAGACAACAGATAGAAAGGCTCGGCCACCGCTTTCACGTCTCTCCAGCAGTGTTTTTCTAAAGTTAGCCGCGTACCGTAATGACAGTTCCTGTCGACATACATAACGAGGAAGAGGTGGAATCGTATACCAACGCCTCTTTCAATTGACGTTTGGTCGCTTCGACCGCGGAATCCGCTGGGAGGTGCAATGAGACGCACCGCGCGCCGCTTCGTTACAAAATCTCCGACTTTTTCAGCAGCCAGCTAGACTATCTCTTGCCCAGCGGAAATCGTGGCGCTTGCGGTCTGAACGAACTGGATCTCGTACGGACAACTCAGCTCAACTCCGAGCGCGACGTCAGCGTGACCTTTAGCAAGGCGTCGCCGACGAACTCGAGTGCTCTGAATTGACACGGCAAAACGGAAAAATCCAGCAGGCCGAAATCGTAGAAGCCATTCCTGAAAATTTCAGACTGACTTTGGCCCAGTTAGATTTTAGGTTTGCCGGGAAAATCGCGGGCAGCAAAAACAAAAGGTCGCTCCGAGCAATCGGAGAGGCCTGTGAATTTTTTGACGGTTGCGGAAAGGGATCATGGCGCGGCTGTCAGATTTGAATACAGTGTCTTACCCCCGCTTTCAGCGACCAAAAACAACCTCTCTCCGCCGGTTTGCTTAAGATGGGCTATCCCGTCGCCGTCGGACAACACAAAAAATCGCTCGCCCGTATTCCACAGGCGCACAAATTCCCGATCATCGATAAACACCGGAGGACTTCCTGGTGAGTACGATCCGTAATCCAGATTGTTAAACCGCCCATTCCACAACAACGCTTCGCGATTGGCATAGAAAAAAACGGAAGAAAAAGAATAATAAGCGCCGTTCAATATCAAGCGACCGTCAGGAGCCTTGCGCAAAGCTTCTGCCAGCGGACGCGACGAAAGATACGGGTCGAATACCACTAGCGCCATCCGGGCGGCATGAAAGAAAAGCACCATCATGACCGCGATCGCAAGATACGCGCGCCTATTGCGCATCAGCCAGCAAGCGGCCGCGCCAAATGCAAAAGCAATCCCGGCCAGCACCAGGGGAGCGCGTAAATAAGCAAACGACCGAATAGTGAGATCGCCCATATGCCCGAGCGAAAGCGTATAGTCTTCCGGATGCTGCTGCAAAGCCCGAGAGATATCCCCGGGCGCAGGAAGCCCGTGCACCAGAAACAGCAATATCCCGATCATGACCGTGCAGAGTGCGGCGATTCCGCCCAGGACCCGCGTGCCGAACCTGCTCCATTTAGAGTCGGTGTCCATTGCGCTGCCAATCAGCAAGGCCAGCGCGGGATAAATCGGCATCGAATAATATTCCTGGGTGGTGGAGAAAGTGAAAAACACCAAGAGGAATCCGATCCAGCAAATTGCAAGCAACCGAGTCTGTCCCGCGCGGTCCGCCGGCCTGAAATTCAGCTTCGCTACCGCTGGAAGATAAACTGTCCACGGAAACAGCCACAACAGATGCAGCCCCCAAAAAGCCAGCCGGGGCACGGTGTTATAGTCGCGCGGATAACGTAGATTCAAAAACCGCAAGACGTGTTCGTTGATGAAGTAAAACCAGAAGAAGCCGTGATATTCCCCCGGCCCGCTGTGCATCGTAAAGTTAAAGACAGGCGGCATGCGCATCGCTGCAATCACGTGCCAGGGTGCCGCGATTGCCAGGCAGACTAAAATCCCGGTAAAAACATGCAGCCGCCTCCAGATCAGCCTCTCGAAAAGTTGCCGTGTCGCCAGAAGATAGACAACAATTCCACCAGCGGGAACCACAACTGCGATGAGTCCTTTGAGCAGCAGGCCCAAGCCCAGAAAGACCCAGAAGAGCGACGCCCACCGCCGCGGCGTGGCTTCGTCAATATCAATGGTGCGCTGAAACGCAAAAAATCCCGCGCAAATCACGAGCGTCAGCATCACATCAGGAATCTGGATACGCGTGAAAAGAAAGAGCCCGATGCAGGTCCCGACCACCATCCCCGCGTAGCAACCGGCCTTCGCGCCAAATGCCCATCGGCCATACAGGAAAACAACCCAGCCCAGAAGCACAGCTGCCAGTGCCACTGGGATTCGCGCAGCCCAATCGTGAAATCCGAAAATTTTGTAGGAGAAGCCGATCAGCCAATAAATCATCGGCGACTTTTCCAGGTAAGGTACGCCGTCGAGCCGCGCGATCACCCAGTCGCCCGAAGTGACCATGTTCCGCGCAATCTGCGCCTGTACCGCGTCCACGTCGTCCATCAGCGACGGTGGAGAAATGATGCAGCCGATAAAAATGGCGGCCGCGAACAGCAGCGGGATCAGGCCAAGCTCTGAACCACGCTCATCCTTTCCGTTTGCAGGATTGTGTCCCCGGCGCTTTGAATATTCCAGTGTTTCATCCATAGAAAAAGTGTGAGTAGTCCCCACAGGTGGTACCCGATATTCACCCGCCTTTCCATATGATCCTTGACCAATTGCTGCACGGCGCCGGTGCGGAACAATCCAGATTCCTCGACAGCGCAGTCTGTAAGGGTATCGAGCAAAAGCGCCCGCAAAGGCCCGCGCAGCCAATCATGCGTTGGAATATCCAGCCCGGTCTTCGCGCGCCGAAGCACCGATTCTGGCAGTTTCCCTTTCATTAAGCGTTTCAAAATCACTTTTTGCGTCCGGCCCTGAATTCTCAACTCATCCGGAAGGGTCGCAGCAAATTCAATAATGCGGTGATCCAGATATGGCGGACGCACTTCAACTGAATGCGCCATGCTCATCCGGTCCACTTTCTGCAGCAGATCGTCGACCAGATAGTAGCGTTGGTCGAATGCCAGATAGCGCCGCAGGTAACCTTCGCGCTTCAGGCACGGCAGATCAGATTCAAAAAGCCGCCTGTAGGTGGTGCCGCTCGCGTTCGCTAGCAAATCTTTCTGCTGGTCACTGGAAAACGTTCCGTTCCAGTAGACATGCGCTTCATCGGCGGGAAGCAGCGAGCCTTCCAGGAATCGCTTCATCTTGTATTCAAAGCTGATTTTGTCGTCGGAAACCGGCCAGTGCCGCAACAATCGCAACAAGGAGCGGCGCAAAAGTTTAGGAACCCTTCGCGCGCGGATAGCCAGCCGATCCGCGCGGTAAGTAACGTATCCTCCGAAGAGTTCATCAGCGCCTTCTCCGCTTAGTGCCACTTTCGCGCTTTTGCTGGTCAGTTTGGAAAGAAACCATATGGGCACGGCTCCCGCATCGGCCACCGGTTCATCCGCATGATGGGCCATCGCTTCGATAGCGTCGGAGAGTGCGACGCTACCCGGGCTTACATCCAGCTCATCATGTTCGGTGCCGTACCTGTCTACAATTTCGCGAATGTAGGAGGTCTCATCGAAACTGCGCCCAGGAAATCGAATTGAAAATGTTTTCAACGGCCGCGTCGATGTTTGTTGCGCGTAATGTAACAGCGCCGATGAATCTATGCCACCGCTAAGCCAGATTCCTACCGGCACGTCCGAAGCCAAGTGCTCGCGAATCGAATCTTGCATCAGGCCGTCCAGCATCTCCTCTGCGGAATCGGCCGTCCAGTCTGTTTTGGTGTCGAAGGAAAAACCTGCGAACCGCTCGGTGCTGCTTTCTCCGTTTCGCCATTCTAGTAAATGGCCGGGCTTCAGCTTGTCGATCCCTTCGAGCATCGTGTACGGGTAGGGCGAATAGTTCAGCGATAAATAATGCGGAAGTGCGGCGGCATCCAGGCGACGCGGCACCGCAGGATGCGCGAATAAAGCTTTGATTTCCGAACCAAAAACAATGTCGTCTCCGGTGGTGTGAAAGTACAGCGGCTTGATTCCTACGCGGTCGCGAGCCAGTACCAGACGGCGCTCGCGCTCCGACCAGATAGCTATCGCGAACATCCCCCGCAGCCGGCGAAAACAATCTTTATCCCATTCCAGAAACGCGTGCAGCAGAACTTCCGTGTCGCTGTTGCTATGAAATTGGTGGCCTGTGCCGGCAAGTTCGGCGCGCAGTTCGCGGTAATTATAAATTTCCCCGTTGAAAATTAGAACGGTGTCGCCGTCGGGACTCCGGCACGGCTGCGCGCCGCCCTCGAGATCGATGATCTGCAAGCGCACCGCGCCCAACGATACCAGACGCGACTCATGGACGGCCTGCTGATCAGGACCGCGATGGATCAGACTTGCTGTGGAACGCCGAATGACCGCTGGGTCAAATATTCCGCGGCGGTGCGTATAGCCCGATATACCACACAATCGTTGTGATTCTCCGTCCGCGCCTTTAAACCCTTGTGGCGCCAGATACTACGTTTGTGAATATAGGAACCTGACTGAATCGAAAGGGTTGTCCGAATTGCAGAAAGCATATCAGATCCGCGGGCTCATTGATCACAGAAAGTCGAGAAAGTAGCCGAGTGGAAACATCGTAAGCGTTCGCTTCTGGCCGTGTCGAAGGCAAAGGATGCAAGGAACTCAGGACGTTTCGAGGATCGGGCCTTCCGGTCTTTGTAGCCAGATTGCGCGTACGTATCGCGACGTTTGTCCGTCGAAAGCCAGCAGCAGCTTTCCGTCGGGCGTAAGTTCGTATCGATTTTTTTTTCGATCCTAGGCTGTGACGGTTGGGGGCGGAAACTACGCCAGGGGACGCGAGTACCTCATTTATAAACTCGAATTCATCCCAACACTCAATCGGACCGGACACCTGTTTGTAATAAGCGGCCGGAAAACGTTCTCAGCCGGCATGACCAACGTCACCGATTTGCGCAGAGAGACGGAAGCGATCCTGGTAGGTGAGCCAACAGGAGCGCGCCCGAACGGATACCAGGAGAACCAGTGGTTCACTCTTCCGCACTCAAAACTGCGAACTTCCTGCGCTATGCTCAAATACAGATTTCAGCCGCCCGCAGAAACCGAAGCTGTTTTTCCGGACCAACGGATCGATCCTGACTGGCGATCGTTTAGCGCAGGTGAAGATGCAGCGCTGCGTTGGATTCTGGCGCAACCATAGGAGGCGCAATCCCCCTTCCCTCGGGTGCATCGTCGGCCATACGGAAGCAATGGTCGGGCTACGCTGCTCGGATCAGATCCAGACTAAATGGCAAGACTAACAAATTCGGATGGTTGCACACCCCGGCAAGCAATCTAAGATTTACAGGCCGGGCACAGGCGCTCGGCCTTTTTCTTTCTTGATAGTCCGTATTTTCCGAATCGCTATTCACTTGAGCCTGAGCTAGTGCCGGTGGCCGGAGCGGCCACGGGCGTCGCCACGGCGTCCTTGATCAGCATTGCCCAGCGCGGGAAGGCGTAGTTCCCGGAAACGTCGTCAATAATATTGACTTGGCAGGTGTAAAACCCGGGCTTCAGCGATTGCAGCGGCAAGTCCAGTTGGAATACGACGGCTTTGCGCTGTGGGATGGTCACTTCGGTCGCGACGATGGGCTTCGACTCATACACCTTCAAATTATTCTGCAAAAATTCCACGCTGGTGAGCACCCGAATGGATTCGCGCTGATTTTTCGGCGATGAGTCCGTGCCACCCTGATTTTTGCCGGCCGGACCATCGATCGCGGGCGTGGCATCGGCCGCAGCCGGCTGGGCATTCTTGCCTTTCGCCGCGTCGTACACTTCAAATTGCAGATACATGTGCTGGTCCTGTGTAAAGACGTGCGTCACGTTGGGAACCAGCTCGGTCTGATCGCCGACCAGCGGATTGTTGCCTTGGTTTTTTCCGGTTGCGGGAACCCGCAAGCTGCTGAGCACAACAGAACTGCTGCGCAGCGGCACTTTGCGCAAGTCCGGAACTTGCACATCGGTTTCGAACGTGCCCATGCGCCCGCTGCGGTTTTCGCGCACCACAAATTTCAGGTGATAGCTTCCCGGCGCAAGCAGGAAGCTGGTGTTGTACTGGACATTCTTCCGGCGAACTTGTTTGGTGCTGTCGACGGCAAGTTTGACCGTGTCGCGCAAATTTCCCACGGGAAATTTTCCACCCTCCAGCACTTGTCCGGCGATATCGAGCGTAGCGCTGTCTTTATCTTTTTCCTGCACGAAGGGAATCTGCGAACCGGGCACCACCAGCGATACCGCCAGGAAATAATGTGAGTCATCGCGGCGGAAATACGCTGTACCTGCGTACACGGCCACATCGGTCGCGGGCAGATCGGACGCCAGCTCGTCCTGAATCTGCTGCTCGCGGTCGGTGTGATTCGAATGTTCAAAGTCCCGGCCCGCGTAGTAGCCGGCGCGGTACTCGAGCTTGACGTCAGGTCGATTCAAAACCACTTTGATGTGGCGGAACCGGCCGTCTTTCGAATGCTTGGAACTTGTATAGCCCAGAATGTAGTACGCCGAAGTGTCCTTCTGTACTTGCGAAAACACGCCGCTGAAATCGTTCGAATCGAAGAACGCCTTCCCACCAGTGTCCGCCGCCAGCGTCGAAAGCGTTTCCTGTGAAGCCGCGTTGCTGTTTAAATCATTCAGCACTGACGCGCCTGTATATGCCGACTGCCCATGCAAACTGGCGTTCTGCGCTTCGCCACCACTGGGGAGCGCCTGCAACCCGCGCACATCGAGCGGATAGATGGCCACGTTGGCCTTTACGGCGGCCGCAGTCGCTGCGCGCAAGGCGGATTGATTGTCCACGCCCGATTGCGAAATTCCATTGCTGAAATAAATCAGGCTCTTTTTTTGCGGCAGCTTGCCGACAGCCTGAATGATCGACTGCAGCGCGAGCAATTTGCGGTCCGCGCTGAACGTGTTGTAATCGGTGTCATCGGCAGTGAATGCGCCACTGGTTTCCGCCGCGCCTTCGGAACTTCCCGTGGCGCCAGAATCAAATCCTTGACCGGAGTCCGAATCGTAAGCGTTGAGCACGGAAAGCACTTTCTTCTTGTCGTCGGTGAAATCCAGGTCCAGCCGCATGTTGGTCGACAACGAAACGATGGCGATCAAATCCGCCGGTTGCATCTTCGCGTTCACATATTGCTTTGCCGAATCGATAGCGCGGTCAATCTGGTCAACCTCCATCGCGGAAAAATCGAAGAACAAAAGAATGAGCCGGCGGTCGCGGGCATCAATGGTCGCCTGCGGCTGCACGGCCGGAGCGCCTGCGGCGGCAGCCGCGTTCTCGGTTCCGGTGGTTGTCGGCGTGGTTTGTCCGGCCAGCGCCAACTCATCAATATTTTCAAAATCAAAACTGGAAACCTGCTGCTTTTGCCCGTCTTCGAATACCGTGAAATCCTCGCGCTTCAAATCGCGCACCAGATTGCCCTTTTTGTCGCGGGCAACAACATTCACCAGCACAAGTTCGGTAGTAGCGCGGATAGCCTGTGGTGCTTGCGCCGCCGGAGGTGCTGGCGACTGCTGCGCGGCTGCCTGCTGCGCCAGGCTTGCAACCAGCAACTCCAGCGCCAAAACCACCACACTTGCGATGGCCACTATTCTTCGAGCCAGCATTCAATTCCCTTCCCTAAAACCGGAAGCGTCCGACAAATGTGATGCGCCTCATGGTCGCGGCGGAGGTTACTTCGCCAAAGGCCAGCGAGTTGACAGTCGTGTTCAGGCCCGTGAATTGCACGATGTTAAAAACATTGTTGGCCTGAATGCGCAACTCAAGCGAACGCGATTCGCGTATTTGGATAGTCTTGTTGAGCGCCATGTTCAGTGAGAATTGCCCCGGGCCTGCAATGATAAAGCGACCGGCATCACCGAACGCGGACCCCCTCGGATTCACACAAGTGGCGAAGGTTGTCGGCGCGCAAAACGCCGCGGTATTGAACCACTCCAACGAAGTGGGATTGCTCAGCGCAATCGATTGCCCGGGAACGACATTCGCGCGCTGCGAACCGCTGACTCCGCGGCCGATATCCACGCTGCCGCCGCGAACATTCGGCGTGAAATAAAATCCCGACCCAATCGTCGCGCTGCCGCTCCATTGCCAGCCATTCAGAACGTGCGATATCGCGCCTTTCGAAGCCATGCGATGATTTTCGCCAAACGGCAAATCGTACATCCAGCTTCCGGTAAATTTGTGCCTTTGATCAAAGCTCGAGAGACTCCGGTCGGCGGAAATATTGAAGGCATCCTGCGCCACGACTACCCCGCCCAGTCCGATCGACGATGCATCGTCTATCGATTTGGAAAAAACGTAGCTGCCGCTGAATCCCAGTCCGGACGCCATGCGTTTTCGAACGCGAACCGACAAGGCGTGCAAAACAGAATTTCCATCGGATGATTCGTAGATGAACGGTTGCGCATTATTCGTCACAATCGCGCGGTCTTCGTCCAGATGCGTGCCTTTCGATCCGTTGTAGCCCACATTCAGAAGAAAACCGTGCTGCAGTGTCTTCTGTATGTCCAGATTCCAGATTTGTACATAGCCCAGACGATAATTTGGATTGATCGCGAAATTATTTGTCACCGCGCCACTGGCGGTCCCCGGAAATCCGTTGCTGAGCGTCAGGTCGCTGGTTCTGGGATTCGTAACCGAATTGGTTTGCGTTGTCGCGAACGGTGGTTGAAACGCAAAATTCTGAATTACCGTTCCGTATTGTGCGAGATTGTAGTTGATCCCGTAACCGAGCCGCACCACGGTTTGCTTCATGGGATGCCACGCCAAGCCAAGCCGCGGGGCAAAATTATTGCGGTCCGGCTGCACCAGGGATGTAGGAAACGTGCCAAACCCTGGGCCGGTTTGTCCTGGCAGCACCGGCGTTGCAGTGGCCAAGTTCGCAGCAACATCCAGATTCGCGATGCGGTTGTGGGCCTCGGTGTATGGGCCGTTGTATTCGTAGCGCAAACCAAGATTCAGCGAGAAATTCGAACGCATTCGCCAATCGTCCTGGACAAACAGGTCATACGAGTTGGCGCGAAAATCATACGAATTCGTTCCAGACTGCAAACTCGTTTGCTGCGGCAGCCCCAGCAGAAAATCGGCGAAGTCGTAGCCGGTGTTCGGCGCTGCTTGCGTCCCGCCGCCGGAATAATCGCCGGTCGCAAACCCGGTAAACACGAACGAGCCATTGGCATTTCGCGCCGAACGGAAACTCTGCAAAATGCGGCGATAGTCAGCGCCAAAGCGCCAGTTGTGCTTGGCTCGATTCCACGCGACGGTGTCAGAGATGGTATACGTCTGATCCAGTTCGCGGCGCGGCGTCGGATCGCTCAATCCGCCGAAGCTCGTGAAGCTCAGCCCCGGTAATCCGAAATCGAATGGATCCGTCGAAATTCCTGTGATTCCTGCGCTCCCTGCCACGTCTTCGATTCCCGAATACAAGTTTGTCGTGGACACGTGATTGTGGTTGTAATTGAAGCGCAAATTATTTGTGAGCCGGCCCTTCCCGTACACCCAACCTGCACTCGCGCTTAATCCTTGCGTGCTGGTTCCGCCGTCGAGTGACGGAAATATGCCAACCGAATTCGTCGAACTGCGCGCCCAATTCAGTCCGAAGTTGATATTGTTTTGATTTCGCCGGCCACCGCGTGCGCCCCCGCCTCCACCTCCGCCGGGCCCCCCGATCTGCAGCGGCCCTGATGGCGCCGCTCCGAAGTTATGGATGAGCCGTAGATTTACGGCATCGGACGTGCTCGCCCCCGATGTCACGGTGTGAAAGTTTTGCCCGGATGCCGTCGTCGCAATATTCGGCGACGGAATGAATTGCAACAGGTTTTGCGCCGCGGAACTGATGTCCGCAGGATCGATCGCGTTCAGAACGCCATTAAATTGATACTGCTGGCCGGTTTTCGGATTGAAAATCTGTACCGGACTTCCATGGTTGTAGGTTGCCGCCGAAAAATTTCCGCCACGTTCAGCGGCCGTCGGAACCGTGGAGAAGAAATCATAAGGCGTGCTGCCTCGCGTGCCATTCCATCCCGCAAAGAAAAACCATTTGTTACCGCCGTTGAAGATTTTCGGAATGTTCAACGGCCCGCCGATATTTGCTCCGAATCGGGCGGTGTTGTAACTCGCTTTGTCCGTGGCAATCCCGGTCAATGAATAAGGCCGTGCATCCAAAGCGGAATTGTCATCCTGAAAATACAAAAAGCCGTGCGGCTGATTGACGTTGAAGTTTCGTCCCAAGCGGCCAATCATGATCGGCCCGCCGCCACCTCCAAAGCCCCCACCGCCGCCCGCTCCGCCGGCCCCTCCACCGCCTTGTCCGCCGGCAGCGCCTTGCCCGCCGCCTTGCAGATTCCCACCACCTTCTCGCTGCAGGCGATCACGAAATTCCTGGATGCGATCTTCCAAATCCTGCTCCGAACCGCCGCCAAAATCTTGCGTGCGTCCTTGCGCGCCGCTAATGCTGACAGACTCTGTCGGATTATCGAGGCCCGCGCCATTCAGCGGCAAACCCGAAGCCTCGCTATTCGCCCCGCCGCTGCCATTTCCGCCCAAGCCTGCAGCTACGCCTTCACCCGCCAACGCAGCCAATGAACTATTCAGGGCCAAACTTTGGAAGCCGCGACGAGCGGTCTGCGCAGCTTCAGCTTGTTGCTCTTTTTGACGCGATGCGAGAATCAGCTCCGCTTCCACTTTGCCTACGGGGTTTTCAGGATTCAGCACCACTTCCTGCGTCAGCGCAGCAAAGCCCATGAATTCGACCCGCACCACGTAGCGGCCGCGCGGCAATCCAGTAAATTGAAATGTTCCATTGGTCGCGGACACCACCGAATACTTTTTCCCAGTCAGCGTGTTCGCAGCAGTTACTGCCACTCCTGGCAAAAATATTCTCCCGTTGCGTACGCTTCCGGAAATCTGAAAGGTTGCCGCTGGTGATTTCGGCGGCTCTTGCGCGCTTACCAGACACATGAAGCACACCGCGCTGATCAAGGCCAGGGCAATAAGAATAATCAGTCCGCGGAAAATCTTGTTCAATTGCGCTGCTCCGATGGATTTTGCGTTGCCGGAGGCGACGCGGGTGGGGGTGGTGCAGACGGTGCCGGCGCACTCTGCTGAGCGCCGCCAGGCTTTTCTCCGCCTTCGTTCATCATCTCCTGCATGCGCTTCCATTGTTCCGGAGGAATTACGTTCACGCCCTTGGGAACGAAAATGTCATTGGCCGCGACGCCGCGCGCAAAAATGTGATCGCCCGGTTGAATATCTGCCATCGTGATGCTGTCGCGACCTCTGCGCAACGACGTATCTTCATTCAGCTCTAAAGTTTGCGTGACCTTATCTACTCTCAGAATGGTCAGCCTAGGCGCATCAACGCTCTTCACTTCACCGAGCACATAATCTTTGCCCATCGTGCCTTGCATTATTCCCTGCCCACCTCCGCCGCCTCGGCCCTCTCCCCTTCCTTCAGCGCGAGCGCCAAATCCTCCAGCCGGCGCTCCGGAGACCGTCACAGCGCTTGCGCCGGAAGCATTTCCGGAGTTCTGGTCGGTTCGCACCATCACCATATCTCCCACTTTGAAGTCCCCGATCTTTGCCGGCTGCCGATCTTTGCGAAACTCGGTGCTGCTCGTCAGCTTGATGGAAACCTTCGTCCCGTCCGGTCCGGTAACTTCGATCGAGTCGGCCTGCAACGCGGAAATTTTGCCGAACACTCCTCGCCCGCGTCCCTCGCCTCCCCGCCGTGATACTTCCGGCCCGCCTTGCGTGGTGGCAGGTGCTCCTGCCGGCGCTTGATTGCCTTGGTACTGCGCAGCTTGCGCTCGGGCGAACGGCGCGTAAGCGATAGTCAAGATTGAAGCTACAGCAAAGCTGAGTAATAAGAACGGCGCTTTCATATTGCTCCCCATAAAATGAACGGACGTCTCTAATTGGTATAGACGGCTGGAGGTATGCCGGAGTTACCTGAGTGGCTTGGCGACAGCGTCTTTCCTCAGTGGGAATTCCCGATGATCACGGCAAAAGTTCCCATGGCTTCCGACTGCGCTTTCCAGAATAAGATTATCTTATCATCTTAGTCATTTCTATTAATTGGACTCATTGAACCTCGGCGCCCATTCTGTTACATTACATGGCGAAAAGCGGTGCTGCCCGCGGCGGCCCGTTTTCAGGGTTTGTACTTGCAAACCCTGAGGGAACGATGAGCAACGAAATGAATCGCAGCGCCATGTCGACGCAGGAACCTTTGCAGCTGCCCGGGATGCAGGTTCGCGTCGTAACCGGAATTATACGAATTAGCCACGCCGTCGAAGGCGACGGCAAAGGCGGTTGATGGCGGCGTAACAGCGAAGTTCCGAGAGACTCGGGCCATCATCCAAATCAGGCTGATGGCCCAATTTTTTTGTGGTTAATCGGTAGTTAGCAAAACCGCCGACGTTGAGGGAGAAGCGCCAGTGAGCAAGGACAGTCCAGAGCTGCGCAGTCAAACTCTAATCAAGGGTGCCAGCCGCGCAGGTGCGCGTGCCATGCTCCGCGCTTCCGGCTTGAAGGATGAAGACTTTTCCAAGCCGATGATCGGCGTGGCCAACACGTGGATTGAAATCGGCCCTTGCAACTATCACTTGCGTGAACTCGCGCAACATGTAAAAGACGGCATCCGCAAAGCCGGCGGCACACCACTCGAGTTCAACACCGTTTCTATTTCCGACGGCATCACCATGGGCACCGAAGGGATGAAAACTTCGCTGATCAGCCGCGAAGTCATTGCCGACTCGATTGAACTAGTCACCCGCGGGAATCTTTTCGATGCGCTGATCGTTCTCGTCGGCTGCGATAAAACGATTCCCGGCGGCATCATGGCGCTGGCTCGCCTGAATATTCCCGGACTTATTCTCTATGGCGGTTCCATTGCTCCTGGCGAATTCGAAGGGCATCCGGTCACCATTCAGGACGTCTACGAAGCCATCGGCTCGCACTCCAGCGGCAAAATGAGCGACGCCCGCTTGCTGGCTCTGGAAAAATCCGCCTGCCCCGGTGCTGGCGCTTGCGGCGGGCAATTCACCGCCAACACCATGGCCCTGGTCGCCGAATTTCTCGGCATCGCTCCCATTGGTCTCTCCGGCGTTCCCGCAACCAACTCAGGAAAAGCCGCTGCCGGCGAACGCGCTGGCGAAATGGTTCTCGATCTTCTTCGCCGCGACATCACGCCATCCAAAATCATCTCCAAAACCGCTATCGAAAACGCCATCGCCGGCGTCGCGGCTACCGGAGGCTCAACCAACTCCGTCTTGCATTTACTGGCCATTGCCAACGAAGCGAAAATTTCCCTTTCCATCGACGATTTCGACCGTGTCAGTTCCAAAACTCCGATCATCGCCGACCTGAAACCCGGCGGCCGTTTCGTGGCCACCGACTTGTATGCCGCGGGCGGCACCGCGCTCATAGCCAAACGTATGATCGAGGCGGGTCTGCTGAAGGGCGACGCCATCACCGTTACCGGAAAAACGCTCGCACAAGAAGCCGAAGCCGCAAAAGAGAAACCCAAACAGGAAGTCGTCCGCGATGCGAAAAATCCCCTCAAGCCCACGGGTGGCCTCGTCATTCTCAGAGGCAATCTGGCGCCCGAAGGCTGCGTCATAAAAGTTGCCGGTCACAACACGACGAATTTCCGTGGGCCCGCTCGCGTCTTCGACAGCGAAGAAGCCGCCTTCGCCGAAATCGACAAAAACAAGATCAAAGCGGGCGACGTCATTGTGATTCGCTACGAAGGACCAAAAGGCGGTCCTGGCATGAGGGAAATGCTGGCCGTCACCGCCGCTCTCGTCGGAGCGGGGCTCGGCGATTCCGTCGCCCTCCTCACCGACGGCCGTTTCAGCGGCGCAACGCACGGCCTGATGGCCGGCCACGTCGCTCCCGAAGCTGCGCACGGCGGCCCGATCGCCGCCGTCGCCGACGGCGACATCATCGTGTTCGACATTCCGAATCGCACTCTCGACGTGGAATTAACCGCCGAGCAGATCCAGCAGCGCCTCGCCAACTGGAAACCGCCGGCTCCGCGTTTCACCAGCGGGGTCATGGCCAAGTACGCGTTCCTCGTTTCGTCTGCTTCGCGCGGCGCGGTTACCGTTTTGCCGCAAACATATTCACAGCCAGTGCAATCAGGAAGGACGCTATGAAACTTACCGGCGCAGAAATCCTCTGCCAGTCGCTGGAACATCTCGGCGTAAAACACATTTTTGGTTATCCGGGCGGTGCGATTCTTCCCGTCTACGACGCACTCGGCAAATCTAAGCTTCACCACATCCTGGTGCGCCACGAACAGGGTGCAACGCACATGGCCGACGGTTACGCGCGCGCTACTGGAGGCGTTGGCGTGGCCATGGCCACCAGCGGCCCCGGCGCAACCAATATGGTCACCGGAATCGCCACTGCCATGCTCGATTCTTCTCCCGTCGTCTGCATCACCGGACAAGTCGGCAGCAAACTCCTCGGTTCCGATGCTTTTCAGGAAATCGATATCACCGGCATCACCATGCCCATCACCAAGCACAATGTCGTCGTGACGCGCGCGGAAGACATCGCTCGCACGATTCGCGAAGCCTTCGTAATCGCGAGCTCCGGACGCCCTGGCCCAGTTCTGGTCGACATCACCAAGGACGCGCAACAGGCTTGCACCGAATTCGATTGGAACGCCGCAACACCAAAGCTTCCGCCAAAGCGCGTTCGTGCCGGTATCGACAAAGCCGAACTCGACCGCGCCGTCGAACTTCTCAATTCTGCCAAGCGCCCGCTGATTCTCGCTGGACACGGCATCATGATTTCCGGCGCCATGAAGGCTTTCGATCAGTTCGTTCGCGCTGGCGACTTTTATGTTTCCATGACGCTGCTCGGCATCGGCTGCTTCCCGGCCAACGATCCGCTTAATCTCGGCATGATGGGCATGCACGGCGAAGCCTGGGTCAATCACGCTATTCAGGAAGCCGATCTGCTAATTGCTGTCGGCATGCGTTTCGACGACCGTGTCACCGGCGATCTACGCACCTACGCAAAAAGCGCGCGCAAAATTCACATCGAAATCGACCGCGCCGAAATCAACAAAAATGTTCCTGTGGACGCCGCGCTGGTCGGCGATGCGCGTGAAGTTCTAGAACAGCTTCTCCCGCACATCGAAAAGAAAGATCGTACCCCCTGGCAAAATCGCATTGCCGAAATGAAAGGCGACTCCGCCGTTCGCGACATTCAAAGCCTGCCGGATACCGGCCATCTCTACGCCGCACACGTCATCAACGATCTGTGGAAAGAAACCAATGGCGATGCGGTGGTTGTTACCGACGTCGGCCAGCATCAAATGTGGGAAGCGCAGTATTACCACCACAACAGTCCGCGCACGCTGATCACTTCCGGCGGTCTCGGCACCATGGGCTTTGCTTTGCCCGCCGCCATCGGCGCGAAATTCGCCAAGCCCGAGGCCGATGTCTGGGTCGTAGTCGGCGACGGCGGCTTCCAGATGACCATGTGCGAACTCGCCACCATCGTTCAGGAAAAAATCAAAGTCAACATCGCCATCATCAACAACGGCTTCCTCGGCATGGTTCGCCAGTGGCAGGAATTTTTCTACGACAAGCGCTACGTAGCCACTCCGCTCGTCGCCCCGGATTTCGCCGCCCTGGCCAACGCTTTCGGCATTCGCGGCGAACGCGTCACCGCACGCGGCGATGTAACTTCCACGATTCGCGCGGCGCGCGCCTGCAAAGAATCCGTCCTGATCGATTTTCGCGTCGAGCAGGAAGACTCTGTCTATCCGATGGTTCCGGCCGGCGCATCCCTGCACGAAATGATTCGCCGACCGCACAACCCGTTGGTAGAAACCGCGGCCGAACCGTAGAAGGCTGTAGCGTAGGCAATCTTGGCTGCGCAGAATTTGTGCGGCAAATTTATCCCGAGTCGATCAACGGAGAGAAGAGAACATCGAGGAGCTTATGCAAACACTGATCGCCTATGTCGAAAACAAGCCCGGCGTACTGAACCGCGTCTCTTCCCTGGCGCGCCGCCTGGCCATCAATATTGATTCCCTCACCGTCGGCCCCACCGAAAACGAAGAGGTCGCGCGCATGACCATCGTCGCGCACACCGACGAAAAAGGCGCGCACCGCCTGGAAGCCAGTCTGGAAAAACTGGTCGACGTTCTGCTAGCCGAAAATATTTCCGAACGCTCGGTCCTCGAACGCGATTTAGCACTACTGAAAGTTGCCGCCGACCAGCAATCCCGTCCGCATCTCATGGAACTCATCAAAGTTTTCCGCGGCCGCGTAGTCGATGTAGCCCCTGAATCCCTGATCGTAGAAGTTTCGGGCACCGTCGACAAAATCGACGGCTTACTGGAAGTACTGCGCCCATTCGGCGTGCTGGAAATGGCACGCACCGGACGCATCGCAATGACCCGCGGCGGCGACCTGCTTCAGCCGCCCGGAGTCCGAGCGTCAACCAAGCTGTCCGCCGCCTGAGGTTTTGTAGTCGGCCACCTTTTAGGTGGCCGTCCGTACTTTGAAGTGGCCGGTCTTCAGAGCGGTTCTTTTTCTGGTCTTCGCATGAAATTGTTTCACGGCCGCAAACCGGCCCACGAAAGGAAGCACATGGCAAAGCTCTACTACGATAAAGACGCCGACATCTCCCTCATCCAATCGAAAAAGGTCGCCATCCTCGGTTACGGCTCGCAAGGCCACGCCCATGCGTTGAATCTGCGCGACAGCGGCTGCAATGTCTGTGTCGGCCTTCCAGAAACCAGCGCCTCGCGCGGCAAAGCCGGAAAAGACGGCCTCACCGTAAAATCCCCGTCCGATGCCGCAGCCTGGGCTGACGTCATCATGGTCCTGGTGCCAGACACGAAGCAGCAAAAACTTTATAACGATTCCATCGCGCCCCATCTGAAAACCGGCAAAACTTTGATGTTCGCGCACGGCTTCAACATCCGCTTCGGCACCATCAAACCGCCCGCCACCATCGACGTCTCCATGGTCGCCCCCAAAGCTCCCGGTCACCGTGTCCGCGAAGTATTCACCGAAGGCGGCGGCACGCCCGGTCTTCTCGCCATCGAGCAAGACGCCAGCAGCCAAGCCAAAGCGCTGGCTCTTTCTTATGCGCGCGGCATCGGCTGCACTCGCGCGGGCGTTCTCGAAACTACATTCACCGAAGAAACCGAAACCGACCTTTTCGGCGAACAAGCCGTTCTTTGCGGCGGCGTCAGCGCCTTAATCAAAGCGGGATTCGAAACGCTCACCGAAGCTGGCTATCAACCCGAAGTCGCCTACTTCGAATGTCTCCACGAACTCAAACTCATCGTGGATCTGATCTATCGCGGCGGCCTTAGCTACATGCGTTACTCCATCAGCGATACTGCCGAACACGGCGACTATACCGCGGGCCCGCGCATCGTCACCGAAGACACTCGCAAAGCCATGAAGCAGCTCCTCGCCGAAATCAAAGACGGCAGCTTTGCCAAAAAGTGGATTGCGGAAAACGAAAACGGCTGCGTTAATTTCCTGGCCAAACGCAAAGCCGAACAGCAAAATGCCATCGAGCAACTCGGCCCCGGCCTCCGCGCCATGATGCCCTTTCTTCAGCCCATCGTCGCGCCCGGTCTCACCGCCAAAACTGCGACTTCTGACAAGTAGCCAAGCGGGTGCTGCAGGCGGTCGCACTTAGTACATGCAAAGCGTGCGTTAAAGCCGCTTCTGTGCCATCATCTTGCCCGCTGCTCCTCGACCAACGGGCTAATCACTATCCATGAAGCGGGAAATTGCTTCTGCACCTCCGCCAACCATAAATCTGCAGGAACGCATCGCCACTCTCACTGCCAAGCGGCAGGAAATTCTGCGTCCGGTACTCGAACATCCGCGCGGCTTCGTGCTGCTCAGTGTTCGCGCCATGGCCAAACGTCTCGGCACCGATCCCGCTACCGTCGTTCGCATCGTTCGCGTGCTCGGCTTCGCAAGTTTTCGCGAATTTCAAAAGTACCTGCACGATCTTTCCATCGCCTTCGCCACTTCCGCCGATACCATGCAGGCCACGCCGTCTGAGCGCGGCCGCCACGCCTACGTTGCCGATTCCATTGACCGCGACCTGAAAAATCTCCACGGCCTCAAAAATAGTCTGGACGCCGCACGCCTTACGGAACTTGCCAAGCGCATGTACTCTTCACGCCGCATTGTTGTTTTGGCCGGAGATCTGGCCACCTATCTCGCCAAATATTTGGAGTATCAGACCAGTCTGCTGGGCATGCCGGTGTTCTCCGCAACCTCTTCCGGCCGTATTGCCCACCTGACACGATCGTTGACGAAAGACGATCTGGTTGTGGCCATCTCCTTCCGCCGAGGCCTGGCACAGACGGTCGAAGGAGCTCGCAAAGCGTGCCAGCGCGAAGCCCACTGCGTGGCTATTACCGACACTTACTTGTCGCCTCTCGCGCGCATAGCCAACGAAACTTTCCTTGCCAGTATCGAAACCACATCGTTCGGCGCTTCCTATGCGGCGCCCGTAGCTTTAGTCAACGCGCTGCTCGCTGCCTGCGGGCAAGTCCGCAGAGCCGAAACCATGGACATCGTGCGCGAAATTTCCGAAGAACAACGCCACGGTTCCCGCTGGTTCCAGGAATAATCGCTATGATTGCCGCGCCTCCAAATTGTCATTCCGCGCCTGCCTGCGCAGGCAGGCGCAGCAACGAATCCGCTTTTTTCCCGCCTGTTGTCACACCACCCCCAGCTTGTCATTCCGAGCCAAGCGAGGAATCTGCTTTTCCCGTTCCCCTCGCTCGAAGCCGACCCCTGCCGCTTTTTCGGCTCGCGCCCGCTTTACTTGTTCTGCTTGTGGCTTTGCTTCCCTCCTCGCTCGCGCAAACATCTCCCGCCCCCTTTCCCGGTCCTCCGCCGGCAGACTTACCGCAAGATCTCATCGGCAAGACCGGCGATTTTGCAAACCAGGCCGAAACTGATGTAATCGTCCTCCTCGAGCGTTCTAAACACCTCTATCTGCGAGACGCCGCCGGAACCGAACATCTTCTGAGTGCTCTTGGCTTTTCTAAAGAAGGCGAGCAAACATCATTTACCTACGCCAGTAACGAGCCCGACGCTTGGGTGCTGGCGTTCAAGCAGCACAAGGCAGATCCCATCTGGCAGATACTTACTCAGGTCGGCCCTTATCACCGCCTGGCTTATTCTGTTCCCGGCGGCAACGTTAGCATCATCAGGCCCACGCGGCCGATCGCGGAAATTCGCGGCGAGGCTCTCGCGGCCACGCCGCCGGAAGAAAAAGGCGTGTTTCGCAACAGCGATTTAGTCGAACTGGCGAAGCTCGGTCCCGCCATTCATCTGGATATTCGCTACGCCACGGCCAACGATTTTCTGGGCAAAGCGGTGTACACACAAGCGCGCGCGTTTTTGCAGCGGCCAGCGGCGGAAGCGCTGGCACGCGCGCTACATCGCTTGCAGCCTTACGGTTACGGCTTGCTGATTCATGACGGCTACCGGCCGTGGTACGTCACGAAAATTTTCTGGGAGGCGACTCCGTCCGATGGAAAAATCTTCGTAGCTGACCCGGCGCAAGGCTCACGCCACAACCGCGGCTGCGCCGTCGATCTCACGCTGTATGACCTGAAAACCGACGAACCCAGCGAGATGACCGGCCTGTATGACGAAATGTCGCCGCGCTCATTCCCCGACTATCCCGGCGGCACTTCCTTACAGCGCTGGCATCGTGACCTTCTCCGCTGGGCCATGGAGTCCGAAGGATTCACCGTCTACGAATACGAGTGGTGGCACTTCGACTACAAAGACTGGCGCGAATACGCCATCGGCAATATCCCGTTCGAAAAACTCGACGCGGGAAAAAAATAGGAGTAACGCTAAAGCACTTCTGTCAATCCGTCATCCCGGGCGAAGCGAGGGTTCTCTCTTAGTTTCGCTGTTCGTAGCCGAGCTCGATACTAGGGCAGCGGCAACTCCGCCACAGCCTCGCCATCCTTCCGCGGATCAGACGCCGCATAGTTCACACCCGCCGCAAAATCCCGCAGTACCGCCTGTCCGCCGCCCACACCCGACGAATACGTCCCCAACAATTCGATCTGATGCCCCTTGGACTTCAACTCATCTCGCGTCTTCTGCGAGAAACGATTTTCCATCTGCACATCGCATCCAGCAAACGTCCGCTTGGTAAACCGCGGCGCTTCCATCGCTGCCTGAATATTCATTTTGTAGTCCGCCAAATCCACCACGAACTGCGCATGCGCCTGCGATTGGTTCCATCCCCCCATAATCCCAAACGCCATCCGCGTATCTCCCTTCTGCGCAAACGCCGGAATGATGGTATGCAACGGCCGCTTCCTGCCCGCCAACGCATTCGGCGACTTCGCATCCAGCGTGAATAATCCTCCCCGGTTGTGCAGCACAAAACCCGTACCCGGCGCCACGATTCCCGAGCCAAACGAGTCGTAATTGCTCTGAATCAACGACACCATGTTCCCGTCGCGATCCACTACCGTCAGATAAGTCGTATCGCTGCCAGTCGCCATGTCCCCGCCGCCCACCTCGCAATTCGCATGTTGTTCATCAATTTGTTTCGCACGCGCAGCTGCCCATTCCTTCGAAAGCAACTTCTCCACCGGTAATTTCTGCCCGCGCGGCTCGCCAATATATTTCTTCAAATCCGCGTAAGCCAATTTCTTAGCCTCAATCATCAAGTGCAAAGCTTTCGCCGATCCGAATTCATACCCTTTTTGTCCCAGTGGTGTCGTCTCCAGAATGTTCAGCATCTCCAGCGCCGCCAAACCCTGTCCGTTCGGCGGCAACTCATACACTGTCCAGTCACGATACCTAGTCGAGATCGGTTCAACCCACTCCGCTGAGAACTTACTCAAATCCTCTTCCACCATCGTGCCGCCGTGCGCCTTCTCCGCGGCCAAAATTTTTCGCGCAATCTCCCCCTTGTAGTACGCATCCCTGCCATGTTCCGCGATCTGCCGCAGCGACCCCGCCAGTTCTTCATTCTTAAAAACCTCGCCGGTTTTCGGCGCGCGATCTCCAGGCAGATATAATTTCGCCGCTGCCTCATTCGAACGCAGCACGTCCACTTTTGCGGCCCAATACGCCGCGGTCATCTCCGGCACTGGAAATCCGTTTTGCGCCGTGACAATCGCCGCGCTCAAATCCTCCGCCAATTTCTTTCGCCCGAATTTCTCTGCCAGTTTTTCCCAGCCATCCACCATTCCCGGAACCGTCACACTATTGATTCCCGCCTGCGGCATCTCCCGCAATCCCTGCTTCTGCAAAAATTCGATCGTCAAACCCTTCGGCGCCCACCCGCTGGCGTTTAATCCATAAAGTTTGTTGGCCCTGGCATCGTAGACAATCGCAAACAAATCTCCGCCGATGCCATTCATCATCGGCTCAACCACGCCCATCATCGCGTTAGTAGCAATCGCCGCGTCCACGGCATTCCCGCCACTCTCCAGGATGCGCACACCTGCTTGCGCTGCCAAAGGAGATTCCGCCGCCACAATTCCGTTCTTTGAAATCACCATGGACCGCGCCTGCCCGCGGTCCTGCGCGCTCAGCGGTGAACAAACACTAGCAACCATTCCCACCACCAACCCACAAAGAAATCGCGCTCCCCACACAGCTCGGCCCTTACCATTCATCCCGTTCCCCTTTTTCGTTATTCTCGGCGAGAGTTCCACGCCACGGTTTTCGCCCGGCCCGCCATCGTGCCGTTCGTTTCTACCTCCCGCGACTCATCCTGTCTTCACTTTACTTGGTGCGCCAAGTATATTGCGCAGCCGACACCGGCCACCACCAGCAGAGCAAATATCAGCACTATAATCAGTAGCTCCATACCGCAACCGCTGCTCTTGCTTGCTTTAGTGGCTCCGCCTGAGATTATCGCGCTCGGTGCCGTAGCCGTGCCCGGAGTTGTTGCGATGGTCTTGCTCCCTGTGGCCTGTCCAGCCAAAGCAGCGGCGATCGCTTCGGCAAGTTTTGCTCCGCAGCCCCGGCAAAAAATCGCGTCATCAGTCGTCGGCGTCCCACAATTTGGACAAAACCCCGCCATCGCCTTCCCTCCGCTAGTCTTACCTAAAGTTTCACGGACTATACAACGAGTCGCTTTTTCGGTAGAAAATTCTTTCTTGATCCAACCAGGAGGAGCATCATCTTAGGAGGCCTGTCGCCCGCCCTTGCCTACGCTACTCTGACTGACGGAGAATGCAATCTTGCCTTCCGAAAACCCCAAGCCGGCACCCTCGCCGAAGCCATCCGCGCAAAAACCACCGCGCTCCGACTTCGACGTACGCGTTGACGCTCTCCTCGCCGGACAAAACGCCGACCCCTTCGGCATCCTTGGCCCCCATCCAGTTCCCACCGGCTGGGCCATTCGTTTCTTCATCCCCTGGGCCGCCGAAGCCAGCATCGTCTTCAAGAATCCCGTTATCTCTCCTGCAAAAATCGCCGATGCCGTAAAGCTTCGTCCCCAAGGCCTGTTCGAAGCCGTCTGGCCTTCGAATCAGCCCACTGCCCCTGAACCCGGGAGCTACAAAATTCAAGGCCGCACCCACGCCGGCGATCCGTTCGAACTCTTCGATCCCTACGCTTTCCCCTTTTTCCTCACCGACTTCGATCTCCATCTCATGAGCGAAGGCCGCCACTTCGACACTTACGAAAAATTAGGCGCACATCTTCACACCGTCGCTGGCGTAGCCGGAACTCACTTCGCGGTCTGGGCGCCCGCCGCTCGCCGCGTCAGCATCGTCGGCGACATGAATCATTGGGACGGCCGCGTCCATCCCATGCGCCCTCGCGGCTCTTCCGGCATCTGGGAACTTTTCCTCCCAAAAGTCACCGCGGGCGCCGTCTACAAATACGAAATTCTCGGCCCGAATGGAAATCTTCTCCCGCTTAAAGCCGATCCTTACGCCTTTCAAGCTGAACTTCGTCCCAACACCGGCTCGGTCGTAGCCGACCTGCCCTCGCATCAATGGACCGATTCCGCATGGCTCGCACACCGCCAGCAAAAAAACTGGCTGGAGTCGGCAATCTCCATTTACGAAGTACATCTCGGCTCCTGGCGCCGCGTTCCCGAAGATCACAATCGCTGGCTCACCTACCGTGAACTCGCCGAACAATTAATTCCCTACGTCAAACAACTTGGCTACACCCACATCGAGCTGCTCCCCATCATGGAGCATCCCTTCGACGGCTCGTGGGGCTACCAAACCCTTGGCTATTACGCCGCCACCAGCCGCTTCGGCTCGCCCGCCGATTTCATGTACCTCATCGATCGCTGCCATCAGGAAGGCATCGGCGTCATTCTCGATTGGACGCCTGCGCATTTTCCGCGCGATACTCACGGCCTCTCACAATTTGACGGCACCCATCTGTTCGAACACGCCGACCCGCGCCAGGGTTCTCATCCCGATTGGGGCACACTGGTCTACAATTACGGCCGCAACGAAGTTCGCAACTACCTCATCTCCAACGCGCTTTTCTGGTTTGACAAATATCACATTGATGGCCTGCGCGTGGACGCCGTCGCTTCCATGCTGTATCTGGATTACTCGCGCAAAGAAGGTGAGTGGGTTCCCAACCGCTACGGCGGCCGCGAAAATCTTGAAGCCGTCGAATTCTTCAAAACGCTAAACACCGTCGCCTACGAACGCTTCCCCGGCATCCTCACCATCGCCGAAGAATCTACTGCATGGCCCAGCGTATCCCGCCCCGTCTATCTCGGCGGCCTCGGCTTCAGCCTCAAGTGGAACATGGGCTGGATGAACGACACCTTAAAATATTTTTCCTCCAATCCCATCTACCGCAAATACGAACACAACAAAATCACTTTCTCCCTGGTTTACGCTTTTAGTGAAAATTTCGTTCTGCCCTTCTCCCACGACGAAGTCGTCCACGGCAAGAATTCTCTGCTCCACAAAATGCCCGGCGACCTTTGGCAGCAATTCGCCAATCTCCGCCTGCTGTACGCCTATCAATACGCGCATCCCGGCAAGAAACTCCTCTTTATGGGCCAGGAATTCGGCCAGCGCGAAGAATGGCGCGAAGCCCGCAGTCTCGATTGGCATCTCTTGCAGTGGGATTCACATCGCGGCATCCAAAAATTAGTCACCGACCTCAATCACGTTTTCTCCACCGAACCCGCTCTCCACGAAGTCGATTTCCACTGGCAAGGCTTCGAATGGATTGACTGCAACGACGGCGACAACAGCGTCCTCTCCTTCCTGCGCAAAGGAAAAACCGAAGACGACCTCATCGTAGTAGTGATGAACGCCACCCCAGTAGTCCGCCAAGGCTACATCGTCGGTGTCCCCCGCGCCGGCTTCTACAAAGAAATACTCAACACCGACGCCGCCCACTATGGCGGCTCCAACGCAGGCAACATCGGCGGCCAATCCGCAGCCAACGACCCCCGCCAGGGCCGCCCCTATTCCCTCTGCCTGACCCTACCGCCCCTGGCCGTCATCTACCTCAAATGGACCCCGGCTCCGTAATCCGTTTCTTCTCGCTCACACGTCTGCTGTTTCCCGCTTTTGCATTTTTCCCGTAGGGGCACGGCATGCCGTGCCCTTCTTGCCTTCGCTTCTTGCCTGATCCGACGCACGCTTCCAGGGCGGAAACTTCGGCCTTCCCTCGACCTAAGTGGGGTCGGCTCCTGCATCAGTCGTTTTCGGGGCCTGCACAGCGTTCACGTTGTTCCGGCCTGCAGGCTCGCCAAGTCGCCATAGCGAGCCTCTTCATCAGAGGCTTCAGCAGCTTCGTTGCCTCGGCAGCTGCTCCGATTGCTACCGGGTGGAGCGAGCTAGTTCCCGGGCGGGGCTTACACCTGCTGTAGACCACCACCTTTCCACGGCGCACTTAGAATGAATACTTACAAAAAACCGGGGGAGGGGCCCTCTCCGATGCGTTCGACTCACTTTAATCCTTCGCCGCAAGATCCCAGGATTACTCTCCCGCAACCAACCACTTCTCTCCCCCTACCACAGTCCCGCAGCCCGCGTAACATATACGTTAGGAAATCTTCATGCTCTCCGGCACCTCCAAAATCTATTCCCTTCGCATCCGTTGTCCCTACGGCGACTACGACGACTGGGTGACCCTGCACGCCCGCTTCGAAACTTTGGAGCAACTTTCCTCCCAACCCTGCACCTTTGAATGTCCCACCCACGGCGCACAGCAGGCCTTTCCACTCGAAGGAATGGAAAAGCAAGCATCCTCTCCCGCATCACAAAAAAGTTCGCCGATCTTTTCCCCTCCGCAGACCAAAAAGTCCCGCCGCGCGAGCGAGCGCAAAGCTTTCCATGTCCCCGTCGTTGTCTACGGATGGAGCAAAGTCATTGGCTCGTTCCATGAGACCACCACCACGCTCATGTTCAACGCCAGCGGCACTCTGGTCAGGCTAAACACTCCGGTAAATCTCGGCGACAAGCTCTTTATCGTTAGCAAATTCACGCAGGAAGAGCAGGAAGTTCGCGTGGTCTTCAATGAACCGCATCGCCAAGACGGCTGTGAGGTAGGCCTCGCGTTTCAAAAACCAGCCCCCGCGTTCTGGCGTAAAACACGCCGCAGCACCCGCGCCGCTGAAACCTTTCGCGTTTTCGTTCGCGGCACGGATCGCAATGGCAATCCCTTCTCGCAAAGTTCGCAAACCGCGGACATCAGCGAAGATGGTGCCCGCCTCGAGGGCGTCGCCTATCTCACCGCACCCGGTCAGGTAATAGAAGTGAAGCGCCGCTGGCACGGCAAAGCTCGTTTTCGCGTTGCCTGGGTTGGCCAAATTGGAACATCCGAATCCAATCAGATCGGCATTTATAACGTAGACCCAGTCCGCCTTCCCTGGCGCGTCCAAGCCATCGAGCCGCCACCCGCCAAATCCTCCAAAAAATCCTGAGCCCATGAATTCGAGAACAAGTTGGACGCGAATTTGATACTTCGCTACACTCGATTTCTGTGCCTGAAAAAATCGCCAGTGAAGAGAATCCCGCCCACAAAGAAGTTCCCAGTGAATCCGCGGATTCGCTTCTTTCCCGACTCAAATTTTTTGGGCTGGTCCGGAATTCTTTTCGCCATCCTGCAAAGTGCCTGCACCGCCGTGATAGCCATCAGCGGCATCCGCGTAGCCATCGGCCTCAGCGCACTCGCGGCGGCAGCGGGCATTCACGCTCCCGCAAAAGGCTTTCACCAGGACGCCGTCCGCATCCCGATGATGCTCTTAGCGCTTTTCGGCTCGCTGATCAATCTGTTCGTAATTTGGAAAATTCGCAACCTGCGCCGCAAATCCGCATCGCAATGGCGTCAACGGCCGCTCACGCGAAGCAAGCTAAACTCCGAACGCCTGCAAATCGCCCTCTCCATCCTCACCCTAGTCCTGCTAACCGCCGAATGGATCACCCACCCCTTGATCCACCGCGTTCCCTAGCCAACTCTTTACTATTTTATTTCGTGGTTTCTTTACTCCGTTAATTCATCGTTGGCGCATTCGCCTCATCCGCCAGTTCCGTCGCCAATCTTTCATGCAATCTCTTGCTGAATCCGACCGGCAACTCAAACGTCCGGTCATCCGCCGTCAACACCAGAATATTTCGCGTCGAATCCAGAATCGCCGAACAAATCTCGCAATGCTCCAGATGCCGCTCAATATCCGCGCGCAATTCAGGGCTCACCGTGTCGTCAATGTAGTCGGAGATGTGTGCCCACACGTGCTTGCAGTTCAGCTCCATGGCATCCTCCCCCAGAATCCTTTTCGCGCCGGAGCTGCCGTCTTCAACACCGGCGCCAGCCGTTTCTGTAGCATCATCCGCGCCCGGTGCAGCCTCACCTTCACCATGTTCTCGTTAATTCCCAGCGCTGAGGCCGTCTCCGCCACATTCAATTCGTCCAAATCCCGCAGCGTAAAAATCTGCCGGTATATACCGGGCAACTCCGCCACCGCGGTTCGCAGCGCTTCTCGCAACTCCTTGCGCTCCAACGCCTCCAGCGGAATTTCCCGCCAGTCGGTCAGCGGCGCAGGCGTAATTTCCTGTTCCTCGCCTTCAATCGGCTCGTCCAGCGAATCCTCCCTGGCTCGCTTCGCTCGGCGCAGCTTCTGCCGGCCCTCATTCATCGCAATCGTCGCCAGCCAGGTGCTGAATTTTGCCTCGCCGCGAAATTTTCCCAGATGCCGGTAAGCATTCACCATCGCATCCTGTGCGCCATCTTCCGCATCCGTCTCATTCCTCACAATCGCTAACACCGTCATGTACACCATGCGCTCGTACGGCCGGATCAGCTCATGAAACAGCTCCTTCTCGCCCGCCAGGATTCGTGCGATCAGGCCTGCTTCGTCTCTTGCCGCCGTTGCTGCAGCTTCGCCGTTCTTCACTGTTTCCCTAGTTCACCGTGTCGTTCAAACGTGCAATTTAATTCAGTTTCCAGGCGGAGTGATCCCTGTCCCTCATGCGAGTTCCCCAACTTCTAAAGGTTACTGGAACTTTTCCCCACGGCCCCGCGTATCTCTACCAGACGCAGCGAATCTGCCTACAATCTGGTCCGTCGCGTAAGCCGTCCTCGAGGAGGAATCACATGAGCCAGCTTTCGCACCGCCCAATTTCACAACCTTTGGCCCGCCGCGCTTCGGTCGCTCTCGCCGCTGCCTTGCTGTTCGCGCCAGTCGCACTATACGCCCAATCCGTCAGCATAACCTCCGATTCCTCAAAGACTTCCGACCGTTGGCTACATGTCCGCGTAGTCAGCACCGAATCCAAGAACGAAACCGTCCGCGTCAATGTGCCACTCGATATGGCCGAAAAAGTTCTCCCCGCCATTAACAAGGACCGCCTCCACAACGGCAAAGTTCGGTTCAACGATACGGACATGAACGGCGTGGACCTCAAAACTCTACTCGACGCGGTACGCACCGCCAAAGACGGCGAATTCGTCACCGTGCAGTCCAACGATTCTGATGTTCGGGTGGCCAAGCAGAACGGCTACATGCTGGTTCACGTCACGGAAAAGCATCTCGGCTCCGGCAAGGATGGCAAGTCCACGGAAAAGTCTCGCGTCGACGTCAAAATCCCCATGAAAGTAGTGGATGCCCTTTTCTCAGCAGGCAAAGATGAACTGGACCTCGTCGCCGCCCTCCGCGCCCTTTCCGCTCATGGCGACACCGAACTCGTCTCCGTCAAGAGCGACGACAACAGCGTTCGCGTCTGGCTCGATTCCAAGAATATCTCTGACTAAGGACACGGAGAAAAATCGATGATCATCATCGCTAAATGTGCGCTCGCTCTCACCAGCACCGTCGTAGTGGCCGGTGTCTACACTTTCCGCGAAGGCGTCATTAAGGTGGACGTGGACGAACACCGCGACGGCGGCTCGCACGTCCATTTCTGGGTTCCCGCTGCCGCCGTACCTATGGCTATGCATTTCGTGCCCAAACGCCACTTCCGCGGCATGCCAGCGGAAGCGTCGGAATGTTTGCCCCTCCTGAGAATTGTCACCTCGGAGCTTCGCCGCTACCCGGACACCACCTTCGTCGATGTGCAAGATGGCCGCGACCACGTTCGAGTCGCCACCGTCGGCAGCAAAATTCAAATCGACATCGTAAATGACGAAGAAAACGTACACATCGCCGTCCCTATCTCCACCGTCAACGATGTCGCCAACCAACTAGCCGCCGACGCTCCCGGCGTCTAACCGACCGCACTTTGTAGTTGGCATCTGTCTTTACGTAGTGCCGGGCTTCAGCCTGGCTCCGAGCCTTTTTTCGATTTTGTAGTCAGGCAAAAACAAAAAGGGTTTCCCGCTCACTCTTTTCCGTTTTCCAATTTCTCTTTTCGTTTTACTCTTCCTTCGCTGGCTGAAAATAAACCTCTTCAAACATCGAGCCTTTCTGCCACCCGGCTCGCTGCATAATCCCGCGTCCGTTTTCCACCATGCTCGGATGACCGCACAGGTACACCGTTGTGTCGGTAGGCTTTAAGCTCCACAAATCCGTGTACTTGCGGATCAAATCATCTACGCGCCCGGTCTCTCCTTGCCAAGTCGAATCCTCCCACGGACGGCTCACCGTCGTAACATACTTCAGCCAGGGAGCTTCCGCCGCGTACTTTTCCATTTCGTCGCGATATCCGAATTCCCACGAACGGCTTCCGCCCTGCAAACAAAAGAGTTTGTGATTCCCTGGCATGGGCGAGTTGCCGGACTTCCAATCTTTGTAAAGTGTTCGCGCATAGCTCACAAATGGTGCTAGTCCCGTCACCGTCGCCAGCAGCAGATGATTTGTCCGCCCACTTTTCAGATCCAGCGTGAATCGCCCTTTGGCAATTTTCCGGCAATACAGCTTGTCGCCTGGATGCAATTTGTACAGGTGCGGGGTAAGTTCGCCTTGCGGCACCAACTCCACGAAAAATTCCAGCAGTCCCTCTTCGTACGGCGAAGATACGATCGAATATGCCCGCTCAATGCGTCGGCCTTCGAAATCGAAGCCCAGCGTCGCATACTGTCCGGCCTTGAATTGAAATGGTCCTCCTGGATCAACTTTTACCAGCCACAGGTCTTCTGACAGCTCCCGCCTTTCCAGAATCGTGGCCTCATAGTGCTTGTCGCCCGACGGTACCATCCGAATTTCATTCATCCATTCCCTCGCTCGCCGATTTGTCCAACGATCATTGCGGCTTCTGCCCTTTTTGCTGCCGGAGCATTTGCGGGTCAAACTTTACCGGCCTGCCTGTGATGTGACTCTTGGCGTCACTGATCACTTTCGTCAGGACCATGGTTTCGTTTTCGTCCACCATCTTGACCATGCCCATCGGCGACACTTTCGAACTCACCCAGACATCGCCTTTTCCCTCGTCCTTTGTCCAATGCTCGCAGGAAAAAGTCCCCGCCGGTACGGTGATGCTTTCGTTCCCGACCGAATGCCACTTCTCCAGATTCTTATCCAGGTTATCGCGGTGCGATTTGGCGCCATCCATGTCCATCTCCATCGGCTGCGTGGAGCCGGGCATCACGAAAATCATTTTGTGAAAGGCAAAATCCCCCGGCGTGACCAGCATCTTTCCGTAAGTCACTTGCTTGGCGTCGCTATCCGCGTGCCCCACTTCCATCCAATACCCTTGCTGCGCGCCGACCATTTCGCTTCCCACAATGGACATTTCCATCGTGCTCTTCCGTCCGTCTTTTTTCGTCTCTTCGTAGGTGGTTCCCACGCCCACCACCGGGTGGAATATATTCGCGATGTTCGGCCGCTTGATCGCGCTAAATCCAAATTGTCCGCGGATCTGCGAAGCACCCACCGCACAGGCCACCGCCGCCAACAATAGCACTGCCGTCCTTTTCATCGTTGTCTCCTCGCAGCGCTTGGTTTCTTGTGTCCGCACGCGCTGGTTGCAAGCTGCTCCCACTTAAACTACCGCAGGCACCGGGCACACTCGACCAAATAGATTGCGAACTCAACTTATTATCAGTTTGGTTCGAAACTGGCAATCAGTGCGTGCAACTTGTTGTGAAGATTACTGCGTGCCGAAATCCCGCGGGAAAAATCATTCGTACGCCAGCGCTACCACTGGATCGTAACTCGCCGCTCGCAGTGCCGGGTACACCGCTCCCGCCGCAGCTCCCGCCAACGCCAGCAACAGTGCCGCTCCGAGCCATCCCGGCGTAAGCAAAATCTGCAGCGATGGCGTGGTTTCTTTCAAAATCGCCTCCACCAGAAAGGTCATCGCGATTCCGGTTATTCCTCCCAGCAACGCCAGCACCAGCGTCTCCCCAAGCAACAATTTCACAATGTCCAGCCGCGAACTTCCCAGCGCCTTCAAAATGCCGATCTCGCGCGTTCTCTCTAGCACCATGGTGTGCATGTTCAAAAGCACCACCAGAAAGCTGATCACCATCCCCAGTCCCACCATGGTTCGAATGAACGGTTTCAACTCCGGCAAATTCGAAGAATTCATCAATGTCGTATATTCGGCCATGGACTTCACGCCAGTGCCCGGCGCAACACTCAAAATCTGCTCCCGCGTTGCTTCCACGTCGCCTTTGCTCCTCACATACAGCATCGAAACCCGCTGGTCCGCGCCAGTCATGTCCTGCGCAGTTTTGAGCGGTATAAAATAACGTGCGCCCTTCCCATGCGCCACGATCCCGCAGATCGTAAAAGCGTGATTCAGCAGTGTGATCGTGTCGCCTACCTTCAAATGCTTTGACTGCGCAACGATATCGTCGGCGATTGCCTCATTTGCCGCTTCGAACGGCCTTCCCGAACGAAACAAGAATCCCCTGCTTAACGCGTTAAACCTGCGGTAGTCGATTCCGTACACCAATACAAAATTTTTCTGATCCATCAGCGTCAACGTCGGCGCGACTTCGTCCACTCCCGGCAGTTTCGCCACTTTGTCGGCTAGCGATTCCGGCAGCACCGCGCGAGAAAATGCTAAAAACATCGACGAATTCGGTGGCTGCACCAGAATATCCGCGCCCACCCCTTCCACACGTTTGCCCCATTCTGAAACGACCCCGGTCGTCAGCCCGACAATCATCAGCACCAAAAAAACCTGAATGGTAATCGCCACAATGTTCAAGCAAGCCCGCATCGGACGCGCCGCAATATTTCCCCACAGCAGTTGGGCCTGCGCAAATCGTCCTTCGAACGTCTCATCCATTCGTGAAACCTTTCATCGCGCTAAGTTCTGAGTTTTCAGCAGGCCGTAATTTTTTCCCAGTGAGCACAATCTCTGCCGAAGTTCGCAAGAAATATTTCTCTGCCGTGAAAGTTTTGAACAGAAGTGTGGATAACTCTGTGCAAAAACCTGCGTCGGCCATACCTAACTTCCCGTATTCCAACAAGCTGATGCGGTTTGCACTGTTTCGGGGCACCCCAGCAAAATTATTTCGCGCGCCGGCTCTCAGTACCATTTCCTCGGACGGTCCAAATGTATTTTAATCACCGCACCGGCGTCGCCCAGATCATAATATTCTCCAAATGTCTTCCAGCCCTCGGCAACCACTTGAATCAAGACTTTTCCCAGTGGCGGATCTGGAATGTGCGCCGTTCCATCCCGGTTGGTCTTCACGTTCAGCGCATACTTTCGATCCTTGCGAAGTTTTCTCTCTTCCGCGTACTTTAAATAAACACTGGCGTTCTCTACCGCAACATTTTTTTCTCCACCGCTCACTTCAATCGTCAACTTCTTGACTGCCGGCGCGGCCGCCGTTCCTTCGCTTTGCGCTGGCTGCGCAGCTTTGTCCTGCGCCTCGGCGCACGTGCTCACGCCGAAGCCGAAACCCAACGCCAGCGCAGCGCTTAAAATAGTTCGCCGCATAATCTTGTTCTTCCCGGTCCTCCACAGACCCTCATCATCGTCAAGGAAAGTACGCGCCTGGTCAAGCCTCGCCAACTTTCCTGTCGCCAACTTTCCTCACCAACTTTCCCATTCACACAATAAAAAGTGGCCGGACGACTCGCCCGGCCACATAACCTAGCCGCACTTCACGTTGCGGATTGAAACTCGCCGCTCTTAGTGCGGCGGTTTCTTCTCTTGACTCTGCTGACGTGGCGGCGCCTGCTGCTTCGGCTCCGCACGCTGTTGTACTTTTTGCTGTTGCTGTTCATGCTTCTGTTCCAGCTGCTGCGTTTGCTGCTGATGGCGCTGTTCCATCTGCTGCTGGCGTTGCGGCGGAGCGTTCTGCTGCGTCACTCGTTGATGTTCCTGCTCCTGCCTTTGTTGCAGCTTTGCGTGATCCTGGTTCTGTTTTTGCGCCAGTTTCTCCTGCTGTTGCTGGTATTTCTGATTGCTGTTGCCTTCAGCTTGTGGCGCACTGTGCTTCGGCAAGTCGGTCGAGTGGCTGTACGTCGGCCGACTAGAGTTTGCCTCCGGCCGGTTGTTGGCACTTGGCGGCCGGTTTGGATTGTTGCTTGCGCGATTGTCCGCCGGCCGGTTGTTTTCGTTCACTGAACGATTTTCATTTGCCGGACGACTCTCGTTCGTCGGTCGATTCGCCGCGTTTCCACCGCGATTGGCGTTGTTGCCGCCGCGATTGGCCGGGGGATTGTAATTGCCGCCAGCCTTCGCCGGTACTACGCCGCCTCCGCTAAACGCCGCCGGTCTTGCCGTCGCCGCGATCGGAGGCTTGCCGCGGTTCGCCGAAGCTCGCAGCTCAGGATTTCCCCGTGCGGCCTGTATGTGCTGATTCTGAGTCGCCACCGGCCCGATGTGGCGTTCCCGCGCCGCTGCTTCTTCCTGTGGAGTCGGTCGCGCGTTCACACCATTGGGACCGTTGTAGCTCACTCGCGTCACGTTGTAGTGATTCTCCACGCGCTCGTTGTACACGTTGCGCACTTGCCGCTCATCAATGCGGTTCACTTCGCGGTTGTAATAAAAATGGTCGTGATCCCAGCGTCCGCCGTAATATCCGCGTCCGGTATAGCCCCAGCCGTAGTCAATGCCGCCATAGAATCCCACCACCGGTCCCCAGTAACCCACGTGGAAGACGTATGCCTCGCCGCCCCAACCCCAGTATCCCGGAGTCCACAAATAGCCAACTTGCGGCGCTTCCACCCAGGTCCCCGGCACCCAGTAATAATCCTGATCGTCGTCGTCCCATGCCCAATATCCCGGCGTCCACATGTAGCCTTCTCCCGGACAAATCGGCTGCTCGTACACCGGCAACTCCGGCGGAGCGAATCCCACCGAAAACTCGACTGCGACTTGAGCCGACGCCGTCCCCGACCATGCCAATCCACCAACTAGCACCACAAAAATCGCCAATAATCGAACTACATTCGCGAAACGCATTTTCCGTCCTTCTGCCCGTCCATTTTTTCTTGAGCTGACCTTGCCGGATGCGGGCGCTGTGAATTGAATGAAACTCCTGGGCCCGTGCAATCAATCACGTAGCCCTAGCCTACTCGTTAAACCCCGACCGTTCTATAAGGTAGCGCAGGTAGAAACAGGATTGGAAAGCGGTACGCCTAACCCCCCTGTTTTGTGCTTCTTGCCAAACCACCACTCGCCGTCAGTTGCGTCTGTTTTTTCCGTCGGGTGCGGCTGCCCCATGCGCCGAACTTGCGCGTGGGGCTCCGGGTTTCGACCCGTCGCAAGCCAGGTGAATTCCCTGTTCTGATTCGCTATTCACTGCTGTTCTCCTCTCCGCAGTTCTCTGGGCTCGCGGTGCTCTCTGTGTTAAATTTCCCGCTCTGCCCATACCTTCCCGATCCGCCCTATAATATTCCCCGACACCTAATGACCACTCCGCAAATCCAACCACTCCGCTTCGCCAGCGACTCGCTCCTCGCACTCAACAACGACCACTCCGTCGAACTGTCTCCCCTCACCCTGGCCGAACTTGGTCTACTCATTCGCCAATCCTTTTTCTCCGCCACTATCAACAATTCCGACGCTCTGCTCATCGCTTTCGATCAATCCTCGCGCTACCAACACGTAAATTTCCTCTGGTTCCGTGCCTTCTTCGAAAAAGCCCTCGAGCAAAACGCCTCTCTGAGTTCTTTGGGTGCCCCGCCCGCCGAACTTGCGCGGGGGCTGTTCGAGAAACACCTCAACGCAGATTTCGTCTACGTGGATCGTGTAGTCACGTCTCCCGCCGCTCGCGGCAAGGGCTACGCTCGCGCCCTCTACGCCGAACTTTTCCAGCGCGCCAAGTCCGCCGGCCACACGCGCATCGCCTGCGAAGTCAATCTCGACCCGCCCAATCCCGCCTCCGACGCCTTCCACGCCAGCCTAAACTTCCACGAAGTGGGCCGCGCCGCCATCCACAACCACAGCAAAACCGTCCGCTACCTCCTCCGCAACCTCTAGCCGAACCTTTCTATTTGGCCGTTGTAGTGGCCGACCTTCAGGTCGGTTCTTCTGTCGTGTGCCTTTTGTCGTTTATCGCTTGTCTCCTAATCGTTTCGCCGGCATTTGAGTCTGTTCCATCCCGGATGCCGTTGCGGGACCGAACGGCGTCTGCGGACTCCGCCATGGCCTGCAAACTGAAACCTTTGAGAGCGGTGGCATCGGTTCATTCGTCATCGCTGAAGAATTCCTGAGACTACAATCCTGTTCGCTTTTCCTTCGCATCTGACCTTGGCAAGCGTGAACCGCACTGCCCCTACGAGGACCTCGTGGCCTTCGCTGATCTAATCTACATTCGTCACAGCACCTGCCTGGATCCGACGGGCTGCGTAATAACCTACGCGCACGAATTGCGTTACGTTGTGCAGCACGATCAATTTCCGAGGTTGATGAAGGCGACTTCTGCGCTACGGGGAAAGTTAAAAGAATTCCTGAATGCCGCGACGGAACTTGCTATTCCCGCCGAGCGAGACGCGAACATCGTTTCGAAGCAGGTCGCCGAAGATGTGTGTGGTGTACAAGCAGTCAGAAAGTTTGCTGAGCAGCAAGTCGTGTGGATGAAGGCTGGCGGTGGATTGGCCCACAGGCAGAGGTGGGAGTTCTTCCGTGACGTTCCGTCTTCAACCACATGCGACTGGGTGAATGAAACGGTAAACCCGTGAAGAGTTACCAAGGGCGGATCGATCCGGGAATAGGCAGCACGCCACAGTGGTGGATGGGCCCGGCGAATAAACGATTATCGAAACACAGTTCAGCTAGGTGCGACGACCTTAGCGCCACTCACGATAAGAACCTCGGCGGGGAAACTCATCCCACTCCCTGTGACGTACTCACCAAGAGATGCAAGCGACTCACGCTTCACTTCAGTCACCTGATCGTTTGAAAGCCGAGCGATCTTTTCGCGAAGTTTTTCAGACATCTCAATGCGCAACGTCCAAAAGTCTTCCAATGAGATTGCCGCTTCTATTGTGAACTGCAGCAAACGCTGGGACAGCGATATCACGCCAGCTTCCCTAAGTATCGCCCGTAACTTGCCGGGAGTGGCGAAGCGGAATGCATCCAAAGCATCCGGCGCAAGTGGCGGCGACTCGACGTAGCGGTCGATGACCCGCGACACCGAATAGTGAAAGGGATTTTTTTCTGCAAAATGCCAGACCGCCAAAGCCAGTTTCCGTCCTGGTTTAAGGACTCGCAACATCTCGCGGGCGCCGTCAAGCGGAGAAGGAAAAAACATCACGCCGAACCGGCTGATCACAGCATCGAACGTATCGGCTGGAAACGGCATTTTGTCCGCAAAGGCCACGTCAAACTGTACATTTTGCAACCCCAGACGATCTGCTACTCGACGAGCGGCTGCCACCATCGCCGGAATGGGATCAATCCCAAATACTTTACCGTTCGGTCCAACCTGGCCAGCGACGCTCAAAGCTGGTTCTCCCGGACCCGTAGCAATATCCAAAACAACCTGCCCAGTGCCAATCTGCCCGTCCTCGACCAGAGCTTGCGTAACCGGCGCAAACATCTGCCGAATGATTTCGCGATGCTTCTCCCAGTACGGCGCAGAACCGGTCCATCGATTGATAACTTCTTGCTCGGGTTGCATGAGCGGAAGTATAGCCTTCTAACGTCACGCAGCGCCCGCATTCTTGCCTTTTCGACCGCCTCGCCCGCCTCGGTTCGACTATTACTCCTTAGTGCTATTAAAATTTGTGAATTTCGATGGTAAACTCTGCTATGAACTCGCCGATACCGTCCCTCCTGACTCTCCAGGCCGTCAAAATCGCTCCAACCAGGCCCTGTTTCCGCGCGGAAGTCCTTTGTTCCTCATACTTACGAGATAACGCCATTTTTGCACCAAAATTGTGCAAATAAGTCCTTTGTTGCTCATACCTACAGACACCGATCCCGTAAGGACTTTTTTCCTCATGCTTAGGAAAAAACAGGGAGGAGAGGTACGTTTTTCTTGGGCGTACCCGTCACCAACTCAACCGCGCGTTCATGCTTGCCCAACCCCCAAGGTGCTCGCATCGGGAACACCTCCAGTCATTGGTCGCTGATCGCTGGCCCCCGAGCCCTAATGTCTTTATTTGGTCACATCGTTACTTCCTCCGCTTGGCGGAGAAACCTTATCTCCCGCCCTATCATCATACGGCGAAGAGATACCGAACCCATCCTCGTAGCATGGGTGTATACTCCGGTTTCAGGGTTTCAGGGTCGTTTTACAAACCCTGACAGAGAAACAACTTGTTTTCGATACCCTGGCCTGAAATGGTCTCGGGAGGCAAAATCATGCAACCCACTTCTGCAAAGCTCCTAGGCGCGCTGCTTGCCGCGCTACTTTGTTCCGGAGTCGCGCTTGCGCAGTCACAGGATTCCTCAGGCCGGCCTGCCCCGCAATCCACCGCGCAGGACCCCAGCGCGCAACCTGGGCCGCTGCCTCCTCCGCCGCAGCCCGCCGCTCCGCCCGCGGAAGCCAAGAAGAAGGGCGAACCCGGCGCCGATGTTCCTATCGCTTCGCCGGACAACGTCAAACCCAAGAATTCCAAGGAAGATGTCGACGCGGTCGGCAACCGCAGCGTCGGCAAAGGCATTAACTTCTACTCCATCGAACGGGAAATTGGCCTCGGCAAGTCTCTCGCCCAGGAAGTGGAACGTTCCTCCAAGCTCATCGACGATCCTATCGTCACCGAGTACGTCAATCGCGTGGGGCAAAATCTCGTCCGCAACTCCGACGCGAAAGTTCCATTCACCATCAAGGTTATCGATTCCGACGAGGTCAACGCCTTCGCTCTTCCCGGCGGCTTCTTCTACGTCAACAGCGGCTTGATCCTCCGCGCCCAGGAAGAATCTGAACTGGCCGGCGTCATGGCCCACGAAATCGCCCACGTAGCAGCGCGCCACGGAACCAAGCAAGCGACCAAAGGCGACCTGATCCAAATCGCTTCGATTCCCGCAATGATCATGCTTCCCTACGGCTGGGCCGGATACGGAATCTACCAGGGCATGAATTTCCTGATTCCCATGACCTTCTTGAAGTTTTCCCGCGACGCCGAACGCGAAGCCGATTTCCTGGGCCTGCAATATATGTACAAATCGGGATACGATCCCAACTCCTACGTAACTTTCTTTGAGCGCATTCAGGCCGACGAAAAGCGCCGTCCCGGCACCATCGGAAAAGCGTTTTCCACGCACCCGCCCACCCAGGATCGCATCGAAAACACGCAAAAAGAAATTGCCAGAATTCTTCCGTCGCGTGCGGAATATATCGTCACTTCATCGGAATTCGATTCCGTCAAGAGCCGTCTGCGCAACGTGATGTTCGCGCGTAAAGCGATTGACAATGGCCCCGGCAAACCGACTCTGCGCACTCGCACCGAACAGACCGACAAACAAAAAACTTCGCCAACCACGGCCGACCCCAGTTCCGACGACGATCGTCCAACCCTGAAGCGCCGCACCGACACCAGTCCCTTGGTCCAGTAACGCAGGCGCTTTTCTATTTTTTGAATTTAGCATCGCAAAAGGAAAACGACCCAGGCAGTTGCTTGCCCGGGCCGTTTCAGGGGTGGTGGTTGGGGGAAACTTTTCTAGCGAGCCATGCGTGGCATGGGCTCAGGCGCAGGGCCGCTGGCTGGGGTCTCCATGGTCTTTCCGCTTTTCGCTTGCGACGCGCGCAATAAAGTTACCGGTTCCTGCCGTCGCACAGGCATAGTGAGATTTTCTCCCTCGCGCGTAAACGTCAGGCAGGATTCTTTTTTGTTAAAGTCGATGCAAATCAGATCGCCGATATGCACTTGCTCGGTGGCCAGAAGATTCGCCAGTGGATAAACGATGTTGCGTTCGATGGCGCGCTTCAAGTGACGCGCTCCGTAACGCTGATCCGTTCCTTCGGTAAGCAGAAATTCCCGCGCTGCGCTGGTCACCCGGAACAAGAACTGCCCGCGCGCTGTTTCCAGTACCCGTTGCTGCACTTGCCCTAATTCGATTTCCAGGACTTCTTCCAATTGGTTGCGATGCAACGGGTGGAACACCACCACTTTGTCCAGCCGGTTCATGAACTCCGGTGAAAACTTGCGCCGCGCTGCTTCGATCGCGGTGCGTTCTACTTTTTCGTCCAAGCCTGCGATTGGTTTGTCTTTCGGCTGGACGAATCCCATCCCGCCTTCCATCAGCTCGGTGATCTCTCCCCCGCCCAGGTTCGACGTCATGAAAATTACGGTTTGTGACAAATCTACTCGGCGGTTATCGCCCAGAGTCAACGTCGCTTTATCCAACATGCCTAGCAGCAATTGCCACAGCGCGTCAGACGCTTTTTCAATTTCGTCAAACAACAAAAAGCTCAATTTCAGCTTGTCAGTGTGATTCGCGGACAATGCCTCTTGCGTGATCAAAGGATGAGTTTCGCGGTGCCCCAAATATCCCGGAGGCGAGCCAATCAGCTTTGCGATTTCATGCGAGTGTTGAAATTCCGCGCAATCGACCTTAATCACTGCTCTGGGGTCGCCAAACAAGATCTCTGCTGCAGCTTCCACAATTCGGGTCTTGCCGGAACCGGTTGGTCCGAGGAATAGCAGGTTGCCAACTGGCCGCCCGGGCGAGTTCAATCCCGCGCAGAACACCTGGTACAACTCCACCAGCGATTGCACGCCTTCTTCCTGACCGACGATCTTTGCGCGCAACGACCCTTCAAAGTCGCGCGTATCGTTGCTGCGGATGCTGGGATTAAGCTGTTGGCGAACTGCTGGTCTCATATAACACATCCCCTGGCTGGCCGTGTTCCGCAAATGACACGGCGTCTCACAAGAGTGCTGCAGGGACCTTAATGCAGGAGTGAGACCATTCGGGACTTTGCCGGGCCGGCGAAGGAAGCCACGGAATCTCAACAACATACGAAGTTGCAATTTGCGGAGCCCGTCTCACGTCGTGAGACTGTCCTCCGTCCAGACGCAAAGTGAGAGAGGTGAAACAGATTGTGGCCAAGGGCAGATGACGAAAAGGGGCGCAATCCATTCAGGACCACGCCACTAGGTCTGCAATCGGCAAGCGTAAAGGATTACTTGAACTAAGTACGGCCCCGTTCTGGCTTTTTGCGGCCTTGCGGAGCGGCGGCTGGAGCCGCTGCCGGAAATGCGGCCGAAGCAGGGAGTGCATCGGCAGCCGCGGCTTCTGCCGGGGCTTCCAAAGCTTTGCCGTCGCGAGCTTCCGCCATGGCGGCTGCTCGGCTGGCCATCGGCGAAGGCGTCTCGATCAACGCTCCCTCGCTTTCGCGGACAAACGAGAGGCTTTTTGCGATGCCATCCCAATCAATGCGAACCAGATCACCAACGTGCACTTGTTCGGTGGCCAGAAGATTCGCCAACGGATAGACGATGTTGCGTTCGATGGCGCGCTTCAAGTGGCGCGCACCATAACGCTGGTCGGTGCCCTCGGTAAGCAGAAACTCCCGGGCGGCCAGCGTTACGCGGAACAGGAATTGTCCGCGCGCTGTTTCCAGCACGCGTTGCTGCACTTGCCCTAATTCGATTTCCAGGACTTCTTCCAATTGGTTGCGATGCAACGGGTGGAACACCACCACTTTGTCCAGCCGGTTCATGAACTCGGGTGAAAACTTGCGCCGCGCCGCTTCCACAGCGGTACGCTGCACTTTGTCGTCCAAGCCCGCGATTGGTTTGTCTCTCGGCTGGACGAAGCCCATCCCGCCTTCCATCAACTCGGTAATTTCTCCGCCGCCCAGGTTCGACGTCAAGAAAATTACGGTTTGCGAAAGATCCACGCGGCGATTGTCACCCAGGGTCAACGTGGCCTTGTCCAACATCCCGAGCAGAAGCTGCCACAATGCGTCAGACGCTTTTTCAATTTCGTCAAACAGCAAAAAGCTCAGCTTCAACTTGTCAGTATGATTCGCAGACAGGGCTTCCTGCGTGATCAAAGGATGAGTTTCGCGGTGCCCCAAATATCCCGGAGGCGAACCAATCAATTTTGCGATTTCATGCGAGTGCTGAAACTCCGCGCAGTCCACCTTAATGATGGCGCGGGGATCGCCGAACAAAATTTCCGCGGCGGCTTCCACGATGCGCGTCTTGCCGGAACCGGTTGGTCCGAGGAATAGCAGGTTGCCGACTGGCCGCCCGGGCGAATTCAATCCCGCGCAGAACACTTGATACAAGTCCACCAGCGATTGCACTCCCTCTTCCTGACCAACAATCTTCGAAGCGAGTGCCGTTTTAAATTCCAGCGTATCGGTACTGCGCTTTTCTGGGTCGAGCGGAAGAATTTTGTGGTTCATGACCGCCTCCTAGTGTCGCGATGCTGCAGCGACACTGCTCCCAAACGCCCGCTTCCAGGACCGAATTGATCCAATTTGACCTGGATTGTGGACTGCAAAAGCCGCAACTGCACAAGCAGCTCTTTCGCCACGGCGGGTGATTCGGAAATTTGGAGAGCTGGCGGAAACAGGTCCGCCAGGTCGAGGTGCAATGCTCTCAGGGTTGCGATGAGATTGAGGACTTCCGGTGAATCAGGATCGGCCAGATTAATCTGCTGATTCAGATGATCGCGAAGCGCGCGCCAATTGAGGTCGACAAACGGATGCTTTTTGGAGACTTCGCGGACAATGGTGTCAGTAATCTTTGCGCGCTCGCCGAGACGTGCGAGGTGCAGTTGCTTCACTTTTCCGCCGCGGCGCACATTGTGCACCAGATAGTACGCATTTCCTTTTCGGCGAACGAAAGCCATAACATCACCTCAAACCGCGCCTTCCTGTGTAGTGTATTTGGCTTCCACTACACTCGTCAATATTAGATGCTGGACTCAATCAAAAAGTGTCCTGAAAGAGTTACTGTACAACTTACTGTCTTTTCACTGGAATCTCTCATCACTTTTTTTGCTTGGTTTCATTGATTTCTCGTATGCGCATTTCTTTCCCGTACCACGCGTTTTTTGCAACGGGTGCGGGCGCTGCCTGGAGCCTGCCAGGAATCTATACATCTATTCAACACGGCTGTCCGAATTTCGATTCTTGCCTGATTTGTGCGGCGGCACTACATTAGAATCTTCTGTCGTAAGCTGGCATTTCGGCAAAAAAGGCAAGGCCGCCACAACATGTCCTGGGCTCCGGTGTATGCATTGGTGAAACGAATTCCCCGCGGGCGGGTTATCACCTACGGGGGACTTGCGAAAGCTCTTCGGCTCCGCGGAGGAGCGCGCAGTGCTGGCCGTGCAATGGCCGCAAGTCCTTCCGGCAAAGGCGTTCCCTGGCACCGGGTGGTTGGTTACGGCGGAAAACTTTTGATTCGCGAACCTTATGCCAGCTTGCAGCGCAAACTCCTTGAATCCGAAGGTGTCGCTCTACTCGAATCTCGCGTAAATATGAAAAAACACGCCTGGTCGCCAGCGAAAAGAATCTCACGCACATCGCAGTCGGCAAAATCCAAGTCGAAAAAGTAAAGTTCTCCATTCATTCCTTAGTCGCATCGCTGCAGTCTCATTCCAATTTGGCTGCAGCGTTCCGCTGAATCTCGGTCATACTTTTGCCAGCAAAATCGCTCGCGCACCTCAGGTCGCAACGCAACTTCATGCAAAAGCCAACCCCCAGCAAGACCTGGCCGTACGCTGCCCTCTTCATTGGAATTGTCTGCATCGCGTGGTCGGCGATTTTCGTTCGTTGGACTTCGATCCCCGGCCCGGCATCCGCGTTCTATCGATTGCTGATTCCCTCCATGGTCCTGCTTCCGACATTCCTTATTCCGGGCCGGCGCCAGAAACTCAGCATGCGCAGTTACGCCATCATTGCCATCGGCGGATTTTTCTTCGCGCTCGATCTGGCTTTTTATAATACCTCGATCCTACAGACCAGCGCGGCCAATGCCACATTGCTCGGCAACAATACTCCCATCGTCGTGGGACTTTTGACCTGGCTGGTTTTCCGCCGTCGCCCGGCGTTTTCGTTCTGGATTGGCCTGGCTCTCGCCCTAGCCGGATCGCTGGCGATCATGGGCGCGGATCTCGCCAAGCACGCAAAGTTCGGACTTGGCGACGCAATGGCACTGGCGGCTGCGGCGTGCTTCGCGGTCTATCTGATGGCCACGGAAGAAATTCGCGCGCACACCAGCACGCTGGAGTTTCTGCGCCTGGCAATTCTTTCCAGCACTATTTTCATGTTTGTTTTTGCGTTGATATTGCGTGTGCCGCTGGCCATTCCTGATCATCGGACGCTTCTGGCGTTATTGGGGCTGGGCCTGGTTTCGCAACTTGGCGGTTACCTGGCGCTGACCTATGCGCTCGGCCATCTTCCCGCGACGATAACTTCGGTAAGCTTGCTATCGCAGGGCCCGCTCACCGCGCTGCTGGCCGCGCTACTCCTCGGTGAGCCACTGACCGGCTATCAAATCGCTGGCGGCACGCTGGTGTTGGTCGGCGTTGGCCTGGCTAATCGCCTGAGCAAACCGCAGCAAGACGCCAACGCCGCATGTGCTTCAGCCACGGATGCCGGAGCGCAGGAACATATTGGCTGATGCATCCGTCATACTAGTGTGAAGATCTGCAGCGGCAGGAAACCATGAGCGATTCACTGCAAACCGGAAAGTTTTACGGCGCAACTCAGCGGCGCTTCGAATTGGGTGGCATAGTGCTCACCGAAGTCGCCCACTTATCCGGACGCAAACTTCCCTGCCACACCCATGAGTCCGCCTATTTCGGATTGCTGCTCGCCGGGAGCTATTCCGAAAAGTGTGCGCGTCGCGCAGCCGACTATGATCCTTTCACCATGGGATTTCATCCGCCTTCACTCACCCATTCCGACGAAGTCGGCCCAAGCGGCTCGCGCATGTTCTGCGTAGAGCTGCGGGACTCGTATTTGTCTCGCACCAGGCCATTCCTGACAGCTCGGCAATTTGTTCCCGATCTTTGCGCGTCGGAAGTTACCTGGCTCGGCTTACGTTTGTATCGCTCGTTCGTAAAGGAAACGCTCAGCCCGCTGGAACTGGGAGAAGCGTGCGGCGACATGCTGGAACGTGTCAGCGGTTCGCGCATTCATGAGGAAACGTCGCGACCCACATGGCTGAATCGCACACTGGAATTGCTCCACGAATCTTATCGCGAATCGCTGACGCTGGAAGAAATTGCCAGCCAGGTCGGCGTTCACCCGATTCATCTTTCGCGCGTTTTTCGTAAACACTACGGGTGCACGATGGCCGAATTCATGAATCGTCTGCGAGTGCAATTCGCGTGCCGGGCGCTGGCTGGAGGCTGGGCCGACCTGGCGATGGTGGCCGGTGAAGCCGGTTTTGCCGATCAGAGCCACTTGGGCCGCGTTTTTAAGTCCTGCACCGGGCAGACTCCGGGGAACTTTCGATCGTTCTTTCATTCGCAGCTCCACTAGATTGGCTGTGATACCTCTTCGAGCAATTCCTCTTCGTGCCGTCGAGTAGCTAATTTTGCAGCATGTTTGTTTTGTTCTATACCACCTCGAATAGTTGCGCCACACTGGCACCTGCCAATTCTGTATGGGAGGTCATAAATGCCGAGATCGATGTACCTAGCCGCGCTTGTTACGTTCCTGGCAATTTTTTCAATTGAAAGAGCCCCTCACTTCGCTGCTGCCGGTTCGCCGAATCCCGCGGGAAAGCCTGAATTTACGTCCGATGGCAAACTGGTGCGCCCGGAGGGTTACCGCAAATGGGTGTTTCTGTCGGCGGGTTACGGAATGAGTTACTCGCAAAAGGCTTCCGACGATCAGGACCACCTGATGTTTACAAACGTTTTCGTGCCGCCGGCCGATTACGATTATTTCCTCGAGCACGGCAACTGGCCCGAAAAGACCATGTTTGTGCTGGAGGAATATGGCTCGCAGTCCAAGGGCTCCATCAACCTGCACGGGCATTATCAGAGCGAATTGATGGGCCTGGACGTCGAGCTGAAAGATGCGTCGCGCTTTCCGGACAAGTGGGCATACTTCGGATTTGACAGTACGCAAAAGTCCAGCACCGCAATGTCTCCGGGACAAAATGCCTGCTGGAAATGTCACGATCAAAATGCCGCGGTGGAACATAGCTTCGTGCAGTTCTATCCGGCGTTATTAACGATCGCCAAAGGAAAGAAGACCATCAAGAATGGCGTAAAACTGGAATAGTTACAGCAAGCGCAACAATATTCGCTGGGCCCAAAACCGCGTCGGCCTCCCCGCCAGGCGCGGGCAAGCAGAAGGCGGCCGCTACCTAAGCGTGCGTGGCGGGTCAAGAATAGCCTTTGCTTCAGGATTTCGCGGTAGGCGCGGTCTCCGGCGCAAGCGCCATTACTTCAATGTTGTTGCCGTTAGGATCTTTTACGTAAACGGAACTCGTTCCGTCGCGGTGAATGTTCGGTTCGCCGAACGCCGCGGGATCGCCAACGATGGCTATATGTGGCGGATGCTGTTCCGCGATCACAAACGCCAGACGCACATTATCAAACGCCAGCATTGCCCAGGTGGCATCCTGGTATTCCACTTCGCAGTGGAAGCGTTCCGTGTACCACTCCACCGTCGCTTTTACGTCCTTCACGCGAATCGCCGCATGGTGCATGGTGTCCAGACGATTCTCTTTGCTCATGAAAGTTGTACCTCCTGTGCTGCGAGCCACTCTGCACTAGAATAGAAGAATATAGCGCGTATTGGCGAGTATCGATTCTGGCCTTTTCTTGGGCATTCGAGAATTTGAGAACACTCGCAGAACCACGAAGCGATTTCATGAAGCGGAGGCCGGGTGTCGCAAATTCTCGAAAACCAGGTAGCGATTGTGACCGGCGCGGGCAGCGCCGAAGGAATCGGCTTCGCTGTAGCGCGCCGCCTGCTCGCGCACGGAGCTAAAGTTGCCATCAGCTCGACAACCGTTCGCATTGAAGAACGCGCCCGTGAGCTAGATCCATCCGGCGCACACGTTTTCTCTCTTGTGGCGGACCTGACGTTCGAAGCGCAAGCCCAGGCTTTGGTTGAAGGCGTGCTCGCTTGGCAAGGGCGTGCCGACATTCTGGTAAATAACGCTGGCATGATACAAACCGGCCAGCCGATGCATTCGGAGTTTTTAGAAAATATCCCGCTATCGGCGTGGCAGCGGCAAATTGCGATTTCGCTGAACACGGCCTTTCTGATGGCTCGGTTCGTTCTACCCACCATGAAAAAACAAAACTATGGACGCATCGTAAATGTCTCTTCCGTGACCGGACCGCTGGTCAGTTCTCCCGGCTCGGCAGCGTATGGCGCGGCGAAATCCGCGCTGGACGGCATGATGCGCGGCGCCGCGCTGGAAATCGCCGAGCATGGCATTACGTTCAACGCCGTGGCGCCGGGATGGATCCAGACCGCTTCTTCCACCGAATCGGAAAAAATTGCCGCTCGCGCCACTCCGTTTCGCCGCGCCGGCACGCCCGACGAAGTCGCCGCAGCCATTTGTTTCTTGGCATCACCGGACGCGTCTTACATCACCGGGCAATCGCTAGTGGTGGACGGCGGAAATCTTCTGCAGGAAAACAAATCGCTGGGCTGAAGTAAATGAACCGGCTTCGCCATTCTAAGTAAACTGGAGCCGCTTCACGCCGCTCGCACTTCCGTTCTCGGCACGCCATCAGGAGGTCTCATGGCCCGCACCTCGCGTATTTATTGCTTACCGCTCCTGGTCTTCTTGTTGCCGATGAGCGCCGCTGCGCAGGACGCTGCCCCGAGTTCTGCCAGCTACGGGTCCGCGCAAACGCAGCGCGCTCGCACAAAAATCGGCATCGCTCTCGAAGGCGGCGGTGCGCTCGGCCTGGCGCATGTCGGCGTGCTGCAGTGGTTCGAAGACCATCACATTCCCATCGACTACATTGCCGGCACCAGCATGGGCGGCCTGGTCGGCGGGCTGTATGCCACCGGTAAGACGCCCAAAGAACTGCAGGAAATTGTCGAGCAACAGAACTGGGACATCATCATCGGCGGACAGACTCCTTACGAAGATTTGTCGTATCGGCGCAAGGAAGACAATCGTGACTATCCGACCTTCATTCAATTTGGCCTGAAAAAGGGACTCTCTCTCCCCGCCGGACTGAACGCCGGGCAGCAGATTAGTTTGCTGATCGATCGCGAAACGCTGCCGTATGCGAATCTGAAATCGTTTGATGATTTGCCAATTCCCTATCGTTGCGTGGCGACAGATCTGGTCAGCGGCAAAGAAGTTGTCTTCAAAGACGGCAGCTTGCCGCAGGCCATGCGCGCCACCATGTCCATTCCCGGATTGTTTAATCCGGTGCGCAGAGACAATCAAGTCCTGGTGGATGGCGGCTTGATCGGCAATCTGCCTACCGATGTGGTGCGAGCCATGGGTGCGGAAGTGGTGATCGCGATTCACCTGGAAGTTTCGCCCGCAAAACCGGAAGAGATCCAGTCATTGTTCAGTGTGCTGGGACGCTCGGTGGATGTGATCGTTCGCGAGAACGAAATTCGCGGTCTGACCGCAGCGGACCTGGTGGTAAATGTTGATCTTCACCAATACAGTTCGCTCGACTACCAGAAATCGCGAGCCATCATTGCTACCGGCCGCAACGCGGCGGAAGCGAAAACAAAGGTGCTGGAACCGTTCGCGCTGAGTGACTCGGAGTGGGAGACGTATGTGACGGCGCGAAATTCGCGACGGCGCAGTGCGATTCCAACTCCACAATTCGTTCGCGTGGAAGGCACCAATCCGAATGCCGCACGGCACATCGAAGATTTTCTGCAGCCGGTGGTGGGCCAGCCGCTCGATACTCAAACGCTCGATGGCCTGCTCACTCGTTTAACCGGCATCGGCAAATTCGACGCCGTCGGTTATCGCGAAATGAACGATGGCACCCGCACCGGACTGCTGGTTGAAGTCCATGAAAAAAGTTATGCGCCACCGCTTCTGCAATTTGCATCCGAAGTGGATGGCTCGGAAACCGCCGATGTAACTTACACCCAGGCCGCGCGGCTGACGCTGATGGATGTTGCCGGGTACCGCTCCGAGTGGCGCACCGACGTGCGCTTTGGAAATACCTATGGCATCTCCAGCGAACTCTATAAACCCTTCACCAGCACCGCCAAATGGTTCGTTGGGCCGCACGGTTCGGCGAGCTATGCACAATTTAAAATTTATCAGCGCTCCGATCCGCTGGTAATCTACGGACGAAAGGATGCCAGCATTGGCGTCGATGTTGGCTACGGATTTGACCGCTTCAGTGAGATCCGCCTCGGATATGAAGTCGGCGATCTGGACGCCAGGGTGCGGCTTGGCCAGGCGCAATTCCCCAACATTGCGGGGCGTACTGGAAATACCAAATTACATTTCCTTGTGGATCGTGGCGACGACCCGATTGTTCCCCGCCGTGGCTATACGGCAGAAACAACTTTTCGCTGGTATGACACTAGTCCCGGCGCTCCTCAGGGCTTTCCTACCATGGAAGGCCAACTGCAATTCTTCCAGCCGATTACCACTTCCGCTTCGATTTTCGTAACGGCGCAGGGAGGCACGACCTTCGGCACTCGCGACACCGGTCCAGTCCCGCAATTTTTCCTGGGCGGCCCGTTGCGCCTCGGCGCGTATGGAACCAATGAACTCTACGGGGACCAATATTATCTTTTTCGGCTTGGCTATTTGCACGACCTGTTCACGCTGCCGCCGTTTCTTGGAAAAAAAATCTACGCCATCGGCACTTACGAATTCGCCAAAATGTATGGCTTCCCTCGACAGTCCGGTTTCCCAAATGACATCAACGTCGGCGTCCTTGCGGAAACTGTCGTTGGCCCGCTGGTCATCGGCGGCAGCTACGGCGATTCCGGCCACCGCAAATTGTATTTCCAGCTAGGCAGGGTGTTCTAAAATGGCCTATTCTTCTTCGAAGTGACTGAACAAATTGTTCAGTGATTCGGCCAGCGTGGGGTGCGCGAACACCGCGTCTTTCAACACGGTGTAGGGCAGTTTGCCCATCATGGCTAACTGGATCTGCGACATGATTTCGCCGCCTTCGATGCCGAGGACCGCCGCGCCGAGCATTTGTGAACTGTCTGCATCCACGATCACTTTCATGAAGCCGCGTGATTCGTCCAGTTCGAGCGCGCGCGCCACGTAGGTCATGGGCATCTTTGCGATCCGTATTTTACGGCCGGTTTTGCGCGCTTCTGTTTCGCTCATGCCAACGCGGCCAAGTTGTGGGTCAATGAAAACCGTGTAGGGCAACAGCCGCCCGGCGATGGACGCATTCCCTTTTTCAATCACATTGGTTCGAATGATGCGAAAGTCGTCGTACGAAATGTGCGTAAATGCCGGGCCGCCCTTGATATCTCCAAGAGCGAATATTCCGGGAGCGGAAGTTTCCAGCCGGTCGTTCACCTGAATGTAGCCGTGTTTGTCGGTTACAATTCCTGCAGCTTTTGTATTCAGCGAATCGGCGTTGGAAACGCGCCCAGCCGCAACCAGGAGATGCGAGCCGTTCAGTGTCTGCGGCTTGCCGGAATTTTCCACTGTGAGCTCGACCCCGCTGGCGATCTTTCCGGTCCGCGCAGCTTTCGAGTTCAACATCACTTCGATGCCTTCGTCGCGTAAAATCTTTAACACCGCTTCCGCAATATCCGGATCTTCGTCAGAAAGCAATTGCGCTCCAGACTGCGCAAATGTCACGCGACTGCCGAAGCGGCGAAACATCTGGCCGAACTCAAGTCCGATATAGCCGCCGCCAACGACCAACAAATGCGGCGGCACGGCGTGCAATTCCATGATGCTGGTGCTATTCAGGTATGGCACATCGCTCAATCCTGCGATTTTTGGCACCGACGGGCGGCATCCCGCATTGATAAATACCTGGTTTGCGGCGAGCCCAAGTTCACTGCCATCCTTTTTTCGCACGCGAATCGCTTTCGGTCCAGTAAACTCGGCGTCACCAAATATCAATTCCAAGTTTTTTGTTTTTTCAATTCTGGATTGGCTGGCGTTGCGAAAGCTCTCCACGATAGCACGTTTGCGCTCGCGCACTTTGGTCAGATCAATTTTCAATTTGCCGGTGTGCACGCCATAATCCGCGCCGCGTCGCGCCAGGTAGGCAACACGCGCGCTCGCGATCATGGTCTTGGTCGGAGTGCATCCTTGGTTGATGCAAGTTCCTCCGACGTGCGCGCGTTCTACCAGAGCGGTGCGCATCCCAGTGTTCGCCAGCGCCTGGCATAGCGGCGTCCCGCCCTGCCCAGACCCAATCACGATTGCGTCAAAATTCTTCGCAGCTTCCGAAGTCATCGCTTTATGTAGCAGCGGGTTGTCCCGCTGCTCTTTCTTTGTTCGTTTCCTTCTTTGTTCTTTCTTTGCAGTCTTACGCACTCCTAAAACCGCGACACCACCCAAAACGATCCGCCAATTGCCACCAGATTTTCCATCACCGCCACCACATAGTCCGGCGTTCTTGGTGCTTTCACCAGCCGCGTGCGCAACTGATATCCGCCGAAGCACCCAACGATGCCGCCAACCGCTCCCACAATCGCGCCCACCAGCCAGTTTTGCTGCGTTCCTGCCATACACAACGCAGCGCCGCACAATCCCCCGGTCACAATTCGGGCACACAAGCCCAGCGGAGCCGTCCGGCTCGGTGTCTTGGGCAGCTTGTCCGAAACTAATTCCGCCAGTGCAAGCAGCGTAATCACGATCACCGACGTTAGCGACCCCAGCCACGCAAGCGGCGACGAAAGTCTCAGCCATCCAAGATGCGCCGCCCACGCCGTAGCTGCAGGCGCCGTCAGCGATCGCAATCCTGCAAATATGCCAATCAGAAACGCCAACAGCAGAACTTGACTCGAAGTCATCACCGTCCACGTTGGCGCGCAAGCCGCGCATTGTCAACAACACGTTTATCCCTTCCTGTGAATGAACCGAAATACCATATTCACCGCCAGGTAACACCGGTCTCGTATAACTCCCCCAGTCCGTTGCCATCCCATCCGCGCCCCGGCTCGAAGGAGTCTTATGCCTGCCGTTGCAACCGACCCAAGCAGCACTTCCGCAGTTGTACCTGACCAGCGAAGCTCTGCGCGTCATGCAGAAAAGCGGCAAGCCAGAAATTTCGACTGCTGATGCCGCCGTGCTGAAAAACTACAAAGGCCATATCGACAAGGCCACCCGCTTCATTCCGCTGTGGGTAAAAGTCGCCGTGGCCATCGCTCTCGGCCTCGGCACCATGGTCGGCTGGAAGCGTATCGTGGTCACCGTCGGTGAAAAAATCGGCAAGAATCACTTAACCTACGCGCAAGGCGCTGCTGCCGAAATCACCGCTATGGCCACCATCGGAGCTGCAGACTATTTCGGCTTGCCTGTCAGTACCACTCACGTTTTATCGTCGGGCGTCGCGGGAACCATGGCGGCAAATCACTCCGGCTTGCAATGGGCACCGTTCGCAACTTGATGATGGCTTGGGTCCTGACTCTGCCCGTCGCCATGACGCTTTCCGGCTTCTTGTTCTGGACCTTCCGCAAACTTTTTTAACGCGCGTCTTCCGTAGACATCAAAATCGTTCGGCCAACCGCAATCCCTTCCGGGTGTACAATTCCACCTGCTGTTTACTCGGGCGCAATCCATCTTGCTCTTCAGCCGAGGTCACAATGAACTCACTGCGGACTACATTCCTTTGCCTGCTCGTTCTCTTCGTTTGCGCTTCGGGCTTCGCACAATCCTCCGGCCCTGACACTCGTCAAATCATCGATCCAAAAACGCTTAGTTCGGAGTCCAATCCCGCTGCTCGACCTCTGCCCATTGACGACCTCTACTTCACGCGCTCGGTGTCCAGCGCTTCCTGGTCGCCCAACGGTAAAGAAATCGTCTTTACCACCGACATCTCCGGCCGTTCGAACCTCTGGAAGGTTAGCGCCAGCGGCGGCTGGCCCATCCAGCTCGCGCAATCTGACGAGCGTCAGTACGCTGAAACCTGGTCGCCCGATGGCAAGTGGATTGTCTTCCAGCAAGACACTGCTGGAAACGAACTTTGGGACCTATTCGCAATTCCCAGCGCTGGTGGCGAGACAATCAATTTGACCAACACTCCCGATATCCGCGAAGAAGGTCCGCGCTGGTCGCCCGATGGCAAAACCATCGCCCTCAACTACAAGCCAAAAAAAGCCACCGTTTACGACATCGCACTGTTGGACTGGGCCACGCGCAAAGTTACACTTCTCACCCGCGAGAACACGCCAAATCATCTTTGGAGCTCCGTCGCTTGGAGTCCTGACGGCAAAACTCTCTACGCAAATCGTGTCGAGGTCAGCTTCACGGACGCCGATGTTTATGCCATTGACATCGCCAGCGGAAAAACCAGCAATCTCACTGCTCACCCGGGACAATCCCTGAACCTGGCTTCGTCGCTCTCCAAAGATGGCAAAAACCTGCTCATCACTTCCAACCAAAAGGCTGGCTACCAGAACGTCGCGCTCCTGAACCTCGCTTCCAACAATCTCAACTGGATCACCGACACCAAATGGGAAGCTGGCGCTGGTGATTTCTCTCCCGACGGCAAGCGCTTCATCTACACAATCAACGCTGACGGCCGCACCGATGTTTTTCTTGGCGATCTCGCCTCCACAAAATCAGAAAAGCTTTCCATCCCCGCAGGTGTCAACGGCCCAGCTGCCAATCCAAACTCTTTTTCTCCCTCTGGCGATCGGCTGTTGTTTTCCCACGAAAGTTCGGTTCAGCCTGGCGATTTGTGGGTGTACGACCTGGCGTCGCGCGATTCCAGCCAACTTACATTTTCTGCCATCGCCAGCCTGAGTTCCGCGCCTCGCGCCCCTTCGCACATCGTCAGCTACAAATCGTTCGACGGCAAAACCATCAGCGCGCTGCTCTGGATTCCCTTCAACCTCAAGCGCGATCAGTCCAATCCCGCTCTCGTCTTGCCCCACGGCGGCCCCACCGGACAGTCGGCCGACTATTGGAGCCCGCGGGTAGCCGCATTCGTTTCTCGCGGCTACGTCTGCATCGAACCCAACGTTCGCGGCTCCACCGGTTACGGCATCGATTTTCAAAAAGCGAATTACAAGGACCTCGGCGGGGGCGACCTTCGGGATGAGGCCTTCGCGGCCAAATTTCTCGAAGCCACCGGCTATGTCAATTCAAAAAAAATCGGCATTACTGGTGGCTCGTATGGCGGCTTCATGACCCTCATGGCCATCGGCAAAACGCCCGACGTGTGGGCCGCCTCTGTTGAGCTCTACGGCATCATCGATTGGATGACCATGCTGAAGCACTCCGACCCCATGCTCCAGCAATATGAACAAAGCCTTCTCGGCGATCCTGTGAAAGATCGGGTTGTCTACGACGCCGCCTCTCCCATCACCTACATCCACAACGTCAAAGCGCCGCTCCTCGTTCTCCAGGGCGGCAATGATCCCCGCGTGCCCCAAGAGGAAGCCGAGCAAGTCGTCGAGCTCCTCAAGAAAGACGGCAAGACCGTTGACGCGCACTATTACCCCAACGAAGGCCACGGCTTTGAAAAACGCGAAAACCAGATCGACTCCATCCGACGCACCGTCGCTTGGTTTGACAAATATCTCAAAGGCGAGAACTGATTGCTAAGCAGACCTTTACCGCGAAAGCTACTTCTGTTTCACTACTGTTCCTGTATGAATTGCCGCAATTCTTCGCGTGAAAATCCGGCTTCCTTAAGCAGGGAGAGCAAGGTGCCTTTTGGAATTTCGCGATTGTGCTTGGCCACTACTGCGCGCCGCTTCGTCGTGGGATTGTAAAGATGTGGTGGCTTCCCGTTACCTGATCCAAAACAAATCCATTCTGTTCCAGGAACCGCATCAGCTCGCGAGGTTTAACGACGGGTAGCTTCGCCATATTCGAGATCCAGCCTGGTCACCAGACTCTCGTCATCGGTCGGAATCGGCTCTCCATGTTTTTTCAAACTCTCGATGTAGCCCGCGATCGCGTCTTTGACCAACTCCTTGGCCGCCTGCAAAGTTCTGCAGTTCTGCCGTAAGTAACGCAACCGGGCAGAGCCGGAATACTGGCGGTGTAGCCACCCTCGGCCTCGGGACGGAAAATAATATGAAGCTGGCGTCGTGACTTCTTCACTGCCTTTTCGTTGTTCGTGTCTATCCAGCGGCCTCCTGACGGTCAACGGCGTTTCGAGTGACTTTCGAACCGCCCGTTGAGATCCCTGTTGACTTTCGCTTTTTGTTCGCTATACTTCTTTACGGTAGAGGAAACGGGAAACAGGCGCTGCCGGCTCCATTGCCTTCTTGGCTCTCACGAGCCGCCAGCCGCCTGTTGATCGCTCCGTTCATGGTCTTTGCTTACTGCGCCGCCGCTTACGCGCAACTGTATGGCCCGGTACGTTCCCTGTGAGGTCGACGGCCCCGTCCACATGGGCCTCCCCGAGATGAACCATGCGCGCACGCTGCGCATATAGCGAGGTGCAGGAAGCAACTAGAAACACACCTAACCTCCAGATTATTTTGCGGTCCAGAATCGTCACCCGGCTTTGCCGGGTCCCGCCGCATAGTAAGGAGCAATCGCTTGCCAGCCATGGTCTGGATTCATGGTGGAGCCTTCATCTTCGGAGTGGGCAACGAATACGACGCCAGTGTGCTTGCGCAAAAACACGGTGTTGTCGTGGTCAGGCTGAATTACCGGCTTGGTCCCTTCGGATTTATCTCGCTACCCAGCTTAAAGGCCGAGTCGCCGGATGGCGCCTCGGGTAACTATGGCCTGTTGAACCAACCGGCGGCCCTGCGCTGGGTACAGAACAACATCGCAGCCGGGCGTGCGAATGTCCAGGTGTTCACGCCCAGCGGAATTTCAGAGAGCACTGAGTTTGCCGACGACCATAAATGCGCGTTCTGGTCGAAACTGCAAATCAACTAGCCATCTTTGCAATCAGGAAAGTCTAGCGTCTTGTGAGAACGACATGCGTCGCGAGCTCGCTGGACACATGCGTGGTGCATTGATAACCCAGAGCGGGCATGTCAATCCCGGCGAATAAATTCTCGCCCGAACCGAGCAGAATCGGACGTGAGGCCAGGTGCAACTCGTCGATCAGACCTGCCTGCACATACTGCCGGATGGTCGCGACTCCGCCTCCGATGCGGACATCTTTACCGCCGCCGGCATCTTTCGCGCGCTGCAAAGCAGCGTGGATTCCCTCGGTCAGGAAATGGAACGTCGTGCCGCCCTTCATCGCAATCGCGTTTCGCGGATGGTGGGTCAAAACAAAGACTGGGACGTGATAGGGCGGCGTATCGCCCCACCATCCCTTCCACGCTTCATCCGGCCATGGTCCACGAATCGGTCCAAACATATTTCGCCCCAGGATCCATGCGCCCACGTTCTCCATGCCACGTCTCGCCCATTTGTCGTCTAGGCCGGTCGAGCCGCCTGCTTTCCCGTGCATCTCCTGCCAGGTGCTAGTCGCAAAAAACCACTCAAACAGATCGGGACCTCCAACACCGAGAGGATTATCCAGGTCTTGGCGCGGACCTGCACCGTAACCATCCAGCGAAACGGCAAACGAACTTACACGAACTTTCGGCATACGGATCATTCCCCCGTGAAAGTACACTCCACTTCAAAATCACTTATGAAGGCTCGAGAAGTCAAGTGCTCACAAGGATGGCGGAAGCCGCAAATTCTTTGTTCCTTCAAGCCCTTTAACCCCAAGGCTCATTATGTTCATCGTTGGCAAGAATTATTCGGTATGAGGTCCTTTCGAAAGGGCCGCGACCTTCTGGGATAGAGACGGCCAGATAACGTTGGGGTTGGACTCCTTTGACTAACGGCATGAACGGGCTCACGTGGTAGTGCTGCCCATTCGAATTGTTCAGCCAGGTTTTGAAGTAGTTTTAGCGGGTCATCTAAGGAGATCAGGCAGCGATAAGTCTCCAGCAGATCATGGGGTTTTTTGTTTCCTAACCAATCTCGCAGGACAGTTGGTCTTTGTAATCGCAACGCAGTTGAATTCCATCGATTCTGAGCAAAGTATACAAGTATTCGAATCCGCCGTTTGGCCGGGCTTTCTCAAATAGCCGCTCAATATCTGTCGGTTGCCGAGTCTCCATAGGGCACCGACCTCGGAGTTTATACCAGCTGATCTAGCTATTGTATTATTGCTCGCTGGCCACCGCTCCTTTACCATTCCCGCAACCGGCCACTCCGCAACGCTTGCCCCACCCCAACCCCAGCGCGATACTTTTCTCATGCGTGTCCCCGCAAAAGTCGCCCTCCTCTGCGCCGCGCTCTGCCTCGTTGCTACCAGCGCGTTGGCCGACGAAATTCGCCTCAAGGACGGCAAAAGACTTTACGGCGTCATTGTCGCCTACGAAGACAACATGTTTAAGATCAAGACCGACTTCGGTTTCGTCCTGGTCGAAAAAGACAAAATCGCTTCCATCGTTCCAAGCACTCCAGGGCCGACCACTTCCGGCTCCGCAGCTCCCACCGCCGCAGCCAAGCCTGCAAAAGCCCCGGAGAAGAAACAGGTTCCCGCGCCAACCGCGACTCCGGCCGGCAATTCCGCCGCGAACGCCGCTGAGCCTTCCGAACCGCCGCCAGCAAAAGTAAAACTTTCCACAGAGCCCGTCCGCCCCGAACTTCCTGCAGCCACGCAAGCGGCAAAAGTCACACCCCCAGCGATCAAGCCCGCGGCGCCGCCATCCGGAAGTGCCATCATCTCGGCCTCGCCACTCGCCGCTTCATCCCTCTCCGCACCGAAGGAGCCGGAGCCGCCTGCCAACAAAGAACAAGTTCAAGGCACGCTGTACACCAATTTTTCCCACGGATTCAAAATGTACAAAGCGCCCAGTTGGGAAATTATCGAGGATGCGCGCAAAGCGCTGCCCAATGCCATCGTGGCCATGGGCACTTCCAACGAATCCACTTTGATGGTGGTGGGCCAGGAAGAAAGCAAGGATTCGCTGGACGTTTCCGCGAACGGCGTGGAAAAACGTCTGCGCGAAATCTATACCAACTACCACATGATTGCGCGCCGCAAAACGGTTGTCGGAGGATCGCCCGCCATCGAATTTAAGTACAGCGGACTGGCCGATGAACACCAATGGTCCGGCACACTGGTTGTGGTGGCACGCGGCAACGCCGTCTTGACCATTCTCGGCATGACCTACGCCGACAATGACTTGATTCAGATTCAGGAAAACGTCATCGCCCGCGCCATTTCCAGCACGGACTTTAACGTCCATTAGCCCGCGTTTCTAACGATCTGCAGGCGTCGATGCCGACCGCTGTCAGGCATCATGAAAATGTGGGGAACGCGGAGGAAGATATCAGGGGTTGAGTCAGACGCCTGGGCCAGCAGGGGCGCAGCATGCTGCGCCCGAGTAGAGGCTTTTCTTATTCGTGTGAGGGGAGAAAAACTTAGTCTGGCACGGAATGTTCGGAAAGCTTTTTGTGTTCGCGAATCAAAGTGATCAGCGCCTGCGCCGAACGCGGCAAACTGCGGTCCCGGCGATACACTAAACCTAGTTCACGCCACAAATCGACGCCGTCCACACTTAGAAGCTTCACTTCGCCGGCTTTCACTTGGTCTTTCGCGAAACTTTCGCTGATGAACGAAACACCGGCGTCCGCGCCGACAAATTTTTTGATCATGCCGATACTCGGCAGCTCCATCGCAACGTGCACGCGAGCGCGGAACGGCCGAAATAATTTATCAAGAACCTGTCGCGTGAATCCCGTCCGCGGCACGATCAGCGGCTGGCTGGCCACCTCCTCCAGACTGACTTTGCTGCGGCTGGCCAGCGGATTTTTTACGCTGACCATCAAACGCAAACGGTCGCGATAAATATGATGAACCTTCAAGTTGGGAGATTTCAGCGGAAGACTGACGATGCCGACATCCACGGAGCCGTCTTCCACCCGCTGCACAACTTTATGGCTGAAATTGCGATAGATGCTGATATGAACTTTGGGAAATTTTTTCTGAAACTCCGCGAAAATTTCCGGCAAGAGATACAAACAAGTGGCTTCGTTGGCGCCGAAAACCACCGGACCCTGCACCACGTTGCCGCGATCCGCAACCACCTGCACCGATTCGTCACGCAAGCGCAACATTCTTTCCGTGTAATCAAAAAGAACTTCGCCGGCCGGAGTCAGCTCCACCGATTTCGCGGAGCGATCCAAAAGTTTTGCGTGGTACGCCTGCTCCAGCTGCCGGATTTGCGCACTGACAGCGGATTGCGAGCGGAACACTTTTTGTCCGGCGCGCGAGAAACTTTTTAACTTTGCTACGTAAACAAACGTTGTCAGTTGATCAAAATCCATAGGCGGTTAACTCGCACCAGAGTATAGCGAACTTGCGAGTAGAAGAAAAATATTCTCCTTTGTTAAAAGGCATTAATAATTCTTATAGGGATATCGCGTGCGCAGCGACGGTCACTGCTTCTGAATCCGCAAGCGAAATAAACTCGGATTTCAAATTTGCCAGCACCGGCTCCCAGGTACTTTGCACCGTGCCCTGCAAATGGATCGGCTGCACGCGCACCATCGGCAGCGGACCGCGGCGCGACAGTAGCCGCGCGGCACGCGGACTTCCAGTGCGATCGAGATGTTCGCGCAGCGTGCGGCGCAACCATGCGTCTTCGCTGCTGGTAATTTCCTCGACGCTTACAAATTCGCGGTGCAGCACATCTTCCGCTTCGGCGCGAAGAATATAGGCAAGCCCGCCGGTCATGCCCGATCCGAAATTCAAACCGAGCGGACCAAGCACCAGAACCACGCCGCCGGTCATGTACTCGCAGCCGTGCTGGCCAACGCCTTCGACCACGGCGAGAGCGCCGCTGTTGCGAATTCCGAAGCGTTCGCCGGCACGCCCGGCGACAAAGAGTTGTCCAGAAGTCGCTCCGTACAAAACGGTGTTTCCGGCAAGCACATCGCCGCGCCGCGAAGCGCCCGTGCCCGCGGTAATCGCGATGGTTCCGCCGGACAAGCCTTTTCCGACGTAGTCGTTGGCTTCGCCTTCCAGTTTGAAATCAATTCCAACGCCGAGAAATGCGCCAAAACTTTGCCCCGCGCTTCCATGAAATTCTTTGCCAATGAATTTTCTGGATGCGCGGCCCGCAGCGCGATCTCTAGCCATTTCCCCGCTCAAACCGGCGCCAACGCTGCGATCGGAATTGCGAATCGCGCAAATTCTTACGTCGGACTCAAACTCTTCCTGAATCGCGGAAGCTTTGGTCAGCGAAGCGTGAATTCCGGGAACCTGCTGCGGAGCAATGCGGAAGGACATATCCGATTCGAGAGCCAGTGCGGGAGTTTCCGCGTAATTCGGATCGCGCGGGCGCAGACGGTCGTAAGCGCCTTTCAGTTCGCTAAGAGAATTTGCGCCGAGAGCCGCAAGTTTTTTGCGGACTTCATCGGCGAGCGCGCGGAAATAGGCAATTACCATTTCCGGTTTGCCGGTAAAACGCGTGCGTAGAGTTTCATCCTGGGTGGCGATGCCGACTGGGCAAGTATTCAGATGGCACTGCCGGGCCATCACGCAACCGATGGCGAGGAGCGAAGCGGTGCCAAAACCAAATTCATCGGCTCCGAGAATCGCGCCGATCAAAATATCGCGGGAGAATTTCAGGCCTCCGTCCACGCGGAGAGAGAGACGTGAACGGAGGCCAGCGCGAACCAGAGTTTCATGCGTTTCGCGCAAACCAATTTCCCACGGCAGGCCAGTATTTTTGATGGATGTTAGTGGAGACGATCCGGTGCCGCCATTGTGACCGCTGATGGTGATGACGTCGGCTCCAGCCTTGGCAACGCCGGCCGCAATGATGCCGACGCCCGCGCCAGAAACCAATTTTACGCCGATGCGTGCACGCGGATTTACAGCGCGTAAATCGTGAATGAGTTGGGCGAGATCTTCGATGCTGTAAATATCGTGATGCGGCGGCGGTGAAATCAGCGGAGTGCCAGGTGTTGCATGGCGAATGCGCGCGATGTACGGAGTAACTTTCTTCGCGGGAAGCTGGCCGCCTTCGCCCGGCTTGGAGCCTTGCGCCATTTTAATTTCGAGTTCCTGCGCGTGAACTAGATAGTCGGAAGTCACACCAAAACGTCCCGAGGCAACTTGTTTAATTTTGTTGGCGGCTTGCGGTTCGTTGATCCACAGATCGGGATCTTCGCCACCTTCGCCGGTATTGCTTCTGCCGCCGAGTTGGTTCATTGCGAGAGCGAGCGTGCGGTGCGCCTCCGGACTGAGGGAGCCAAGCGACATCGCTTGCGTGCTGAATTTCTTGAGAATGTTTTCTGCCGGCTCGACTTCTTCGATGGAAATCGGCGACGACGCTACGGTTTCGAGCAAGTCGCGAAGGAATACGACTGCGCCGCCGTTGTCAGCAAGCTCTTCGAAGGCGGGATATTTTCCAGCATCCGGGGATTTGACGTGGGCATGAAGTCTGCGAACGACTTCCGGCGAATTGGCGTGGAGCTCGGCACCTTTGCGGAAGCGATATAGTCCAGCGTCGGGCATTTCTTCGCTGGTTTTTGCGAAGGCTTCGTTATGCAGACGGAGATAATCGGCGAGAAGATCGTCCAGCGATTTCTGTCCGGCAAAGTCGGCGGCATCTTCGAAAAATTCCGCGCAGATTTCTTCAGACAAGCCAACGATTTCAAATAGATAACTGTTGCGGTAGCTAGCGAGTGTTGAAACGCCCATGCGGGCCAGGACTTTGCGAAGTCCGGCGTAAATGGCGGAGCGGACTTTCAACATTCCGCCGGGCTCTTGCGCTTCGGCGAATTGTTCCATCAAGTGCGGAACGACAGCGCTGGCACCAGCGGCTACCAGCAAGGCGACGTGATGGGTGTCGAAGGCCTGCGCGGTTTCTACGATCAGCGGCACATCCCACAAGCCTTCGCGCACCATGGACTTCCACAACGCGGCGGTTGCCAACAAAGCGGGAAGCGCGGCGCGGTCCGGGCCCAAACCACGATCGGAGAGGAGGAAGAGTCCCGGGCGCGCGTCGCCACCCAGAGGGGTAGATGAGCACTGAGCGATTACGCTCCGCGCTCCCGAGACTCCTGTTTTGGCAGGAAGAGTAAAGTCGATGGTTTGTAGCGGCCCGAATTGCGCTGCCAGATCCGCAAATTCGCCTTGGGTAAGAATCGGGCCGGGCAAAACGATGCCGCCCGCCGCTGCCGAGTCGGCGGGCAAGCGAACTTCGAGCGACATCACGTGGGTTTCACGCAGCGGATCGATGGGTGGATTGGTGACTTGCGCGAAACGCTGCTTGCAGTAATCCCAGAGGGTGCGCGGAAGCGCGGAAAGAAAAGCGGGAGGAGCGTCGTCGCCCATGCTCCAGTCAGCTTCCTTGCCGTGGACGAGAGCGGAAAATAAAATTTTGAATTGGTCTTCGGTCCAGCCGCAGGAAGCGGCGACGCGCTTTGGCGATGCTAGCGAAACGATTGCGGCGGGAGCGGAAGTGTCCAGACGACGGACGCGCGGTGGAGTGAGTTTTGATTGATGGCTGCCGAGACGCTTTAAGATGTCGCGCCAGCAGAGAAATGTGCCGGTGTCGGGTTTGGCGATGATCATTTCCCCGGGGCCGAGGCGGGAACGTTCGGCGATGCGCGACTCTTCAAAATCAACGAGGCCGGTTTCGGAGCCGACGACGAGCAGACCATCGTGCGTCAGCGTGTAGCGCATGGGGCGGAGGCCGTTGCGGTCGAGTTTGGCGCCGACGTATTGGCCATCGGAAAAAATCAGCGCTGCCGGGCCGTCCCACGGTTCGCTTTGCTGTGAGAGAGCAGCCAGTGCGCCACGCACATCGCGCGAAAGTAGCGGATCGTTTTCAAATGCCGGAGGAACGAGCGCGAGCATGGCTTCTTCCACGCTGAAGCCTTCGAGGAGTTTGGCTTCGAGTCCATTGTCAAAGCTGGCGGAGTCGCTGACGTTTTCTTCGAGAATATGAAACCACGAACCGACGGTGAGCCTTTCGCGAATTTTGGGTTCTTTGGCGCGCATCCAGCGGCGATTTGAAACGATGGTATTGATTTCGCCGTTGTGGGCGACGTAGCGGAAGGGCTGCGCTAGATTCCAGGAGGGTTGGGTATTGGTGGAATAGCGCTGATGAAAGATAACGAAAGTGGTTTCGAATGATGGGTCGCGGAGGTCAGCGTAAAACTGTGGAAATTGCCACGGGGTGAGCAGGCCTTTGTAGACGACGGTTTGCGAAGAGAGCGAGCAGACGTAACAGCGCTCGGGCAGCAACGATTCGGCTCTTTTGCGGAGAACGGCGAGACGCCATTCGAAGCGTTCGGCTGGGCGCGCGGCGTGAAAAGGCGCCACGAAGAATTGCCAGGATTCCGGCATGGTTTCGAGCGCGCGACGGCCGAGGCAATGGGGATTTATTGGGACCCGGCGCCAGCCGAGGATGCGGAGGCGTTCTTGATCGGCGGCGGCTTCGATGGCGGATTTTGCCGCGGTTACGGCGTCGGACGGAAAAAACGCGAAGCCCAGGCCGAATTGTTCGGGGAGCTCGATTCCCTGCTCGGCAGCTTTGGCTCGGAAAAAATCTTTGGGGAGGGCGGCCAGGAGGCCGGCGCCATCGCCGCTGGCTCCGTCGGCGTCTACACCGCCGCGGTGGGTGAGGCGTTCTAGCGCGGTGAGGGCGTAATCGATGATGTCGTGGCCGGCGGGTCCGCCGAGGCGGGCGATGAAGCCGGTGCCGCAGGCGTCATGGTCCGGATGGCCCCAGTTGGGGCGCACACGGGTGGGCGATTGCCACTGGCGCTGATGGGATGGCAAGTCCATGACTGTTTATAGGGTTAGGGGGAGGATGGTGTACAACGCAGAAAATCGATGCGCAGAATTGAAATTGTGATTTGGATGCTTTAGGCGGATCGGGCGGACGCGGATTAATTCGAGTGGTGGTAAAAGGTCGTTTTACCACAGCGGGCACGGACTTCACAGAGAAGAGGCAGGAGGCAGGAGAGAGATGGCCACCTGACGAAGGTGGCCGCTACAAAGACGGAGCTAGAATTTGGTGGGTTCGGTTAGGTGGAAATTGTTGACTTTCATGGCGGGGACCACCATTTCGAAGGCTTCTTCGGCAGTGGCGCGGGATGCCGGGGACATGGCTTCGACGTTTTGCAAGAGTTGGACCAGGGATTGGTTGAAGCGGAAATTGCGGACGGCGCTGGTGACTTTTCCTTTTTCGACGAGGTACAGGCCGTCGCGAGTCATGCCGGTCATGATTTTTTCGTAGGGATCGACTTCGCGGATGTACCAGACGCGGGTGACTAGCAGGCCGCGATCCGTGGAGGCGATCATTTTTTCAAGGGAGCAGTCGCCACCGCTGAAGACCAGATTCATGGGCGCTTCGCCGTATTCGTTGGGGAGGGCGAAACCGTGGCCGCTGGGTTTGGTCTTGGCCTTTTTCGCGCTGGTGCGCGAGTACACAAGATTTCGTGGGACGCCGTTTTCGACGAGATTCACGCGCTGGCGGGGCATGCCTTCGCCGTCGAAGGGCGCGCCGAGTTGTTGTGGATGGTAGGCGTCGTCGGTAATGGAAATATTTTTACCGAAGAGTGGTTTGTTCATGCGTTTGAGCAGGCAGGAGCGTTGGTCGGCTACGGCGGTAGCGGCGAAATCGTAAAAAAGAAAACCTACCAGATCGAGAACCGCGGCGGGTTCGAGGATTACGGTGTATTTTCCAGGCGCGAGTTCTTGGGCATCTTTCGCCATTTGCGCTTTTTCGCTGGCGCGGGCGGCAAGTTTTTGCGGATCGAAATTGCGGACGTCGCCCGAATTAGCTTTGGCCCAACTGGCGGCGGGTTCGTCCTGCATGGTGATGGAAAATTCGGCGTGCGTTTGCCGATGCGCGGCAAAGAGTCCTTGCGAATTTGCGAGCGCCAATTGTGATTGTCCGGTAGAAAAGATTCCGGCGGCGACCTGGCCGTTGCGAATCGCTAGATCGCAGGATTTTTTCACTGCGCGGGCGCGATCTTCGGGAGTGGTTGCCGCGGTCTCGTTTGTGAAACGATTCACACTGCGATAGCGCTGCTTGCCGGGCATCGGCAGAAGCCCGGGAATTTTGGGCTGACTGTGCGCAAGCTGCAGAGAAGATTTGACCGCGGCGAGAAGCGAATCTTCGTCCAGCCGATTGGTGGTGGCGCGAGCGGTGCGGCCGTCTACGACGGTTCGAATCGAAATGGCCATGCCGTGTTCGGCGACGTTCTGGTGAATAGCGTTGTTGGCGAAGCGCGTGAGTGCGTCGATGGTTTCGTCGACTTGCACTTCGGTTTCATCGGCCCCGGCGATATTGCCGAGGCGCAGAACGCTGTCGATGCGCTTTTTGAGATCGCTTGCGGACGCGAGGTGAGTTTCGTTTTTGCCGGCTTTTGATTTTTTCGACATTCGAATCATTGACCGGAGAACGCGGTGCCCATTTTAATATTGAGAAAACGCGCTGGCGCGGCGCCGTGCCCGGTGCCCATGGTTTGCATGGGCTGGCCTTTGCCACAGTTCGGCGTACCCCACAGCGTCCAATATTCTTTGTCACAGATGGCGTCGCAACTATTCCAGAATTCGGTGGTGATGCCGCTGTAGCTGGGGTTCTTCAACATGCGAACCTTTTTGCCGCCTTTGATTTCCCAGGCGATCTCGGTGGAAAACTGGAATTGATAGCGGCGATCGTCGATGGACCAGGATCGATTGGTTTCCATCCAGATACCATCGTCGGTACCGGTGATTAATTCGCCCGGTGAACCCGCACCGGGTTTGAGACTGATGTTGGTCATGCGAATGATGGGCAGGCGATTCCAGCTTTCCGTGCGCATGGTGCCAGAGGAACGCGAGAGGCCGATGAGCTGGGCCGTTTCGCGGTTGGAGAGATAGCCGCGGAACTGGCCGTCCTTGATGATGTCGGTACATTGCGCGGGAACACCTTCGTCATCGTAGGCGAAGGAGCCGAGGCCGGGGCCGTGTGCGAGACGGGCATCGGCGACTACGTTCACGATTTCGGAGCCGTACTTCAATTTATTCAATTTGTCGAGGGTAAGAAAACTGGTGCCGGCGAAATTTGCTTCCTGGCCGAGAACGCGATCGAGTTCGATGGGATGGCCGACAGATTCGTGGATTTGCAGTCCGAGCTGGCTGCCATCGAGCAGCAGCGTGCCGGTTTTTTCCGGGCATTGTGCGGCGGAATGTAGGGCCACGGATTCTTCGGCTACACGCGGAGCGTGGCGGACGAGGTCGAGCGATTCGATTAATTCATAACCTGCCAGCTGATACTGACCACCAAAGCTGTTTGGGTAGGAGCGCTTTTGAATTTCCGTGCCTTTGAAGGAAGTGGCGACGATTCCGCAACCGGAAATGACTTTGCGCTGATGAATGCGCGAGCCGATGCTGGAAGCGTACCAGCAATCGATTTTGCGGAATTGCATATCGGTTTCGGTGAGGGTGACGCCTTTGATGGCGCGCATGGCGGCGTCGGCTTTGAGGAGAAGATCAAGTTGCGATTCCAGGGGAATCTCGAAGGGATCTTTTTGAAGCGGCGCTTGCCAACTGTCGATGAAGGCGTTTTCCTGTACCATTTTTACGTCTCCGCGTTTTGCGAGGGCGGAGGCTTTGGCGACGGAGACAGCTTGGGCGGCACAGGCTGAGACGCCTTCGCGGGTGAGTTTATCAGTGGAGGCGAAACCCCAAGCGCCGTTTGCGAGGACGCGGATACCGATGCCAATGGATTCGGACTGCGCGAGAGTGCCTACCGCGCCGTTTTTTGTGGTGAGGTCACGCTGGCGGATGTGCATGGAGCGGGCGTCGGCGTAAGTGGCGCCGCGGAGTTTGGCGGTGTCGAGCGCGGTGGTTGTCAGGTCCCACATTTTTGTCACCGGGAAAATTGTGCTGGAAGAATCGCAGAGGGAAAAGAAAAAGACGCAAAAGAAAGAGAAAAGAAAGAAGGGCACGATATATCGTGCCCCTCCGGAACTAGGTGCCTTCTTGCCAGGAGGCGAGGTAATGCTCTTGTTCGGCGGTGAGCTTGTCGAGTTTGTGGCCCATGGATTCTAGCTTCATTTTGGCGATTTCTTTGTCGAGATCTTCGGGGACCACGTAGACCTGGGGCTTGAGGGTTTTTGCGTTCTTTACGAGATATTCAGCGGAGAGCGCCTGGTTGGCGAAGCTCATGTCCATTACGGAGGCGGGATGGCCTTCGGCGGTGGCGAGATTGACGAGGCGGCCTTCGGCGATCAGGTTGATGCGGCGGCCGTCCTTCATCAGGTACTCGTCGACGAGAGGACGCACTTCGCGTTTGCCACTGGAAAGCTTTTCCAGCGCGGGGATATCGATTTCCACGTTGAAGTGGCCGCTGTTGCAAATGACCGCGCCTGACTTCATGTGTTCGAAGTGTTCGCCGCGAATGACATTTTTGTTGCCGGTGACGGTGATGAAAACGTCGCCTTCTTTGGCGGCGTCGGCCATGGGGAGAACGCGGAAGCCATCCATTACGGCTTCGATGCCCTTGACCGGGTCAATTTCTGTAATGATCACGTCGGCGCCGTGGCCTTTGGCGCGCATGGCAACGCCGCGTCCGCACCAACCGTAACCGGCGATGACGACTTTGAGTCCCGCGAGAAGCAAGTTGGTGGCGCGGATGACGCCGTCGAGAGTGCTTTGGCCGGTGCCGTAACGATTGTCGAAAAAGTGTTTGGTTTGCGCGTCGTTGACGGCGATGACGGGATACTTCAGCGTGCCATCTTTGGCCATGGCGCGAAGGCGAATGACGCCGGTGGTGGTTTCTTCGGTGCCGGCGATGATGTCTTTTACTTGTTCGGGGCGCTTGGTGAGCAACATGGTGACCAGGTCGGCGCCGTCGTCCATGGTCATTTGCGGCTTGTGGTCGAGCGCGGCGCGCAAATGGGAGTAATACGTTTCGTTGTCTTCGCCCTTGACGGCGTAGGTGGGAATGTTGAAGTCGCGATTCAGCGAGGAAGCGACTTCGTCCTGTGTAGAAAGCGGATTGGAGGCGCAGAGAACAACGTCGGCGCCGCCGTCGCGAAGAGCGATCATCAGGTTGGCGGTTTCGCTGGTGACGTGCAGGCACGCGGAAACGCGCAGACCTTTGAGCGGCTGCTCCTTGATGAAACGCTTGCGAATGATTTGCAGCACCGGCATTTGCTGCTGCGCCCATTCGATTTTGCGTTTGCCGGCATCGGCCAGCGAAATATCTTTTACATCGCCCTTCTTTAGTTCTGCTGTCGCCACAGACTTGCTCCTTTTTGCGTTGCTGGAATTTGCGAATGAAAAAGTAAAGTGCGGAGCCGTCAGCTGCGGACGGCAACTTCTGCTGCCGCACCCGCGGCCTTGCGCAGTGCGTCGGCGCGATCGGTTCTTTCCCAAGTAAAACCGGCGCCCTTGCGGCCAAAATGACCGTAGGCTGCAGTGTCTTTGTAGATTGGACGGCGCAGATCGAGAGTTTCGATAATCGCTTTGGGAGTGAGCTGGAAAGTTTCCCGCACGACTTCAGTGATTTTTTCTTCGGGAATGGTGGCGGTGCCAAAACTGTCTACCATAACCGAGACGGGTTCAGCTACGCCGATGGCGTAGGCGAGCTGGACTTCGGCTTTGCTGGCGAGGCCAGCGGCGACGACGTTTTTTGCAATGTAGCGCGCCATGTAGCAGGCGGAGCGGTCAACTTTGGATGGATCTTTGCCGGAGAAAGCGCCGCCACCGTGGCGGCTGTAGCCGCCGTAGGTATCAACGATAATTTTGCGGCCAGTGAGACCTGCGTCGCCCATAGGACCGCCGATGACGAAACGGCCGGTGGGGTTGATGTAATATTTGGTGTTCTTGTCGAGCATGGCCACGGGGACGACTGGCTTGATGACGTATTCGAGAACGGCGTTGCGCAGATCGTCGTTGGAAACGGTTTCACAATGCTGGGTGGAAATTACGACGGCTTCCACGCGGGCGGGCTTGCCGTTGCGATATTCGATGGTGACCTGGGACTTGCCGTCGGGCCGGAGGAAATCAACTTTTTTGGATTTGCGAATTTCGGAAAGCTTGAAGGTGAGCTGGTGGGCAAGTTGGATGGGCATGGGCATCAACTCGGGTGTTTCGTCGCACGCGAAGCCGAACATCAGTCCCTGATCGCCGGCGCCTCCGGTGTCCACGCCCATGGCGATGTCCGGTGACTGGCGCTTTACGGTGCACATGACGGCGCAAGTGTCGGAATCATAGCCGTATTTGGCGCGGTCGTAGCCGACACCGCGAATGGTGCTGCGAACCAAATCATCGTAATCAACGTGGGCGGCAGTGGTGATTTCACCGGCTATCACTGCAAGACCTGTCGTGACCAACGTTTCACAAGCCACGCGGCCTTTGGGATCCTGTTTCATCACTTCATCGAGCACGGCATCGGAAATCTGGTCGGCGATTTTGTCCGGATGACCTTCGGTCACGGATTCCGAAGTGAACAGAAAGTTCTTAAGTCCTTGGCTCAAAACGAACGCTCCTCTGGGGTTAGCAGTCCTCTCCCGGACCAGTTCTTTTCAGGTCGAGCCTGCAATTGAGCTTGGTGGAAGTGCAGCTATGCCCGTGCACAGTTCGATTTAACAACTAGGTGTCACGCACTACGGCGCCCTTGGGCGCGTTTGCCCGACTCTCTAAAATATCATTCCGATGGCGCGGCAGGCAACGAAATGAATCCAAGTGGTCAAATTCAGCATTGAATGGTGAAATTCAGCATCGGGTGGAGAAGTTACCCACTTGGAAAACTGGGTGTTGGATGAAGGTTTCCCGGCGAAGCCGGGAAATGCCATTGATCAGTGCCATTTACCATGATACTTTGCCAATTATGGGCATGAGGATTACGGTTGACCGCGCTGGTCGGGTTGTCCTCCCGAAGCCGGTGCGGGACAAGATGAGATTGACGCCTGGAAGCACGCTGGAACTGGAAAGCGAAGGCGAACACATCACGCTGCGGCCAGTGCGACCGCAAGCAGCATTGCGCAAAGAACTTGGCATATGGGTATTGCAAGGGCCTTCTGCGGATGACTCTATTCCCGACCTTTTGCAAAAGTCGCGGGAAAAGCGGACCCGCGAGTTGAAAGGTTGAGAGAGTTCTTCGACAGCTCGGTGCTGATTGCCGCGTTTTGGGGCGGACATGCAAACCATGGCGCGAGCATTCAATGCTTGAGCGCCGCGGACAAGAAACATTCCTCTTACGGCATTCATTCTCTTGCCGAAGTTTATGCAGTGATGAGTTCCCTGCCGGTGGCGCCGGGGATTCCGCCGGAGCAAGTGATGCTATTCGTGGAGGAAGTTCGCGGCCGTTTGACCTTGGTTGCGCTCGATGAAAAGGAATATTTTCAAACCATTCAGAAATGCGCGGACAGGGGATTTACGAACGGGAGTGTTTACGACGCGCTGCTCTTGAGTTGCGCTGCGAAATCCGGGGCGCAGAGCATTTTTACCTGGAACCTGAAACACTTTCAATCCATCGCGCCGGAGCTCGCAGATCGAATTCGTACGCCCTAGGCGGACGCAACGCGGACATACATTCTGATATGGAACGACCTGTCAACTAGGAACTCCGTTTTATCTTTTTTTTCACTCTTGCTCCTTGCAGGAAGCAGCGCAGGTCGCGGCCGAGGAAGCTAAAACGACGATTGATCACTCTGATAT